>Ga0137418_10000370_pt1 | contig 39427 bp, 28 predicted proteins | sample CZODoug3_1_2_16f_FD_122242 | JGI IMG/M metagenome (GOLD analysis project Ga0137418, IMG submission 122242) | Vadose zone soil fungal communities from Angelo Coast Range Reserve, California, USA - CZODoug3_1_2_16fungal (Hybrid Assembly) | ecosystem: Environmental > Terrestrial > Soil > Vadose...
CGGGCCGATGACCAATGCGCTCCGAGAGACCCAACCGTTCGAGCAGCTTGCGCGCGCGCGCCCGGCGCTCGCTGCGCGGCACGCCTCCGCGGTACTTGAGCGGTAGCGCCACGTTTTCTTCGACCGTGAGCCGCGGCATCAGGTTGAATGTCTGGAAGACAAAACCCACTTTGCGATTGCGGACGTGCGCCAGACGTTTGCCCGTCAGAGCCCCGACGTCCTCGCCGTCCAACCGATAGCTGCCCGAGGTGGGAGAATCGAGGCAGCCGAGGATATGCATCAGCGTGCTTTTTCCGGAGCCCGACGGACCGGTGATCGCAATGAACTCGCCGGCGGCGACGTCGGCGTCCACGCCTCGCAACGCTTGCACATCCACCTGCCCCAACCGGTAGGTCTTGGCGAGGCCGCGCGCCTCGATCAACGCCGCGGCACTCATTAGCGCCGCCGGGCCGGATTCCGAGCCCGATCCACCGCGGCCACCGGGTCCTCCAGTGCAATCGAATCGCCCGCGGCAAGACCCTGCACGATTTCAACGTAGTAGAGGTCGGAAAGGCCGAGAGTCACCGGCACTGGCTGCGGCCCGCTGCCGCTGAGCTTGTAGACGACCGGCTTCCCTTCCTTTAATAGGACCGCCTCCACGGGGACGCGCACGGTCCCGGTGCGGACCGGACCTGAGATGCGCACGTTCGCGGTCATGCCGGGCCGCAGCACCGCGGCGCCACCCGTCACCACGATTTCGACATCGAAGACCCGCACGCGGTCCTGCAGACGCGCCGCGGGCGGGACGAGACGCACAACGCCTTGCGCCGTATCGCCGGGGAACGCATCGACCGTGAGGGCGACGTGATCGCCTTTCTTCACCTTGCCGATGTCCACCTCGTTGATCGCCGCCTTCACGAGCAGTGTCGAGAGATCGGCCATTGTGAAGAGCTCGGTGCCTCCGCCGAAGGCGCTCGTCCCTCCCACAACCGTTTCCCCCTCCTCCACTCCGCGTCCGATGATGACACCCGCGGCGGGCGCCGTGATGCGCGCCCACTGGGCCGTCGATCCGGTCGAGTCACCCGCCGTGACGCCCGAGCGCTGCACCAGCTGCAGCTGATCCCGGGCCGTCTCCCACTGATTTTCGGCTTGCTCGTAGGTCACGCGCCGCTGGTCGAGGTCGGCCAGCGTAATCCCGCCGATCGCCGACAGCTGCTGCGCGCGCTCGTAATCCCGCTTGGTGTTGTCACGCGCGATTCGCGCCGTGGCGATCTCACTGCGCAGGCGCGCGAGGCTGTTCGCCTGGGCCATGTCGGGCACGATGCGCGCGAGCACCTGGCCCGTCTGCACGCGATCGCCTTCGCGTACGTAGAGCTGCTGCACGACGCCCGAGATGGGAGATTTCACGACGATGCTGCGCTCTGGAGATACGACCCCGGTTTCTTCGACGATGACGCGCACCTCCCCGCGATCCACCACACCGACTTTGTAGGGACGGCCCGAGCCGTCGTCAGCATCGGCTTTGCTGCACGCGACGAGAGGAATGCAGGAAGCGACAGCGGCGAGAACAAACGCACGGTTCATGAAGGGCTCTCGGAGAGGAGATGGCCCCGGCGTAGGGGCACGGCACTGCCGTGCCCCTACGACGGGGGCTGGCCGGGCACGGTTTCATGGTGAAATTACTGCCCCCATGACCAGTTGGCTTGGCGATTGGGCAAACCTGCTCCTGCGCTGGACGCACTTCATCGCCGGCATCGCCTGGATCGGCAGCTCCTTCTACTTCATCTGGTTGGACCGGGCGTTAGCGAGACCCGAACAGCCAAAGGTGGGGGTCGAAGGCGACCTCTGGATGGTCCACAGCGGCGGCTTTTACCAGGTCGAAAAGCGCCGTCCGGGGCCCGGGGAAGTGCCGGCAGTGCTGCACTGGTTCAAGTGGGAAGCGATGCTCACCTGGATCAGCGGCATGGCCCTGCTCGCGCTGGTCTTCTATCTCGGTGGCGCCTACCTCCTCGATCCGGGCATCTCCCGCATCGGACGTGGCACCGCCATCGCGCTGGGCGTCGGCATCGTGTTCTTCAGCTGGCCGCTGTATGACGGCCTGTGGCGGTCGCCTCTGGCCCGCCGTCCGGCCATCGCCGCGGCGATTTCCCTCGCGCTACTCACCGGTGTCACGATCCTCCTGTGCCGTCTCCTGTCCGGCCGCGCCGCGTTCATGCACGTCGGCGCCCTGCTCGGAACGATCATGGTCGCCAATGTGTGGGAGCGGATCATCCCGGCGCAGCGACAGATGGTCGACGCCACCCGCGCGGGCCGGCCGGCGGATTTCGCACTGGGGGAACAAGCAAAGCAGCGCTCCGTGCACAACAGCTACATGACGTTCCCGGTGCTCTTCATCATGCTGTCGAATCACTTCCCCGCGACCTACGCGAGCCCAGTCAACTGGCTCGTGCTGCTCCTTTTGTTCGTCGCCGGGGCGTCGGTGAGGCACGCGATGATCGGCCGCGGATCGTCGAGCCGCTGGGCACTCGTACCTGCGGCCCTGGCGCTGGGGGGAGCGATGTTCCTGTCGACTCCGCCGGGAGCCGCGGCCCGGCCGCCCGCCACGGCCGCCGACGCGGTACCACCGTTTCACGCGGTGCGCGCGGTGATCGCACAACGCTGCCTACCCTGTCATTCCCAATATCAGAGTGACCGCACGCTCGGCCCCGCGCCCGGCGGCGTCACTTTCGACACGCCGGAAAGCATCGCGCGTCTCGCCGAGCGCATTCGCGTGCGGGCCGTCGATACCAAGACCATGCCGCTCGCCAACAAGACCGGCATGACCGAGGAGGAGCGAGCGCTCCTCGCGCGCTGGATCTCAGGCGGGGCGCCACTGCGGTAAAAACCTCGGCGCCTTGCGTGGCTTCGCGGCTTGCTCGTACGCGTAGGCCAGCGTGAGCAGCTTCGCTTCCCTGTTGGCCAGCCCGATGAACGACATCCCGACCGGCAATCCGAACGCGTATCCGACCGGCACGGCGACGCTGGGATATCCCGCCACCGCGGCCGGTGTGGAGCTCGCGCCCAGGAAGTGATCGCCGTTGACGAGATCGGTGGGCCATGGCGGGCTGCCGGTCGGCGCGACGATCGCGTCGAGCGTGTTTTGCGCGAACACCACGTCCAGTCCTTCGGTCCGCGAGAGTCGTTGATCCTTGGCGAGCGCGTCGCGATATGCCTGATCGGTGAGCGGTCCCTTCTCCTGCGCCTGCACGAACAACTCCTGCCCGAAGTACGGCATCTCGGTCGCCTTGTTCGCCTCGTTGAATGCAATCACATCCGCGAGCGTCTTGACCCTCGCGCCCGGCGCCCACGCCGCGAGATACGCCGCGAGGTCGGCTTTGAGCTCGTAGAGCAGGACGAGCAGCTCCGAGTCGTCGTACTCGCCCGCATGCGGGATGTCGGCGGGGTCGACGATCACGGCGCCCTCCCGCCGGAGCACGTCGATCGCCGCCTCGACGAGCGCGTCCGTTTCGGGGCTGTACCCGAAGAACTTCTTGCGCGCCACGCCGATCCTCGCGCCGCGCAGACCGGCGGGGTTCAGGCTCGTGCCATACTCACGGCCGGTGAGTACGCCGAGCAGCGCCGCGGCGTCGGCCACGGTGCGCGCCATCGGTCCGGCCGTATCCTGGCTGTGCGCGATCGGAATAATGCCGGCCCCGTCGATGAGGCCGAGCGTCGGTTTCACGCCGACGAGTGAACAGGCGCTCGACGGACACACGATCGAGCCGTCGGTCTCAGTCCCGATGCCGACCGCCGCGAAGCTCGCCGCGATGGAGGCACCGGTGCCGGAGCTCGAGCCGCACGGATTGCGATCCAGCGCGTACGGATTCGCGCATTGCCCGCCGCGCGCGCTCCAGCCGCTCGACGATTGCGTCGAGCGGATGTTCGCCCACTCCGACAGGTTCGTCTTGCCGAGGATGACGGCGCCGGCGCCGCGCAGCCGCGCGACGAGCGGCGCGTCGCGCGGCGGGGTGACGCCCGCGAGCGCGAGAGAGCCGGCCGTGGTCATCATGCGGTCGCCCGTCGCGATGTTGTCCTTCACCAGTACGGGGATCCCGTGGAGCGGCCCGCGGACGCGGTTTGCTTTACGCTCGGCATCGAGCCGGTCGGCGATGGCCAGTGCATCGGGATTGGTTTCGAGCACGGAATGGAGCTGCGGATCGAGCTGAGCGATACGCGCGAGATAGGCGACGCAGATCGACCGCGAGGTGCGCGCGCCGGTGCGCATGGAATCTTGCAGCTGCGCGACGGTCGCCTCCTCCAGCTCGAAATCGGTATGTACAGGGAGGGGCGCCGCATGCTGCGCCCCTACTGCTCTCACCATGACCGATCCGGTTACTGCCGTTGCACCATAATGAAGGAAGGAACGGCGGCTGAGGCGATCCGTCATGTGAGTCTCCGGTTAGCTGTGATTCTGCCCACGGTTACAGCGGGCATCTTGCGGTAAGTTCCGCCGCATGAATCTTGTGGCAGCCCTGGAAGGGACGCGAGCCCTGAGCTTCCTCCGCTTTTTTCGATTCGCCAGCATCCGGACGAAGATGCTGATGTTCGCGGTCGTTGCGACGCTGTTGCCGTCGCTGACGACCGTGTGGATTTCCTATACCGAAAACAAACGGGCCCTCCAGGCGAAAGCATCGGAAGAGCTGCAGGGTGTCAGCGCGCAGGCACTGCGCGAAGTCGATCTCTGGACCAAGGAGCTGCGCTACGACCTGCGCGTGTTCTCGAGCTCCTATGAGGTCACGGAAAACCTCGAGCGGATCCCGTTGGCGAACGGCGAGACGGTCCATTCCGGGATCTACTTCAAGCGGCTCACGGACTACCTCAATTCAGTGCGCGATCGCTTCCCCGACTATGCCGAGCTTCTCGTCCTCGATCTTCACGGCCATGTCGTGGCGACCAGTGCTGCGAAGCCGCGACCGGTTCCGCTCCCGCCCGACTGGGCGAGCGAGCTGACCAAGAACGACTGGGCGCTCGGCGCGCCGTATTGGGACTCGACCGCGACTCATGCCGAAATGCTCGTCTCGGTCCCGATTGAATCCGCGCGGCGCGCCGGGCGCGGCGCGGGCGGCATGCACCTGCTCGGTGCGCTGGCATCGCGCGTCAACCTACACGCCGTCGCGGATACGCTGAAGCGGTTCGTGCCCGGCGAATCGGGCCAGATCTACCTGATGACCCGCACCGGCCGGCTCATCGTCAGTTCGGCCGGCACCTCGCGCGAGCTGATGCGGCAGGGGTATGCGCGCGACGCCGCCAACTGGTTGCTGGCGCGCGAAGGACGCGCGATCCAGTTCAGCAGCTTCACGGGCAACCGCGTCGTGGGGAGTGTGCGCGTCGTGCCGGCGCTCAACTGGGTGGTTGTCGCGGAGATCCCGTCCAGCGAAGCATTCAGCCAAGTGGCGCGGCTGCGCAACGTCACCCTGGGAATTGTCACGCTGCTGCTCGCCGTCGTCGGCGCGCTGGCGTACCTGTTGAGCCTGCTGATCGTACGGCCGCTCGACCGCCTGACGCAGGCGGCTGCGACAGTGGCCAAGGGCGATCTCGACGTCGGCCTGCCGGTCACGACGGGCGGCGAAGTCGGCTACTTGACCGAGGTGTTCAACAACATGGTGGCGCGGCTGCGGGAAAGCCGCACCGAGCTCGAGCGCCTCTCCGTGACCGATGCCTTGACCGGCCTGCATAACCGGTTACGGATGATGGAAGTGCTCGAGAATGAAGTGCGCCGCTCCCGGCGGCTGCGTCACCACTTCTCCGTCGTCATGGCCGATGTCGACTTGTTCAAGCGCTACAACGACGAGTACGGCCATCCCGCCGGCGACGTCGTGCTGAAGCGCGTCGCGGCCATCATGCGCGAGGCGAGCCGCGATGTCGACTTCGTGGCCCGCTACGGCGGCGAAGAGTTTCTGATCATGATGCCCGAGACGGAGCTCGAAGGCGCCACGGAGTATGCGGAGCGGATTCGGAAGAAACTGGCGAAGGAAAAGTTACCCGCGGGCCGTATCACGCTCAGCCTCGGCGTGTCCGCGTTCCCGATCCATGGCGACACCCCCGACCAGCTGGTCGCCGAGGCGGACGCGGCGCTGTATCTGGCAAAACGCGCCGGCGGCGATCGAGTCGTCCCGGCGGCGCGTCCCAAGATTCGCGCGACGTAGGCGCGAGGCTTATTCGCGGCGGTCGACCAGCGTCTGATGGATCCAGCCGGGCCGATCGCTATCATCCCTGATCCGCACCCACTGATCCACATACGAGTAACCGACGATCGGGACGCCGGTCTCCAGCGTGTACAGCACCTTGAATCCGGCGCCCGGCCCTTCGCGCACATTCGCGCGGCCCGTCGTCTGCAGTCGCAGCGGCAACGCGAACGGCACCTCGCCCCGGCGCGTCGCCGAGCGGTCGTCACTGGCCACGCGCCCCCGGCCCGCCGCGGCGGCGTTCTTCGCTTCGGTCGCGAGATACAACGCGCCGGCGTAGTTCTGCTGGTCGAATTCTGTCGTGGCCAGCTGCAGGAGTTGGCTGCCCTGTCCGTACTCGGGCGACGGTGGGGCACTGTTTCCATTGGCGGTCCGCAGCGCCTGCAGCGCGATTTCGGCCTCGGCCATGCCCGACGCCGCCTCGGCCCGTGTCGCAAGGGATTGCAGTTTTGCCATCGCTCGCACGACTTCGTGCCGCGCATCATCGAGCCGGCTCTGCAACTCGTCCACCTGCGCTTCCTGCTCGAGCACTTTCAGCTCGAGCCGCGCGGCCCGCTGCTCCAGCGCCGTATCACGCACCACGGCCGGTGGGCGCTGCGTCACGCGCGCGCTATCGCGCGGCGGCCGCACCGGCGTCGTGTTCGCGCGGTGATGCGGGTGGCAGGCCACGCCGAGCAACCCGACCAAAAGAACGAGGGAGCGCATGGGCGACTAAGTTGCATCCGGATGCCCATTCGTTCAACCAAGGAACTATTGACTCGTTTTTGCCCTCTGGTGATGCTTCGAGCGATGGAAGTCACGCTAAACGAGACCGATCGGTTGGACGTCGTGCTGAAAAAGTTCAACCGTCAGATCACCAGGGCGGGCGTGTTTCAGGACATGAAGAAGAAACGCTTCTACGAGAGTCCCGCCGTCCAACGGCGGCGTAAGAGCAAGGCGGCTCGCCGCCGGAACCGTACACGCTAGGGAGTAACTTCGCCGTCCGGCGTCTGATCCTCTTCCGGACCGCCGAGAACCGGCGGGTGCTCGTAGACCACGGGGGGAGAGCAGCTACAAGGCGTCGGCTGAGGCATCGCGAACTGGGCGCTGGCTCGCGGTGGCCGATACTCGATGGTCGCGGCGTCCTGGATGATGCCGCCACAGAAGTGGCAGTGAATCTGTGACACAGACCACCCTCCCTTCGGGCGCGGGAGCGCCCCCTACAATTCACCCCACCCCCCCGACTGCGCAACTTTTTCGACGCCCGGCCAGGGCCCAAGGGGAGGGTTAGACGCCGCTTTTCCCCACTCATCCTAAAGGATGATACAGGAACCTTGAGGGCCGACTTGACTAATACCCCGGGACCTGGCCAACCTATTTCCTCACCCTCGGACTACGCCCGGAACGAGGCCGTCAGCACCAATGACCAAGAAAATCCAAATCCTCGTCATCGAAGACAATCGCCTGCTGCGTGATGGTCTCGCGGCACTCCTCGACTCTCAAAACGAATTCAAAGTCGTCGCATGCGCCGAAGGCGGATCGGCGGCCCTGCAGCGGTTGCAGGAGGCCAGGCCCCACGTCGTGCTGGTCGACGCGGCACTGGGTCGCAATCGCAGTCAGCGTCTGGTCGAAAGCATCAAGGAAGCGGCGCCGCACTCCCGTATCATCATGATGGACATGCTGCCCGAAGAAGAAGACGTGATCGACTTCATCAAGCGCGGCGCCAACGGCTTTATCGCGAAAGACGCCGCGCTGGAAGAGCTCGTCAATACGATCCGCCAGGTGGCCAATGGGGGCGACGTCGTCCCGCCGGCCCTGACGGGCACGCTGCTCTCCCACATCGCCAAGCAAGCCTCCGTGCTGCGCAATACGCCGATGATGGCGTCGGTGCGGATGACCAAACGCGAGCAGCAGATCACCGATCTCATCGCCGAGGGCCTCAGCAACAAGGAGATCGCACAGCGGCTCAACATCGCGACGTACACGGTGAAGAGCCACGTGCATAACATCCTGGAAAAACTCGCGTTGCACAGCCGACTCCAGATCGCGGCCCACGCGCACAAGAAGACGCCGCCCAAGGGCGACCGCCGCAAGTTCGTCCGCTAGAGCTAACCCCAACGTTGGATTGCCGACGGCCGCGCGCCCGACCACCGTGGCAGGATGCGACAGCTGTGGGCGTACGCATACCGCGTCGTGCCGCCTCCGCCGAAAGACGGGCTAGGTCAGATCCGTAAACTTCTCGATTCCGAGAACGCGTTTGCCTTCGAGCATGCGCGGGCGTGGGCGGCACAGCTCATTCTCGAGCAGCGCAGCACGCAAATCCTCGTCGTGTCCGACAGCCCGGTGCAAAACCGCGCCGTCAATAAACGGCTCGAGACGGAGTTGCAGCGGCTCGACGCACACTATCGGGTGACCGATCCGATCGCCCTCCGGACGGAATAGCTCCTCACCACGTTGATGAGAGTCGTCGTGTTTCTCCTCGTTGCCGGAGCCGTGAGTGCCGCGTGCGTGCGGAATCCGGCGACGGGCAAACACGAGCTGATGCTCGTCAGTGAGTCGCAGGAAATACAGATGGGGCAGCAGGCCGACAGTCAGGTCATCGCGTCCATCGGTCTCTACCCCGATCCGGCGCTGCAGTCGTACGTCCAGGGCCTCGGCACGAGGCTCGCGACGACGTCCGAGCGTCCCAATCTCTCGTGGACATTCCGCGTCGTGGATGATCCCGCCGTCAACGCGTTTGCGATCCCCGGTGGATTCGTCTACGTCACCCGCGGCATTCTGGCGCACATGACGACGGAGGCCGAGCTGGCGACGGTCATGGGGCACGAGATCGGCCATGTCACGGCTCGGCACACGGCACACGAGATGTCCAGGGAGCAGGTTGCCGGCCTGGGCCTGGCCATCGGCAGCATCGCCAGCTCGCAGATCGCCAAGTACGCCGGCGTCGCCAGTCAGGCGCTGGGCGTGATGTTTCTGAAATTCTCGCGCGACAACGAGAACCAGGCGGACGAGCTGGGCGTGCGCTACTCGAGCAGAGCCAACTACGACTCGCGCCAGATGGTGGACGTGATGCGCGTGCTCGACAAGATCACTGCGGAAGGCGGCGGCCGGCTGCCCGAGTGGCTCGCGACGCACCCCGATCCAGGCAACCGCATCGCGCACATCAACGCGGTGATTGCCCGCATGCAGACCGACTTTGCCGGCGCCACCGTGAACCGGGATGCCTTCGAGCGGCGACTGGACGGCATCATCTTCGGCATGAATCCGCGCGAAGGATTCTTCAAGGCCACCGAGTTCTTCCATCCGGACCTCAAGTTCCGGATCTCGTTCCCGAGCGGGTGGCAGACCGTCAATAGCAAGGCAGCGGTCGCAGCCCAGAGCCCGCAGCAGGACGCGGCGATCGAGCTGACGCTCGCGTCAGGTTCAAATGCCGATCAGGCGGCCCGCTCGTTTTTGTCGTCTGAAGGAGTGCAGGCAGGCACGTTGACACCCGCGAGCATCAACGGGCTCACCGCGGCACAGGCGCCGTTCGCCGCCAGCACGCAAAATGGGACGTTGCGCGGCACCGCGGTCTTCATCGAGTACGGCCGCAGCGTCTATCGCGTGCTGGCGTATGGGACTGAGGCGACCTGGCCTGCGAACCAGGACGCGGCGCGGCGCGCCTGGTCCAGCTTCGGACCCGTGAACGATCCTGCGATCCTCAACGTGCAGCCCCAGCACATCGACCTCATTACGGTCGATCGGCGGACGACCCTCGCCGAGCTGGCGCGGCGGCGTCCGTCACCCGTCCCCGTCGCGACCCTCGCGCTCATCAACCAGGTCGATGAGACCGCGCCGCTCGAGCCCGGGCGCATCGTGAAATGGGTGGTCGGCCAGCCGCTGCCCTAGCGCATTCAATGCGAGAAATCGACCTTGGGTGTCTCCGCCGCTCCCGGTGTCTGTAGCTCGAAATACTGCCGTGCTTTTTTCCCCAGCACCTTCGCCGTGAGTACCTGCGGGAAGCGGCGAATGTACGCGTTATACGCATTCACACTTTCGTTGTAGTCCTGACGAGCGACGGCGATGCGGTTTTCGGTGCCCTCGAGCTGATCCTGCAAGGCACGGAAGTTCTCATTTGACTTGAGTTGCGGATAGTTCTCGGCGATGGCAATCAGGCGACCGAGCGGCGCGGTGAGGGCCGCGTTGGCCGCTGCCATCTGTTGCAGGTCCCCGCTCTGCACCGCCCCTGCCAATTTGGAGCGCGCCTCCGCAACCTGGATGAAGATTGTCTGCTCCTGCTTTGCGTATCCCTTCACGGTCTCGACCAAATTGGGAATCAGGTCCGCGCGCCGCTGCAGCTGGACTTTGATCTGCGATTCGGCGGCGTTCACCTTCTCATCCATCGTTTGAATGGTGTTGTAGCCGCAGCCGGCGAGGAGGGCGAGCGCGAACGGAAGGGTGCGGGCAGTCCGGCGTCGATGCGCATTCACGAAGGGTTCCTTTCCATGCGGTTCACGTACTCCGCCGTGCGCGTCACCGCGTCGAGATACGCGGCCGGCTCGGTCAGTCCATCCGGTGCGAATCCTATCAGGGCAGCCGCCTCGCGCACCAGAGCCGCCGAGTCGGCGGGAGGCGTGCGGCCGGCAAGACGCAGCACGGCGCGCAGCATGGTGAGTACACCCGCGCGCGTGTCGCGCACGACATCAGCCAGCCGTCTGGGCCGATCCCAATCGGCGACATACGCCTGCCGCAGGTGCATGAGCTTGCCCATGAGCTCCTGCTCGAGCTGACGGCGGACGTGCTCGCGCTGTACGGTGATGCCGCGCCACGGGTCGCGGCCGGCGAGCACGCGATGATGGGCTCGGATGTCCTCGTACTCAATCGGAAAAGCATCCGCAGAATCGCGCCACTCCTGGTCCGTCAGGACGAGCGGCGGTCGGTGTTTTGCGGCGACCCAATCGCGCACCGGCGCCGCAATGCAGGCGAACAAGTCGGTATCGACACGGTCCGCGATCATCAGCGTGTTCATTGCACCCGGCTCACCGCTCCCCGCTCCCTGCTCCCTGGCGGCCGAGCCGTAGAGCAAGAGGGTCGTGAGCCGCGGCCCGAGGGCGGTCGCGACCGCAGCCGCGAAAGCGTCCAATGTCATGCGCGCCATGTCAGAATTTTCCTCCCGCTCCACCGCCCGAAAAGCCGCCTCCCCCTCCGAATCCACCAAATCCCCCGCCCCCCCCCCGACCACCCCAGCCTCCTCCTCCCCTCCCGCCCCATCCGCCGCCGCGACTCTGGCTCAGTCCCCAGAGGACCCACCAGAGAATCCGGCCCCGCGTCACGACCAAGAGAAAGAGGACCAGGGCGAGAATCCAGCCGATGGGGATCTGGACGCCGGGTGGTTCGCGGACGGTCCGCCCAACCGGGGCGGAGGGACCGGACAGGGTGACCCCAAACTCCTGCGCGAACGCCTGCGCGATGAGGTCGACGGCGAGCCCCACGCCCTTGCCATAATCCTCGGCTGCGAGGAACGGCAGCATGGAATCGCGGATTCGGCCGGCGCGCGCGTCGGTGAGGAAGCCCTCGGCGCCGCGGCCCACGGAGATGAAAACATCGCCGGTGCCCGGCCGGTGATTCTTCTGAGGAACGAGGAGCACGACCACGCCGGCGTTCTTGCCGCGGTCGCCGGCATCCCCTTTGGCGCCAACGCCCCATTGCCGGCCGATCTGCAGCGCGACGTCACTTACGCTGCGGTCGCCGATATCGGCAAGCGTCACCACCGCGATCTCGCCGCGCGTTTTCTCGCGCACTTCGCGGATGACCGCCTCCATCTGGCGGACCGAGGCGGAATCGAGGACGCCCGCGAAGTCGTTGACGAACCCTCGCGGCGGCGGAACGGAGATTTGGAGGAGGAGCGCGAGGAGGATCAACGCGGGCGGCTGAGCAGTGCTTCGAGGGCCTCAGGAGCGAAGGGTTTGACGACGAATTCGTCGAATTGCGCGTCCCGCGCCCGCCGACGACTCTCTTCGCCGCTGTACCCGCTGACGGCGACCAGCAGCAACCCTGGATGGGCGGCGCGGAGGCGCTCCGCGACCTCGAAGCCGTTCATACCAGGCATGCCGAGATCGATCAGGGCAACCTGTGGCTGGAACGAGCGTGCTGTCTCGATCCCCACCGGACCCGAGTGCGCCAGCGCCACGGTGTGATGGTCCCGGAGGGTGGCGGCGAGCGCGGTGGCGGCATCCACGTTGTCGTCGACGATGAGAATGCGCTGCGGGCCGTCGCGCTGCAGCGGCGACGGCTCGGTTCGCTCCGCGCCCGGCACGATGTCCGTCAGCGGCAGAGTCACGATGAACTCGCTGCCGGTCCCTGGGCCGTCGCTTTTCGCTTCGATCGTGCCGCCGTGCAGCTCGACGAGGCCGCGGACCAGCGAGAGACCGATCCCGAGACCGCCCTGCGCGCGATCGAACGACACGTTCCCCTGCATGAACAGGTCGAATACGCGCGGCAAGGCGTCGGCGGCGATGCCGTCTCCGTCGTCGCGCACGTGAACGTGCACCTCTTTGGGGTTGGAGCTCACCACCGCGCGCACGGAAATGTGACCGCCCTGCGCAGTGAACTTGACGGCATTGTGGACCAGGTTGCCGATCACCTGCTCGAGCCGGACCGGGTCGGCGAACATCACGACCGGCGCCGTGGGAAGCTCGATCGCGATCTGCTTCTCCGCCGCCTCGATCGTCGCACGCAACGCGTCCACCGAGCGCGTCACCAGCTCGCCGAGCTCGACTCGCTCGGGATGGAGCTGAATCTTGCCGTGGCTGACGCGCGAGACGTCCAGCAAGTCGTTCACCATCCGGCCGATATTGCGAAGCTGGCGGTCGAGCACCTCGTGCGCCCAATCCGTCGTCTTCGCGTCCAGATTCTGCGCGCGCATCATCTGGACGATGTTGGTGATGGGGGCAAGCGGGTTGCGCAGCTCGTGGGCGAGCATGGCGATGAACTCGTCCTTGCGCTGGTCGGCGGTGCGGAGGCCGATCTCGGCCTGCTTCAACGACGTGATGTCGAAGGAAGCGCCGGTATACCCGGCAAACTTCCCCGCGGGCCCGAACTGCGGCAGGGCGACCGCCATCATCCAGCGGTACTCGCCATCCGAGCGGCGGAAGCGGAATTGGTGCTCGAACGGCAACGGGCCCTTGACGACCTGATCGTAGGCCGCGGCGTACCCGTCGCGATCCTCAGGATGCAGGAAGTAGGTCCAGGCGTTCCCGAGGACTTCGTGGGATTCGACACCCAGGAACTCGAGGTACGCCTGGTTGACGTATTCCATGCCTTCGAGACCGCTCACCCAGATGAGCACGGGAGCGCTGTTCATCAGGGCGCGGAACCGTGCTTCGCGGCGCCGCAGCGCCATCTCCGTTTCCTTGCGCTCCCTGATGTCTTCCGCGATCCCGACCGTAACGGCCGGCGCGCCGTCTGCGTCAGGGATGCTGAAGCGGTGCAGCTCCACCCAAACCGCCTCGCCGTCCTCGCGGAGATAGCGCTTCTCGCGGCGGACCGAGGGCACGAGTCCGGCCCGAACCCGATCGAAATCCTCACGGTGCGCGGCGAGATCGTCGGGGTGCGTGATGTCCTCGGAGCGGAGTGCGAGGAGGGTTTCACGGGTCCGGCCGGTCAATTCACAGAACTTGTCGTTCACACGCTCGAAGCGGCCCTCGAGATCGGTCTCGAAAATGCCCAGCGGCGCGCGGTCGTACATGATCCGCAACCGCTCCGCGCCCACCCGCAGCGATTCCACGTTCTTCCTGACCGAGTCGATGTCGATGAGCGCGATCACCGCGCCCTCGATGTGGTTTTCGGCGGTGCGGTAGGGGCGGATCCGCAGCGAATACCACCGCCCCGTCCGGTCCTGCACATCCCGCTGGAAGGGCTGCACCGTTTCGAGCACGTTCTCCAGAGCGGCTTCCAGATCCGGAACGTCGACGTTCAGCTTGATGTTGGTCAGCGGCCGTCCGACATCGGTCGGGATCAGATTCAACATCGTCTCGGCCATCGGCGTGAAGCGGCGGATCCGAAGATCCGGTCCGAGCATGACGATCGCCATCTGGACGCTGGAGAGCAGGTTCATCAAGTCGTTGTTGCTCCGCCCCAGCTCGGCATTGCGGTTCTGCAGCTCTTCGTTGACGGTCGCCAGCTCTTCGTTGCTGGACTCCATCTCCTCTTTGGACGTCTCGATCTCTTCGTTGATACTCTGGAGCTCTTCGTTCGCCGATTGAATCTCCTCGTTTGCCGATTGCAGCTCTTCGTTGGCCGCGTCCTGCTGCTCGATCACCGACTGGAGGTAGTCTTTCGTCGCCGCGAGCTCCTGCTTGAGCTGCTCCGTCTCATTGGCCGACGCGTGTGTCGGGCTCGATCGAGGGACACGGAGCCGAGGCGCGAGCGCTACAGGCTCGTGGAAGAGGACCAGGAACCCGCCGCGGCCGCTGAGCGTGCCGTTGACCCGTACGATTTCGATATCGACGCTTTCGTGACCCTTGACCCGCACGTCGTTCTTCCGAACGGGGCCGCCTTCTTTTTTGGCGAGCGCGATCGCCGTGCGGATCGGTGCCAGCAACCCTTCGCGGAGCATCTTGACGAGATTCAACGACGCCTTGCCGGCGAGCGGCGTGAGATACGCGCCGGTGTCGCCATGGAACTGCAGAATCTCGAGATCCTCCGTCACCAGGACGCCGGGCGGCGTATAGCGCGCGAGCAGGATGCGATCGGCTTCCCGCTGGGCTCCTTCGCCGCGGCGCGCTTCGACCGCGGCCACCGGCGGCGCGTGCTTGTGACGATCCAGCCGCAATCCCTCGATCAACGGCGGGGGCAACCGGTTGGCGGTGGGCTTGCGGCCGTACAACCGGTGTTTGGCGTCGATGGGATCGAACAGGTCCTGGTGGACGCCGGTCGATTCGGATCCACCCAGGAGCAAGACGCCTGCCGACTTGAGCGCGTAATGGAGGGTCGGCAACAAGTGCTCTTGCATCACCGGCTCGAGGTAGATCAGCATGTTGCGGCAGCTGATGACATCCATGCGGGAAAACGGCGGATCTTCCAGCACGTTGTGTTTGGCGAACACGCACAGGTCGCGAATGGCCTTCGCCACGCGGTATTTCCCATCCAGCTCGTAGAAAAAGCGCCGCAACCGCTCGGGAGAGACGCGCTCCGCGATGCTCTTGGGGTAGAGCCCGGTCCGCGCGCGCTCGATCCCCGTGCCGTTCAAATCGGTCGCAAAGATCTGCACCGGCCAGGTGCGGCCTTCCCGCTCCATGAACTCCGAAAAGACGATCGCGAGCGAATACGCTTCTTCGCCCGTCGAACAGCCCACGACCCACATCCGAATGGCATCGGCGGAGCCGTGCTCGGCGACGATGCGAGGGAAGACGCGCGTCCTGAGCAGATCGAATGTTTCCGGATCGCGAAAGAACGACGTCACATTGATGAGAATGTCCTGGAACAGCGCCTCGATCTCGACGGGATGGTCCCGCAGATACTCGGCATACTCGGGCAGGGTCTCGACCTTGTGCAGCGCCATGCGTCGTGCGACGCGACGCCGTAGCGTCGCGGTCTTGTAATGGGCGAAATCCACACCGGAGGACTGATGCAACAACCGCAGGATTGGCGCGGTTTGCGCGCTCTCAACGATACCCTCCGGAGGCCCGTCGGTCCCGATATAGGCGTGGCGAGCGATCTTACCGAGCTCGCGCGCAATTTCCGCGGGGGCGAGCCGGAAGTCGACCGTGCCCGCCATCATCGCGCTGCGGGGCATGCCCTCGTACGCGGCCGATTCGTCCTGCGCGAACGTGATGCCGCCCGCCGCCTTGATCTCGTCCATCCCCATCGTGCCGTCGCTGCCGGTGCCCGAGAGAATGACGGCGATCGACTTGTGCTTCTGGTCGTGCGCCAACGACTCGAGAAACAGGTCGATCGGATGATGGCGCCCGTCGACCTTGTGGCGCGGGATCAGTTTGAGCGACCCCTGCGCGATGATCATGTTCGAGTCCGGCGGAATCACATACACGCAATTCGGCTCGACCCTCGGCTCGTCTTTGACTTCATTTACGGGCAACTGCGTCGCGCGGGACAGGATCTCGGCCAGGTGGCTCGCGTGGGACGGCGACAAGTGGGAGACGAGGACGAACGCCATGCCGGTGTCGGTTGGCAACGCGCTCAGGAGGTGAGTAAACGCCTCGAGGCCGCCGGCGGACGCGCCGATGCAGACAACCGGAAACGGGAGTGCGGGTTGTGGAACGGCGTCTTGGACGGTTTCCGGCTGGGCATCGAACGACGCGGCAGGGGGTTTCGGCACCCGCCCGGCTGCCTTATTCCGCGATCGTGCCATAAGACTGTCGAATCTAACTGGCTTTAGTCGAGCTGTCTGTGCCGTGCTTCGCGGGTCGGTCGCACGCGTCGCCGCTCGTGTACCTGCCGCGCGGGATCCGGCCGCCATGCACTGGCTTGCGAATCCCACGCGAGGCGCGTGTTTCCCTGGAGGGTGCTTCGCCCATCATGCGCAAACGCGGTAAACCACCAGCCACGAAGGTCGTTCTCGATCGTCGCAAACACGAAACGCCGTCCGTCGGCAAGAATCAGTGGCTCACCAGATTGCGGGGTCCGGACGCCTTGCTCTATGGTCACCAGACAATCCATCGAGGGTAGTGTTAAGTGAAAATCTCCGGGAATAAGTGCATCATGCGAGCGGAGTCGTCAAGAAGCCCCCGCATCGGAAGGCCATGACCATCCTCGCGATCGCCCTCCTGATCGGCCTGGGACTCGTCGGATTGGCGATGATCCCCTTGGGCCTTCCGGGACTCTGGGTCATGGTGGGAGGAATCCTCGCCTACGGATGGCTGACGGGCTTCCGCACGGTCAGCGTGGTCATGATCGCGATCATTCTGGCGATTGCGTTCCTCGGTGAGATCATCGACAACTGGCTCGGGTTTCGTTTTGCAAAGCGTTACGGCGGATCCACGCGGTCGGGCTGGGGCGCACTGCTCGGAGGGTTGGTCGGCGCCGTGATCGGTGTTCCCGTCGCCATCATCGGCAGCGTCATCGGCGCATTCCTCGGCTCCTTCATCGGCGCCGCGGTGTTCGAGCTCAGTTATTCGCACCACGCCGGCGTTGCCGCCCGCGCGGGCTGGGGCGCGGTCATGGGCCGGATTGCCGCTGCTGCCGTGAAGATCGCGCTCGCGATCGTCATTGCGGTTATAGGACTGTTCGCCGCGTTATCTTAAGGCGCATGAACGTAAGCGGCGTGAACTGCAGTCTGCTTGTCCTGATCTGCCAGCTGTTCGCGTTCACGAGCGCGACGGCCCAGCGCCAGCCGAGTCACCCGATCCGCTGGTGGGAAGCCGCGATCACGGTGGGTGCGATCGGCGCGGTGAGCGTGGCGGATCGACGTGTGGACGACTGGGTGCAAGACCGTCGTTCAACGCGCAGCGACGCAATCTCCCGAGTGTTCCGCAACGGCGGCGAGCCCGAGCTCGTCTTCGGCATCCCCGGCGGCATTCTCCTGGCCGGTCTCATCAGTGGACACAAAGACCTGCAGCGAAGCGGCGCCCGGGTGCTCGCGTCCGTGGTCACCGCGGGAGTCGCGACGGCGGGGCTCAAGGTGATCGTGGGCCGGGTTCGGCCAACCGACACCAATGACCCATACACCTTCAAGCCGTTCTCCCAGAATGAGGCGTTCCCGTCGGGACACGCGACGATGGCGTTCACGCTGGCGACTTCTCTGGCGGAAGAGATCCATCGTCCGTGGGCAACGGCCCTGTTGTACGCCGGGGCCACCGGCACCGCGTGGTCGCGCCTCAACGATCACAAGCACTGGTTGTCGGATGTGCTGGCTGGTGCGACCGTCGGGATCACGGCCGCCAAAATTATCGAGGGCCGCTGGCGCATCTTCGGCCTCGGCCCTCCCGAATTCCTGTCTGGCACCCGCGTCGGGTGGCGCGTCGCCTTCTAGTCCGTGGAGCGATCTAAGGTTTGAGTCTGTAGGGGACTTCGACCAGTCCCTGAATCAGCGCGGCTAGGCGATTCGCGATGTTTTCGAGATCCGCGGCACGTTTGCGGGTCATGCGGCGATAGACGTACCGGGCAGTCGCATAGGTGATGCTGAGCCAGATCGGGACCACCGCGATGACAGCCGGGCCCAGGTGGAACACACCCCCAAGGATCCCGAGCATGGGCCCCATCCCGCCTCCACCCATCCCCCCGCCGATCCCTCCGAACACGCCGCCGATCACGTTGGCGAGATTCTCTTGAACCGTGATGCGTGTCCGGCCGCCGCGGATCGAAACCGTGATCTCCAGATTGCGTCGCACACTGTTGGAGCCGGCGCGGACCACGGACCAGGTGAACGATCGACCGAACTGGCTGACCTGCCCCGAGTCTTGCAGGACCTGGCGGATCTCGTCCACCACCGTCTCGTACTCGGTGTCAGGCAGCTCGCCATCCACAACGCGTTCGAATAGGAGGCGGGTGGGGCCCGAGATCCACGGGTTGATTTGATTTGGCGGCCGCGACTCCACTCCCCCACCCACAGGCGTGTGGGTCCGGAGCGAGCCGGCTGCTGCGCGTACGAGCTCGGGAGCCACACCGACTTCTTCGGCGAGCGCCTGCACCCCGCCGATCGTCATGGCGCCCGCGGCGGTCTTGTTCGCCTCCAATTCCGTCGCCCGTTTGACGATTTCCTGCACTTCGTCCTTGTCGTAGCGCCGCCGCGGGCCCGATCCGCCGCGCGCCAGCTCGTCGAGCAGCGCGGCGGTCGTGGCGGTGCGCTGGTCGTGCCGGATCGCCAAGCCGCGCACCAGGGCGCCCTCAATTCTCGAACCGATGCTCGTCAGCCGGGTGCGATGGCTCGCCGACGCCTCGAGGAACCGGCCGGCACGGACCGCGTCCTCGGTGGGCCAGCGGCCCGGGACGTCGCCGACGAGCATCTCGTATACGACGACCGTCAGGCTGTAGACGTCCGTGCGCTCGTCCAGATCGGTCAGACCCGCGGCTTGCTCCGGACTCATGTAGCCGGGCGTGCCGACGGGGAAGCCGGTCCGAGTCAGGTTCGCGCCACCGGCGGTGCTGACCGCCTTGGCGATCCCGAAGTCCGCGACGATCGGATGTCCCTGCGAGAACAGGATGTTCTCCGGTTTGACGTCGCGGTGCAGCACACCCATGCGATGCGCGTACGACAGCGCATCCGCGACCGGCTCGGCGATCGCCAGCGCTTGCTGCTGCGAGAGCGCGCGGCGGGGTGGCCCCTCGAGCTGCTGGCGCAACGAGCCGCCGTCGACGTACGGCATGACGTAATAGAGGAAGCCGCCCGCCTCTCCCGAATCGTGCAGCGCCAGGATGTGCGGGTGCTGCAGCCGCGCGGCAATCTGAATCTCTTTCAGGAACCGCTCCGCGCCCAGGAAGGCCGCCAGGCCCGGGAGCAGCACTTTGAGTGCGACGGCGCGGTAGTGTTTTTTGTCGTCCGCGAGATAGACCGTCGCCATGCCGCCGCGTCCGAGGACGCGCCGCAGCGTGTAGCGGTCGGCGAGCGCGGCCTCGAGTTCGGCGGGAATCTCCACGCTATGCAGCTTCGGCCGCTGTGGTTACCGCGCGGGGGGCGTCGAACTCACCTTCCCAGCGCGCCATGACGACGGTTGCCAGGCAGTTCCCGATGAGGTTCACGGTCGTGCGAGCCATGTCCATGAGCACATCCACGCCGATCAACGCGATCGCGGCCTCGATTGGCAGATGGAACGACGCTACGGTGCCCATGAGAATCACGAGCGACGCCCGCGGCACGCCGGCGACGCCTTTGCTCGTCAACATCAGCGTGAGCATCATGAGCAGCTGCTGGCCGAGGGACAGCGAAATCCCGCTTGCCTGCGCGACGAAAATCGACGCGACTGACAGGTAGAGCGTGCTGCCGTCGAGGTTGAACGAGTATCCGGTCGGCATCACGAACGCGACGATGCGGCGCGGGACGCCGAGCGCTTCCATGCGCTCCATGGCTTTCGGCAGCGCCGCTTCAGAGGAAGCCGTCGAAAACGCGATCAGCGCCGGCTCCTTCACGGCGGCGATGAACGCGCCGATCGGGACGCGCGCGATGCGCGCGACCGGGTACAGCACGAACAGGCCGAACACGACGAGGGCGACGTAGAGCGTGACGACCACGAGGGCCAGGCTTTGGAGGTTTCTGAGACCACCCGGTTTGCCTACCGTCACCGCCAGTGCCGCGGCGACGGCGAACGGCGCGAACTTCATGACGATCCCCGTAAACTTGAACATCACCTCGGCAACGGCCTCGCAGAACCCGAGCATCGTCTCCTTGGGCCGGCCGCGCACCTGGGTCAGGCCGATCGCGAAGAGGACCGACCAGAACACGATCTGCAGCATTTCGTTGCGCCCCGCTGCGTCGAAGAAGCTCTGCGGAACGATGTGCTCGAGGACGCTGGCGAACGTGACGGGCTCACTGGCGGGAGGCGTGGCGCCGGCTGCGGGGACCGCGAGTGCGGCCCCCACCCCGGGCTTCATGACGTTGACCGTCAGCAGACCGAGGAAGAGGGCCACGGTCGTGACGATCTCGAAATAGATGATGGACTTCAGGGCGAGCCGGCCGACACGCTTCATGTCGTCGCCGTGCCCAGCGATGCCGACGACCAGGGTGCCGAAGATCAACGGCACGATGATCGACTTGATGACCCGGATGAATGCCGTGGAGATCGGCAGCAGCGAGACGGCGAACGCCGGAAACATCACCCCGATCGCGACGCCGGCGAACATGGCCACGACGATCCACTGCGTCAGGGTGCGGCGGCGGAGGAAGTTCCACATAGGGGCGTCAACGATAACCGCCCCCGAACGAAACTGGCTAGCGCTTGATGAACGTCCCGTGCCGCAGCTCGTCGTAGGCGCGCTGCAGCTCTTCCTGCGTATTCATCACGATCGGCCCCTGCCAGGCCACGGGCTCCTGCAACGGCTGTCCTGACACCAGCAGGAACCGCATCCCCTGCTCACCGGACTGGACCGTGACTTCATCGCCGGAATCGAACAGGACGAGCGAGCGATTCCCCGTTTCCTGAGAAGTCTCGCTGCCAGCATCGCGCCCGCCGGCCGACACCCGGTCGGTGCGGACGCCCTGCGGCGCCGAAGCGTCGCGGAACGTGCCGCTCCCCTCGAATACATAGGCGAACGCATGGCGTGACGACTCCACGGGAATGGTCTTGCGCACGCGCGGCGGAATCCAGACGTCCAGGTAGCGCGGATCGGCGGCCACACCCTCGACGGGGCCACGCTTCCCCCAGAAATTGCCCGCGACGACTCGCACACGAGTGCCGTCGTCGTCCACGACCTCCGGGATCTCCGCGGCGTGAATGTCCTGATAGCGAGGATCGGTCATCTTGAGCGTGCGCGGCAGATTTGCCCACAGCTGGAAGCCGTGCATCCGGCCCCGCTCGTCGCCCTTCGGCATCTCCTGGTGCAGAATGCCGCTGCCGGCGGTCATCCACTGCACGTCGCCGGCCCCCATCGTGCCCTTATTGCCGAGGCTGTCGCCGTGCTGCACGCTGCCGCTCAGCACGTAGGTGATCGTCTCGATGCCGCGATGCGGATGCCAGGGAAAGCCGGGGAGGTAATCCTCGGGATGCTCGTTGCGGAAATCGTCGAGAAGCAGGAAAGGATCAAAGTCGCTCGTCTTCCCGAACCCAAAGGCGCGGCGGAGCTTCACGCCGGCGCCCTCGAGGGTGAGCTGCGACTGAGAAATCGATTTGACGGCGCGAATTGACATGGCCCCATAACCCTATCGGTGTGCGATCGGTTCCCGGCTCACTCCACGAACGTATTCCGCACGCGCTGCGAACGCCGCATGTACGCGATCCACAGCAGCGCGACGACCGCGGAGCCCACGAACCTTGCCCAGTTCGTGGGCGTCGTCAGCGGCAGGGCGCTCGCGAGCACTTTGTCGCAGAGGTTAACGAAAATGCTTATGCCCATCACCCAAACGAAAACCACGGGGAACTGCCGTTTGCGCCGGTAGAACAGCCAGGCAAGCAGGCAGGCGAAGATGAGCATGACGATGTTGAAAAGGAGCTCGAGCAACAGCGTCGGCGCCCAGAACGCGTTGTAGCGGTCGGCGCCTGGAGTGGTCAGCGCCGCCCAGGTGGTGGTGCTGTAGCTCGGAAGGGTCTTGATGATGCTGACGAGAATCGTGAACGGTCGCACGGTGATCCCGATGGCCACGAGAATCAGCCATCCGCCGATCCCGCTCAGGCCTTCGCGCGCACCTTCTGTTCGAGCTGGTACCTCAGCGACGCCGGCGTACGTGCCGGGCATACCAGACAACGCGAGCTGTGCCCGCGACACCCGCAGCGCGGCTACAGCGGCAATCCCGGCGGCGCACAGTCCGGCGAACAGGATCGGCCAATTGAGACGTCCGGCGTCGCCGGCGGGCTGGGGCGTGCGTGGACGAATTGTGAAGACGAGCAACTCACGGGCCCGCGCCAGGTCTTTCATGTGCGACGCGGCATCCGCGGGTTTCACGTGATCCGCCAGCGACTCGTACTCCCACTCCAGCTTGAACACCCTGTCCGCGACGCTCAGCCGGCGGGAGAAACGCGCCGCCGGCGTCGTGATGTGCTCCTCGCGCGGGCGGATATTCCATCCGTCCGGGGTTTCGGCATTGATCACGTAGCGAATGTGCGTGTGATGGCGCACGGCGAGCGGCATCTTGCGGTTCGCACCCGTGACGCGCGGCACGATGACGGAAAGATCCAACGGCTCGAACGTGCCGGTGGGACTTTCGCCCGTGCCGCCCGAGTAGAAATCCGGAATGGTATAACGCTCGACCGTGCGAATGATGTTGTCGGTCTCGTTGTCGTCCACGCTCGGCAGGTCGTCGGAGCGGATGGAGGGATAGAGCTCCGAGTAGAAGTTTGTGTATTGCTGCTGCAGCTCCTTCCGGGATCGAGCGCCGATCCATGCGCGCGTATCGTTGGCGCTGGCACCGCGGTATTCGGTCACCACGTGCATCGTTGCCGGATCGTCGCGGCCGCCGATGTAGAAATTCACGTTCACGTCGGTGGTCGGCTCGAGGGGTCCCATACCCTCCATGGGCACGAGCGAGTCGCTGCCCCCGCCAAGCACCAGCGCATTGCCGAACCACGCGGCGACGTCCTTGAGCCCGCCGCGCTGGTATAGCCCGGTAGGATCGATCCAATAGCGGCGGCCACCGAGCTCGACCTGCACGATCGCGTGATCGAAAATGGTCGCGGTCGGTTGGAATTCAGCCACGTGGTCGCGGTACGCCGTGCTGACCAGCGCCGGCCGGGCGGTGACACCGAGTGCGCGCAGCATCGTGACGAGCAGCAGCGACTTGTCTTTGCAGTCGCCGTAGCGCCGGCGCATCACCGTCGCCGGGGGATAGGGACGGTGCGAGTTGACGCCGATCTCCACGCCGAGATAGCGAATTTCGTCCTGCACGAAGCGCAGCGCCGCCAGGGTTCGTCGTTCAGGCGATTCGGATGACGTGCGGATGTGCTCGATCGTCGGCCGCAACGCGGCGGGGATCTCGACATCGGGAAAGAGCGAATCGCCCCAGGCGGCGACGGCCGACCAGCTCGCGAAGTCGCTCAATTGTACCGAGGCGTACGGGTCGTACCAGCTCGGCAGATCGGGGTCCGCGATCTGCGCCGGCACGTTGCGCTCCGACCACTCGTATTCCGTCGTTGCGCCGGCGTTTGTAATCGTCGGCTGGAGCGCGGTCTGCCTGGGACGGATGAACAAAGGACGCCCGGCCGGCCACAACAATCGGAAATACAGCTGCATGGTTGGGGCGTCGTCCTGCAGCGATGGCTGCGCCTTGTAGTGGCTGCCGAACACGGGATTGGTGCCCCGCCGCGTGAAGCTGTACTCCACGACATCACCGCGGCGCACGTCCTCGAGGAGGACGACTACCGAGAGCGAGGCATCGTAGATCTGCTGTTCCAGCTCTGTTTCGCGTTGCGCCACGCGCACACGACTGGGCTTGAGCTCGTCGATGACCCGGTCGCCGCGCCGGAGCCGCACGGAGTGAAGAACGAGCCGCTGGTAGGACGAATCGAATACGATCTCGAGCTGTGAATTCTGCTGGACTGCGCCCTCATCCAAAAGGCGGTAGGCGACGTGCCAGTATTGCTCGACGCCGGTTGCGCGCACGGCGTCCTGGCGATCGGAGAGCAACCGTTCCGTGCCCTCGGTCGCCAGGGGCGGCGCCGAGAGGACCGGCTCCCGAAGCTTCACCCACGGAGCGGGCGGACCGATCTCGTAGGGGGTCTGTGCAGCGAGGCTGCCGACCCCGCCGATGACGATTGCGATGCAAGCGAGACGCATGCCCCGCTAAGTCTAGCAACGGCGCCTCAGCCCGGGAATCGGCTCTAGAATCCCAGCCAGTACGTCATCTTGATGAGAAAGATGTTCTCCGAGGGGCCCTGGAACAGCGCGTTCGCATCGTTGCTGAACTGAATGTTGCCGCGCGGCAGGTCGGGAATCCGGCTGCTGCGCGTCCACACCACGAACAGCGTCGATCCCGGCCGGTACTCCCAGCGCAGCACGGCGTTCCCGCGCAGCGACCGGAAGGTGAAGCTGGGATCGGGAAGCGAGTAGCTTGGCGCACCCCCGCCGAGTGTGTCGGCATCCAGGGTGATCGTCGCGGGGTCGCGCGCTGGATTCGCGGCGGGGGTCACGACCTCCGTGCCGAAGTCCCTCCCGTAGACCAAGCGCCGCGTCGAGCGTGGGGCGGCCCAGACGTTGTACCGGGCGAAATCGCCCGAGACCACGAGCGGCTGCACGAACAGCTCCAGCGTTGTGGTCGGCGAGAACGTGACGTTCAAGCGAGTGTCCATCGCGAGCGAGATTTGATCGAGGTGCGCGAACACGTAGCGCGTGTTGAAGAAGTTGCTGGCCGTGGAATCCGGGTACGTGCCCACGAACTGAAACCCCGTCGGACTCCGGTCGTACGACGGCCCCAAAGAGAGAGACACGTTGGAGCGCGGCTTGAGCTCCAGTGACAGGCCGACGGAATTGCCGCAGTCGCCGTCGCCATTGCAGCTGTGCGAGCCGTTCAAGCCGGCCACGATCTTCTTGCGCGAATCGGTGTTCACGTTCACCGACCAGAAGTCGACCGACGGCAGCTTCACCACCGGCCCACCTCGCGTCCGCCGGTCATCGAACACCTGGGGACGATGAATCCAGAACGTGCTCACGTTCCAGTAGCTCAGCGTTTGAACCTGCGCGTACGCCTGCACCTGCCGATCGGTGAGATCGCCGTCGAAGTTGTGCTGCTGCTGGCCGCCGGCGATCAGGAATAGCTGCCGGTACCACTTGGTCGGCTTGGTCCAGATCGGGAAGATGTTCCCGGACATCCACCAGTAATCGGCGCGCGAGAAGAACGCGATGTCGTTGTTGTTGAACGCCGGCGTGCGGAAGTTGCCAGAGAGCTCCCAGAGCCAATGGCCCGATTCCTTGGAAAGCCGGGCATATCCACCCAGGCCCTGCATGGATGTGCGGGGCCGCAAAGCGTCGGCCGGATCGGAGCGATCGGGACGTTGGAAAAAATGCTGCTCCCGGAACCGAATCCGCCGCATCGCCGCCGTGTCCCCGGCGACATCCGTGGCGGCCAATTGCGCCATCAGACGATACGTGCGCTTGCTCCACCAGCTGTCGGTGGAGACACCAAACGCCTCGGCATGATGGGAGAGCCGGCTCGCCAAGTAGGGATCGCCGAGGTCCCGGTAGACGGACGTCGCCATCGCCTTGATCTGTGTGGCCCCGCCCCTGAGATCCTTCGCGACGCGCGAGGCGAAGTAGTTGGTCAACGGCTCGACGGTGAGCTGGCCGCGGGTCGAGTCCATGAACTCCACCGGCGCCCGCTCGCGCCGGGTGATGCCGTCGAGCGCACCGATGGACCAGCCGGACTGCGTGCGCCCCGTGAGCTTCGCGGCACCGAGAATGGTCGAGTTCTCGGGCATGTCCGCGAACTCGACCGGCACCGCGAGGCCGCCGCGGAACGGGGAGATCTGCGGCGGGCGTCCGATACGCCGTGTGGCGAGCATCGACAGGCTCGACACGTTGGAGCAGAAGAAGCAACTGAACCCACCCAGGCCGAAGTACCCGGCCCCCTCGACGAAGAACGGCCGCTTCTCGTCGAAGAATGTCTCGAACGCGGAGAGATTCACGACTGCCGGGTCGACTTCGACCTGGCCGAAGTCCGGGTTGATCGTCGCATTCAGGGTGAGATTCGACGTGACGCGCAGCATCGCGTCGCCGCCGACGCGCCCATCGAGCGCGTGCGGATCGAAGAACGGATCGGCCTGGTCGCCAGGAACGTTCGAGGACCGGCCGACCAGGTACGGCATCACTTCCGCGCGGCCGGGTGCGTGTCGGATCACGACGCCATGGAGATGGCCAAAGCGCGGCGGCCCCCCCACCTCATCCTGCCGCCACCACGCCCACTGCGAGAGCTCGTTGATGCGATTCTCCTGCCGCCAGATCTGCAGGCCCCAAGTCTGTTCTGCGGACGTCTCGGGATACCGCAGCTGGGAAAACGGAATGCGCATCTCCGCGGTCCAGCCGAGCGAGTCGATATTGGTCTGCACTTCCCAGACCGGGTCCCAGGATGGATCGCCGCCGCCGCCCAGGCCATTGGCATCCTGCTTCACACCCGACGGATTCACCCAGAAAAACAAACGGCCGATATGGTCGTGATAGGTATCGAAGATGACCTGCACATAATCCGAGCTGATGTCCGCATCCCGGCGCGCCAGCCTGGTACGTACGCCGCGCGAGCCCGAATCGTCGAACATCCGCGCGCCCACGTAGATCGCCGCGTCGTCGAAGGTGAAGCGCACCTCGGTGCGTTGCGTGGCCGGCAAGCCCGCCGAATCGCCCTGGTGCAACGGCTGGCTCTGGCGCAATCCCGTGGCCACCGGAGCGATCTGCCAGATGGGATCGTCGAGCTTCCCGTCGAGCTTGAAGGACCCCTGGAGCGGCACCGCCCGCACCTCAGGCGGGGTCACGGGGTGGATGTTCTGGGCTATTAAGGAAGGCGCACACAGCACGGCGAGAAGGACGGTGAGTCTCGGCATGGTGGTCACGTGGGCTAGGATACAAGCTTGGACGCGGCCCGAAAGGAAAAGGTTGCGCCTCTGACTGGAGCCTTACAATCTCCTTCATTAGATATGTGCAACCGATGACACCACCCGAACCGTCTGCCCCGCCCGCTCCGACTCCTGCTGCCCCGCCCAATCACCTTCCGGAACGCATCCGGATGCTGACCGACATCAGCGAGAATCTGTGGTGGAGCTGGCAGCTCGACGCGCGTGAGCTGTTCCACCGCATCGACCGGCGCTTGTGGGAAGCCACACGGCACAACGCCGTGCAGTTTCTGCGGCAGGTCTCCCCAGACCGTCTCGCGGAGCACGCCCAGGACCCCATATCGCTCGAGCGCTACGATCGGGTGGTGCGGCGGTTCGAGCGGCTGACGCAGAAGAACGGCACCTGGTTTGCAGGCCGCTATCCCGAGCTGCTCAACCGGTCGATTGCGTACTTCTCCGCCGAATTTGCCCTGCACCGCTCACTGCCGATCTATTCCGGCGGCCTCGGCGTGCTCGCGGGCGACCATTGCAAGGAAGCGTCCGACCTGGGTGTCCCGCTGATTGGCATCGGCCTCTACTATCACGGCGGCTATTTCGATCAACACATCGGCCTGGATGGATGGCAGCGCGATTCCGACGATCCCGTCGATCCCACGGTGAACCCCGTCGCCCGTGTAAACGGCTCTGACGGCAAGCCGTGCGTCGTCGCGGTCACCATCTCTGGCCGCGAAGTCCGGGTCGGCGCGTGGCGGGTCAAGGTGGGGCGGATTCCCGTGTACTTGCTCGATACCGACCTCGAGTCCAATGATGCAGGCGACCGGCAGTTGACGGCGCGACTGTACACGGGCGCGCCGGAATGGCGCCTCCGGCAGGAGTGGGTGCTTGGCGTCGGCGGCGTCCGTCTCTTGCGCGCCCTCGGCATTCAGCCGGATGTCTGGCACGCGAACGAGGGGCACGCGGCCTTCATGTTCATCGAGCGCATGCGCGAGCTGACCGCAAAAGGGCTCCCCCCTGCACAGGCGGAAGAGCAGATCCGCGCGACGAGCCTGTTTACGACGCACACGCCGGTTGCCGCGGGGCACGACGTCTTTAGCACAGAACAGGTCGAGCAAGTAACCGGGCAGTTCTGGAACGCGATGGGTCTTACACACGACCAATTCATGGCGCTCGGAAAACCGCAGGCGGATGATCGGCGCTTCGAGATGACCGTCTTGTCACTACGGCTTGGGGGCCGTGTGAACGCTGTGTCGGCTCGACACCAGGAAGAATCACGCCAGATCTGGCGATGGATGTGGGGCAACAAGCCTGCCGCGGACGTGCCCATCGACCATGTGACGAATGGTGTGCACCTGAGCACGTGGATGGCGCGGCCGATTCGGGATCTGCTGGCCAAGTCCCTGGGGTCGGATTGGGAACTCGAGGCTGAACCAGCGGCCGTCGCCGCCGCCGTGCGCGCGGCCGATGATGACCGGCTGTGGGCCATCCACGACAGCCTCCGCCATCTGCTCTTTCACTACATCCGTGAGGAAGCCCGGAACCGCTGGCGCGACAAATGGAACGATGCGGCGAAACTGGCCGCATCCGGCGCGCTCCTCTCCCCAGCGGTCTTCACCATCGGTTTCGCCCGGCGCTTCGCGACCTACAAGCGTGCCGCCCTGCTCCTCCGCGATCCGGAACGGCTGCGGCGTCTCTTGACCGACCCGCAACGTCCCGTCCAGATCATCTTCTCGGGCAAGGCGCATCCAGCCGACGACCCGGGCAAGCGCGTGCTCCAGCAGGTGTTCATCGCCGCGCAGGATCCCAGGTTCGAGGGCAGGATCGCGTTTCTGGAGGATTACGAGGTCCACCTGGCGCACCGCCTCGTCGCGGGCGTTGACCTGTGGCTCAACCTCCCGCGCGTGCCTCTGGAGGCCTGCGGCACGAGCGGCATGAAGGCGGCGCTGAACGGCGTGCCGCAGCTGGGGACGCTGGATGGCTGGTGGGCCGAGGGATACACCGGCGAGAACGGCTGGGCGATCCCGCTCGCGTCGGCGGAAGGTGACCAGGACCAACAGGACATGGAGCATCTCTTTGGCTTGCTCGAAGACAAAGTCGTTCCGATGTACTATGATCGCGTGCCTGGCCAGCATTCCACGAAGTGGGTACACATGATGAAGGGCGCTATGGCCGTGGGGGTCGAACGCTTCACCACTCGCCAGATGCTCGAGACGTATGTCACGCGCTATTACGTTCCTGCTGCTGCCGGAGAAGCGATCCCCGGCGATCCACCATCGTAGCGACGCCCGTGGTCATTATCCACGGCCATTTCTACCAGCCGCCGCGGGAGAACCCGTGGACTGGCCTGGTCGATGTCGAGCCATCGGCGGCGCCCGATCACGACTGGAACGTCCGCATCACGAGGGAAGCGTACCAACCGCTCGTCCCCATCTATCAGTTCCTGAGCTTCGATTTCGGACCGACGCTGCTCGACTGGATGGCGCGCGAGGCTAGGGCCGTGTACGACGGAGTCATCCGAGCCGAGCACGGCAACGCGCTGGCGATGCCGTACCACCACATCATCCTGCCGCTCGCAACCCGTCGAGATAAGGAAACCGAAGTGCGCTGGGGCATCGCGCACTTCAAGCGCCTCTTTCGGCGAGATCCCGTCGGATTCTGGCTTCCGGAAACCGCGGTCGATCGCGAGACACTCGACGTCCTGGCCACCGAAGGAATCCAGTTCACGGTGCTCGCGCCGCATCAGGTCTCCAAGCCGCCCGCGCAGGGTCTGCCGGCGCGAATCGAGCTGAGCGGCGGCCGGTCGATTGCGGTCTTCGTCTACGACGGCGGGTTGTCGCACGACGTCGCCTTCGGCCCGCTCACCACCGACGCCGATCGCTTGACTGAAGCACTCGAGCGCACGCCGCCGGGCGCGCTCGCCAGCATCGCGGTCGATGGCGAGACCTTCGGCCACCATCACAAAGGCGCCGATCAAACACTCGCCACGGTCATCCATCGCCTCCAGCAGCCCGGCAAGGCCCAGGTCACGAACTTCGCGGCCGCATTGGCCAAGTACCCACCCGCGACGACGGTCGACCTCGTGGAGCCGACGTCCTGGAGCTGCCCCCACGGCGTCGAGCGGTGGCGCTCAGCGTGCGGCTGCAAAATCCACACCGACCGGCCGTCGCAGCAAGATTGGCGCGCCCCGCTGCGCTTCGCGGTGGAGTGGCTCGCGCACGAAGTGCACGGGATCTACGACCGCGAGGGCCGCGACTTGCCTGGGGGACCGCGCGCGTTTCTCGAGGCTGCAGGGGCCACCGGGCCCGTCCAGGGAAATGGGAACACCGCGCGGCTCATCGAAATGGAGCGAGGGGTGCTGCGTGCCATGTCGTCGTGCGGTTGGTTCTTTGACGACATCGCCGGCCTCGAGGGCCGTCAGGTACTCCGCTACGCCGCGCACGCGATCTCGCTCGCCGGTGCCGAGAGCGCCCGACTCGAGGCGGGGTTCATCGCTCAGCTCGGCGACGCGCGCAGCAACGATCCCGCCGCAGGGAGCGCGGCTGACTTGTTTCGCAGCACCTTCCAGCCGACGCCGTCATGACCGCACCCCTGCGGTTCGTGTTTGGCCTGCACCTGCATCAGCCAGTGGGGAATTTCGACCACGTCATGGCCGATCACGTGCGCGACGTGTATCGGCCCATCATCGAGCGCGCCAGCGCCGCCGGCTTCTTCCCCCTGACGTTGCACGTGTCGGGACCATTGCTCGAGTGGCTCGAACACCACGACACGGCATGGCTCGACATGATTGGCCGGCTCGCCACCGACGGAAGGCTGGAGCTGCTGCTCGCCGGATTCGACGAGCCGATTCTCGCGTCGCTGCCCCGCCCCGATCGGCTCGAGCAAATCGGGCGCATGCACGAATACCTGCAGCGCCGTTTCGGCGTCCAGGCGACCGGGTTGTGGCTCACCGAGCGCGTGTGGCAGCCGGAACTGGCCGCCGATCTCGCGACGGCCGGCGTCGAGTACGCGCTCGTCGATGACCGGCACTTCCTGGCCAGCGGCTTTCGTCACGACGAGCTGCACCGGCCACACCATACGGAATCCGACGGCCAGCGCGTCGGGTTGCTCGCGATCGACGAGCGGCTCCGCTACCTGATTCCCTTCCGCCCGCCGGAAGAGACGGCGTCCTACCTCAAGCAGCTCCGCGCGCAGGGCCACGGGCTCGCCGTGCTCGCAGACGACGGGGAGAAGTTCGGCGGGTGGCCGGGGACGAAGGACTGGGTCTACGGCTCTGGCTGGTTGGACAGCTTCCTCAAGACGATGCAGAGCCTGACGACGGCCGGCGAGATCGAGCTGACGACCGGCCAGCGAGCATTCCGCGAGGTCCCGTCCGGAGGGCTCGCCTACCTCGGCACCGCGTCGTACCGGGAGATGGAGAAGTGGGCGCTCCCACCAGGGGCCCAGCGGGAGCTCACGACGCTGGAGGAGAAGTTGGGCCCCGAACAGCTGGCGGCGGCGTCCGCGTTTGTGCGGGGAGGACACTGGCACCATTTTCTGGTGAAGTACCCTGAGTCGAACCGCATGCATAAAACGATGGTGGCGCTCTCGTCGCTGTCGCGCCGCCGTGGCGACCCGCCGGAGGCCCGGCGCGCGATCGGTCGCGCGCAATGCAACGATGCCTACTGGCACGGCGTGTTCGGCGGCCTGTACCTCCCGCACCTGCGCAACGCGATCTGGCGCCAGCTCGCGATCGCCGAGCGCGCGCTGCGCCAGGGTGAGGCGTTGGCGTACGAGGAGCTGGATCTCGACGACGACGGCTACCCCGAGTTGTGGATCCACTCCGCGGAGTTCTCGGCCGTGATCAGTCCACATCGTGGTGGCGCCGTCGAAGTGCTCACGCGGTTCAACGACCTCGTCAATCTCGCCGACGTCCTCACCCGGCGACGCGAATCCTATCACGAGCTCCCCAAGCAGCCGGCACACGGACACGGTGACAGCGGCGGGTCCGCGAGTATCCACGACATCGAAAAGACATCACGGCTCACCGCGCTGCCGCCGGTCGACGCCGAGCCGCGCGCGATCCTCGTCGAGCGGCTGCTAGGCGCGGATGTGTCCGCCGACGACTACGCGAGCGCGAAATACTCCGCGCTCCGGTCGTGGGCAGCCGCGCCGATGCGCGCTCGCGTGTCGGTGAGCGGCGATTCCGCCACCGTCGTGCTGCAGGGGGGGGGCAACGATCTCGAGAAACGATTGACGTTCGACCGGACGGGCCGTCTCGAGGTCGCGTACACGTGGAACGGGTCCGCAGCACCCGCCAACGTGGTGTTCGCGCCGGAGCTGTCGCTGGCTCGTGAAGTGCCGCTGCGCCTTCAACCTGACGCCGAGGTCTGGCGCTCGAAGATCACCACGGTCGCGCGCAGTGAGCGGGGGTTTGAGGAAACGGTCCAGGGCATCTCGCTCACGCCGCGTTGGCCGGCCCATCTTGGAGCCTGCTCGCTCGAGCTGTGAACCCCTCGTTCGAAGCGCTCGCCCGGCAGCTCGCCGACGTCGGCCGTCATTGCTACGAGCGCGGCTGGGCACTCGGCACGAGCGGCAACTTCAGCGCGGTGGTGCGCAAGGAGCCCCTCACGCTTGCGATCACGACGAGTGGCGTGGACAAGGGCCTGCTCGAGTCGAGTCACATCGTCGAGATCGACGCTCGCGGACGGGTACTCCAGGGATCGGGCACGCCGTCGGCCGAAGCGACGTTGCATCTGGCAATCGTGCGCGCTCGGGGGGCAAGCGCAGTGTTGCATACGCACTCCATTTGGAGCACGATTCTGTCGGACGCGGCGACCGATGGCAGTCTCATGATCGAAGGCTATGAGATGCTCAAGGGTCTGGACGGCGTTCGCACACACGAGCATCGCGAACGCTTGCCGGTCATCGAGAATAGGCAGGATTGGGCAGGTGCCGTGCCCGAGGTTGAACGGGTGCTGCATGAGAATCCCCAGGCGCACGGGTTTCTGATCCGGCGCCACGGGCTCTACACCTGGGGCAGCGATCTGGCCGAGGCCAAGCGGCAGATCGAGATCCTTGAATTCTTGTTCGAAGTGATGGGACGAAAGCGAGGCATCGCATGGCAACCGTGAAAATTCCGGCAGAGCAGCGCACCCTGACCGATCAGGCGGAGGTTACGGCGTATCTCGCCAAGTTGGGTATCGACTACGAGCGCTGGCCCCTGGCTCAGCGCGCGGCAGCGAACGCCCCCCCGGACGCCGTTCTGGCCGCCTATGCACCGGAGATCGACCAACTGAAAGCTCGGGGCGGTTACGTCACGGCCGACGTCATCGACGTCACGCCGGCAACGCCCAACCTCGAGGCGATGCTCGCGAAGTTCAGCACCGAGCACTGGCACGATGAGGACGAAGTGCGGTTCATCGTCCGGGGCCGCGGCCTGTTTCACATCCATCCGCGCGAGGGACACGGGCCGGTCATCGCCATCGAGGTCGAAGCGGGAGATCTGATTCGGGTACCGCGCGGCACGTGGCACTGGTTCGACCTGTGCGCCGATCGTGACATTCGCGCGATTCGTCTGTTCCAGGACAAGGCCGGATGGACGCCGCACTACACGAACAGCGGGACCGATAAGGGCTTCCAGCCGCTGTGCCTGGGACCGACGTACATCCCGCTGAGCGGAGCGGGCTCGCGCTGAACGACATTCGCGCGATCCTGCTGGACATCGAAGGCACTACCACACCGATCGCATTCGTCCAACAGGTGCTGTTTCCGTACGCGCGCGCGCGCGTGCACGACTATTTGGAGCAGGGAGACATCGCGCTGCTCCGGGCGGAATACGCCGCCGAACCGCCCACCCCTGACCTTCCTGCGTGGAATCCGGAAGCCTACGTCTACTGGCTGATGGATCGCGACCGCAAATCGACGGCACTCAAAGCGTTGCAGGGACGGATCTGGGAAGCCGGGTATCGCGCGGGCGAGCTGAAGGGGAAAGGCGAAGTCTATCCCGACGTGCGCCCCGCGCTCGAGCGCTGGCACGCCGCCGGCAAGACGATCGCGATTTTCTCTTCGGGCAGCGTCCAGGCGCAGCGCGATCTCTTCGCGAACACAACGGCCGGCGACCTCTCTGCGTTCCTATCCGCCTATTTCGACACGACGACCGGACCAAAGCGTGAAGCGATCAGCTACCGAAAGATCGCGACAGCGCTGGGTCGCTCGCCGCGTGACATCCTGTTCGTTTCCGACGTTGCCGCAGAGCTCGATGCCGCGCGCGCCGCGGAAATGCGGACGGCGTTGTGCATGCGCGAGCCCGCGTCCCCGATCTCTCTCCCGAATCCCGCTGACCATCCTCGCATTCGCTCCTTTGCCGAGCTAGCGTAGGGCCATGACGCTCCCTCTGATCATCGGGTTGCTCGTCGTCGCGTGGGCCGTCTACGCGTTCAATCGTCTCACGCAGCTCCGCCAGCTCGGGGACAACGCGTGGGCCGATATCGACGTACAGCTGAAACGCCGGCACGATCTCATCCCGAACGTGGTCGCGGTCGTGCAGGGCCACGCCGGCTACGAGCGGAGCACACTCGAGGCCGTCGTGGCGGCCCGCGGGCGCGCGGTGCAAGCGGCGCAGGCGGGACCGGCGACCCGCGCGCGCGAAGAAGACCCGCTCGGGAACGCCCTGCAGCGCGTCCTGGCGGTCGCCGAGGCGTACCCGGAGCTCAAAGCGGCCGCGAGCTTCGCCTCGCTGCAGGCGACGCTGACCGACGTCGAAGATCATCTCCAGAACGCCCGGCGCTATTACAACGCGGTCGTTCGCGATTTCAATACCGCCATCGCGCAGTTCCCTTCCGGGATCATCGCCGGGATGATGCGCCTCAAGCCGCGGGAATTCTTTGGTCTGGACGATCCCTCGGAACGGGCCGTGCCGAAGGTGCCACTCATCCTGCTATTCCTCGCGCTCTCGGCAACATCGCTCAGTGCGCAACGCTCGTACTCGATCGAGCGCTTCGACGCGCGGATTCGTGTCAACGCGGACGCCAGTATCGACGTCACCGAATCGATCACCGCACAGTTCGTCGGTTCCTACAACGGCCTGTTTCGCGTCATTCCCATCAAATACCGCAACGCACAGGGACTGAACTGGACGCTTGGCGTCTCGCTGCAGAGCGCGCGCGACGACCAGGGGCACGATCTCCGCACCGAGACGTCACGCCAAGGTGCGTCCATCAAGTACAAGGTCTGGATCCCGGGCGCGGTAAACGCGACGAAGACACTGGTGCTCCGATACCACGCGACCAATGGACTCCGGTTCTTTGACGAGCACGACGAGCTGTACTGGAACGTCACCGGTGACGAGTGGGAGGTGCCGATTCGCGCCACGACGGCGGAGATCGACTTGCCGGGTGGCGCCGCCGGACTGCGTGCCATCGCCTTCAACGGCGTGTACGGGGCGAGCGCCAGAGACGCGCGGGTCACGATCGACGGGCCCGTCGTCCGAATCACGATGCCCCATGCGCTGGAGTATCACGAGGGCCTGACGGCAGTGGTGGGATGGGACAAGGGGCTCGTCACGGCTCCGACAGTGACCGATCGCGCGATGGAAGCCGCCACCAGCAACTGGCCGCTGGTCATTCCGATCCCGGTGTTCCTCTTGGTTTTCTGGCGCTGGTGGCGGCGCGGCCGTGACCCGCGGCGGCGGCCGATCGCCGTCCAGTATGAGCCGCCGGCCGGCGTGTCGCCGGGAGAAGCCGGCACCTTGCTCGACAACACCGTCGACATGCGCGACATCACCGCCACGCTGGTCGATCTCGCCGTCCGCGGCTATCTGCGCATCGAGGAGCTGCAAAACCCGAAACTGTTTGGGCTGTTCGGCGGCGCCACCACGTACACGCTGTACCGGCTCAAGCCGGCCGACGGACTGGCAGGCCATGAGCGCGTGGTCTTCGACGGCATCTTCTCCCATGGCGATCACGTGCCGTTGGATGAGCTGAAGGATGAGTTCTATACGCAGCTCGGTCCAACTCGCGATGCCATCTACAACCAGCTCAAGGGCAGCGGGTTCTATCAGAACCGGCCCGACAAGGTGAAGCAGACCTGGCTGGGATGTGGAATCGGTTTCGCGATCCTGATCGGCGTCGGTGGCGCCTTCGTTGCCGCGGCGTTCCTGCTGACACCGGTGTCCTTCGTGATCGCCGCCATCGTGTCCGGGATTATTCTCGTGATCTTCGCGCAGATCATGCCCGCGCGAACGGAAGCCGGTACGCGGACGCTGGAGCACGTTCTGGGGTTCGAGGAATTCCTGCGGCGGGTCGAGTCCGAGAACCTGAAGCGCATCATCGTCGGCCACCCGGAGCTGTTCGACAAGTACCTGCCCTACGCGATGGCCTTCGGCGTCGAGCGGCAATTCGCGCGCGCGTTCGAAGGGATCTACACCCAGGCGCCGCAATGGTACGTCGGGCCGAGCATGATGAACTTCAACGTCGGCCATTTCTCGAGCAGCGTGTCGCATCTGTCGACGGTGGCGAGCACGACGATGTCGTCCACGCCGCGCAGCTCGAGCGGATCAGGGTTTGGCGGAGGGGGCAGTTCCGGCGGTGGTGGGGGCGGAGGCGGAGGCGGGGCGTTCTAACCTCGAGGAGAGTGCACGCATGACGCGGTTTGGGTTCACCACGATCGCCGTCGCGCTGGTCAGCTTGGCAGGTCGTTCCTTGCAGGCGCAGACACAAGCTGCCATCACCGCCGCGGATCTGCGACAGCGTCTGTATCTCATCGCGGATGACTCGTTGATGGGACGCGAAACCGGCAGTGCGGGCGCGTTCAAGGCCTCGGCGTACGTGGCCGCGGAGTTTCGCCGGCTGGGTCTCGAGCCGGCGGGTGACGGCGGCACGTATTTCCAGGCGGTGCCCTTCTGGGTGGTGGCCATGGATCCGCAGTCACGCCTCGTCACGAGCGGCGGCAGTACGCTGCAGCTCGGTATCGACTTCTTGCCCGTCAGTTTCGCCGTGCCGCCCAGGGTGCTCGAACACACGCCGATCGTCTATGCGGGGTCGGTCGCCGACACCGCGTCGCTGGTGCCGTCGGCGGGAATCACGGGCAAGTTCGTCATCCTCGATGTCCCCGCCGGATTCGATCGGCGCGCCATTGGTTCGCTGCTCGGCCGCTATCGCGACGCCGCCACCGTGGGGATCGTGGCCCTCGACCAGCTGGGCGGCGAGCAGATCGCCCGCATCCGCGAAGGGCGTCCGGTCTCCGACACGTCCCGCAATCCGCGCGCGATCCCGCTCGTCTGGCTGAGCCGGCGCGCCGCCGCAACGATACTGGGCAGCGATCCCGCGACGGCGACGCCCGGAGCGACTGTGGTGAATACGATCAGCGGGCAATTCGACTTCACGAGAAAGCCCGTGGAATGGCCGGCGCGCAACGTGGTGGGGATTCTGCGCGGGCGCGATCCGGCCCTGCGCGGGGAGTACGTATCGTTGTCGGCACACCACGACCACGTCGGCTTCGATCGCAGCCCCGTCGATCACGATTCCTTGCGCGCGTTCAACCGCGTCGTGCGGCCGATGGGCGCCGACTCGCCGATGCGCTCCACGACCGACGCAGAGCAGGCCAGCATCCGGACGATTCTCGACAGCCTGCGCGCCGTACGTGGGCCGCGCCCCGACTCCATCCGCAACGGCGCCGACGACGACGGCTCCGGCACGGTCGCAATTCTCGAAATCGCCGAAGCGTTCGCCCGCGCGAGCGGGAACCTGCGGCCGCGTCGCTCGATCCTGTTCATCAGTCACACCGGTGAAGAAGCCGGTCTGCTCGGCTCGCGCTGGTACTCCGATCACCCGACGGTCCCGATCGACTCGATCGTCGGCGAAATCGATCAAGACATGATCGGTCGGGGCACGGCATCCGATTTCCCGCGCGGCGGCACGGGGGCCGGGAGTCCGACCTATCTCGAGGTGATCGGTGCGAAACGGATATCCCGGGAGTTCGGCGAGATGCTGGAAGCGGCGAACGCGAAACAGCCGGTGCCATTCGTCTTTGATTACACCTACGACGCCCCGGGTCACCCGCTGCAGTACTATTGCCGCGCCGATCACTACAGTTATGCGCGGTATGGAATCCCGTCAGTCGCCTTTTCCCGCGGCGAGCATCTGGACTATCACCAGGTCACCGACGAGGCGCAGTACATCAGCTATCCGGACCTGACGCGGGTGGCGCAGATGGTGCACGACGGCGCGCTCGCGGTCGCGAACGCTCTGGAACGACCCAGGCGGGACGTCCCGAAGCCGGTAGATCCGCACGCGCCCTGCCGTCAGTGAGAAAGGCAAGGTTGGTGGACGTTGGTGGAGGTTGGGAGGTTTAGAGGTACCTGAGCCAGCGCAGATCAGTGCGCCGGGCCTTGAGATCGGCGTACCAGCGACTGGGGATGTACAGCATCACGACCGCAATCGCCCAGACGAGATAGAGGAGGCCCAGGCTCCACATGTAGCCGGCGGGCGCGGGTCCGGGGTTCATCGGGTGATTGTTGAACAACCACGGGTCCACCGCGCCAGTCCGGATCTGCGACACGATCAGTGCCAGGGCGTGAATCAGCGGGATGTGGAGCAAATAATAGAAGAACGGGACGCGCCCAAAGACCGTGAGCCACTGCGCCACGCGCCCCTGCACGCGGTCCAAGAGCGGGATCAGCGCGATGGTCGGGCCGAGCGTCATCAGCAGGAAGTCCAGCGACGCCGGGTACTTGCTGGCGTTGAGGAATGATAACACCGCGGGCAGGCGCCCTGTCGTGCTCCACGGCTGCGGATCGCCGTACACGTTGATGACACGCAGGACCAGGAACAACGCGGTGGCGCCGAGGCCAAGGCGGAGGCAGATCCGGTTGCGGCGCGCCGGCTCCAGAGTCAGGACAGTGCCGAACCAGTAGCCCGCCGCCATCACGCCGATCCAGGGAACGATCGAGTAGAGCACCAACAGCGGCGTTCCTTCGACCGGACCGATGCCGTACAGGATATTCGAGAATTTCCCGAGCGGCAGGTGACCGACGAGCCACGGCATGACGGCGTTGTGCAGCGCGATGGTTGCGACGCCGATGATACCGACCGTTCGGGGCCGCAGCCGCACGAGCCCCGCCATCAGGATCATGCACCAGCCGATCACCCAGATGAC
>Ga0137418_10000371_pt1 | contig 39389 bp, 39 predicted proteins | sample CZODoug3_1_2_16f_FD_122242 | JGI IMG/M metagenome (GOLD analysis project Ga0137418, IMG submission 122242) | Vadose zone soil fungal communities from Angelo Coast Range Reserve, California, USA - CZODoug3_1_2_16fungal (Hybrid Assembly) | ecosystem: Environmental > Terrestrial > Soil > Vadose...
GGCCCCCATTTGCGTTTCTCCGGAGGAGCCCCGGGACCCGGATCTTTCAGCCGATCCGGGAATCGAGGGAAGACAGGTTCTGGGAGCGCTAGTCCCATGGCTTCAGCGGGGGCTGGAGATAGATGGGTAGAATTCATCAATAGGTCGTGGATCGCAACATCGATTCGGAATTTTGCAGCAGTCGCCATTAGTCCCTCCCTTCACACGACGAAGTGCACGCGCCATGCCACTGGGTACTTCGGACGTACGCTTCCCGGAAGTATTTGAGAAAGAGTGGGTTGGCGAGATCAATGGACAGATTCGACCGCCAAGGGAAACACGTAGGTGTCAACGTAATAGCATCTGCCAGCTAAATGGCACCTTGCCAGAGTTTGCAGCAATTAATTGCGCGTCAGACGCCGTCGCCCTGAGTAGGAGTTCAGAACCTAGCTTAGAATTTCTGAGAAAGATGCTGACCAGACGTGGAATACCCCGAGAATGCGTGCGGGCCAGTAGAGTGCGAAGTGGAAAACTTTCAAAGTGAATTTAGCAAACCAACGGTCGTCGACTGGAATCTAAGCCAAACCGTTGCGACGAACCCTGCGCACGAGTCGAGGTTGATCCGCGGACACTACGAGAATCGGGCGCTCCGCATAGGGAGGTACCGGCAAATGGGATTGTCCCGCTTGATTTTCGGAATTGCGTCCAATATCTCCTCCAAGCGTGTCCACCACTTCCTGGTTAAATCCCGAGCCCGCTTTGGAGCTTTTCGTTGATCGAGCGACGTAAATAGGTTTCTTCTGGGATTCGTAATAGGTGCGTGACAAGATCTCTGAAACCAATCCCAAACACATAATTTGAAAGCCGGCCAAGAGTAGGGCGATCGTCGCAAAGGTCAGGGAGGAGTTAGAAGCTAGCACGGCATGAGCAAACACCTTCTGGAAAAGCAGCATCGAACCGGTCACTATGCCGGCCCCCGTCGCGATTAGGCCGAAAAACCCAAAGAAGTGCATGGGCTTTGTCGAGTAATCCAGCCAGAACTTTGTACTCAGGAGATCCAGAAAAACTCGAAATGTCCTGGAAATTCCGTAGTTCGATTTCCCGTGTTGGCGCGGTGGATTTGTCACGGGGATTTCCGTGATACGGGCCCCTGACCACGCCGCCAGAGCGGGAATGAAACGATGTAACTCCCCATAGAGGGGGAGGTTTTGAATAATCTCTCTTCGGTAGGCCTTGAAAGTCGTGCCAAAGTCATGCAGTGGGACTCCAGATAGCTTAGCCATGGCCCAGTTCGCAATACGGCTGGGCAGGCGCCGCGTAAGCCAGGTGTCTTTTCTCTCGTAGCGCCAACCGCTAACGATGTCAAAGCCTTCGTCTAGTTTTTCTATGAAAGAAGGTATCTCTGCAGGGTCGTGTTGCAGATCGCCGTCCATGGCGATGATGACCTCGCCTCGAGCGGTATCAAAGCCGGCTTTCAATGCCGGAGTCTGCCCAAAGTTCCTGCGCAGAGTGACCACGCGGACGCACGAATCTGCTCCTTGAATATCCTCAAGAATTGCGGGGCTTCGGTCTGAGCTCCCGTCGTCAACGAACACGATCTCATAGGAATCTTCGAGGGAGCGCATCACTTGTGTCAGAGTGACATAAAGTGTTGCCGCGCTTCCTTCTTCATTAAAGATAGGTACGACGATCGAAAATTTGATTCCGCTTTGCTTTTTCATCGCTCATACTCCGATATCAGGACGTAGGCTTCAGCTCGAATAAAGATCATTACGTGTCTCAAGCTCAGGCGGCCGCACTCATCCGCTGAGTTAATTCAACAGTGTCCCTGTAGTTGCAAAGTCGGATGCCACCAGCCACCACAAGATTCATGACCGAAGTGGCAGTCAGACCATGGATCTCTATCTCACGCTGAGTCAGCAACCGAGTTCCTGTCCTCTCCAGTTCCACATCGCGATAGCCGGGATGGCACATCAATTCGCTGGTTCCCGATGGTAAGCTCTCCAGAATCGTGCGGATGGCGCTCGCATCCAGAAAACCTGTCTGACTGAGGCCATAGAAGTGAGTGGCAGAAAGAAGTCCTCTTTGCTCCAGCTTTTTCCGGAAACCCTTAGCCAGACCGGAGACCGCTCGGCTAACCAAGTATTGTTTGAGCGTCGAGATCTTGGAGAGCCTCCGATTTCGTAGAGGGCCGCTCGCGTGAGCATTTTGCTCCATTGGGCAGCGCACGGCCGGGATGTGGAACTCGTGCGCAAGACGGAGGACAACTTCCGAGACAGGCGGCAGAACGTGAACATGCTTATGCCCATCGAAATGTGCCGGCCTGATACCGGCGCGAATTACTTTCTTGATTTGCGCCCGGAGTTCGAACTCGATGTCAGACAGTCTCACTTGCCCTGTGGCAATTCCCGCCCAGAGACGGGCCGGAGTCATGTGAAGCCGGCCTGCCCTATCAACTAGAGTTCGAATGTGAGAGGGGTCGGCCACGGCCATCCCTTCCGTAAGATTGAGGTGTACTCCGATACCGAGTCGAGGAAACCGCTTGCTAGCCGCGGCAGCGCCCTCGAATGCCCATCCATTCGCGAGAAGGGTCGTACTGGTCACAATGCCCTCACGGTGAGCATCGAGAATTCCCCTGTTCACATTTTCTGTCAGACCAAAATCGTCCGCGTTCACGATTAGCTGCTTCATGAAATCCTCTCTGCCGTCGCAACCTTTAAAGTCTGAGGAATCCCGTCTGATTGGTTCAGCGCTAATAATGTTCTTCGCTGCTCCGCGCGTCTGGCGATCATGAAGTGCGCCACCACACCCAGCCCCACAAAATCCCAGAAAAGAGATCGAATTTTTCGAATCGCCGCCACGGAGACGCCCTCGCTCAATGAGCGCCCCAGGGACTGAAGAGTCGCGGTGGTGGTTCCTTCGTCAACCCCTAGTCCGAAGGGCACGAACGAAGCAACGAGCTGGGCGCATCGATTCACCGACTCAACTAGGTAAGCATTTAGGAATGATGCATGCGCGGTCGCACTTTTGAGGATCAGGTAGGTCTCTCCGAAGCTGATCAAATTCACCACAATTTCAATCAACAGGACACCAAGAAAGGCCCTCCTTCGAGATCGAAAAAACTCCCTTATCCCTGCTTCCCAAACGCGGAGGGTTTGTCCGTACCGGGCCAGGAGAGCCTGCCCCCGGGCCGAATTTCTTAATCGAAGGAAGAGATTTCCGAGCAGGTGACTTCGCTGAACCACGATCGCGAGGATAATCGTAGCGAGCGCCAAGAAGGCTATCGCTCCGCCTAGCTCGACCAAATGGTGGCTGCGCGCTGTTGAAACAAGCAGGATCAGAAACCCAGCCAAGACAAACGAGGCGGTCCCGAAGCTGTAGATCAGATCCTCAACCACTACGGAGGTGACGCCAAATCTAGAGGGAATACTTTTGGAGACGGCCCAAACTCTGAGCGTCTCTCCCAGTATTGGCCCGGCCGGAGACAAGTCGGTCACCGACTCTCCCATTAGCCTCAGAGCAAACAAATCCAGGAGCCGCTGGGGAGGCGCTCCAGGATCAACACAGCAACGCCATGCGATCGCCCTCAAACATTGCCGGATTCCCGAAAGGAAAAGGAGGGCAAGGAAGCCTGTCCCCAGCAGGCGAATCGCTTGAACAACTGTGCCTACTCCTGCTCGTCGTAGTAAATAACCGAGCAGGGCGATTCCAGCGACCGCCGCAAAAAAACTAACGTAGCGAGAGGTTCGGTTCATGCCAATTTCTCGATTCCATTGATTCAGAAGTCCGGTAGACCGACGCGGCTGGAACTCCATCGATTGCGATGGTCCACGCTGGGTCTGCTTCGGAGGCAATCGCACGAATAAAAGAAATATTTTCGAAATATTTCCTGCCGTCCTCGACAACCAAGTAGGTGGAGGGAGGCAGCGTTTCCCGCCGTGCGTCCGAAAGGCTGAAGTAATGCAAATCGTCCCGCCGGCATTGATGAAAATAGTAGGCGAATACCGGCGGCGCCTCGCCACTTACAGTCGAGCCGGCAGCGGCTTCGTTGCAAATCTTAAAGATTGTTGGCCGCAGACCCGCGTCCGCGACCTCATCGTGCGGGAAATAGTATCCGGAGCGGCCGAGCCCAAGCGGATTTAGGTACAGCGAATAGAACGGCCCGGCGTTGGCCGCGGTCCACAGTGGCTGCGCTAGAAACACCAGGAATATCAGCGCGTTCAAAGCAGGAACTAGTAGACGGCTTCGATTTTCCATTGCGAAGCTTCGCGCCCAAGAAAATATCTTCACCAAGCCGATTGCAGCGATGATGTAGATTGCGGGCATCCATGACAACATCCACCGCAGCCACTTCGCGCTGAGGATCGAGAAGGGAACGATCCAAAAAAGTGACATCAGAATCAGGAAGGAAGCCCCGGCTTCTCTCCGGTGTCGGGTAACTTCGACCAGTCCAACGCCAAGCGCCGCCAGCACGGGTAGTGGCGTTTTAATGGCGAGCATTAAAAAGTAAAAATAGAAAGGCATTCCCCCGCGGAGGTGCGCTGGATCGTTGAAGTAGAAATGTCCCATCATTAAATAGCCGTGGTGGGTCATCATGCCCTCGCCGACGTAATGGAAGAAATATTTGATAGTGCCGGGAAAAAGAATGACTGGGTCGGCGATCAGGAACACCAGGGCGCAGGTGCCGAGCAGGAGCAAAAAATCTCGCCTGCATAGCGGTGGATATTCTTTTCTGTTCGATGGCAGATAGTAATAGAGGAAAATTAGACCCAAATAATGTGGAAAATATTTAGATGCCAACATCAGTCCAAAGCTTGCACCAGCGGCGACGTACCATTTCCCGTACGGCTTCACGTACTGTCGAGCATTGATTGCGCTTGCTTTCTTCGCCCGAATGTAGAAGTAGTACCCAAGCCAGGCAAAGAACACGAGGAGGGTGTCCTCTTTCGCAAGACGGTTATCGATAATTGCAATTATTCCGGCGGACCAAAGCAGGGCGCTCAGCAATGCGACTTCCACACTAAAAAGCTCCTCCACAAGCGCAAAAATCACACCGGCCGTCAGGGCCCCAAAGACAACATTTGGGAAGCGGACTGCAAATTCGTCGGACACGGGACGGGACCGACCAATTCCACGATTCCAACGGTCGGCGGCAGCCAGTGAAACCGCGACCATCGATTTCATGAGCATGGGATGTTCCAGGTTGCGTGAGAAATCTCCGTGGAGGTACGCGTGAGCCGCATTTACCTTTTGGACTTCGTCCTCGTTGAACCCGGCACGATCGAGCCCACGGATACGCAGGGCAAAACCCAGCATCACGACCAAGACCAGCGCAGCAACAGCATGACGCTCAACCGACAAAACGCTCTGTCGCTGTCGAACGCCGGGCGCCACAGTTGAGGGCGCGCAGTCCACCGCGAACTCCTTTGGATCCGCTGTTGTCACGCCGGCTGTCATCGCGATTTATCCTTGCTCCTACCTTTTACAGCTCAGCTGCCCGCCCGTGTTGATCGCGGCCGAGCATGCTCAATCCACAAAATCGATCACAAACCCATCGGTGCGGTGCAGAAAGCCCGCAAATTGCCCAAACTGTGGCGATGCAACGTTACTGAAAACATCGTGGGGATTTCGATGATTGGTCAGATTGTTTGTGTAGACTCCAAGGCGAATTTTTCGCTTTGCCGACCTTTCCATGAAGGGCAGCCGCAAGGGAAACTCGCGATAGATTCTTCCGTCCAACGAGAAGAAGGTCGGAAACCGCTGGCTGTTAGGCACGCCCACATAATTCTGTAGAACGTCTACATTGGAATAGGGCAGGCCCGAGCGCACATCGACCACGGGACTGAACGTCAATTTCCAGGGGAGGCTGAAAATCCCCCAAGTCACGACGCGGTGGGGGACATCGGACGGCAGGATTCCGGTTACGTTCGGGCGGATCACCGGCTCCTCAAAAGGCATATACGTGTCCGCCAGCGTGTTCAAGTCGCCCCGCGAACGGCTCCATACATAGGAGACATTCAAATCGCCGTGTTCAAACGGCCGGGCGTGGATGGTGGCTTCGATACGGCGGTAGCGTGTCGTCCCATTGTTCGCCAGAGCGAGCACCGAACCGCTTCCGGTCGCGCCGATCAGTGGATCCACCACAAAAAGATTTCGAGTTTGGCTATCGAGATAGCCCACCTTCACGCTGACATTTCTCCGAAGTTCGCGCTCGACTTCGACACTCCATGTGAAGGTGCGCGGGCTCGACCGCGGAAGCGCGGGCACGAATTGCGGGCCGGATCCGCCATCCGATTCCAGATAAGCATTCTGAAGCGAGATAGGTCCTCCGATGATCTTTCCGGAGGGGTCAATGAAACTGATCACCCGCGTTGGGTCGTCCAGGAAACTTGCTGCGAGTAGCGGCACGTGTCCATAAACGGTGCCGGCGCTCGCTCGAATGATGGTCCTTCCGCTTGGTCTGGGCGAGTATGCTACGCCAATATGAGGTCCGAGAGCTGCGCTGCGCCCAATCGATTGGGTCGACAGGCGCGCTCCCATATCGATCGCAAGGTGGGAATCGAGGATCCAGTGGTCCTCGATGAATTCCCCGACCTCAGTCGACGCCCCATTCTGCAAACCTCGTCCCTGAAAGGTAATTTGCTCGGCTACGGAGTTGTCCTGTCTGAGCAGTTGGATGGGTCGAGAAATGTCAGTCCCTACGAAAGACCGCCGAGAGAGATCCACACCGATTTTGAACTCGTGGCGGCCAAACCAGGACTTGTCGGGAAACTGGAACGCGGGACGGATCTCCAACTCGTTAGCATTTCTGGACCACGAATTGAAGAAATTCCCGCCCCAACCGTCAGGGGTGACCAGCATGTCTTCCGCCCCTTGACCATGCGCATGGCTATCGAATCTGGTGTAACGAACGACGGTATTTAGCAGGCCGCCAGATCTCAACTGGTAGCCGTCCGAGATTCCCACCGACACCCCATTCTGCCCATAGGTGTTGGACGCACTCTGAGGAACCAGCGCATTGATGTCGGCGAATTGCCTTCGCAGGGGAAAGACATTGAGATTCACGTCCAAGAGGTGGCGCGGGGACAGAATGAACTGAAATTGTGTGAACGAGGTGACGCTTCTCGTTTTTGTTTCATTAAACGGCCAAGAGAGCCCACGGACCGCGTGGTTTCTTACTTCGTACGTCAGTTCCTCGGTGAAATTAAGTTTCCCCTTGATCAATGGGCCGCCGAACACCATCCGTGGGGTAAACGCGCCTATTCCGACGAGGTGGCCGTTCTCCCCTCGAAAGCTGGGACTCATGTCGTGCAGCTTGAAGTTCCAGGTGTCGAATGGCGGTCTGATTTCGATCTCTGTCAATCCCCCGGAAAAGCCGCCGAATTCGGCGGTGTCTGGAGAGCTGTGCACGCTCATCGACTGGATAACATCGATAGGCACCGGAATGGCGAAGCTTCCCGTCACGGGATCGACGTTCTCGGTCGAGTTGACCAGCAGGATTCCCTGGTTTTCAGCCTGGCCGTTAAAACTGACCCTTCCTTCGGGAGTGCGAATCACCCCTGGCGAGAGCGGCAGCGCGTCTGTGAACTTCTGCTGCGCGAGGGGCAGAGTCTCTAACTGACTGTTGGTGACGGTCCCTGTGGTTTCCGCTCTCTGCGTGGAAACATCGAGATCCTCCCCTTGAACTTCAATCTTTTCGTCAACCGTGCTTATCTCCAACGTGGCGTCTTCTACCGCAGCCTGGCTCTGCGCCAATGTGATTGTCTTGACCCACGGCTTGAAACCCTCCGCGCTGGCTTCGAGGGTGTAAGTTCCAGCCGCCAACCGCGTAAATTGAAAATGACCAGCCTCATCGGTGAGCGTGGATTGCAACGTGGATTGCGTCGCGGCATCGCTTAATTTCACCGTGACATCGGCAAGGTTGTTGACCTGCCCCTGGCCCGTGGCTACGTTTACGTTTCCCACGATCGACGATGCGGCGGCTTGTGTATCGCTATTGATCGCTCTCTGGGGAGATCCAAATGTCGCGGGCGCTAACGAAATGCACGACAAAAAACCCGTCAGGAAATACAAGGCGATCTTGCGTCTGGGATTGAGTCGTGTCGAGTTCTTGCTCATGGCATTCTTCCTTATAGGGCTCTCGATTGGGCGAATCGGTCTGTTCCGGTCGTTATTCCAAGGTTCCAGCATTCCGTCCCGGGACGCACAATTCCGAGCTTCTTCACGCAGAAGTAGAATGTTGGCGAGGGGAGAGTCGAGGCTTGTTGCCTCGAGCTCCACCCTGCGCGAGAGAGGTGGGAATTTACGGGAGGTTTGCAGAAGGTCGCTGAGAGGCACATAAAAGCATTACGGCTGCCGACGGAGTGGGCGGGCTTTGGACCGTCATTTCGTAGTGAGGACATGATCTATCCGCCGCAGGTTGATGCATTCCTGTCTCCAGTTTCCCTCGGTGTTCAGGATTCGCGGACTGTCAAATCGGCGATGCTCATATGCTGCCCAGATTGAAGTACTTAGTGCATCTTTAAAGGTTTGTTTCGAACGAGCGAAAGGAAGTTTCCATCTGGAATGGCCGACGAGGTTTTGACGTTGTCGTCAAGCCACAGTCAGCCCTGCGCCACCTCGAGCAAGCCAGAAGTTCGTTTAGTGGCATTGGTATGCGTCGTAGCACCAATGATCAAAGGTTCGCGTGAAGTTCCAGAAAGAACCGGTTCAATCGATGTCAGCAAGTCGCCAGCAATTCCTCAGTCCTTTCCGTTCCCGGGTTCCCGCGGGAGACGTGCACCTGGGAAACGCACCGTTGTGTAGGGGTGGAACGCACGGGAGCACACGAGTGAGGAGCGCGAGCTGGTCTACCAGATCAGCCGGATCGCAGAGCTTGGTCTCTGCACAGTTTTCTGCGGTCGGAGCGCGAGCGGAAAAGCTAAATACATCATCTCGTGCGAGACGGGTGGATTCTTCTCTCTTATCGTATGCACTGTGACAGTTCATCAAGCGCGCTAGGAGCGGCTCGCTTTCACGGGAATCATAATTCAAAGATCTGCTTCAAATTTGGAGAATCCGGGTACAATTCTTTTCGCCGCTCTCAATGGCGCGAACAGCCAGTACTTCAGAAACCCCCAGACAAGTAGGCGTAGCAAGCAGAGGATAATCATCAGTGCCACAACCACGTGTGTTCCAGAGATGTTCAATTCGCGGGTCCAGCCCTCACGGCGGGGAAACACGGAGCTCGACCTCAGGTGGCCCCGCTCCGCATTGGGGACCTGCCCGTCACTCATTGGCAGTCCCTCTGTCGTGGGCCGTCGTCGAAGCGAAGGTGGCGTGTGCTGAAAAATACTGGTCCAGACCTGCCAAGACTTCGCTTAGACCGCTTTGGACGTCGCGATCCATGGCAGCGACCACCGCCGACACGTCCTTCCCGTTCACGGGTTCGCCGTGCGAGTACGAGTGATTCCAGACAGTGGCTCCCGTCTTGAAGTCACGCAGTTCGAAATCAAAGGCCACCAGGACCGACAACCCGTTTCTGTCGATCTCCCGGAGGTCGTAGAGGCGTCCGCGGAGCACATAATCCCCGCGAACATCGCTGCGGAGGGAATAGATATGCTCGTAACGGCCTGACCTTTGAAGCTCCCGGAGCAGGACATCGTTGATCATTTCGGTTGGTGGTTCGGCCCATCTCCGGTATTCATACGTTCCCATCGCCTCGCCATCAGAGGTATAGACAAGATGATCGTCTCGATACAGGTCCGAGGTGGTGATTGGGCCCAGCAGCAAAGTGACTGAGTACGGGGCCGGATCAACCCCGAACGCTTTCTCGCTGGGGACAGTCAGCTGATAGAATTTGCTTGGCCTAGCAGCGCCGCAACCATTCAGCATCCCAAGACATAGAATTAGTGCCGGAAAAATATTCCTGTGCTTCACTGTTGTCCTCCTGGATTGTGTTCGGGGGGATTACTTGAACGAATGAGCGTGTAGGGACGAGTTTTGATCGTTGCTGTGAATTCCTTAAGGTTTTCAGTAACGTGCCGCATGTTGTCGAGCAGCTCGTCGATATTTCCCGAGTTGACATCAAGGGTTTGATCAAGCCGGGCAGTGGCGTCGGTCATATTGGTAAGGGTTCGCCGCAGATCGACCACGGCCTGGCGAACGTCGGCGCGGTTCTCACCGACGATCGTGTCGATGTGGCTCAGAGCCTGGTTTGCTTCCGCGGAAGTTTTTCGAAAATCTTCGAGAAGCGGTTGCAGCTTTTCGCTGATAGCGTTCGCGTTTCGAAGAGTTGCTTTGATCTGGGGGCGGTTTTCTTCAATCAGCCCGCGAGTGTTTGCAAGTGAGGCGGCAAGGTTTGCGCGGTTCTGGGGACTGAGCAGATCGTTTACGCGCGCGATCGTTTCTTTCACTTCCGATGCTCGATCGTTCAGCGTGTTAAGCAATCCCTGAACTTGCGGGTTCAAATCATTGAGTTGTGCCGTTAGAGCGTTGAAGTCCACATATTTTTGCGAGGGAAGCAAGGCCCCGCTTGTGGCTTTTGGCGCTTGTGCGCTGCCCGGGAGGATCTCCAGGTGGTTGTCCCCCAGCGGACTCATGCTCATGATCTTTACATTGCTGTCGGTCTTGATGGGCAAATCGGACTGAATGCTGAAGACAACGTCCAGCTGTTCAGGATTCTTCGGATCGAGCTGAACGTTTTCGACGCGGCCTACTTTCGGTCCCCCGGCGTAGCGCACGGTCGCGCCAGGCTCCAGCCCTCCGGCGAACTGAAAATGGGCATGAAACTTCGTCGTAGATCGTGCGAAGGCCCCGGTCATGGCGAACACGGCGCTAAAAAAAATAGCCCCAGCAATGAGCACGAACAAACCCACGATTGCTGACTCCCGTTGAGATTGCATTACTATCCTCTCTCTCCTGCGGCCCGTTCCGAACTGGGGCGCTCCGCTGTGAGCATCTGCAGGTAGTCCATTTCCCCAGAAATCTCTGGTTCGGGAACCCTATCCAGAAACTGCCTGACTCTTGGCTGCATGCTGGACCGCATCTCTTCGGGCGTGCCGAGCGCCACGACGTTGCCCCTGTCAATCAGAAGCATCCGGTCGGCAATCAAAAATGCGCTCGCCAGCTCGTGGGTGACCACAAGGATCGTCATGCGAAAGGCGCGCTTAAGGTGCAGAATTAGATCATCGATACCAGCCGCAATGATTGGGTCCAATCCCGCCGACGGCTCGTCGAAAAACAGGATTTCCGGGTCCATCGCCAGAGCGCGAGCCACTGCTGCGCGTTTCTTCATGCCGCCGCTGAGCTGAGATGGTGCGTAATACTCAAATCCTTCGAGCCCCACCTGCTCCAGTTTGAGCCGCAGGATGATTTCAATCGTGGAGTCCTCGAGACGCGTGTGTTCTCGGAGAGGGAGGGCCACGTTTTCGCCCACGGTCATCGACCCAAAAAGCGCGCCGCCCTGGAAGGACATGCCGATCTTTCTTCGAATCTCGTCCAGCTCTACCGCTGAAGCCTTCGCCAGATCTTGTCCCTTGATGAAAATCTCCCCCGAGGTCGGCTTTTCCAGGCCAACGAGTGTGCGAAGAAGGGTGCTTTTTCCGGATCCTGAACCGCCCAGGATCACGAGCGTTTCGCCCGGCAGTACATCAAAGTTGATGCCGTGAAGAATTTCTCGTTCTCCATAGCAAACACGCAGGTTGCGCAGCGAAATCACGGGTTCTGTCTGTGGAGACGCAAATATTTGAGTCGTACTCATTGATTGCCCGCAAAAAAGAAAAGAGCGGTGAAGAACAGATCGACGACGACGACCAGAAAAATGGACATGACCACGGCCCGAGTGGTGGATCGGCCGACCTGCTCGGCCCCGCCGCCCGTGGACAACCCTTCGAGACACCCGACAGCTGTAATGGTGATTCCGAACATCACGCTCTTCGCTAGTCCGGTGGTGACGTCGTATAAAAGGAGAGAGTCGATCGAAGCCCGGACGTAACGGGCAAAGGTGAAGTCCGCCTGAGTTACGCCCAAGAGTGCTCCACCCAGAATGCCCATCGCAGTGGCCCAGATGGTCAAGCAAGGCAGCATCACCATCATTGCTAGAAACTTTGGCGCAACGAGAAACCGGGCAGGGCTTATTGCCATTGTTTTCAAGGCGTCGATTTCCTCGCTTACCTTCATGGTTCCGATTTCTGCAGCAAACGCAGATCCGGAGCGGCCAATCACAACGATCGCGGTGACCAAAGGTCCGAGCTCCCTCGACATGGAGATAGCGACGGCTGTGGCAACGGCGCTCATCGCGCCGAACCTTCGAAGCTCGTAGGCTGACTGAAGCGCCAGGATCACGCCAATGAAGAAGGTAATCAGAGAAAGGATCGGCAAGGCGCGGACGCCGACCTCCATGGCCTGGGATATCGTTCGCTTCAGGCGAACGGGTTTTCCTTGAAACGGGCCCACCAAGGTGTAGTAGGCCGCCTGCGCTCCAAGAGACACAAGAGAACCCACATAACCAAGGCCGTTGAAGGTACTGTCAGCGATTTGTGAGACGAGTTCCATATCAGACAGCCAAAGCCTGCTCTTCGTTGTCGCAGACTTGAAAGACTTTGATGAGTCGGGACAATTGCAAAACTTCGCGGGCGGACGTGCTTAGCCCGAACAGAATGAAGCGCGAACCAAGATCGCGGGATGCTTTCAATCCTTCTACCAACGATGCCACCCCAGAGCTGTCGATGTAATGGACCTTGCTGAGATTTATCACCACGCGCGGCGGGCGATTTTCCTGGATCTCGCGCAACACCGAACGGCGCAGTTCGGGCGAATTTGCGAAATCGATATCTCCCGAGAGGTCGAAGATGGTGACTTTGTCGTGACGCCGAGTGGAAATCTGCATTGTGTCCTCTCCCTCAGGCGGCAGGGCTCGCTTGCCCCAGATACTTGACGAGTCGTAGTCGGTTGATGTCGCCCTTGCGACTAAACTCCACGATGTCCATAGCATCGTGGATAAGGTGCAGTCCCAATCCACCTGGTCGTATTTCGCCGAGCGGTCGCCCGCGCCACTTGGTCGCATCAGCGACGGGACCGCGGTCACACAGGATAATTTCGAGGCCGTGCTGAACTTCCCCCTCTTGTTTACGTTGCGCTTTCCGAAAGTACGTGGTGATCGGCTGGTCGTGTCGATTGCAGTAGGAATGACGCACGATGTTGGTAAGTGCCTCATCGACCGCGCGGGTGACGGACCTGCGGTGTTCCGCTTGGAATCCCAGAGTCTCTGTCAGACGTTCCACGGCTGCCCTTACTATCGAGAGCCATTTGGGATTGCTATACAGCGCCATCATTAACAACAAACCTCCTCGGTGGGCCGGCTCTCGCGTCTGATCATTACTCGTGGTCGAGCGAAGAAAGGTTTTCATGTGCGACTCGGGCTGCCTTCTTAGCGAAGTCGTAGGTAGCCTTGAGATTTCCACCGAAGAACCAGACCTTGCCGTTTACATCCCGCTCCAGTAGGGAAGTCCCATCCGGACTCGAGAATTGGCAATGAACCGTGATGGAGGTGGCGCCGGAGACGGTGGTTACCTGCCGGGCCCTTTCACTACCCTCTTTGAATCGGCGGACCGTGCTATGAAGGACAACGAGATCGGTGATGCTCATCGCGTTGCGGTCGCCGTCGCGATAGACATGCTGGAATCCTTGTTTTTCGAGCTGGTGGATTAGGTTTTCGTAAAGCGCAACCTGGAATTCAGCAGGCAGGGGTACTTCGTCAGATTGGATCATCTCGACTTGAATTGCCCGCGCCTTAATTTTTGTGGGCTCGCTTTTCCCGGCGAACAGAGGGCAGGCAGCGAAGAGCAGGGCAACCGTCCCCAGTCGGATGCCTGACGTCAAAGGACGTTTCATTGTTTTCGCTCCTCTTGGGAGAAAGGACTCGCCGAAGTCGATGCGGCTGCACTGGACTCTCCTGCGGTGGTATGGGCGCCGCTCGCTAGCAACTCTTTCTTGATCCCATCGGCTTTGCCGACCGGCATTGTAAAGATGGCACCGTGCAGGCCTCCCTCAGCATCACGATACCGAATAGTGAGCGTTTCGATTTTTGTGCGGAATAGACTCAAGAAGCGACCGCCACCGTATGGCGCAGCCATACTTAACATGCCAACCGTCCTGCCAACTGCCTTTTGACTGTCACTGCCAGTAACGACATCCTCAATTGAAGTGGCGCTTACGTCAGACCTTGTTTTGCCGTGGACAAAATGCAGGTTTCTGTTTTCAACACTCAGGATTCCTTTGGCGTTGTCTTTGACACCTGCGAGACCAGTGAGCTGGACAACGGTTGTCGGTCCTTGGGATTGCTGCGCGTTTGCGATGGAAACTACGGAGCCTGCAAACGCCAACACAAGCCCGGCAAAGAGTGTCGCCCACTTGAGTGTCATGTATTTGTCCTCGTTAATGAAATTCAGTCCTCTTCAGCGAACGTGCACCAGCACGAGAGAAACGTCGTCGCTCGGCGGGCCGCTCCGCCAAGCCGCGACTCCATCAAGAATCCCCTGTTTCATTTCCTGCGCTGGCAGGGTCGACGTTTGATGCACAATTTCTCGGATTCCTTCGATACCGAGCATTTCTCTCCTGGAATTAAAAACTTCCGTGATGCCGTCGGTGTACAGGACGATGCGGTCGCCCGGCTCAAGCTGCAATTCCAGGCTAGGCGTAGTATCGACGGCGTCAGGCAACACCCCGAGGATTGCGCTCCGCGATTCAAGCAGCAAAGGGCTTTGCCCGCGGCACACCAACATTGCCGGCGGATGCCCGGCACCGGCAAAGACCATTCTGTGTAGATGGGTGTCGATGCTCGCTGCTGCCACGGTGATGAACATTCCCGCATCGATGTCTTCGATGAGGAACCGATTCAGCTCCGCAAAAATGTCGATAAAGGGCATCCCAGTGCGCAGGTGGCCCATCGTCTCGGAGTAGATTCGGTTCGCGACCAGGGCGGAACCAATTCCGTGGCCGGAAACGTCACCGACGAGCAAGCTAATGTGCTCGCCATCCTGCGAGTTCACCAGCGCGAAGTCGCCTCCGACCGAATGCACAGGGTGATAAAAGGAGTCGATGCTCAATCCGTTCCAGACCAGTGACTTGGGAACGAGGCTTTTCTGGACGCGTGCAGCGAGTCGCAGATCCTCCTCGATTTCCATCTGACGTTTCTGAAGCTTGGTATTTGCGGAGCAGAGTTCCTCTGCGACGCGCACCTGCTCTGAAATATCCGTGAACGTCGCGATTCCAAACTGCCTTCCGGAATTTACGAGCGCCCGCGAGCTGATGATGACGGGCAGACGGCCACCGTCCTTTCGAGGAAGAACAAAATCATAGCGGTTGTGCCCGTCTCGAAACTCGGCGTTAATCTGCCGTGCGACAAAATCCCACTCCTGCGGAGAATAGAATTGCGAAGCGTTAGATCCGGTGAGGTCCTGCCTGGGAATGCCGGTCATTTCAATGAAACGGGAGTTCGCAAAGAGAATCTGTTGGTGGTCGTTGGTTATAACAACGCCCTCATTGAGCACTTCGAGGACGGCCTCCATGCCGGTGAGCCATTCGGGCTTATCCGTCGCCGGGGATATTAGAGGCACTGTCATGACAACGAGACTTCCAACGACCCTATCTCCGGCTGTCTCACGGCAGGGGGCCGAAAAGGATTTTTGTCTGGGAAAAATGGCGTCGCTCTGTGAATGGGAGTTACCTTATAGCGTTGAGCCTGATTCAAGAGCTGTCGCCGAGCGCGCAAGAGCCGCGACTTGAATGCCGCTGTTGACACACCAAGTAGGGCGCGAGCCTCTGGGCCTGACATTTCGTCGCAGTAAGTCATGGTGAACGCATGTCGAAGCGCAGGTTTCATTTTTCCAAGCGCTTCGTTAATGAACTGAAAAGTCTCGCGCTCCGCGTAAACCATTTCCGGATCAGGTTGGGAGGATCGGATCCTTTCCATCCGCCTAGCATCGTCCGAGGTGCTGTTCTCCGGTTGGGAGCTCATCCAGGGTGATTTCCGTTTTCGGCGGATCATCAAAGCAGCGTTCAACACAATGCGGGTGAACCAGGTCGTGAGGGCAGATCGGCCCTCGAAACTGGGCAAGTGGAGATATCCGGAAAGAAGTGCGTTTTGGACTGCGTCTTCGGCGTCTTCTCTATTTCGCAGAATGGCGTTGGCTATAGCTAAGAATTTTGAGCGCGTGGCCACAACCATCTCTTCGAAGGCTTCCATCCCCTGGGTTTCCGATCGGGTGTCGACAGAGCTTCGGGGTTCGGAGCTTGCCGAGTTGCAAGCGCTAAACCGCGCGTTCCTTTCTTGCGTCCTGAAAGCAGGTAAACACTTATGGACCGCTGCTGCGCCGGTGCGCCCACTGAAACTCGCGGATCTGGATGCGTAGGTCATGATGATCTCCGTTTCCCTTTGCTTCGTAAAGCAACTTTATGTCCAAGGCGGACTTCGCCGAGGAATCAGCTATACGTCTTGTTTTCAACGGCAAGAAGAAGCGCAGGTCGCTGCGCGGAACGGTGGGAATCCTATAGCTCGTTATTCATGACAGAGATTTGACGGCAGCGTCGAGGCCATGACCTAGATGCAATAAGCGCTGGCGCGCGCTTAATCGCACATAACCCGGCGATCAAAGTGGAGACATCGATGCATGATTCTGCGATCTCTATGGATCTACCGAGGCCTTATGTAAGGTCTAACATCGTGATCGTGATATGTGCGATTGTGGCCCTCATCGCCATTCTTATCTCTTGAGTCGTACATCCGTCGTTCAATAGTTCACGCGCATCCAGCCGGCGCGGAAATTAAGACGAGCAGCCCAAAAGATGCGAAATAATCGAAAATAAGCCGCATTTGATCCGCTGATTGTGGCGCAGACAGTCAGAGAGGAAGCCTAAGCTGTTCGATAAAACTTCCGGCTCCGGCCTGACCGAGAGAGTTACCACGGTATAGTGCTCGATCCGGCCCAGGGTGAACTCGCTGACGCTCCCGTGCTGAGAGAGGCCCGCGAGCTGAGGTTGGGCCGCGTCAGGCGAAAGAACTCTCACCTCCCAGCGGTTCAGGTCCTGGACCAGCCCGCTCAGGTCCAGCCGGACTTTCACGTTCTCTGCCGGGGCCTGGTGATCATAGTTGAGCAAGTGGAGAATGAAAGTCCCACCGTCCGGTTTGCGAGTCAACTGGCCCAGCACGTAGCCGCGCGGCTCGAGGCTGAGGCGAGGCCCTTCGGCCACGGCTTCGGCGCGCGCCACAATTGCCGGCTCGGCCTTTCCGACCCTGATGATAACGCCCCCGCCGGCGGTGAACGTATTCAACCGGGCCTTTTGCTCCGCGCTGAGCTTGGGCAGGTCAGCCGGCATCACCAGCACCTTGAACCGGTCCAGTGGGACTCCCTTGTCCAAGTGCGCGAGCACTTTGGTCTCGAAGAAGACGCTTTGCTTGAGGAATTCGTCGGCCAGCGGGTTCTGCGGCTCCGCGGAGATCAAGGCAATCCGCGCCGTTGACGCCACCTGGTGGTACAACTCCTGATGCTCGACAAGGAAATGGTTGTATTGAGCGATGGCCGTCCAGGCCTGCTGGGCCTCCGGCTCGCCCCTGATCAGCGCGGAGAGGAATCGGCCCTCGATGTTTCGCGAGGTGGCCGCGCCGAACGCATAGGCCTCGGCGATTGAAAGCTTCTGCTCGGCCGGGCTGGGGATGCAGCGCTCGCGCCGGCCACAGTGGTAAACGTCGTTCTCATACATCAGGGGCTGCCAAAGCTGCTTCTCGCCGCTCAGGAATTTGATCTTGCGCGCGTTGTCCACCTGCCAATTGCCGTTCCACACCCCCGGAGTGTCCTTCCCGTCCTCCTCCCAGATCACCTCATCAATGTCGTTCATCCCAAACCGGCCCGGCGCAATATGGATGTTGGCATAAACCATGACCTTGGGCCGGCCGGTCTCCCGCGCCTTCCGATTCGCCATCCACTGAGTATCATCGAGCAACTGGGCCAGGCCGTCGTTGTAACCGATCACGTTGTCCCAGACGATCGCGTCCACTCCCGCGTCCACCGCCAGTTCCGCCTTCTTCAAGAGATAGGCCCGCCAGCCGGGCTTGCGCGCGTCGGCCAGCCGGCGCTCCCAGGAGATGTGTGGCCCGGTCTTGGTCAGGCCGGCGTAGAACAAGGGAATGCCGTGCATCCACAGGCCATATTTCTTCGTTTCCGGGTCGTCGCGGAAGGCGCTATTGCGGAACATGTTGGAAGCCGACAGGTAAGCCGAGACCTGGATGCCGTTCTCATGGCACCGGGCGATTACCTTTTTTAGATTCTCCCGGTTCTCGTCCTCGTCCTTAAGCGACCAGCCGCTGCTCCAAGTGACCCAGATCCAGTTGAACTCTGCCTGCTTGAGCAAGCCGAACATTTGCTGGAAATCGCGGTCATAGATGTGGGTCAGCACCTCCTTCTCCTCGGCGCTGAACTTGTTGCCCCACCAGGTCCGCTCGGCCTTCCAGCTCTCGATTTGTCCGCCGTCCAGCCGGATGAAACGAAGATTCCCCTGCTCCGCCCACGGCGGCACGTCCTCCGACTTGGCGCGATACAATTTCGGCGCCGGCTGAAAAGGCTGGGCGGAGCAGAGCAGCAAGGACGCGGCGACCAAACCAATCAGTCCATTGCTTTTTACGATTCGGACACGCTGCATGGCTCCCTCGCTACGAAACGACCAAGATCACCACGATGCCAATATCATTGGACGTGACAGGCGGTTGAATCAATAAATTTCCGCTTTCTGATGAACGGCACTTGAGTCTCCGGAACGCTCTTGTCATCTTAAGAAACTGACGAAGGACGGTCGACGGTGCGCACGCAGGCGCCCTGCCCCGCAGCGCTCTGCGCATGGCGTGTCACCAAACGCGCCGCTTGAAAGAACCACGCTTCGTAAACTCTCCCGAAACTGTAAAGTCGCTTGCCCCACCGCTTCTCGAAGCTCATTCTCGGCAAAAACTTCTTCTGGCGTAGGCCCTTCGTCCGCTATGTCGAAAGCGGAAGACTCACAGTTGTCATAGCTGTTGGGTAAAAGGGTGGTCATTTGTCCGTCGCCGGTGACTGCATTTACGCTCCCCGCGATCGACGACGCGGCAACTTGTGGGTCAGTGCTTTTCGCGTCTTGCTGGAATCCAAATGTCACTCGTGCGAACGAAAGGCATGACAACAGGCCGGCCAAAATACAGCGGGGTCTTGTGTTCCACATGGAACCGCGTCGAGTTATTGCTCAAAGCATTCTTCCTTATAGGGCTTTTGACTGGGCGACTCGGTTTGTTTCGGCCAACTAGTCGTTTTCGACCACTTCATTTCCACCTTGCGAACTATGTGCGATTGCACCACGCCGAAGCATCACGAGATGGAAGACCGCTGCTGCGCCGGTGCGCCCACTGAAGCTCGCGGATGTGGATGCGTAGGTCATTGTGGATCTCCATATCCCTCGTTGCTCCACGAAGCAACTGCGTTTCCAAGGCTGGATCTGGCCCGAGGGTTGGCCATCCATTTAGTTTTCAACAGAAAGGAGATACGCGCCCGTCGGGCTCACGTGAAGGAATCCCTATCGCCTGTTATTCAAGGCAGGGTTTTGACGATAACGTCTAGGTCGTGACTGAGTTGCGAGCGCTTGCCTGTTTCTGAGAACTCTGCCTCCAGAGGATCCCCGAGAGATGGCAAATGTAGAAAGGATTCAAGAGCGAGCGCAAGGTTGGAAATGCGTAATGCAGGCACAAGCGCAGTTTCACGACTTTAGAGAAGCGCCGACCAGCTGTCTTAGACCAAAACTTTGAAAGCGCGCGGAAACGACCGCTACGCCGCGGAAAGCGTGAGCTCAGTCCTGCCAATGGTCCGCAGGCGGCGTTATCCCAAGGCGTTTCATCTTATGGAACAGTGTGGTGCGCTTCAAGCTGAGTCGGGCGGCTGTTCCTCGCGGACCCCCGAGCTTCCAGTTGGCGCGCTGGCAGGCTGTGAGAATTTCTCTTCGCACTTTTTCTTCAAGCGTCGGATTTGCAATCTCTTGCTCCAGCGACTCGCAACTCTCGAGTGGCGCTGGTTCAAAGACGCCATCACTAGAAAGGATGACACCGCGTTCAGCGTAGTTTTGCAGCTCTCGAATGTTCCCAGCCCAGGCGTGACGAACCAGGCCGTGTGTCATTTGCTCCGAGATGGTTTGGTTTTATCCATCGACGCGGCAAAGTGTTGCACGAAGTATTCCACCAGTTCGGGGATCGGCCGAATATTCACCACCGTAGGCACTGGGCGTGAGATTCAACTTGACGCGCGCTTCACCTTCTTTGGCCCATCGAATTGTCATTTATCCTTCCTTGCCCCATGCGGTGACGCGACAAATTCTCGACGATTTTGTCAATCAAGAGACGGGAAAGAGCGGCAGCAATTTCTCGCTCTTCGTTTAACGGTTCGTAAAGCATTCAACCGGGACAGCTTGCGGTTTCGTCTCATTTCGTAATTGGTTGGAGACTGCATTGCGTGCTTCGAAGGCGCAGGCAACCTTGGTCGTCGACTTCGACTGCTGTTACCAATCGCTGCGCAACTGAGCTTCTTGGAGAGAATTCTTGATGAGAATTGGCGAAACGATGTGTAACGCGGATCGGCGAACGATTGCCAGCCGAGCCGTAGGGCTTCTCATTCTCCTAGCGGGGGTGCTTCTCGCCGCAAGCTTGTGCACTGCGAGTACCCCTGTGAATCACCAAGTTCCGAGCATCTTTGATCCACACTCAACCCCGGCCGAGTCGATCCGTCACCTATCATTCTTCGTCCTTGGCATCACTGGCCTGATTTTTCTGGTCGTCTTCAGTCTGTTGAGCTACGTGGTCGTGAAATTCCGCAGTAGAGTGGGGGGCGCAGAGCGTGAGCCAGCCCAGGTGTATGGGAGCACGCAGATTGAGCTGGCCTGGACCGTCATTCCCATTCTGATCGTCGCTGTCCTTTTTCTGGCAACTGCGCGCGTGATTCACGAGATCCAGGATGCGCCGAGGCCTGCAGGGGCGGTGGAGCTAACCGCAATCGGGCACCAGTTTTGGTGGGAATTTCGATATCCCGAGCTCGGCATCGTCACCGCGAACGAACTTCATATTCCCGTGAGCGACCCCGGTCATCGCACGCCGACATTTTTGAAATTGCTCTCTGCCGACACGGATCACAGCTTCTGGGTTCCTCAGCTTGCGGGCAAGACAGACTTGATTCCGAATCGCGTAAACGATATGTGGCTGGATCCTCATGAGACGGGCCTTTTTCTCGGCCAATGCGCACAGTACTGCGGGACACAGCACGCGAAGATGCTTTTGCGGGTGTATGTGGATAGCCCGGAAGACTTCAATGCCTGGGTACGCGAGCAACAGCAGCCAGCGAATCAGGATGGAAAAGAAGCCGCCGGGAGACACATCTTTGAGAGCACCGCCTGCTTAAACTGTCACGCAATTGCCGGGACAAACGGCACTGGCCGCTTTGGTCCGGATCTCACCCACTTAATGAGTCGACGCACCATCGCGGCCGGCGCAGCAGAAAATACTCCGGAAAACTTGCGCTTGTGGATTCAGAACCCAGACGCCATCAAGCCCGGATCGTTGATGCCGGCAATGAAATTGAGCGACGCCGAGCTGGACGCACTGGTGCGATATCTGGAAACACTGCACTAAAGAAAGAGGATGGGAGATCCCCTATGTCATCGGATGCCATAGCCATTCAACCTGCGGAAGCCGCGGGTCGGCCATGGGTTGAAACTCTGCACGAGTGGGTGACCACGGTCGATCACAAGCGTCTGGGCATTCTGTATATCCTCTACGCTTTGTTTTTTCTAGTTATCGGCGGTATCGAAGCAACCGTCATTCGTATCCAACTGATGCGCCCGCACAACGACTTCGTTTCTCCCCAAGTGTTCAACCGCATGTTCACCATGCATGGCACGACCATGATTTTCTTTGTGGCGATGCCCGTCCTGTTCGGCTTTGCCAACTACCTTGTGCCGTTGATGATTGGCGCGCGAGACATGGCGTTTCCGCGCCTGAATGCCTTCAGTTTTTGGCTGACGGCGTTCGGTGGATTACTACTCTACTTTAGCTTCGTGGGAGGGAATGGATTATACGGCGCTGGAAACGCGCCGGACGTTGGCTGGTGGGCATACGCGCCTCTAGCGTCGCGCGCGTTTTCGCCTGGCCATAGCTCGGACTACTGGACGATTGCTCTTTTGGCTTCGGGGTTCGGAAGCATCGGCACTGCCATCAATATCATCGCGACGATTATTTCGATGCGCTGCCCAGGCATGAAGTTAAGCCGCATGCCGCTGCTGGCGTGGCTGAACCTGGTGATGTCTGGAATGGTTTTGCTCGCAATTACGCCTCTATCCGCGGCCCAGCTCATGTTGCTCGTGGATCGCTATCTTGGCGGTCATTTCTTCGATACTCAGGCGGGGGGTTCCGCCACGCTTTGGATGCACTTTTTTTGGATATTTGGGCATCCAGAGGTGTATGTCCTGATTATTCCCTGCTTTGCTTTTGCTTCGGAAATTATTCCAGTATTTTCGCGCAAGCCGATCTTCGGATACCCCGTTATGGTGGGTGCCACAGTTTGCATCGCTTTTGTGAGCATGAGTGTTTGGGCGCACCACATGTTCACCATCGGGATGAACTCCTACGCCAACAGCTTTTTCACGATAACGACGATGGCCGTGGGCGTGCCGACCGGCATCAAGATCTTCAACTGGTTAGGCACCATGTGGGGAGGTAAGATCCAGTTTAAGACGCCGATGCTTTTCTGCATTGGGTTCCTATTCCAGTTTTTGATCGCGGGTCTCACCGGTATCATGATGGCGTCGTCACCCTTCGACTGGCAGCTGAGTGGTTCATACTTTGTCGTCGCTCACTTCCATTATGTAATCGTGGGCGGAATTTTGTTCGCTCTCTTCGGGGCATTTTATTACTGGTACCCAAAAATCACCGGAAGAATGCTGAACGAATCCCTGGGCAAACTCCATTTCTGGCTATTCCTGGTTGGGTTCCATGTCACGTTTGATCTGATGCACATTCCCGGCTTGCTCGGGATGCCGCGGCGCATTTACACCTACGAGCCCGGCCGCGGTTGGGACACGTTGAACTTTCTCGTGACTATCGGCGCATTCATCCAGGGCATCGCAACGGTAGTGTTTGTCGCGAACCTGATTATTTCTTACTTCAAAGGGGCCATGGCGGGAAACGATCCCTGGGACGCCTGGACTCTTGAATGGTCCGTAAGTTCGCCGCCCCCCGTCTACAACTTTGCCTCGATCCCAAGAGTCGCCAGCCGCAGACCATTGTGGGATTTGAAGCATCCGGAAGACCCGGACAGCCGCTATGAGTGAAGGAATCGATTAATGAGCGCAACTACGACTCCGCTCCCGGAAAGCCCCGTGGCTTGGAAGCTCCCGTATCGTGGGAGGGTCGGCATGGCGTGTCTCATATTCGCCGAGTCCGCCATCTTCACCATTTTCGTAGTGGCCTATCTCTATTACGTAGGGAAAAGTCTCACAGGACCGACTCCGCGCGAAGTGCTTGAGACGCCCATTTTCTACACCATCTGTCTGTTGTCCAGCAGTCTGACGATCCACTTTGCGGGAAAACTTCTGGAACGCGGCAGACGAGGCGCATTCCTGCTCTTATGGCTGTTAACGATCGCTCTGGGTGCCCTCTTTCTGTACGGCACGGGTCAGGAATGGCACAGATTGATCTACGAACACGGGCTGACCATTTCCACGAACCTTTTTGGAACAACGTACTACTCGCTGGTTGGCCTGCACGCCTTTCACGTCACTGCGGGACTCGTCATGCTGAGCGTCGTGCTGTTCTTCGGATTGGCAGGGCGCGTTGGACCGGAGCATTCTGCTCGCGTCGACGTACTCTCGCTGTACTGGCATTTTGTCGATGCCGTGTGGGTCGTTGTTTTCACCGTTGTTTACGTTCTAGGCCGCTGAGGAGAAGAAATGGCAACGCAGCTATCCGTGGAGCAATCACAGCAGAGCCCCCGGGCCCCAGCTGAGATCGAAGTGCCGGCATCAACCGCGTGGCCCCTTGTTTTGGCTTTCGGTTTCACCTTGATGTTCGCAGGTCTTCTCACGAGCGTGTCGGTTAGTGTGTTGGGCGTCGTCCTGGCTGTGGCGGGCTGCGTCGGGTGGTTCCGTGAAGTGCTTCCTCACGAGCACGAGGAAACCATGCGAGTCGTGTTCGAAGAACATCGCATAACGACGGACCGCCGCGTTGTCGAACGAGTTCCCGTTGCTCCAGATCTCGTCCGTGCGTGGCTTCCTCTCGAGACTTACCCGGTGTCGGCTGGCATAAAAGGTGGACTCGCGGGAGGCATTGCGATGGCTGTGCTGGCCTGTACCTACGGCCTACTCAAGGCAGGAAGCATCTGGTATCCCATCAACTTGCTTGCCGCTACTGTCTACGCGGAATCGCTTAAGTTGGGTCCGGCCCAATTGAATGCGTTCCATGCGGACAGTCTCGCGATTGCCATGGGCCTGCACGGCATTGGATCCATCTTCGTGGGCCTGCTCTATGGTGCGATGCTTCCCATGTTCGCGCGGCGGCCGATTGTCCTCGGAGGGTGGATTGCCCCAGTTCTGTGGTCGGCTCTACTGTACTCGATTATGCAGCTTCTCAATCCTTTGCTTGCAAGCCGCATTGACTGGTTTTGGTTTATGGCTTCACAGATAGCCTTCGGCGTCGTAGCGGGCATCGTCGTCGTACGCCAGGAGCGTGTATCAACTCGCGAGAATCTGCCTTTCGTTGTACGCGCTGGAGTTGAAGCTCCCGGAATCACTCCGCCACGAGAAAGCGCGGAGAAACGGCCGTGAACGCACATTGGCATCCCTGTGTACTTGTGGCGCTCGCCACGATCCTGGTGTCCGGTTGTGGCGCGCCTCACGGCCAACCGACCAAGGGTTCTGAAGTTCTTGCGCCGAATGAGGTTTTGGGATTTGGCACTCTGTACGCAGAAAACTGCGCCGCGTGCCACGGTGCGGACGGACGAGGAGGCGCAGCGATCGCGCTGGCCAATCCTGTTTATCTAGCGATTGCAGATGACGCTGCCATCCGCAAAGTCATCGCCAACGGCGTGCGCGGAACCGCGATGCCGGCCTTCGCCGAGAGCGCTGGCGGATTGTTGACAGACGCGCAGATCGACGTGCTCACCAGGGACATTCGCTCGCGTTGGAGCATGCAGGGAATTCTGGACACGGTTACTGCGCCCTCTTATGCGCCTAAATCAGAAGGGGACATCCAGCGAGGCGAAGCCACCTACAAGACCTACTGCGAATCTTGCCACGGTCCCGACGGTGGCGGTGGACCCAAGGGCAGCGCCATCACGAATGACTCGTTTCTTGCGCTCACCAGCGATCAAGGACTGCGCACGATCGTAATCGCAGGCCGCTCTGAATTAGGCGCGCCCGATTGGCGTGGAGACTTGCCGGGAAAGCCGATGTCGGATCAGGAAGTCACCGACGTAGTTGCGTGGCTCGCATCACGCAGGGTTCAGAACCCGGGGCAGCCCTACTCAGCTTCGACGAACTACACACAGCACCAGGAGTCTGAAGATGCTAAACGAAAATAAAATTTCCCGGCGCGGACTGTTCATGAAGTTGGGAATTTTTTTCAATGGACTTGTTGCGACGGCTCTGGCCGTACCGGTCGTACGGTTTCTCATGTCCTCGATTACGCGGGGACGCGCCGGTGCTTACCTGTCGTGGGTCCCTCTCGGTCGTGTCGGCGAATTTCCAGAAGGCGAGACGCGGCTGGCCACCTTCCGGAATCCTTACGTGATGCCGACCGACGGCAAGACGGTGGACACGGCCTGCTGGGTGCGGCGGGTTGAGGGTGATCAATTTCAGATCTTTGCAGTCAACTGTGCGCATTTGGGCTGCCCAGTCCGCTGGTTTCCGCAATCCGGTTTGTTCATGTGCCCCTGCCATGGCGGAGCTTATTACCGCGACGGCTCACGTGCGTCAGGCCCACCGGAACGGGGGCTTTTCGAATATCCGCACAAAATTGAGAACGGTCTGGTCACTATCCAAGCGGGTGAGCTATTCACGCCCGGACCGAGTGCCGCTCTCACAGGGAAGAATCCGCCATGCGCATAATCTCGCAAATTGGTGACTGGTTCGATCAGCGCTTGCAGCTCGCAGCTCCGATTCGCGAAGTAGCGGAACACCCGGTACCGCGAAACACGGCAAGCTGGTTTTATGTGTTCGGGAGCGCTGCACTCACCGTATTTCTCTTGCAGCTGGTGACCGGCATTCTTCTAGCGCTCATCTACGTTCCCTCTGCCAGTGAGGCGTGGAGCAGTCTCCAGGTTTTGAACCATGAAGTAACACTCGGGTGGTTCATCCGCGCTTTGCACGGATGGGGTTCGAATTTCATGGTGGCGATTGTCCTTATTCACATGGTTCAAGTGTTTCTGTTTGGGGCTTACAAGTTCCCGAGAGAGCTTACGTGGATCGTCGGCGTGTTCCTTTTGCTCATGACACTGGGGATGGCTTTCAGCGGGCAGGTACTGCGCTTCGACCAGGACGCCTACTGGGGCCTTGGTATCGGGGCATCGATCGCCAGCCGAGTTCCTATTGCGGGTCCTGTGATCGTGAAGCTGATGCTCGGTGGACCGATCATCGCGGGCGCGACCCTTTCGCGATTCTTCGCCCTGCACGTATTCGTGATTCCTGGAATGTTGATCGGCTTCGTGTGCCTGCATGTTCTCATGGTTCTGAAACTGGGAATCAACGAATGGCCAATGCCGGGACGGTTAGTGAAGCGCGCCACTTACGCTAGCGAGTATCACGAACTTACGAAGAAGGCTGGAGCACCATTTGTTCCTTATGCGATCTGGAAGGACCTGTTCTTTGCTGCTTTCATTCTGTTAGCCGTCGCAGCATGCGCTTTGTACTTTGGTCCGTTCGGACCAACGGGCAGGCCCGACCCTACGATTATTCAAACGGTGCCGAAGCCCGATTACTTCTTCCTGTGGCTCTATGCTTTGCTCTCATTGCTTCCGCCGTCCATGGAGACTCCAGCGCTACTGATTGGCCCGGTGCTGGTGATTGTTGGTTTGCTCCTTCTGCCTTTTCTCTCGGGCGAAGGAGAAAAGAGCTGGCGGCGCAGGCCGATTGCGGTTTTGACCGTTCTGTTGATCGCAATAACGCTGGGGACATTTACACATCTCGCCGGATTTACTCCCTGGAGTCCGCATATGAGCGCCTGGAGCGGCGATCCGGTACCGGAACGGTTCTTGCATGGCGCCACGGCTCTTCAGCGACAAGGAGCTCTCGTCTTTCAAGCGAAACAATGCCGCAATTGCCATTCGCTCGGTGAACTCGGCGGACAAAGAGGGCCGGCGCTCGACAGCGTTGCCGTGCGGCTCACGCAAGACCAGCTCATCCGCCAAGTGATTCAAGGAGGCGGCAACATGCCTGCATACGGAAAAAACTTGAGCCCGGCGGAAACTACGGCGCTTGTCGCGTTTCTCGAGACACTCCATCCCGCAGGCCAGGCTCCCGCCCGCGACGCCTCGCGCGATATTGTGCTTCGAGAGAGCAGCGCCCATCCCTAGGAAGATTTCATGCCGCCCATACACCACACGCCCATGGCAATGCCGTTGTCTTCTAGCGCGACCTTCCTTGTCCTTATTGTTGCCAGCTTTTTGTATGTGCGCGGCTGGCGTCGCATGTCTAGGGCTTCTGCGAACGCCATTACCACCTGGCGGTTGGCGAGTTTCCTTTTTGGAGTGTCTTTAGTCTGGGCAGCGCTAGGCTCGCCACTCGTTGCCTACGATCATGACTTGTTGACGGTCCACATGATCCAGCACCTGTTGCTGATGACCTTTGCTCCGGCGCTAATCTTGCTGGGCGAACCCCTACTCGCTTTCTGGCATGGATTGCCACGATTTGGAAAGATCATCCTCGGCTCCTTGTTTCGACGGCCGTTGGTTCAACGGTTTGCACACAAACTTTCCCGGCCTGCACTGTGCTGGAGTATTTCTGCCCTGACACTCGTGGGATGGCATGTGCCAGCACTGTTTACATTGGGGATGCATTCAGAAGCGTGGCACTCTGTCGAGCAGGCGTCGTTTTTGGGGGCTGGGCTTCTTTTCTGGTGGCCGGTTGTTCAACCTTGGCCAGGTGTCTCAATCGGGCCGCAATGGTCGACCCTTTTATACCTTTTTCTTGCCACGTTGCCGTGCGACATCCTCTCTGGATTTCTTCTATTCTCTGACCGCGTTGCGTACCCCATGTATTTTTCGATGCCGCGGCACTTTGGCTTTTCTGTTCTAGAAGATCAGCAGTGCGCGGCTGCGCTGATGTGGACCTGCGTCACGCTGGTCTATCTCGTGCCCGCGGCGATTCTCAGCACCCGGCTGCTCTCGCCGAGGAGTTTCTACCGTAGCGGCTTGGTGCCATCGGAAGTAAGTGGCAGCGCTGCAACGCATATAGATCCGCAGCGCTTGGAGAGTGTCTAAAGATGGCAACCGAACCCATTCTTGCGGCGCTCGAGGTATCTGTGGTGCGGGGCCGTCACATCGAAAGATCCCGTGTATTGTTCGACTATTGGGAGTTAACGAAGCCCGAAATCAACTTCCTAATTGCCATCACGGCCGCGGCTGGGTTCTGGCTGGGATCGCCCGCAGTGCTCTCACACTTTCCGTTGATGGCGTTCCTTCATATGCTGTTGGGCACAGTCCTTGTCGCCAGCGGAGCGGCAACTCTGAATCAGCTGATCGAGTTGAGGTATGACGCGCAAATGCGTCGAACCGCGCGGCGGCCGCTCGCTTCGGGAAGAATTGCGCCTTCGCACGCTTTGTGGTTCGGAGGTCTGCTGTCCGTCCTCGGTGTCGTGTACCTCGCCATTTCGACGAATGCCCTTGCATCTCTCCTGGCCGCACTGACCCTTCTCAGCTACTTGTTTTTGTACACACCGCTAAAACGGATTACGCCTCTATGTACCTTGGTAGGCGCGATCCCGGGCGCCGCACCACCGTTGATCGGCTGGGCAGCAGCGTGCGGGCATATAGATTCCGCGGCTTGGGTGCTCTTCGCCATCGTCTTCCTCTGGCAATTCCCTCATTTCATGTCCATCGCGTGGATGTATCGAGAAGACTACGGGCGCGCAGGCTACCTCGTCTTGCCCGCAAGCGAGCTCAGAGACCGCTTTGTTGTCTGGCAGTGCCTACTGCCCGCCCTAGGCCTTTTCGTAGTGGGGATCGTTCCTGCACTTCGCGGTCAGGCAGGAATCGTCTACTTTGCAGGGGCGCTCATTCTTGGAGGCGTCTTTCTCTACTACAGCACACGTTTTGCCCTCCAACGCTCTATTGTCTGCGCACGGCAGTTGCTCTTTGCTTCCATCCTCTATCTCCCGGCGCTGTTTGCTTTGCTCGCGTTGGACAAGAAATGAATGCGAAAAAGAAAGGGCTTGAAAGGAGTGGCCAGGCAATGTTGATTGCAGTCCGATTCTCAGGAGTACTCGTATCCGCGCTTTTGCTTTCGTTTGTCCAACCTGTCTCCAATGCCCAAGACGTTGAGCCATTCAAATTCTTTCGCAACTATGTTGGGTTGCACGAAGATCAGATTACGGCAATTCGAAATGGAAAGGCCGTTGCCAAGATAGTTGAATCTAGCACGCCAGATGAAGTGTTCGTATTCGGCTCTATCTATGTACAGTCGACTCCGGAAAAATATCTCAAGCTTGCATCGGACCCCGAGGAGCTTCGCAAGCTTCCGAACTATCTTGCGCTTCGAAAGTTCAGCGATCCGCCGCAGCTTTCCGACTTGGAAGGTTTCACTCTAGAGGCGGACGACATCAAGCAATTGAAAAACTGCGAGCCCGGACATTGTGACGTTCAGTTGCCAACCGAGGCAATGGACGCGTTCAAACAGTCCGTGAATTGGTCTGTTCCGGACACGGTAAATCAGGTGAATCGACTTGGACAGAAAATGGCGCTCGAGGCATTGCAAAGCTACATCCAAGGAGGAAACACGGCACTTGGGACATACCGAGACAAACAGCATCCGGCAGAAGTGGCGGAGACGTTTCGGTCCTTGCTCAGCCGCTCGAAGGCGCTTCCTGTATATCTGCCGGAACTCGACCGCTATCTGCTCGACTATCCGGAAGCAGGATCGGAAAACATCCAGTCCGAGTTCTACTGGGAAAAGGTAAATTTCGGACTCAAGCCCACGCTTCGGATCGTGCAGGCTATAGTTTATCGAGGTCCGCGCTCTACGGACCCGGCCTACGCCATCGCCGTGAAGCAGCTTTACGCCAGCCACTACTTCGAGACCGCTCTTGACCTTACCGTCTGCGTACGGGATCAGGATAATCCCGAGCGCCCCGGCTTCTATCTGATCACCCTCAAGGGTTCTCAGCAGGCGGGGTTGACAGGATTGAAAGGCGGCATCGTGAGAAAAGTCGCCGTTGATAGAACCCGCTCTTCGCTCGAACGAGCACTCGGAGCAATCAAGCAAAGGTTGGATAGTCGGACCGACTGATTCATATCGCGGCTACTTGTGGAGATTTATGGTTTTTCCTGACCGTCGTACGGCAAGCGTTTTGCTGACAATCCTCCTCTTTGCGTTGGCGCTGGCCATCATCTACGTCGCGCGCACGGTCATCGTTATTTTTGCCTTTTCGATTCTGTTCGCGTATCTGATTAACCCGATTGTCCGATTCTTGCAGCGCCACTCTCTGTTTTTCAGAAACTTGAGAGGGCCACACGTTTTGGAAGCCTATCTCGCAATCATCGTCGTGACCGTGCTGCTTTCCCACGGTCTCGTTCCGGAATTTCGCAAGAACGCCGGCCGGATTCTCTCGGCAATTCCGGCGCTGACGAACCAAGTTTCTTCCGGAGAGATTGCGAACAACCTCGGAAGTAACCTCGGTTGGACCGATGAGCGCGCCAATCAGATCCGGGGCTTCCTCGAGCGCCATCGCTCGAATATTGAGCGCGCTCTGGGAGAAATGGAACTTGCCGCGCCGGCGGCTTTCGCCGCAATCCTGGTGATTCCGATTCTTGCAATCTTTTTCTTGAGCGACGGCGAAAAGCTGACCGATCAGATCATTCATTTAGTGGCTACGAAAGAAAATCACGGTGCCCTGGAGTCGCTGGCGGGCGAATTGCACGCCATGATGCAGCGCTACATCCGGGCGCAAGTGACCCTTGGCGGACTATCCCTCCTCTATTGCTCGATTGCGATGCTGTTGCTGGGCTTTCCGAACGCGATAGCGCTGGGAATTATTGCCGGAATACTGGAATTCATTCCGGTGGCCGGCTGGATGATCGCAGCAGCAACGATCGTCGCTGCGGGAGTCCTTACTCACTCGCACTGGATATGGATCCTTACGCTACTCGCTGTTTGGCGAATTTTGATGGACTATGGCATTGTGCCGCGCGTCATGGGACACGAACTCGAAATTCATCCCTTGCTCGCAATTTTCACCTTAATGGTGGGCGGCGCTGTGGGCGGAATTGCGGGGATCTATCTTTCGGTGCCGCTGGTCGCTACATTGCCCGTTATCTACCGAAGGTTTGCGCCGCCTCCGGTGGATACGACACTCTCGGGCAGTTTTGTCCGCAGTCCGGACCCGAAGGGCGAGGAATCCTTAGTCGCCTGAGGTCTAGTTGAATACGGAGATCTTGATGCGCATCAAAACAACTACTGCGGGTGCGGCACTGCAAGCACTCGGAAGTAGTGTCGCCAACCAAGACACGACGCCCGCAAGTATTTGGAAGGCCGGATGGATCTCACTCAAGAGCTTTGCTTGGTTCACTCTTGCGTACAACATCGCGGTCGTCCTCTGGGGCGCCTACGTGCGCGCAACTGGATCCGGAGCAGGATGCGGCAGTCACTGGCCTCTCTGCAACGGCGAATTCCTCCCTGCGACACCTCAAACCCAAACAGTGATCGAATTCACGCACAGAGCAACGAGCGGTCTGTCGCTTGTGCTTGTAGCGATTCTTTTGATTTGGTGCTGGCGTCGCACAGCAAAGACTGACTGGCCTCGCTACTCGGCTGCTGTCGCAGCGGTGCTTTTGTTCAATGAAGCTCTCCTTGGTGCCCTGCTAGTGTTGATGGATCACGTTGGCGGCTTGGACCGATCTGCAACCCACGGTCTTTTTTTGTGCCTGCATTTTGGAAATACCCTCCTGCTGCTTGCTGCTCTGGCACTGACCGCCAGGTGGCTTTCTAGTGGCGACCGACGTTTGGGCGTGGTTGCAAGGTGCTATCAGACGATCGCGACGGGACTCGGCATGGTGTCGGTAATGGTCATCGGAATGACCGGCTCGCTGGCCAGTTTTGGCGACACTATCTTTCCTGCCGACTCACTGCCGCACGCGGTCGTGCAAGACTTCTCATCGAGCAGTCACATTCTGTTGCGCTTGAGGGTCCTCCACCCTATCGCCGTAGTGATCGGTTCCATCTATATAGTATGGCTGCTCCAGACTTTCTGGCGAAGGCAAGAGCGCTCGCCATGGATGCTCCTTCTTACCGTCACACTGACAGCTCAGATTGCACTCGGCACAATGAACGTGATCCTGTTGGCCCCTGTCTGGCTGCAGATGACGCATCTACTCGTTGCCGAAATGTTCTGGATCCTGCTCGTACTTGCGTCCGCCGATCAATTGTTTGCCAGCCACCATTCGGGCCTTCCGCTTTCCCGAAAGGAGAGCACCGGCGTTAATTGGAGCCTCGGCTTCAAAGGTACGGGGCATATCAGCCGCGGCGGAGGGCACTCTTTATGAGACGACGACTTCAGATTGTTAGAAAACCCTACAGCCGCACGCGCTCATTCGCAAACATTGAGAATGCGATTGCGGCCATACGCGCGGGACAGATGGTGATCGTTGTTGACGATGAAGATCGCGAAAATGAGGGTGACCTGACGATCGCCGCCGAGAAGATCACACCGCAAGCCATCAACTTCATGGCGCAGTATGGCCGCGGACTAATTTGCTTGGCGATGACACCCGAGCGTTTGGACACGCTTGAAATTCCGTTGATGGTCTCGCAGAACAGCTCGCGATTTGAAACCGCCTTTTGTGTCAGCATCGAGGCGAAGGAGCGCACAACCACAGGAATCTCGGCCGCCGATCGTGCCGCCACGGTGCTCACAGCGATTGACCCAGCCACGAAGCCCTCGGATCTCGTTCGCCCTGGCCACGTGTTCCCCTTGCGTGCCAGGAGCGCTGGAGTGTTGGCCCGCGCCGGACAAACGGAAGCCGCCGTAGACTTGGCACGGCTGGCCGGCCTACACCCTTCAGGGGTCATATGCGAAATTATGAACAAGGACGGCACCATGGCCCGGGTGCCGCAACTCAGTCGTTTCGCACGCCGGCACAAAATGCCGTTGATCACCGTCGCGGACTTGATTACCTACCGGATGCGTACGGAGTCGGTGGTAAAGTGTGTGGCTTCCACGAACCTGCCGACCGAATACGGGGAGTTCCGTCTTCACGCATTCGAGAATCAGATCGACAAGCAAACGCACGTCGCCCTTGTGCGCGGCAATGTCGGAGATGGGCGGGACATCCTCGTGCGCGTGCACTCACAGTGCCTCACCGGCGATGTTTTGCGTTCGGCGCGTTGCGACTGCGGCGCACAGCTTGACAAGGCCTTGCGCCGGATAGCGACAGAAGGTCGCGGAGTCTTACTTTACTTGAACCAAGAAGGACGAGGGATTGGCTTGGCCAACAAGATTCGCGCTTACGGCCTGCAGGATGAAGGACTCGACACGGTAGAGGCCAATGAACGCCTTGGGTTCAAACCCGATCAACGTGACTACGGCATCGGCGTGCAGATCCTGCGAGAACTGGGCGTCCGCTCCATGCGCCTCTTAAGCAACAATCCCCGCAAGCTCGTCGCCATCGAGGGCTACGGGCTATCTGTAACGAAATGGCTGCCCCTTGAGATTCCCGCGTCACCTTCGACACTGCGCTATTTGACGACAAAACGAAACAAGCTCGGGCACGTCTTGAGCGGACTCTGACACTGCGCGCTTAGGGAACTCCGTCCGCGTTGGCCACGCACACAGGTCTGATTTTCCCACAGTCATCAACATTTTTGTGTCTGTGATTCAAGAACATATAGAAGTCAGCTCGCGCCTTTTTAATTGAGTTCGAAAGCCCTGCCGTCAAAAGCTAGGCAGTTGAGTGAACGTGTTGACAGCGGCTCTGCAGCTTGAACCATCTCGGAAAAAGTAACGCGCCTCTTTTCAGCGACCTAAGCCAACGACATCTTTGGCTGACAGGATGCTTCTAGTCGTCGTGGTAGTCACAAACATAAGGCAAACGGAACAAAAGGAAACTTCATGGCGAGTCCAACAAAAGAAATCAAAAAAACACTTCCTCAGCCGAATTCTGACTTCTACCAACTCGTAGAAACATTGCCCGCCGATGAGTTGGCAATCGTGAAGCAGGTACGAACGTTCATGGAGACGAAAGTCGCACCGATCATCACGAAGTACTGGGTCGAGGACTCTTTCCCATTTGAATTGTTGCCCGCGATTAAGGAACTCAATATCGGCGGCGTTGCCATGAACGGGTATGGCTGCCGAGGCGGAAGTGGGCAGCTATTCGGCTTGATCGCCATGGAGATGGCGCGTGTCGATACCTCAATCGCCACTTTCTTCGGCGTGCACAATGGCCTGGCGATGGGGTCCATCTATCTGGGCGGGTCAGAGGAACAAAAGCAAAAATGGCTCCCGCCGATGGCCCGCTGGGAAAAAATTGGCTGCTTCGGCTTGACCGAGCCTCTCGTCGGCTCGGGAACATCTGGCGGCCTTACGACTACGGCCAAGCGTGACGGGGACACATGGATCATCAATGGTCAGAAGAAATGGATCGGCAATTCTCCGTGGTGCGACATCTCGATCATCTGGGCGCGCGATCTCGCCGACAATCAGGTCAAGGCGTTTATCGTCGAGAACAAGACCACGCCCGGCTTCACGGTCGAAAAAATCCAGAACAAGATCGCCCTCAAGGTCGTGCAGAACGGCTTGATCACGATGGAGAACTGCCGCATTCCGGAGGAAAACCGTCTGCAAGCCGATCAATCGTTCCGCGACACGGCCCGCGTCCTGAAAATGACGCGATTCATGGTCGGCTGGGAGGCGGCGGGATGCGCCATGGGCGCTTACGAAAATGCGGTCAAGTACTGCCAGGAGCGTTTGCAATTCGGCAAGCCGATTGGCTCATTCCAGATGGTGCAAGACCTCCTGGCCAGGATGCTCGCCAACATCACCGCTTCGCAGTGCCTCTTGGTGCGCATGTCGCAGCTTGACGCCGAGGGCAAGATGACGGACGCGCATGCATCCCTCGCCAAGGCCTTCACTACCTCAAAGTGCCGCGAGACGGTCGCGTGGGCACGCGAACTGCTCGGCGGCAACGGCATCGCCGCTGAATACAACGTCGGGCGGTTCTTCGTGGATGCGGAAGCCCTCTACTCCTACGAGGGCACGTTCCAAATGCAAAACCTGATTCTCGGCAAAGCCATTACCGGCCTCAGCGCTTTTGTGTAGCCAACTTTCGAAACAGTAGCTAGCCGTCCTGTCAACGACGCTCGATAAGCGAAAGAACAAGAAAGGAATAAAGGACTCCAATGCCGTCTTCTAAAGCTTCCAAATCCGAGACCGTGAGGTTCGCCGCAAAGACTGTGGGCCGTTTGTACTTTATGGACCTGGCTGCAGGTCGCATCCTTACGTCGAATCCCGACGGCTCCGACTTGAAAACCATCGTCAACGAAGGCCGAAGACTTCCCGACGGCATCGTGGTCGACGTCGCAGGCGGCCACATCTACTGGACAAACATGGGGAATCCGAAGGCCAACGACGGCACGATCGATCGTGCTGACCTCGACGGCACGAACGTCACGAACGTTGTCCCGCCTGGCGCGACTTGGACTCCCAAGCAACTCCAGCTCGATGCGAAGAACCGGAAACTCTACTGGTCGGACCGCGAAGGCATGCGAGTCATGCGCTCGAATCTCGACGGTTCAAAGATCGAAACCCTCGTGGACACCAGCCAAGGCAACGCGCGCCCCGGCGCGGATGCGAGGAAATGGTGTGTAGGGATCGCCCTTGATGTGGAAGGCGGCAAGCTCTACTGGACCCAGAAAGGGGCAGAAAAGGCGGGGCAAGGCCGCATCTTTCGCGCGAATCTGGAGGTCCCGGTGGGTCAAACTCCAGCAAACCGCCAAGACATTGAACTTCTCTACAACAACTTGCCCGAACCCATTGATCTCGATCTCGATCTGGGGAACCGAATAATGTACTGGACCGACCGCGGAGATCCGCCGCGCGGCAATACCGTGAATCGCGCGTCGATGGAGGCCACCAATGGCAATCGGCCGGAGCCGGAAATCGTTTTTAACCACCTGATGGAAGGAATCGGTCTGGCGTTGGATCTCGACAATGGGCGCATGTTTGTGACCGACCTGGCCGGATCTGTCTACAGCGCCAATCTGGATGGATCGAATAAGAAACCTGTGATCTTTGCTCAAGGAAATCTAACTGGAATCGCATACGCGGAGCTGCCTGCGGGTTCCTAGTGTGGTTCCGATCCGTTCTAACCATTAGAAGGAGAGAACTATGAGTTCGACGGCTTCTGCTTTGAAACTTGAGAACGTGCTGTATGAGAAGAAGGGCCCGATTGCCTATGTGACCATTAACCGGCCCAAAGTACTTAACGCGCTGAACCAGGCAGTTTTCGCGGAACTCAAAGCGGCTTTTGAAGACGCCCGCGAAGACGCCAACGTGCGGGGCGTTATTTTGACCGGCAGCGGCGACAAAGCGTTCGCCGCGGGCGCGGATATCGCAGAGATGTCCAGTTATACGGCCGCCCAGGGTGAGGAAGCGACGCGGCGCGCACAGGGCGTGACCGAGCTGATCGAAAATCTTGGCAAACCGGTCATTGCTGCTGTGAACGGCTTCGCCCTTGGCGGTGGCTGTGAACTGGCCATGGCGTGCACGATACGCATCGCAGCCGAAACAGCGAAGTTTGGTCAACCCGAAGTCAAGATCGGGATCATGCCCGGCGCCGGCGGAACGCAGCGCCTTCCACGACTGGTCGGCAAGGGTAGAGCACTACAACTCATTCTCTCCGGCGAAATCATCAGCGCGCAGGAAGCCTATCGGATCGGACTCGTCAATGAGGTTGTTCCGAGCACCAATCTGATCGCGCGAGCCGAAGCCATCATTAACCAGATCAACGCGAACGCTCCGTTGGGTGTCAAGTACTCGATCGAGGCTGTCAACAATGGACTGAATGCAAGCGTCTCGGAAGGCTTACTGATCGAAGCGTCACTATTCGGGATCTGTGTAGGTTCAGAAGACAAGAAGGAAGGCACATCAGCATTTTTGGCAAAGCGTGCACCGAAGTTCCAGGGACGCTAGCGCGATCGAAACTGTGCAATCGAGCGTCAACGTCGAATTGCACCCTGACTCGATTTCATGACAAGGAGATTTTATGGCAGAGGAAAACATTTTTTCTGGTTTGAAGGTTGTAGACCTGGCCAGTTTTATCGCCGGCCCCGGTGCAGCGACGATCCTGTCCGACTTCGGCGCGGATGTAGTCAAAGTCGAGCCGCCCAACGGAGAGCTCTGGAGAAACGGGCAGAAAATCGCTCCGCAGCCCCATTCGGAAGAGCCTTATCCATTCCAATTGGCGAATCGAAACAAGCGTGGCGTTGCGCTCAATCTGAAAGCTGCGAACGCGCAGCAGGTTCTCGAGCGGTTAGCAAAGTGGGCCGACGTGTTCATCGTGAACACACCGCATTCCGCGCGCAAGAAGTTGAAGCTCGAATATGACGATGTCGCGAAGTGGAATCCGCGCCTGATCTATGCCGATCTCACCGGCTTCGGTGAGAAAGGTCCGGACGCCGCTCTTCCCGGATTCGATCTCACGGCCTTCTGGGCGCGAAGCGGTCTGCTATACATGACACGCGATGCTGGGTCGGCGCCGACCTGGCCCGTGGCTGGTAGCGGTGACAATGCGACTGCAGTTTGCATCTATGCCGCGGTTGCGACCGCGCTTTATCGTCGCGAACGCACCGGCAAGGGATCCTACGTCACGACTTCGCTCCTCGCGGCAGGTGTCTGGTCGGCCAGTGTCTTCATCCAGGCCGCTCTATGCGGTGCGAATTTCTATGGGCTGCACGATCGAACGCATCCCGCAAATGCAGCTTTGAACGTGTATCGCTCTTCCGATGGCACCTGGTTTGTTCTCGTAGTTACTCCGGACAAGGTACCTGTGATCCTGAAAGCAATGGGTCGTGAGGATATTCTAAAAGATCCGCGATTCTCCGATCCTGCCAAGCTGGCGCAGAACCGCCCGCAACTGACAACAATGCTCGATGAGATTTTTGGTTCGCAGCCAATGTCGCATTGGTATGAAGTCTTCAACGGCGCTCAGATCACATTCGGCGCCGTGCGTGAGCCGCAGGAAGTCGTTAATGATCCGCAATTGCGAGCGAATGACATCGTCGTTCCGATCGAAGGAGCCGGCGAGAAGTTGACCTCAACCATCAGCAGTCCAATTCAAGTGCACGGTGTTACTAAAGTGCCCGCCAGGCGCGCGCCTGGAATCGGCGAGCATAACGACGAGGTGCTGAAAGAGCTTGGTTTCACCACTGCCGATATAGACGGTTTTCGCGCTAGCGGCACAATCCCGCACCCTTCGAATTTGGAATCGGCCGCTACCGGAGGTGGAAAATGAGTGACATTGTTACCGAACGCTCCGGAAGTATTTTGCGAATCCAATTCAATCGACCGTCCAAGAAAAATGCGATGACGTCCGCCATGTACATCACCATGGCGGATCTCCTCAACGCCGCAGCAAAAGATGATGGCGTGCGCGTTGTGCTCTGGCACGGTGCAGGAGATTCGTTCTGCGCAGGCAACGACCTGGAGGATTTTCTCAAGAATCCGATGGGGCCGGGCGACAGTCCGCAATCCCGCTTGATAGATGCGCTAATCAATTTCGATAAGCCGATTGTCGCAGCCGTCCATGGCGCCGCCATCGGTGGCGGAACCACCATGTTGACACACTGCGATTTTGTCTACGCAGGTGAGAGCGCAAAGTTCCAGATGCCGTTCATCAATCTGGCCTTGGTGCCGGAGTTTGGAACGAGCTACTCGATTCCTGCACGCATCGGGTATCTCCGAGCGACCGAGTTGATTCAGTTGGGACAGCCGTTCGATGCGCAGCGCGCAGCGGAACTCGGGCTTGCTACTCGTGTCGTGCCGGACCAAAAACTCCTGGCAACGGCAACGGAGACGGCGCAAAAGTTGGCCGAGAAACCCGCCGGCGCGCTCCAAGCCTGCAAGAAACTTATGAGGCAGCCTGTCCGTGCTCAGCTTGAGCAAGCAGCGAAACTGG
>Ga0137418_10000372_pt1 | contig 39372 bp, 39 predicted proteins | sample CZODoug3_1_2_16f_FD_122242 | JGI IMG/M metagenome (GOLD analysis project Ga0137418, IMG submission 122242) | Vadose zone soil fungal communities from Angelo Coast Range Reserve, California, USA - CZODoug3_1_2_16fungal (Hybrid Assembly) | ecosystem: Environmental > Terrestrial > Soil > Vadose...
TGCCTACTGGACAGATGGCTGCGCACGGAACGAACGCGAAAGCGATCGGGGCGGTGAAGGCTGCTTTTGACGAACTCTGCCACCAGTTCAATCGCCACAAGGAAATCCTGCGCGACTTCCGCCGCAACCGGCGTGAGAAGGGAAGCAACGGCCGCCAGGTGCCCTTCGAGCACACGCTCGCGGCGCGGCACCTGCCAGAGGTTTCCGCAGAGGATGTTTCTCTCTATATCAACACCAGCTTGCCTCGGCTGCGCCAGTTTGTGGAACGGGAGCTAATGTTTCGCGAGACCGAAGACAGGCTCGCCGGCGATCCCATCGCAGTGGAGGAAGTATTGGATGAGGCCGTCCTCGCCGCATTGAGCGACGGGCACCAGCGCCCCGAGAAGCTGGCCATCGAGCCGTGGCTCTACGGGTTGGCACTTCGCGCCATTGATACGTTGACGGCGACGGACGGAGCGGCGGAAGTCGGCGACGACAATCTCGTTCACCTGGAAAAATCCGCGCGCATTCCCAATGTCCTTTCCGCCGAATCGCAAATGCAGTTTCACCAGCCGGACGAGTTGCTGCAGGAGGAAGATGTGGTCGCTGACCGTCGAGCGGCGACTCCGGAGGATTCGTGCTCGTCCCGGGAGTGGCTTGCGCTCACGGAATCTGCCATGCGAAATTTGCCCAAGTCGGAGCGGGAGGCGTTTCTGCTGGTGTCTGTCGAGGGCTTCACGGCGGACGAAGCCGCTGCGATTACGGGCCGCAACTGTGAGGACATCCGCAAAGCGGCTGGCGACGCTCGAAGCCGGCTGAAGAAACTCGTGCCCAGCACCATCCTGTACCGCCATCGCGGGCCGCAGTCGGCAAGAAACGCTTCCTAGGTATTTGCTGTTATGTGGCGCCGCTTCGCCGAGCGGCTCTGTGGCACTGACGACGTCGTCTGCTATCCTTCCCCAAGCTTGTTGAAGCCGATTAGCGGAGGCCCATGCCATTCACTCGTCGCGACTTTTTAGGCACAGCTGCGCTTGGTGCTGTGAGTCTCAGTCTCGAGGGCCAGGAGAAACAGACAGAATCGAAGCGGACTCCTGGTTCGCCAACCCACCCCATCATCATTTCCTCGTGGAACGGCTTTAACTACCTGGACGAAGGCTACGAAATTCTTCGCAACGGTGGCGATACGCTGGATGCCGCCCTGCGCGTGGCTCGTGGCCCCGAAGACGACCCCAACGATGACAGCGTTGGCTTGGGTGGTCTGCCCAACGAAGAAGGCGTGGTCGAGCTGGATGCGAGTTGTATGCACGGGCCGACACGGCGTGCTGGTTCTGTCGGAGCTGTGCGGAATATCAAGAACGTATCGCTCGTAGCCAAGGCTGTGATGGAGCGCACGGGCCACGTGATGCTGGTCGGCGAAGGGGCAGAGCGGTTTGCGGTCGCGCAGGGATTTCCGCGCGAGAACCTGCTGACCGAGCATTCGCGCAAGCTGTGGTTGCTGTGGAAAGAGACGCACTCGGACTGGTGGGGTCCGGGCTTGGCTAGTCCGGAATGGAACAAACGGACGCTGCCGCCTCATTCCGATAATTTTCAGGAACGCGTGCGGCGGCTCTACGAGGTGGCTGAAGAGCTGGGCATTGAGCCAGACTTGCGCCATGCTGCTGTCCACAAGGTATTGTTCCCCCCGACCGGCACGATCCATTGCTCCGTGCTGAACGGGAAGGGCGAGCTTTCCGGCTGCACCACGACCAGCGGTTTGGCGTGGAAGCTGCCCGGCCGCTGCGGCGACTCGCCCGTGATTGGAGCAGGTTGTTATACGGATCAGGACGTGGGCTCAGCCGGTGCGACCGGGAGTGGAGAGGAAAATCTGAAGGTCGCCGGCGCGCATACGATTATTGAGAACATGCGCCACGGGATGTCTCCTTTCGATGCTGGAATGGAAGCACTGCAGCGCATCGTACGCAACTACAACCACGACATGGACCGCCTGCGATTCGTCGATATGACCTACTACGTCTTGCGCAAGGACGGTGCGTATGCCGCGGTCTCATTGTGGACGGGATACGAACCGGGCAAGCCGCACCGCATTGCCGTGCATGACGGCACGACGAAGCGCAACGAGAAGACGGTCAGCCTGTTCGAAGGTGCCTCGCAGGAGTGGCCGCCTGATCCGGCTGTCCGTGCAAAGTAGTTCTCCGACCCTTCGGGCTGCATTGAGAGAGTGGTGGCGCGATCATCATGACCGCGAAGGGTTTTTCCTAGCCCTGCGTAAGCTCAGCGTCGAACTTTGGGAATTTCTGCGGGATTCGACGCCCGAGCGTGAGCGGCAGCGTTACGGTGACGTGGATTACGACTGGGACCAGGGTGTGAATACGACCAGCGCCGCCGTCGGCTGGCGCAGTCGATTGCTGGGTGTGTTGCATTCTCCTTACCAGCCGACGGAACCGATGCTGTTTCGGGAGATGGTCGATTCGCTCGGGATCGACCATTTGCAATATACGTTTCTCGATCTCGGCTCCGGTAAAGGCAGAACCCTGCTGATGGCCTCGGAGTATCCCTTTCGGCGAGTTCTGGGAGTGGAAGTGCTTCCGGAACTAAATCAAATTGCGCAGAAGAATATTCGCGAGTTCAAGAACGATCGGCGGAAGTGCGAGACGGTGGAGTCGGTGTGTCAGGATGCTCGTTTCTTTCAATTTCCAGACGAGCCGCTGCTGATCTACCTTTTCAATCCCTTCCTGGAGTCTGGACTTGCTCAAGTCGTTCGCAATTTAGAGCAGTCGCTGCAGGCTTCTCCTCGGTCTGTAATCATCCTCTATCACAACCCATTACTCGCATACGTTCTGGATGCGAGCGCCGCATTCAAGAAAACCAATAGCACCTACCAATACTCCGTTTATCGAAACGGTTAGCCCGTCTAGCGGCGGACGCCCCGGCTTGCCAGGTTTTGGTTCATCTTCATCCAGCATTGCACCCAAGGTTTCCTAAGCACTACCATAGCGGCATGGCTGTTTTAACTGACGTCCAACGCACTTATTCTCCTCTCCGCGCCGCGCGTGGCTCGCAGCTTTCCTGCAAAGGCTGGCAGCAGGAAGCGGCCCTCCGCATGTTGATGAATAATCTCGACGAAGAAGTGGCCGAACGTCCGCAGGACTTGGTCGTCTATGGAGGTACTGGACGAGCCGCACGGAACTGGGACTGCTATCACGCGCTGGTTCGCTCCCTGCAAGCACTGGAGAATGATGAGACCCTCCTGGTTCAGTCCGGCAAGCCCGTTGGCATGTTCAAGACCCACGAGTATGCGCCTCGTGTTCTGATTGCGAACTCGAATTTAGTTGGCCACTGGTCGAATTGGGAGAAGTTCAACGAACTCGAGCGAGCGGGCCTCATGATGTATGGCCAGATGACGGCGGGCTCCTGGATTTATATTGGCTCGCAGGGCATTGTGCAGGGAACGTTCGAGACCTTTTCCGCTGCAGGAGAGAAGCATTTCGGCGGCGACCTCTCCGGTAAGCTCATCGTCAGCGGCGGGATGGGTGGCATGGGTGGCGCTCAGCCACTCGCGGGAACGATGACCGGCGCGGCATTCCTTGGCATCGACGTCGACCCGGAGCGTATCAAGAAGCGGATCAAGAGCGGCTATTGCGACTTCATGGTGAATTCGCTCGATGAAGCGCTACGTATTCTGAAAAATGCCGTTCGCAAGAAAGAAAACATTTCTGTGGGCCTCGTCGGCAACTGCGCGGACGTGATTCCTGAACTTGCCGAGCGCGGTGTCGTTCCTGACATCCTTACCGATCAAACTTCCGCGCACGATCCGCTCAACGGCTATGTCCCGAATGGCATGAGCCTTGCCGACGCGCTGGAGCTTCGCACCCGTGACCCCAAGACTTATCAGGAGCGTTCACTCGACGCCATGGCCCGCCACGTCGAAGGCATGCTGCGCCTGCAAAAGATGGGCTCGGTCACTTTTGACTACGGCAACAACATTCGCACCTTCGCGTTCCAGCGTGGCGTGAAAAACGCCTACGATTTCCCCGGCTTCGTGCCCGCCTACATTCGCCCGCTTTTCTGCGAAGGCCGTGGGCCTTTCCGCTGGGTCGCACTTTCCGGTGAACCCTCGGACATCGCCATCACAGACGATCTGATTCTGGAAATGTTTCCTGGCAATCACATCCTGCGCAGATGGATCGACCTCGCCCGCAAGCGCATCAAGTTTCAGGGTCTGCCGGCGAGAATCTGCTGGCTCGGCTATGGAGAGCGCGCCCAGTTCGGCTTGGCGATGAACGATCTCGTCAGAAAAGGCAAACTCAAAGGCCCTATCGTGATCGGGCGCGATCACCTCGACTGCGGCTCAGTCGCCTCACCTTTCCGCGAAACCGAGTCCATGAAAGATGGTTCCGATGCGGTCGCCGACTGGCCCTTGCTCAACGCTCTGGTCAACACCGCTTCCGGAGCTTCGTGGGTCTCGATCCACAACGGCGGCGGCGTGGGTATTGGGTACTCGCTCCATTCCGGGCAAGTCACCGTCGCGGACGGCACCGAGATGATGGCCAAACGCATCGAGCGCGTTCTTACCAACGATCCCGGCATGGGTGTCATCCGTCACGTCGACTCGGGGTATGAGGAGGCCAAGGAATTTGCGGCCAAAGCCGGGGTTAGGATTCCGATGCAGGAACAGGACTAGGGGGGCGTGAAAACTCACCGCTCAGCGAGCCCGGATCGGGAATCGCTGCTGCTCGTCAATATCGGGCAGCTTCTCACCCTGCGTTGTGCAACGCCGGGCCCGAGGCGGGGCTCCGATTTGAGCGAATTGGGAATTCTTGAAGACGCCGCCATCCTGTGCCAAGCGGGCAAAATTATCTCGGTGGGGAAGACGCGCGACGCGCTCCGCGATCCGTGGTATCAAAAGAGCAAGAAGAAAATCCGCGAAGTCGATTGCCGTGGCATGGTTGTGCTGCCGGGATTCGTCGATTCTCACACGCACCCCGTTTTCGCGGCGCCGCGGCTGGTGGACTTCGAGAAACGCGCAGCCGGGTCCACCTACCAGGAGATCGCCGCAGCGGGCGGAGGCATTCGATCGAGCCTCTCCGGTGTTCGCGAGTCCACGAAGCGGGCTCTCACAGAAAGAGTCCTGTCCGCGTTCAACGAAATGGCTGGCTACGGTACAACCACGATCGAAGCCAAGTCCGGTTACGGCCTGACCACGGAGTCCGAGATCAAATCCTTGGAAGCTATCCGGGACGCCGCCCGTCGATGGCCCGGAACCGTCGCCGCAACGCTGCTGGGTGCTCACGTCGTTCCGGAGGAATTCAAAAACAAGCCCGACGCCTATGTACAGGAGATTTGCGAACAAATGATTCCCGTCGTCGCTCGAAGGAAGCTTGCCCAGTTCGTGGACGTCTTCTGCGACAAGGGTGCCTTCACGCCGGAACAATCCGCTCAAGTCTTTGCCGCAGCGGAACAACACGGGCTTCCGGTACGCGCCCACATGTGCCAGCTCAGCACTACTGCGCTCGAACCCTTTCTAAAATTTCACCCCGCCTCTTTCGACCACATGGATCATGTCCAAGACGCCGACCTCGTTCCACTCGGCAAAAGCGGCACAGTTGCGAGCCTTGTTCCTGGAGCCAACTATTTTCTCGGACACCCTTATCCCAACGCCCGCAGGCTTATCTCTGCCGGTGTGCCGGTCGCGCTTGCCACCGACTACAATCCCGGGAGCTCGCCCACACCCAGCATGCCCTTTATCCTCTCGCTGGCATGCACCCAAATGAAGATGTCGCCGGCGGAAGCGATTGCGGCCGCGACGATCAACGGCGCTTGGGCGCTACGCCTAGCTGAGCGGAAGGGAAGCATCGAGCCGGGGAAGGATGCGGATTTGGCTGTCTTCCACGTAAAGGACTATCGCGAAATCGCCTACTGGTTCGCCGCCAACCACTGCGAGTTCACGGTGATGACTGGAACCTTGCGGGGGATCTAAACATGAGAATTGACGAGGCCGCTCGGCTAAGCCTACTGGACCCTTGGTTCCGATGTGCGTTTCATCGTGAGAAAAAATTCCTCAAAATACCAGCGCGATAAGTATGCAATACCCACGGTTGCACCGGCTCCGAGAAGGAAACGGAGCATCATGAGACCGAAATGGCCGCTGCTAGCTACCAGACTCGGCAGGCGTGCAGACATAATGTGGTCTACAAGATCAAACACCAACATGTGAATCAGATAGACTCCGTAGCTGATATCTCCAAAGAACTGCAATACTGGCCAGTTGACCAGCGCTTTCCATGGAGACGTCCCTACTAGCAGAGCAAGGCTGATGACGCAGCCAAAGAAGAGGTTGAGAGCTGTGTGTCTCAGAACCAACCCGGTCTGGCGACTTGCAAGGAAAATGCCGTAGGGGGCGCCTCCTGCAAACAAAATAAGACTCATAACACCAAGTGCTGCCGTCACTCGCCAGATCCCGGGCCTGCTGCCCCAGGGTCCGCGAATCAGCGCTGCCAGCACCGCGCCCAACGCCAGTCCGTCAGCATAGAGCCACGTGTAGTCCCCGAGGGTCCATCCGCGTAAGCAGTACGTCCACCGCAGCACAGCACAAGAAAGAAAGATCACGGTTCCGGCTAGTAAAACATTGCGGCGGGAGAGCCTTCGCACCAGGGTTGGCCAGAGCAGATAAAAGTGCTCTTCAATCGCCAACGTCCAAAGGACGCCATATTGCATGGGCACGCCGACTAGCCCCGCCATGTTAGCCAAATAGACGGCGCAGAGGGCCAGAAATCCCCACGATACTTCACGGTTGACCAAACCTAAACGCGGCAGCAAAGCGAGCAGGATGAGCACTGCATAGTAGATTGGGAGGATTCGTAAAGCCCGGCGGTAGTAAAAGCGCCGGTAGTAGTCGGATCTCAATCTTGAGTCGAGCAAGATGCCGGTGATCAGAAACCCGGACAGCACAAAAAAAAGATTGACTCCTGCCCAGCCGGGTAGAGTTGCGGCTACAAAGAGCTTCGCTACTCCGGAGAGACCTCGAGTCGTGTACTCGAACCCGAAGCCGTGAAAGAAGAGAACGAGTAACACGGCCACGCCACGGAGCGTATCCAGTTCCGGCATGCGCGCCCGCAACGGGGTCTCCGGAACAAGTTGGTTTTTGTTCTCTGCTCTGGCGCTTGTATCTGGCATGTCGTTCCCTTCCAGGAGCGGAAGGAGCATTCTACGGGAGTGCCATTCGTAGTAGGTGGCCATCCAAGAGAGTCGATCTCGATTCCGTCAATGGCTTCCATCCGTCCCAGGCCTGGTGCGCACGGGTGACCAATCTCGTTTCCTGCTTCGGTGGCCTTTCTTCGAGAATGAAGACTTCGAAAGCGGTTTGGGGGTGAGGGGCAAGCTTCCATTCTAGAAGTGATGCCTCCAATCTCTCGGACAGGGACTCTGTCGGCTGCATGCAGAAGATCCAATCGTGTAATGCATCCACGAGAAACGATCGGGTTTCGAAAGCTTCTGCTGGAACCGTGATCACGCGCGCTCCGAATCTGCGGGCCACCGCGCACGTTTCATCCGCCGAGCCGTGATCGATTACCAAGACCTCATCACAGGGACGTAGTGATTCGACCGCCCGCGCGATGCGAAGGGCGTCGTTTTTCGTATGGAGAATAGCGGTGATGCCCGGCATGAGATTTTGAATTCCTTATCCTAAACGAAAAAGTCCGAAGGCGATGCGTATGGTCCAACCTAGGGATTTGCGCTTAGCGCCATTGTCCCTTTACCATGCTGACCCTGCACTTCAGGCACCTTGCGGGTAGCCCCGTTTCGTCCTACAGTCCAGGCTAGCAATCCGTTTCTGGGATGAAACGAAAATCCCGGCGCGGAGACCTCGCCGCTTCCTGAGATTGGGCCCAACGAACAGTCTTTGACTTTAAATTCAACGGCGCGACTTCGTGCGGTTCCCGCCGAATTCCACGCTGTCGCCGGAGTGCGCCTGGCTCCGTCCGGGGAGGTACCTATGTCGATTCGCGCAATTTCCAAGTGGAAGATGCTTTGTGTATTCCCGCTGCTGGCAGTCTTGGCCGCGTCGTCCGACGTTGGCCCTGAGGCCACCCCAGGATTCGACACAGTCACCAATGGCGCGGTTGACCAGGCCACCCATGATTCCGACCGGGACCAGTTCGAAGAGCCCGTACCGCCCGCAGATGGCCTCGGACCGCTTTACAACGCGACCGCCTGCGTCGATTGTCATCAGAACCCGGTGACTGGGGGCAGCAGCCAGATCAGCGAAATGCGGGCCGGACATTTGGAACATGGTGTCTTCGTGAACCCGGAAGGTGGTAGCTCGCTGATCCACGATCGCGCCACGGACCGCCACATTCAACAGCGCATTCCAGCTTCGGAAGATATCCACGCCTTCCGCATGTCGACAAGCATTTTAGGCTTGGGCTATGTCGAGGCGATCGACGACCAGACCTTGCTTGATCTTGCCAAGCAGGAAGCCAGGTTGACCCATGGCCGTGTGCGCGGACAGGCGATCCTAGTGGGCCTATCGGAGGCTCCGGGAGTTACGCGAGTCGGCCGCTTCGGGTGGAAGGACCAACACGCCAGTCTCCTGAGTTTCTCGGCGGATGCCGACCTCAACGAGAAGGGTGTGACCAACCGATTCTTGCCCGCGGAGACCCTGTACTTTGGGCGTTCGGTGGATGCGTTCAACCAGGACACGACTGAGCCCAATGACACGGAGGGCGATATCGACTTCTATACCAGCTTCATGCGCGCCACCAAAGCGCCTCCTCGCGGGGACATTACGCCTGAAGCGCAAGCTGGAGAGGCGATATTCCACAGGATCGGCTGCGATGTTTGCCATACTCCCACGCTACAGACGGCGCCGACCGGGACCGCTTTGAACGGCGGCACGTTTGTCGTGCCCGCCGCGCTTGGGGGGAAGACGATCCATCCCTTCAGTGACTTCCTGCTGCATGACGTCGGAACGGGGGATGGGATTGTCCAGAACGGTGGTCCGGAGACTCGAAACAAGTTGCGCACCGTACCATTGTGGGGACTGCGGACCCGTGGCCGCTTATTGCACGATGGGAGCGCCTCGGATCTTACAACCGCCATTCGGCGTCACGATGGGGAGGCGAGATACACCCACGAAAGGTTTAGGGATCTAGAGGGCAGGGATGTCCGCAACTTGATTGCGTTCTTGAATTCTCTGTGACGAAACTGGCAGATAAAGAAAAGGGCACGGCATAGGCCGCGCCCTTTTCTCATTGATCCAACTTGCTACAATCCGACTCGCTACCTCTGGGGGTTGGGGCTGGTTGAGTTTCCTTGCGGTGTCGGATCCAGCTTCGGGCGCGACGAGTTGGGGCCCTGTGTAGTTGGTGTCACGGTCAACGGCGCCTGCAAGGAGAACGTCAGCACGGTCTCCGACGGCAGTTTGATCTGCTGTCCTTTGGTGGCCGCTTGCACGCCGCCGCCGAGACCTCCGCCCGCGGCTGCGCCAATTCCAGCACCCTTGCCGCCGCCCGCGATGCCGCCGATGATAGCGCCGATTACCGCTCCGGCCCCAACCTTCTCGGCGGTGTTCTTGGTTCTTGAAGAGCCTTCACGCCGGTACTCCGAGGTTGAGATCGTGTAGTGTTTGCTTCCTACTTGAATCCGGTCCAGTTGGAGAGCCAACACGGAACGTCCCTGGAACTTGCCCGCGCTCTGAACCTGCACCACGTGTCCTTCCACGTCGTATCCCGCAGGGACAACGACTTCTCCGTCCACGGCCAACGGTGAATCCAAGGTTGCGCGGAAGGTCTGCCCTTGTTGCGCCGTCTCGCTATCGATAGTGTCTACGAGCCGGATAGCCAGGGACGTTCCGGACTCCACCGTTACCTTCGCCGGGGGCGGCGGAGGAGGTGGCGCCACGGGTGCGGCCTGAGCCGGAGTTACGGGAGCTGGTTGGTTGGCTTGGGCGACGGTTGTCACGGTGGAGGGAGCCTGATAGTCGTCATCCGAGCGTGGAGCGTTATGCCGAGTCGCAGGCCGATTGGTGTGGGGCTTGGGGGCCGGTGCGGATGCTCGAACTGGTTCCGGGGCCGGCGCGCGCTGGACGGGGGCGGACGCAGAAGCGTCACTTACCACAATGTTATTCACCACAGTCTTAACGCCGGGGACGCTGGCTGCAGCTGCAGATGCTTGCGTCCGCTCGACGTCTGTAGCCACGGTGCCGGACAAAGTGACCACGCCCTGCGCAGCGTCCACCGAAATTTGTTTGCTCTGAATCGATGGGTCGGCGTAGAGCTTCCCTTGGATGGCGCTTGTCATCTGTGAATCGCCGCTGCCAGGATCGCTGCTGGTTGTTGCGGCGCTTGTCGACTGGGCCTTCGTGCAACCCAGCATGAGGGCCAAGGCGGCGCTCAAGATTGCGACCGCAATGTAACGCGGAAGTCGGTAGGTCATCATTCTTGCTCCTATGGAAAGCTTGTACTCAGTTTTAGATGCGGGAGGGCGCCGGCGCAATAGGGGAAAATGTGGAGGCAGGGACGGCCGAGCCAGGCCCGGGCCGTCGTGTTCTTTTCGAATGTAATGTGCGACTTGGGTTTACAGCAGTTAACTAGCTGTTATGCAAGAACTTATAGTCGGTAATAGAAGCAGCTTGGGCAGGCTCGCCGGTCTTTGTCCGTACGTCCTTGCCGCGGATGACGCGACCCTGGCATAGCACGCTCGCGTCCTTCTGGCCGGAAATTTCTTCCGGCATCTCGAAGATGAGCTCCAACAATGCGTTCGCCGGAAAGACGTGCTCCCCGTTGAACAGCACGCCGGATTGGCTGACGTTCTCGATGGTTCCGGTGAACCACGTGTGCGTGCTCTTGGCGCGATAACGCACAGTCAGGTCGACCTTCAGGCGGCGCGCGCGCGGCGTCCAGGTGGGACGCTTCTCCGAGTGTGTGTGGCTGCGGCGGGCCGAACCGGGTTCGGCGACAACCTCAACGCGCTCCGTACGGCGCATGGTCTTCCAGTCGTAGCTATACTGGGCAGCGCAAACGAGGCACACCTGATAATAGTGGCCATCCTGCGCCCGGCGAGGCCACGAGAATTCGTGCGAGCAACGACCCAACGACAAAACTTCCATCAGCGGCATAGAAAGATCCTGGGGAATTTCGCCTACCGTTCTATGTTGAACCCTGGAAGCCGAACTGGGTAGGTTACTATCGTCTCATTGCCGGGAAGGCCTTACGGGACTATGCCTGCGGGCGGGCACATCCGGTGAAAACGGGGTAAAAATCGGTCGGGGCGCGTGATGCCGGGGAAGATAAAACAAAATGTGGCGGGCTTCGTTCTGGCGGGCGGTAAGAGCGTCAGGATGGGGCAAGATAAGGCCTTTGTGACCTGGGAGGGGTCAACGCTGCTGAACCGGGCTCTCGAGGCAACCCAGGCCGTTGCCTCAGTCGCGTGCATCGTGGGGGCGAGAGAGAAGTTTGCACCCTACGGGAGTGTCGTCGAGGACGTTTTTCGAGACCGTGGTCCGCTGGGAGGAATTCACGCTGCTCTCAGTGCCACCGACCAGGAACTCAATTTGATTCTGGCAGTGGATTTGCCCTTGGTGACTCCAGCATTGCTTTCCTTTCTCATCGAGTGTGCGCAAGACGAACGGAATGTGGCCACAGTCCCCCGGCTGGACGCCGGATGGGAGCCGCTCTGCGCCGTCTACCGCAGAGAGTTTGCCGAGGTCGCCGAAGGCGCGCTGAAGAGAGGGCAGAACGCCATCCATCGTTTACTCGAAGACGAGATTGAGAGGAGTGGCGTTCGTTCCGGTATTCGAGCTATCGAAGAGAGGGAACTCGTCTCAGCTGGTTTTCCGGCGCTGATGTTTCGCAACATCAATACGGTCATGGATTTGGAGTCCTGCGAGGGCTAAGCACGGTTCCGCAGATTCAGCCTCAATTGGGAAGCGGTTACACTTAAGCTAAATCGCATGTCTGACGGCTTCTCCAACCCGTATATCGAATTCCGAGAAGTCTCGAAGTCGTTTGGCACGAACCTGGTGCTCGACCGCGTCAGCTTTGACGTTCAAGCGGGAGAAACAGTCTGCATACTTGGGCGGAGCGGCGTGGGGAAGAGCGTGGCGCTTCGCCACATCATGGGCTTCATGAAGCCGGACTCGGGACGGGTCATCGTCGCCGGCCAAGACATCACTGATTTCACAGAAGAGCAGATCGGGCGCGTACGGCAGAAACTGACGATGGTCTTCCAGAACGGCGCTCTGTTCGATTCGATGAGCGTGGGTGAGAACGTGGCATTTCCCTTGCGCGAGCGGCGCAGCATGACGGAGGACCAGATTTATCAGATCGTGGACGGCCTGCTGAATATGGTCGGCGTGCAGCCCATGCGCGATATGCTGCCGTCGGATCTTTCGACTGGCATGAAGCGCTCCGTGGCGATTGCCCGAGCCCTGGCGGCGGAGCCGGATTGCGTGCTCTATGACGAACCCACCACCATGGTCGATCCTCTTATGGCGCAACTGCTCGGCGACCTGATCAAGCGGCTGAATATTCAGCTCAAGTTGACGAGCGTGGTGGTGACCCACGATATGCGGCTGGCGAAGAAACTGGCTAACCGGGTGCTCTTTCTACATGAAGGCCGAGCGGTCTTCTTTGGCGGCGTGGCAGAGATGGAACAGTCGCGAGAGCCGATTATTCGGGAATTTCTGGAGCTAGATGAGCTAAAAATTAGTGCGGATTGAGGTCTGTAACCCTTGCTCCCCAGGAGAGGGCGCCTGGGGCTCCACGTCAGAAGCCTTCTCGCACTAGTTGCTCTACTGTTAACGCGCTCTCTGGAGTTTTGCTACGCATCATTTTTTCCACGTACTTTGCGACTACGTCTACTTCGAGGTTGACCGAATCGCCAGGCCGCAATGACTTCAGGTTCGTGCTTTCGACTGTGTGTGGAATGATGGCAACAGTGCAGTCGCGACCTTTCATTTCCGCGACCGTAAGGCTGATGCCTTCGATGGAGATGGAACCCTTTTGAACGACGTATTTTTCCAGTTCGGCTGGCAATTGGATGGTCAACCACCAGTTATCAGTGCCGGCAATTTGGTCGAATCGCTGGAGTCGGCCGACGCCATCGACATGGCCCTGGACGATGTGTCCGTCGAAACGCCCGCTGGCGCGCATGGGTAACTCAAGATTGACGAGTGCACCGCTTTTCAATCGCGAGAAAGAAGTGCGCTGCCATGTTTCTGGCGCGAGGTCAGCGTGAAATGAATCCGGTTGTATATCGAGCGCGGTGAGGCATACACCGCTGACGGAGACGCTGTCCCCGGTTTTCAGTTCCGCAGGAACCGCATTGGCGGAGATTTGAATACGCCGGTTCTCGCCGCGCACGTCAATACGGGAGATACGTCCTACTTCTTCGATGATGCCTGTGAACATGCTGCCTCTTGTCTCCATGATATGTCATTGAGAAGTCATTAAAGGACTAGGGATCTCCGGATGCCCTCGTTGTCGCTGACACATCGGGAATGTTCCGACAGTTTGGGTACTGGCCGGTTGTCCGGTAATGCACAGGGATGCCAGCGGATTAGTCCTAGTGTGTAGCCAGCCGTCGCGATAGAAGCCAAACGACTAGAATGGCTATGTCTGCTGAAAGACATACTATCGACGTGAAGACAGGCCACCTCGGCCAACCCTGCGCGGGGGATTTCGAAAAATAAAGCTTGAACGCCATGATTGAACTTGAGACGGTGCTTATAAGCGGCAAAGGAACTCCAGCACGGCGCAGTTTCCATCGTATGAATTCGTGGCTGACTCCGTAAACAAAGAGCAGACCAAAAGCTACAAAAACCCAGACACTGACTGCGTGCCCACGAATGAGCATGGTTTGATCAAAAGACATCATTGCACAACGCTCCCGAGTGCTCAGTCAGAACATGCGTCCTTCAAGTATCCTTCGACTGCGCAGTCATCGGCGAACTGGTGGAATCGGGAGTTCGTAACTTCGATGGACCGATTCAAACCTGCGGCGAATGGAACGCCGCTGTCTCCGAGAATCTTGGGCGCCAGGAAAAGAAAAACTTTGTCTGCGAGTCCGCTGTCAAGAACTGACGCATTCAGATGAGACCCGCCTTCCACCAACAGGCTCGTGATTTCCAGCTCGCCCAGACGCCGCAGAATCGCGGAAAGATCCAGCGCATTTTCGCCGGAGTGCGGAACGCGCTCGACGCGCACGCCGAGTTTCTCCAATTCTTTCGTTCGTGAGCCGCCAGCGTCTTGCGTGAACACCAGAACATCTTCGCGCGCGCTTTGCGCCAAGCGCGAGTTCAAGGGTAAGCGCAAACGTGAATCCAGCACGACCCGCAGCAACGGCCGGCGCCGTGGAAGGCCAGTGCGATCGGTCAGCAAGGGATCATCGGCGAGCACCGTGCCAATGCCGGTGAGAATGGCGTCGGATTGATGCCGAAGTTGCTGCACGTGTGCGCGCGCCGCCTCGCCGGTAATCCAGTCGGTTCGCGTCGCGCCTTTATGGGATTCGCCGGGGTCCGAGCTTGGACCGATCTTTCCGTCGAGCGTCATGGCGCATTTCAGCGTTGCAAGGGGAATCTTGTGACGAATGTACTTGGCAAACGCTTCGTTGAGCTGCCCTGCTTCGACCTCAAATTGGCCGACCTCGACTTGGATTCCAGCGGCGCGCAGCTTGGCAAAGCCCTGTCCCGCGACCACTGGATTGGGATCTTGCATGCAGCACACGACGCGGCGAATTCCCGCGGCAATCACAGCGTCTGCACAAGGGCCGGTGCGGCCCTGATGCGAGCACGGCTCAAGGTTGACGTACAGAGAAGCGCCGCGTGACCGCGTGCCAGCACGTTCTAGAGCGAGAATCTCAGCGTGCTTCTTGCCTTCGTAGGTGTGAAAGCCCTCGGCAACAATTGTTCCCTCGTCCGTGGCGACGACGCAGCCAACAAATGGATTGGGCGAAGCCAAGGCGATCCCGGAGCGCGCCAGATCGAGGGCGCGGCGGAGGAAGAGGTCGTCATCGTCGTGAGAGCTGTGGAGCGACATTCAGATTCGTTTCTAAAACCAAAAGCAGGTCCCTCCACTCGCTATTGCTTCGATTCGCGAAGCAATAGCTCCGGTCGGGCTGACAATCAATTTTCCTCCGTGTCTCTGTGTCTCCGTGGTGAAGGAAATAGAGGCAAGCTACTCGAACAGCGAATCCACAAACGCACGCGCGTCGAAAGGCAAGAGATCTCCAACTTTTTCCCCAACCCCGACATACCGCACCGGAAGACCCATTTCCCGCGCGATGGCCACGACCACTCCGCCTTTCGCGGTGCCATCGAGTTTCGTAAGCACGATCCCCGTAACGCCGGAGGATTCTGTGAACTGGCGAGCCTGCTGCAAGCCATTTTGGCCGGTCGTCGCATCCATGACCAGCAGCACTTCGTGCGGAGCGCTTGGAATAATCCGTTGAGCGGTGCGGCGCATTTTGTCGAGTTCGGCCATCAGATGCGTTTTGGTGTGCAAGCGGCCTGCAGTATCTACGATTACGTAATCCATTTTCCGGGCCTGTGCGGTTTGCAGCGCGTCAAACAAAACCGCCGAGGGGTCACCACCCTGCTTGGTTTTGATCACCTCGGTGCCGCTGCGCGTGCCCCAGACTTCGAGCTGCTCGATGGCGGCCGCGCGAAATGTATCCGCGGCGCAGAGTAGAACGGACCTGCCTTCACCGCGCAACAAGTGCGCCAGCTTTCCTATTGTGGTCGTCTTGCCGGTGCCGTTGACGCCCACGATCAAAATCACTTCCGGCACGTCCTCGACGCGGGCAGCCGGAGGGTTTCCGTTGCGGGTGAGGATGGCGAACATCTCGTCCTGAAGGAGACGTTTCAGCTCCTTGGCATCACCGATTTGCTTGCGATCAGCCTTCTCACGCAGAGTTTTCAGCACTTCCCGTGTGGTCGTCGAACCAAGGTCGGCCGCCAAGAGCGAGGCCTCAAGGCTATCCAACGTGTCGCGATCGATTTCCTTGGTGAACCCGACCGCAGCCTCAAGATGTTCCGAGAGGTTTTCCCGCGTGCGGGTTACCGCTTCTTTCATCCGGTCGAAAAACCCCGGCTTTTTCTCTTGCTCGTCGGGCTTGTCGCTGCCCCCAAAAAGGCTTCGAAACATGAAATAAGAGTCCCATGTGGATTATAGCGGGAGGGATCGCACGGGCTGCGTGGCCGGAGGATCGCTAAGGACGACTAGATGCGCGTGGTTTCGAGCGCAGACGCTATGTCGCTGCCCTTGGGGTCGGGAACCATGGGAGGTGCCATCGGGAGCTTGCGTGGCACGCGAATCTCGCCGCGCTCGAACACGGCGGTGAAGGCAGCTACCGCCTTTTCGTCGAGGCGCTTGCCGGCGAGCTTGTGCAGGATTTGCAAGGCATCTACTGGTTCGTGAGCCTGTTGATACGGGCGATTGGTGGTGACCGCGTCAAACGTGTCGGCAACCGCGATGATCCGCGGAAGGAGGGGGATCTCATCACCTTGCAACCCGCGCGGATAGCCGCGACCATCGAGCGATTCGTGGTGAAGTTCGATCCCCGGCAGCATTTCCGTAAGCTGCGGCACGCCGCGCAGGATGTTGGCACCCTTGGTGGTATGCGTCTTCATGATTTCGAATTCTTCTGGCGTAAGCGCACCCGGCTTCTTCAGGATACGGTCCTCGATGCCAATCTTGCCCACGTCATGCAACTGGGCGGAGATACGTACGGTCTCGACCATCGTCTCCGGCAGGCCGAGTTCGCGGGCGATCATGACAGAGTAGCGGGTAACGCGATCGGAGTGACCGCGCGTGTAGGGATCCTTTTCGTCGACCGCTCCAGCAAGCATCTGGATCGAGTTCAGGAACAGGTCGCGATTTTCCTCGGCGGCGTGCCGGAGATCCTGCACAAAATGCTCGAGCTCGTCAGACATGGTGTTGAATGTCTGCGCCAGCTCGCCGATTTCGGTTTGGCTGTTCAAATAAATGCGTTTTGAGAAATCACCGCGAGCAATGGCCCGGCTGGTCTCCGCCAAAATTCGCAACGGTCTGGAGATTTTGCTCGCCGCGTAGAAGCTTACACCAATGCTCAGCAGAACGGCGAAGATTGCAAGCAGACGAGCGGCGCGCTGCATTTCATAGACGCCGCGATAGGCCTCGCGCTGCGGTTTCTGTCCCACGACCGCCCAATCCAGCGAGCTGACGGGACTATAAGTGCCCAGCGTTTCTACCCGATTCTTGCCCGCCATCACGGTGAATTCCTTAGTTTCGACCAGCTGCGCTTTACCGCCGCTGTTGACGAAATTGCGCACGATTTCCATGCTCGTCATGTCCTGCCCTGTAGCAAACTCCGGACTGGAGGCCGCGACCAGACGTCCCTGGCCGTCGACTACGTAGGTCATCATGCTGCCGGTGCTGGAATCGCGCAGACGGCGCACGAGAAAGTTAAGATCCTCGACGCAGGCGATCATTCCCAGGAAACGGCCGCCGGAAAGAACTGGGGTCGCTACCAGTGCCACCGTCCGCGCTTCACGACCGCTACCCAGAGTGAGGGCCTGTCCGCTATAAGCCCGGCTCTCACGCGCCGCCGCGAAGGCTCGCTCCAACTCGCGCTGTAAGAAGGCATCCGGCAGAATGCGTCCGGCTGAGATGCCCTTGGCCTCGGAGTTGAGAAGCGTTGCATAGGCCAAATCATCGGAGGACGAGACAAAATTTTCTAATAGAGCCCGCAATTCGGGACGTTCGACGCTCTGCGCTCCGATGTCGCCGCCGCTTGTCACCTGCACCGCATACGAGAGGTTAGAAAGCATCATTTGGAGGGAGTTACGGCGCTGCGCGATGTCTTCGGCCAGCGACCGCGTCATCGTATTTTGCAGCAGCTTTTCGTTGGTCTTCAGGGCCTCGCGGTTGATGGCCTCGAGGCGCGTCGAATAGAAATACATGGGTACAACGCTAATAGCGAGCAACACGCCCAGAATGACGTAGAGGATGGGCAGACGGGCTGGAGTTGGCGGTATTGCGCTCAAAAGGGTCCCTGGGTCCGCCGAGGGAGGAGAGGCGCGGACGGTGCTCTCGGAATGATTCTAACCTCGTTGGTTTGGGGTTACACCGGGATGGTGGATTACGAAAGTGTAAGATTTTGGTGACCTGGAGACAGCGTGGGCGAGAAGAACAGTGATTTCGTTGTGGTTTGGGAGTTCTGGGTGCGTCCCGGAGCCGAGGCTGAGTTTAAGAAGGCCTATGGGCCGGAGGGGGACTGGGTACGGCTGTTTTCGGTCGATCCGGCGTATGGGGGGACGAAGCTGGTGCGGGATGTGAACGAGCCGCGACGTTATCTGACGTTGGACTATTGGGCTTCGACGGCGGCTTACGAATCGTTTAAGAGAAATCACGTTGCCCAGTACGGTGAGATTGATCGGCAGTGCGAAAAGCTAACTGAGAGGGAAGAGGAAATTGGTCGATTTAACCTGATGAGGCGTTAAGGTGTGCCAGTGCAGTAGGCTGAGCAATTTCCGCGGCGAAGATCAAGACTCGGGGAACCATTTGGCTGGGTCGATTGAAAGCTGGGGCGCGTCCGCGATCGCGGGATCGAACATCAACCTGTAAAGCGCGATTCCGGCAATACAAACCGCTGTGATGCAAACCAAAGGTATAAGCACATACACGAAGAGTTCCTCGATCTCGAAGCTACATTCGAGCAGTGCCATGCCCAGGCTCTCAGGGAGTCGCCTCTTGCCTGGTTTGCTCGTCTCACCACTCACGGAGTAATCGTACAACGCGAACAGACGTTACACCAGATACGCTTGGCGGGGTCTGCTTGCGCTCCGGTCAACTCCACTCGCTCTTAGTCCGCCGGCTCATGAGTTCCTGGATGGCGTCCCGTGGAGACTTTCCGTTTTGTAGGATCTCGTTCATTTGTTGCGTTATTGGAAGCTCTACACCGTGTCGCTGTGCTAACCCCACCGCCGCCTGAGTCGTGAACACGCCTTCTGCCACAGCCCCGTGCATATCGGCGATGATTTCGGGGAGCTTGCGTCCGCGGCCAAGTTCCACGCCAACGCTGCGATTGCGCGAGAGCGAGCCGGTGCAGGTGAGCACCAGGTCGCCCAGACCAGCTAGCCCAGCCATGGTTTCGGGGCGTCCGCCGCAGGCGACGGCAAGGCGCGTGATTTCCGTCAGTCCGCGTGTGATCAGCGCGGCGACGGAGTTGTGTCCTAACTCCAGGCCTGCGCAAATACCGGCCGCGATGGCGATCACGTTCTTGAGCGCTCCGCCGAGTTCAACTCCCGTGACGTCACTGTTTGTGTACACGCGGAAAGCGGGGTCGCTGAATTCCCGTTGAATGACCTTCGCGAGTTCTGTGTCAGACGATGCGATGGTGATGGCTGTGGGATCGCCCTGAGCGACTTCACGGGCGAACGTCGGGCCGCTGAGGGCTCCCACACGAGGATCGAATCCTTTGTCATTCCGGACCACGTCGCGAATGACTTCTGTCATTCGCAGATAACTGGTGTTCTCGAGACCCTTGGTGGCGCTGGCCAATAGCATCTGAGGCGTTAAGTATGGATGCAGCTCCTCGAACACGTTCCGGCAGCAGTTCGAGGGCATGACACTGATCACAATTTCCGCTCCGTCCAGCGCCTCGCCATAGTCATTCGTTGAGGTCACGCCAGAAGGAATCTTGTACCCAGGCAGGTACAGTGAATTTTCGCGCTGTGCCCCGATGGAATCCCGAACCTCAGCCTCGTAAGCCCACAAGCGAACTGTATGGCGAGCATTGCGCGTGAGAACCATGGCGAGAGCGGTGCCCCATGCGCCGGCTCCGAGAATAGCGATCCTCATTTGCGCCCCAGTGAGAACTTGTTCTCGTTGCCCTGAACGAGCCGCCGGATATTTTCGTGGTGCCGGGCGACAATGAGAGCACAGGCTGCCGCCGTCAACAGCATCGGGCCGTAGCTGTATCGTTCTATTAATATAACAAGCACGGGGAAACAAAGCGCCGCGACAATCGATCCCAGGGAAATGTAGCGGGAGACCGCGACCACGACAACGAAGACCGCCACCATCGCCAGCACTGGCTTCGGCGCCAAGCAGAAAAACGCCCCTAAGGCCGTCGCCACACCCTTGCCTCCGCGCCATCCGAGCCAAGCGGGAAACATGTGTCCCGCAATCGCAAACAGCGCCGCAGTAGCCATAAAAAGCGAATCTCCCGCGTGCAAGTGACGCGCCAAGGCCACCGCCGCATAGCCCTTCGCTGCGTCCAGCAGCAGCGTCGCGGCTCCTAAACCGGGCGACGTCCGTGACACATTGGTTGCGCCGATGTTTCCGCTCCCGGTTTTCCGGACGTCTTCCCCGCGAAAAATGCGCACGAGCAGATACCCGAAGGGAATCGATCCCAGCAGGTAGCTCGTAATGGCGGTCAGAAAAAAAGACATGAAGTTCGGAGGTTGCGCGGCTGAACCGCTTGCGGAAAGGCTCGCTACTGGACCAAACCCTTACCGCAGCCGCTAAAGCCGGCAATTAAAACAAAGGGGCTATCGCAGGGCTGAAGCCCTGCGCCGCCCAAAAGCAAGAGCAACAACGACTTTTTCCGCAAACTGTTCAACCTCGCAGTGGAAAGCCTGCCAGTTTGCTGTAGCGGGAGCCTCCGGGTGTGAGTTGGCTGCGGTAAAGAAAAAACTCACGCGCCGTCATTGTACCGAAGTCGGATGCTGCCATTGCTGCAAGCTGCTTCTGCAAGCGTTCAAACTTCGCGCCGGATCCTCCCTCGCGCCGCACGCGTGGCGCGGCGGAGCCGCTACGAGCAAGCGTCAAGTGGGGCGTAAACGCGTGTTCTTCGCGGGGAATTTTGAGAACTGCCAGCGTCATATCCACTTGTGCGGCCAACTTCGGCAATTCCTCACCCGCATCAATGCCCAGCCAAAACACTCGCGGAGTGCGCGCCGTAGGGAAGAAGCCGTGCCCGCGAACTGCCAACGAAACCGGTTTCGCTTGAATGGTGGCAAGCGCGTCTTGCAGGCGAGGTAGCTCTGCATCAGGTTGCTCGCCGATAAACTTCAACGTCACGTGCAGCGATTCCGCTCTCGCCCAGCGCGCATCGGGAGCAAACCCGGCCAGGCCTTGCAAGTACACGGCAATTCGATGACGAACTTCTTCGTCCAAGTCGAGTGCAACGAAGAGGCGCATGACTACATCAGTTTCCGGCGGATCATATCGAGCGCCTGTTGGGATGCAAAGCGCCGCACCCGTTCCCGGTCTCCAGTGAAGAGCCGCTCCACAACGTCGGTGCCGTCTTCGTCCGCAATTGCATGAAATACAAGCCCAACCGGCTTCTCCGCGGAGCCTCCAGTTGGCCCTGCCACGCCCGTGATTCCGATACCGATTGTTGAGTTGCAACGGTCACGTGCTCCTTCCGCCAGCGCCGCCGCCACCTCGCGGCTGACCGCGCCGTACTCCTCGATGAGCAGCGCAGGCACATCGGCGAGCCTTGTCTTTAGCTCATTGGAATACACCACCATGCCGCCCACGAAATACCGTGAACTCCCTGCCACGGATGTCAGCCGCTCCGCGACCAGCCCCCCCGTACACGATTCCGCCACCGCGACCGTCGCCCCGCGCATCTGAAGGTAATATCCGGCGATCTGTTCCAGCGATTCGCGGTTGGTCGAGAAGACGCTGTCGTCCAACTCGTCTTCGATTTCGCCGGCCAGCGCGTCAATCCGCTCGTTCGCATCCTCCAGCGTCGCGCCATTGGTGTGCAGGTGCAGCTCAATCTCTCCGGCGCCCGCAAGAATCGTCGTCTGCACGTCCGTATACTGCGTGTAAATGGGCGCAATCCGCGTGTCGCAAGCCGACTCTCCCATCATTGCCACCTTCAAAACGCGCGCAGCTAGAAAGCGAACTGGCAACTTCGCGCGCAGCCGCTCCGTGCACTCTGCGACGAACATGCTCTTCAATTCGTGCGGAGGGCCGGGCAGCAGAATGACAATCCGGTCGCGCCCTTCATACTTGCCCGCAATCCACTGGCCCGGCGCCGAACCTTTCGGATTCGGCAATACTGTGGCGCTGGTGATCACGTCGGCCTGCTTGCGGTTGTTCGGTGTCATCACGAACTTGCGTTCGGCAAAACGCGCTTCCAGAGCAGCCAGCACCTCGGGATCGCGACGCAAAGGCAAGTTCAGTGCTTCCGCTACTGCCTCGCGCGTCAGGTCGTCCTCGGTAGGGCCGAGACCTCCCATGAAGACAACCAGATCGGAACGCGAAAGCGCCAGTTTCGCAGTCGAAACCAGTCGCTGACGGTCGTCGCCAACAATCGTCTTGAAGACGACGTCGACGCCCAGGTCGTTCAGCTTTTCAGTAAGAAAAAGGGAATTCGTATCCGAGCGGAACGGCGTAAGCATCTCGGACCCGATAGCGACAATCTCTGCATTCACAGTGGAGACATGATAACCGCTGCGCCCAAACTACTCCGGCGGAAGGGAAAAGCCCTGAATATCCCATGCGAGGTGGCTGACCGCGTCGCCCGTTGCCAGCACCACCGACCGCCCCGGCGCGAAGGCCAGTCCTACCAACCCCTGGCCCGATACTTCCAGCGAAGCCTCTTGCCGCGGCGAAATCTTAACAATTCCGCGCTGTCCACGCAGCGAAGCCGCCACAAACAAGTTTCCGTCGCGGTCAAACGCCAGCCCCTGCGGCCGGCCCAGCCCGCGGAAATAAACGGAAACATCTCCATGCCCATCCACACGATGGATGCAGTCGAAGCTTGAGGTTGTCGGCCCGCTCACAAACAAGTCACCACTCGGTCCAATCGCCAAATGGTAGGCAGCCAGGCTGGGCTCGAGCGTGGCGTGCACGAAGATCTGCCGGTCGGGCGCGATCTTGAAAATCGTACCGCTCCGATCGCCGACGAAAAGGTTTCCTTGACGGTCAAAGGCAATCCCGGTGGCAACGCCCATGCCTTCGGCGTACAACGACATCTGTCCTGTCGACGTAACTCGATGCACATTGCCTTCGTAGCGCGACGAAACGTAAATATCCCCGGTCCGGTCGGCGGCGAGACCGGTCGCGTTCATTAGATCCGTAACGAACGGCCGCACAACGTAATTCGTGTCGATTCTAAAAATGGAAACTGGGACTTTGTCGCCGCGCCCACCCGAAAAAGTCACGTAGATGTTGCCTTCCGCGTCAATCGCGGGATTCCCCACCGGGTGCAGACTGTCCGCGATCAAGGACGCGACCCGGACATCCAAGGGGTTAGAGACAAGCCCATTCGTTGCCACCACTGCCGGACCAGAGGACGCTCCTTCCGGTACTCGAGCCACCAAGAAATCATCCGATCCGATCAGCACCGACCCTGCCTGTTCGCCGAATCGCACCTGAGGCCGCTCCAGACCTTCCGGACGTAAGCTGGTTCCGCGGAAACGAACCTCGCCGCCGGGCAGTGCCGCTCGCGGAGTAACCGAGTCCAGGCGAGGAATCCCGTTGCTTCCCGGCGGTACCGCTGATGTCCCCATGTTCCCTTTCCCCATGCGTTCTAAATCATTACGCCAAAATGCAGCAACAACTGCATGACGGCGAGAGCATACAGCCCTGCTCCTACATCATCGACCACGATGCCCGTACCTTCCGGAAAGCGCTCCAGCAGGCGAATCGGCGGCGGCTTCACAATGTCGAATGCTCTAAAAAGTATAAAGGCCGCGAGCAGCGATTTCCATGCGACGGACGCGCCAATGAGTGTGATGAGCTGACCTGCGGTCTCGTCAATGACAACAAATTGCGGATCTTTCTTTCCTGAAGCCCGGGCCACCAGTGTGGCCGCGGGGATTCCAACAGCAACAGCTACCAAAGCCAGCCCCGCGCAGATGTACGGCCGGTAGCTGCGAGCTGGTTCGCTGGAGAGCAGAACGTGAGCCACCAGCCACCACATCAACACGGTGGCTGCCGAGCCCCAGGAACCAGGGCCAGGCTTGAGATATCCCGTTCCTCCGAAAGTAGCCACCAACCGCGCCCACAGCGGCGCCCGGCTAGTCTCCGGATTCGTCATCTGGACTCGAATCCCTGACCGACTCTTCGGTGTCGTGAACAGGCGAAGAGATTACATACCCGCCGCTGGCCCACTTGCCCAAGTCGATCAGGCGGCAGCGTTCGCTACAGAAGGGGAAGTCGACATCCGTTGCCGTCACTTCCTTCTTCTTGCAAGTAGGGCACTTTAAGGCACGGGGCTTGGGCATAGCCGCCTCCACAATACTCAAAGAATCGAAGCCTGCAAGTCGTAGTCGTGCGCTTTGGTGATGCGGCAACGGTGAAAGTCGCCGGCGCGCAATTCGATCCCATCCGGCGCATCGTTGATGAAAACCGTGCCATCAATTTCCGGTGCGTGCATGACAGTGCGGCCCTCCCAAAGCAAATCCGTTTCCTCGGAGGGCCCCTCGAGAAGCAAATCAAACTCTTTGCCTACAAGCGAGCGTTTTTTCCTCCGGCTGATCTGCTTCTGAATCTGCATCAGCTTCTTGCGGCGCTGCTCGATCTCGCGCGTGGGTACCTTGGCATCCAGCGCGTGAGCCTTAGCGCCCTCTTGATCCGAATATCCGAAGGCTCCCAGCCAGTCAAACTCGGCCGCGCGAACAAAATCGCAAAGTTCCTCGAAATCGCGCTCCGTCTCGCCTGGGAAGCCCACGATGAAAGTCGTTCGCAGGGTAATGTCTGGCACGATGCGCCGCATCTTCTCAATCGACTTCAGAAATATCTCGGCGCCCGCTCCGCGCCGCATCAGCTTCAAAACGTTTGGCGAAGAATGTTGCAGCGGAACATCCATGTACGAACAAATCTTTTCATGCGAAGCAATGGCTTCCAAAAGCCGGGTCGTGACCTTATTAGGGTAGGCATACAAGAACCGCACCCAGCGCACATCTTGAATCTGGGCCAGACGCTCCAGCAGCATCGCCAGGCCGTCCTTCAACCCGAGATCCTCGCCGTAGCAGGTTGTATCCTGTCCGATCAGCGTGAGCTCGAGGGTCCCAGCGGCAACGAGCTGTTCCGCTTCCGCAATTACCGACTCAAACCGCCGTGAACGAAATTGCCCGCGCAATTGAGGAATGATGCAAAACGTGCAAGGGTGATCGCACCCTTCGGCAATCTTGATATAGGCCGAGTGCTTTGGCCCAGCTAGCAGGCGAGGTGTGGTTTCGTCGTACAGGTAATTCGGAAGATCGGCTACGGCGCCCTGCCATTCAGTCCGCGAAAAGCGGCCTTGCGCCGCGCGCGCATCGCCCTCCGGGCGGCTATTTAGGATGACGAACGGCCCACTCTCCGGCGCGGATGCTGGTCCTGCGATCCCGGCGGCAGACAGAATCGCCTCCAACTCGCCCGTGCCCACCACGGCATCCACTTCTGGGATATCCCTTTGAATATCGTTGCGGTAGCGCTCGACGAGGCATCCCGCCACAACCAGCTTCTGTGCCCGGCCCTCGGTCTTGTGCCGCGCCATCTCCAGAATCGTATTCACCGATTCTTGCTGGGCACTCTCGATAAACGAGCAGGTGTTCACCACGATTACGTCCGCATCGCTGGCGTCGTTGGTTATCTCTGCTCCCGCGCGGGCGAGCAAGCCCATCATCACCTCGCTGTCCACAAGGTTCTTGGGGCAGCCCAGGCTCACGAAGCCGATCTTCTGTGGCTTCGGGTGGTGTCTTTGCGAGGTAAGGGAAGACTGCTGAATAGGCGGATCTAGCGTTAAGGGACTCAAGTATCTAGTTTATCATCGGCTTTATCATCGGCCCTGGCGGGTCCCCGGGTGCGTGAGGTTTTTCCTACGGCACCCACATCCGTACCTTTTGGAGTAATCTGCTTGGAGTAATCTGCCATGCGCGTTCCGGGGCCTTGGCGTGCTAACCTATTGCAAAGCAAGCCAATTGTCATACCCACTGTAGCGTCAGGAGGGGCAATGTCCCGAAAAGGACAGTTGTTCGTGATCATCTCGATTCTGGTGTTGGCTCTGGCCAGTGCCGCCGCGCAGGAGGATTCCTCCGTGTGGGACAAGAAGAACGAAATCGCTGGTCTGGTTGAGCGTGATTTCGCCAGCGGCCACGCGATTACCTCTCCCACACTGCCTCCTGGATTTACCGACAACCGCGTCAACATCGGCAGAGGCTTGGCGTTCCAAGGCAACTACGGGCGAAGGCTCCACACGACCGACTTGTTAGGGTTCACGGTGGAAGTGCCGGTGGTGTATCTGCCCGACCAGGACTTGCTCTCGAGCAACGATCTGGTGCCGGCAGACTACAAGGCCCTTTTTGTCACACCGGGAGTCCGCGTCAATCTTTTCCCCAACACGCTGCTCTCGCCGTGGGGTTCCGTAGGCGGTGGCCTCGGGCACTTTACGACGTCCAAGAACGGTGTCTTTAACGTCTTGAAGGTTCCCGGCAAGAGCACCAGCACTGGTGTGTTCGAGTTTGGCGTGGGTTTGGATGTAAAGATTTGGCGGTCGCTAAAGTTTCGTGGCGAAGTGCGGGATTTTTACTCCGGTGTTCCGGACCTCAACGTTGTGCAAGGCCGCACTCGCATGCACAACTTTATTGGCGGCGGCGGCGTAGTCTGGATGTTCTAATTCCTGGTTTGGCGGGCTTGCTGGCTGATCTCATCGTAAAGCTTGGGTAGTAGCTCTGCATCCTCCCCGGATTCCGCAAAGCGTGCGCGCTCGTAGTGCCGCGTAAAGCGATCGACCGACTGCCGCATGTGTGCGTCCGGAATCTTCCCAGCAAATTCGGCCGCAGTCTGTTCGGGAGCTTTACGCCATCCACGTTTGTTGAGCGTTTGCGTCATGCGCCCATACCACAATGCTGCAGACTGCCGCGGCGCGCTGGCCGGCCGTCGCTTCCAAGTTAGGTTTTGAGCCCAACCGCGTACCCGGGCCGCATTTCCCAGAAGCACCAGTAGAAGCACCAAAGCCATGGCGCATCGCACCAACGCCACCGAAATCTTGTCGACGTGGCGGCTGGCTACATGGGCCGCGCGCAGAGCGACTTGATACTGCGCAATGACTCGTCGTCGCAGGTCCTCGATCAACGCGCGGCCCTGACGCGCCCCTTCCTCGCCCAGGGAACGTTGGTGTGCGAAATCGTAGTTCACGATCCATTCCCGCCAAAACGATGTCATCGCGTCCAGGTATAGAGAAACGCGGTTCCATCCGCCTTTGCTCAACGGAAGGGATGAGGCAGGTGTTGGATCGAAGCTGACCCAGCCATGCCTGGGAAAATATGCCTCAACCCACGAGTGAGCGTCGCTGGCGCGCACGAGGTATTGTCCGCTCAGGTCGTTGAATTCTCCTCCGCGAAAGCCGTTGACCACGCGGGCTGGAATGCCAAGGCCGCGCAACATCACCGCCATGGCAGAGGCGAAATATTCGCAGTGTCCTTCTTTGCGCTCGAACAGAAAGTTGGCCAGTGGATCCTTCTGGACTGTTGCCGGGAGATGCAGGGTGTACCGGTAGTGGTCGCGCAAGTATTCTTGCAGTGCAACTGCCTTATCGTAGTTGTTGCCGGCGTGGCGAGTGACCTCGCGTGCCATCTGGACGATACGCGCGTCGACATAGGGAAGTTGCAAATAAGCCTGCGGAATCTCCGCGCCAATTGGGCTAGCGGCGCGCAATTCCACCAAAGAAGGACGCGTGGGGTCCGACTCGCCGTCATACACGGCGATCGGATGTTCCCTGTCCAAATCAACAATTGCTCCGCCAGTGTCGATTCCCAAGCTGCGGTAGTTGCCGGAAACTGTGAAAGGCTGCTCGGCGACAAAGAACACATTGCTGCTGAGCGGCTCCAGTAACACGCGGTAGCGCAGGAGATTCCGTTCGGTCCTGGGCAGTTCCCGGGCCACGAGGAATCGCCCGTCGGGAAGCCGCCGCGCGACCTCACTCTGGTGGGGATTGGACCAATTCGCTCCGTCGAAGGAACTGAGTGCAACGCCGCGCCAGCGAAGTTCGACTGGTGTGACGCCGCTCTCCACCTTGACGTGCATTACGACGGCTTGGGATTGCTGGATCTCCCCAATGCTGCCGAGGTGCACTTCGTTTCCAAACCCAGTGGAGAAATCGCTGCCCGTGCTGAAACCTCCGGCGTATCCCGAAGACACGCGCGGCAGCAGGAAAAAGATTCCCGCAGCGACCATCAAAATCAGGAGCAGAATTCCCGGTGTGATCAGGCTCAGGGAAATGCCGAGCCGCCGTTCCAATTCCGGCGAGCTCTGCGCCGCGGCAGAAATCGTGGCCTGCGCCGCCGCCCGGTGCATCTGCAAGAGGAGGAACGTCCCCACCGCCATCAACAGAAATATGCAGAACATGATGAAGAATGCGCTATCCACGGTGAGAGCCGAGGCGGCCAAGACCATGGCGAACGAAAGCGCCGACAGCAAGACGTAGTCGCGGTCCCGCAAGGGCGAGAAAATCTTCACGACCAACCCACACATCACCAGATGAACGGTCGCAGTCAGAAAGCTTCGCGACACCAAGAGGACATCCACGAGGTAGAACAATACGAAGCCCAAAGCAAGCCGCGTATTCCAGCTCTCAGGGATCACAAGGTTGTGACGGATCAAAAGTAGATAACCACGCCAGGCTAATGCTCCAGTGACGCAGATCACGGAAGTCAGATCCAGTTGCCCCGTGGCCGCCAGTGTTCCGAAGCCCGTCATCACCATCAGATAAAGACACACCAGCAAATAGCGGTCCACCGGCGTCGAAACGCGACTTGGAACCATTCCTCCGTTGGATTGCGTCGTGGACATGTGTCCCCCGATTCTCGGAGGGGTACGCAGAGAAAGGAAGGGGACGAGGGAGACAAAGCAATCGAAGGTCACTTGCCGTAGGGCAACACAGATTGTTGGCGAGAAAATGGCTATCCAGAATGTGAAACTCGAGAGGCTGGATTATGTAGAATTTGCACAAAATTTCACCGCCGCGACCACTGACAAATCCGCGCTGACGACTCGCGGGCAACCGCGCACGAAATGCTAGAATCGACTAGGTCAGACATCGGTTCCACGCGACGTCTTCCCGCCAACCCCGCCAGGTCCGGAAGGAAGCAACGGTAACGGGCTCTTGCGTGTGCAGTGGGCCGCCGGTGTCTGGCTTTTGGTTTTGCAGACTGCAATCTGGCCGAGGCCCTCTACTGGACCGCCTAACCCTCTTCGGACTTTTCGCTGTTACGTCGATGCTCGTCACCTACGCTTTCGAAAGCCGGAGCCGCTGGTTCATCTTCGCTTTTGCCGTCTCCTGCATGCTGGGTTCGATTTACGGTTTTTTGCAAGGCGCATGGCCCTTCGGCGCGGTCGAAGCCGTCTGGTCTATAGTTGCTCTGCGGCGCTGGTATCTGGCCGGGGCCACCCGCTGACTCGCTTCAGTTAACCTACCCAGTTAGACATCTGCTGCTGAATCCCGCAAAATACAGAGTTCGACTTCATTCATCGGCTTGAGTCCATCGGCTTGAGCCGTTTTAACTTTCCTCAGGAGAACTCCTTGAACCAACCGAAGCGCGCCCTGGTTCGGGCCAAGATCACTGCCCTCGGCACCTATGTTCCGCCGCGTTTGCTCACCAACGCTGACCTGGAGAAGATGGTGGAGACCACCGACCAGTGGATCGTCGAGCGAACTGGCATTCGCGAACGCCACATCGTGGAGAAGGGTGTTGCCACCAGCGATCTTGCCGTCGAGGCTGCCAAGAAGGCGCTCGCGACGCGGGGCATTGAGGCGAGCGATCTCGATGCCATTTTCGTAGCGACGGTAACGCCCGACATGCTCTTTCCCTCCACCGCGTGCCTGGTGCAGCATAGGCTCGGCGCCAAGAAACTCTGGGGCGTCGATCTTTCGGCAGCCTGTTCAGCTTTTCTTTTTGCCTTGCAGAACGGCGCTCAGTTCATTGCGACGGGGGCGCACAAACGTGTCATGGTCATAGGTGCCGACGTGATGTCGTCGATCATCGACTACACCGATCGCGCAACCTGCATTATTTTTGGCGACGGCGCGGGTGCGGTCATTCTCGAAGCAGCCGAAGATAGCGACGGAGACGTCGGTTTATTCGACTTCCTTCACGAGGTAGATGGCTCCGGAGCCGACGCACTCTACATGCCCGGTGGGGGCAGCCGCAATCCGCCGACGCACGCGACGGTGGATCAAAAGATGCACTTCGTCCATCAGGACGGTGGAGCGGTATTCAAGTTTGCCGTGCGCAAAATGTCAGAAGTGTGCGCCCAGCTTCTGGAACGCAATGGTCTCCAGGGCAGTGACATCGACGTCTTCATTCCGCACCAAGCCAACCTGCGCATCATCGACGCCACAGCCGAGCGTCTGGCCCTGCGCCCGGGAGCTGCCATCGTCAACATCGATCGCTACGGCAACACCACCGCCGCCACAATCCCGCTGGGTATGCAAACTGCCATTGAGGAGGGCAAGCTGAGGAAGGGAAGTCTGGTGCTGCTGGCCTCGGTGGGGGCTGGGTTTACCGTGGGAGCGACGTTGCTGAGGTGGGCTTACTAGTGTCGGTTTGAGAGTGATTTTCGGGTGGGGACAGCCGTCTGATTTCCGGCCAACACACTGGACGCCCGACTCCTCACAGTGTGCGCAGTTCAACGAAGACTAAAGCTGCTGACAAGAAGTGCGAACGCTACAATCAATCCACCCGTTCTAACCCAATGGTACAGATCCCAGCGATGCTCCTGAGCTTTCCAGTCGTCAGGGAGGGACTCTGGTGTCCATTTAGCGATCCGGTTGTTGATGGGCACCGGACCTGCCAGCGAAAATAGAACAGCGAAAACCTGAATACCGAAAGAGACTGCAGCCACGTCCCACGCAGCCTTGTTCAAGTGGCCGACTGGCAGCAGCAGTAGAAGGTTTAGCAAGGTAGAGCCCGACATCCAAAATGGCATCACTTTGCCAAGCAAAACGGCGAACGATGAGCGCATCGGAACGTGCACCTCCATTGGCTGACGGTTCAGCGCAGGATGGATAAACGCTGCGACGTTCAGTTCGCTTCCACACATCAGGCCCAACGCTACTATCGCCATCAACTGAAGTGTCATAAAGATTGGCCCTCCCACGCGTGCGGAGCGTCTTGCGCACCACAATCTCGCGATATTGATGAGAAGTAACTTCAGAAGGTTTCAACCGGGGAGGGATTTGTTCAGCGAAGCAAGGGCGAAATCCGAGTTTCGGGCGGCGCTACGCTTCAGACCGAATGTGCGTGAGAACCGCTTTTTCGCCCTTCAGGGCTGGTCGTCTCTCACTGATCCACACGGCTCGCGCCGAGGCTATGTTCGGTACTAAGGCTGCTTAGGCGCTTCCTATTTCTTGCCTTTTATCTCTTCCCGCTTCGTGGCTGCGTCCAAAGGTCGCTGCGGCTCGGTCATGCGCGCGGGGTCGAGAATTTCTCGGATTTCCTGCTCGGTTAGCAGCTTTTTCTCGCGGGCGATCTCAATGATGCCCCTCCCAGTTGCCACTGACTCCTTTACGATCTCAGCGGTTTTCTCATAGCCGATGTACGGATTCAGCGCCGTCGCCAGAGAAACTGTGGCTTGGGTATAGAACGCGCAACGAGTCTCGTTGGCGGTTAGCCCAGCCACGCATTTGTCCGTAAACTGCCGCAGCATGTTGGTCAGAATCGTGATCGATTGCAACACGCTGTACGACATGGTCGGCATCATGACGTTGAGTTCCAGTTGTCCGGCTTGAACCGCCATCGCTACGGCGACGTCATTGCCTACAACTTGGAAGGCCACCATGGCGGCGAGTTCCGGCATGACCGGATTGATCTTTCCGGGCATGATCGACGATCCCGGCTGCAACCCCGGCAGATTGACTTCCGCCAATCCAGTGTTGGGACCGGAAGAAATCAGGCGCAGGTCATTGGAGATGCGAATCACTTCCAGCGACAAATTCCGCAGCGCCGACGATACCCCCGCCATTGCCAGATTCGACTGCATGGCGTAGCGCATGTCGTCCACGGGCCTTACACTTTGTCCCGAGATGCGCGCCAAGTGGGTAATCGCTTTTTCACGATAATCGGGGTGCGTGTTAATCCCAGTGCCCACGGCCGATCCACCCAACCCAAGCTCGCGCAAGTATTCCGAGGATTGCTTTACCGCAGCGGTCGCCCTGCGAATCGCTCCGGCGTAGGCCGCGAATTCCTGGCCCAGCCGCATCGGCACTGCGTCCTGCATGTGTGTGCGGCCCGATTTTAGAATGCCGTGAAACTCTTTCCCTTTCTCTTCCAACGCCTCGGAAAGGCCGTCCAACGCGGGATACAGCTTGTCGAGCTCGAGCAGCGTAGCCAGCCGCATTCCCGTGGGAAACACGTCATTCGTCGACTGTCCGTAATTCACGTGGTCGTTCGGATGCACTACGGAAGCATCGCCCAGCGCTCCGCCTAGAATCTCCACCGCTCGGTTGGCGATGACCTCGTTGCTGTTCATGTGGAAGCTGACGCCCGCCCCGGCCTGGAACACATCGACCACAAAGGAGTCGTTGAACTTTCCGGTCTGTACATCCTTGGCTGCCTGAATAATCGCGTTAGCACGTTTCTCGTCGAGCAGTCTCAATTCTTTGTTGGCTTCCGCCGCTGCCTGCTTCACCATGCCAAAGGCACGAATCAGCGTAGGATGCGCCCGCATGCCGGAAATCGGATAGTTCTCCACCGCCCGCAAGGTCTGAATGCCGTAGTAAACGTTCGAGGGGATCTCTTTCGTTCCCAACGAATCTTTTTCCAAGCGGGTAGCGCCGGCGGTAGCGGTGGACATAGTCTCTCCTATCGAAATTTCAGCGGCGAACTCAAAATTATAACAACCTATGCCATGCTAGACTGGTCGCTTCCCGCGCGCTTGAGTCGACGTTCGACCGCGGCCATTTTTACGCCAGGGACGCCCAGTGCCTTCCGCATTACTTGAGAATCCGCCTGTTACCTTGCCTCAACCCGAGGCTGAGGCTCGTCCCGAGCTCGAAACCGACGTTTTGGTCATTGGCGCTGGTCCCACCGGGCTAGCTTGTGCCATCGAAGTGCAGAAAGCGGGCTTCAAGACACGCATCATCGACAAAGGCTGCCTCGTCAATTCCATCTACAACTATCCGACGAACATGGTGTTCTTCACCACGCCGGAACTTCTGGAAATTGGCGGCATTCCTTTCAACTCCGCTCAGCAAAAGCCCACCCGGCAGGAGGCTCTCGAATACTATCGGCGGGTGACGCAGCACTATGAGCTCGAAGTGCGCCAGTACCTTCAAGTGAAAAAGGTCTCGGGCAAGAATGGAAGGTTCACCGTCACCGCGGAGGATGGAAACGGACTCAAACAAATTCACCGCGCCAGAAAGGTGATCGTTGCCACAGGTTACTACGACCTGGCGAACCAGTTAGGTGTGCCGGGAGAAAATCTACCCAAGGTTTTCCACTACTATCGCGAGCCGTTTCCGTTCTTTGACAGCGATGTGGTCATCATCGGGGGCAAGAATTCCGCCGCGGAAGTCGCGCTCGATCTTTGGCGGCACGGCGCGCGCGTCACCCTGGTGCATCGCGGGCCGCAGATTCATCCGAACGTGAAGTACTGGGTGCGTCCAGACATCGAAAACCGGATTCAGAACGACGAAATCCAGGCTCACTTCAACAGTCATGTGCGCGAGATCACCGAAGACGCTGTAATTCTGGAAACGCAGAAGGGTCCGGTGCGCCTGAAGAATGACTTTGTCTTCGCGCTTGTCGGCTACCATCCGGATTTCGATTTTCTACGTAGCCTGGGCATCGAGCTTTCCACTGAACAATATCGCCCGCTGTGCGATCCGGAGTCGCTGGAGACGAACGTGCCCGGAATTTACGTTGCCGGGGTGATCGTTGCCGGATCGCGCACCAACGAAATCTTCATCGAAAATGGCCGCTTCCACGGACGGTTGATTGCTTCCGATATAGAAAAAAAGCTGGGAGTATGATTGATCGCCGCAAAAAAATACCCTGAAGCACTCGGCTTCAGGGCAACTGCAAGAGAGAGAGAAGGAAGAAAGAAATTTAAGCGGAGCGGCGAAAGCGGCGGCGCACAAGTCCCGCGAGGCCGAGCAACCCGGTTCCAAGCATGGTTAGAGTGCCCGGCTCCGGCACTATCGCCACGCGATTCGCAACTGCGTTCTTGCCGCTGGTTGCGGCATTCAGGATCGGGCTGGAAAACGCTGCGAAGGGGATAAGAAATACCATTGCTGTACTGAGGATCAGAGCTTGCTTCAATCGTGCTGACATTGACCCGCCTCCGAGACTCAAACTTGCAGCTTTACTGATGCAATAAGCTTGCCAAAGGGTTGCGTTGTTTTCCCTGTCAGGAGTTCACTCCCAAATAGCTGATAGAAGTATCGTTATCGCTGCTTTCGAGCCGGGGTGCGAGATCTTGCACGAAAGTAACGTGTGCAAGGAATTGCTCTCTCCTTGCTTGCTCACTGGAATCATTTGAGGTCATTTGTGATGAATGGTCTATTCAAGGAGGACGGAGAAAACGGGGCTTCCGGCGAGCCACTTACCCTACAGTCTCTACCTGAGCCCACAGAGATTCTCTCCGAGAGAATCGGTGTCGCCAGCTATTTCCGATTGCTGCGTGGGAACCGTAACTTCCGCCTGCTATGGAGCGCCCAGGTCGTGAGCGAGCTGGGTGATTGGTTCTACACTCTCGCCATCTATAGTCTTCTTCTCGATCTCACGGGCAAGGCCAGTTCCGTGGCTCTGGCACTGGTCTTGCAGCTTCTTCCGCAATCGCTGATTACGCCTACAGCGGGTGTCGTCAACGATCGCAAGCGGCGCAAGAGCGTCATGATCGCCGCCGACCTCGCGCGGCTCTGCATTGTGCTCAGTATGTTGTTGGCGCGTTCCCCCGCGATGGTCTGGATCATCTATCCGCTTCTCATATTGGAAACCTTCGCGATTGCATTCTTCGAGCCGGCGCGAACGGCGGTCGTTCCAAATATTTGCCCTCCGGAAGACATCCTTGTTGCCAACACGCTCAGCTCGACCACCTGGTCGCTCAACCTCGCCCTCGGATCAGCCTTGGGGGGAGCGGTCGCAGTTCTTTTCGGCCGCGATTCCGTCTTCGTCATCAATGCAGCGACGTTCGCGATCTCGGCCGTTCTCATCGGACGTATGCGATTCCACGAACCGCACGTCGAGGAGCATCCCCCGATGCGTGCCAAGGATCTCGTGGATTTCTCGCCCATTGTGGCTGGGATCCGCTACGTACGTTCCGATGCTCGCCGCGTGGCCATGTTGCTGGTGAAATCGGGTCTCGGCGTGATTGGTCCAGGGTGGGTTCTGTTTACGGTGATGGGCAAGCAGTACTTTCCAGTACGCTTGCATGGACTCAATGCGGAACGTAGCGCCATCCTCGGAATGAGCGTGCTGTTGGGCGCACGCGGCGTGGGAGCTTTGATTGGTCCGTTGATCTCCGCCACGTGGGCGGGGCGATCCGAGCGGCGCTTGCGGATTGGGGTTCTGTGCGGTTATCTGGCAGCAGCGGCGGGCTACACGATGCTGGGGTTGTCTAAGACGCTGCTTCTCGCCTGCGCCTGCACCATCCTGGCGCACATGGGCGGAGCTGTGGCTTGGGTGTTCTCGACCACATTGCTACAACTCACTACGGAAGACAGGTTTCGCGGGCGCGTGTTCGCGGCCGAGTTGGGGTTCGCCATGATCACGCTGGCCGGAGGAGCCTATCTGGCGGGATACTTCCTTGATGCGGGAGTTCCAGCATCCACAGTGGCGACCGACGCCGGGCTGCTGATGCTGATTCCTGCGGCGCTGTGGCTCTGGGCGCAGCGCTTGTGGAAGTTTCAGCCTTCTCGCGGATAGGCCGGATACAACTTGTCAATCTTGGCGGCGAGAATGAAATCGCTCTCCGTGAGCCCGTCGATTTTGTGCGTGAACGTGGTCACTTCCGCTTTGCCCCAGGCGAGCAGAATGTCAGGATGATGCCCTTGCTGCTCGGCAATCTCGCCCACGCGGTTGACGAAGGCTAACGCCTGCACGAAATCCGCAAACTCAAACTTACGCTGCAGATGATGTCCATTTACCACTTGCCACAATGGCACCTGGTGAGCCAGAGCATCCAGTGGCTCGCCCTTTAAAGCTGGAACACCACCACGGCACGGTACGCAAGTCTTGCTGGCCAAATCTTCCATGGCGACTCCTTTTCTCTGACCAACACATCGGTCTCACAGTCTGTTGCGGTAGGTTCCGGCTCACCTGTCAGTGGCCACTCGGGATCATGCTGTTTCTTGCCGTCCTCCAACAACGTTGACCCCAATCGCCAGCAGCGTTATCAGAGTAATGACTCCGAGCGAACCGACGCAGTAAATACACCAGACTCGCAATATGTCTTTCTCGATATGAGTTAAATAGAGGGAGAAGGCGAGTCCCGCAACGGCGGCGACCAGCACCACGCGCCATGCACGCATCATGCCTAGAATCCCCAGCCCGACGTAGCCTGCGATTCCAATGACAGCCACAGGTATCCCAAACAACGACGCGTAGGGACTGTGGTTGACTTCGCCGCAATCCCAAACGTCGTTAATGTGGCAGGGAGAGTCTTCGGTGCGATAGTGTTCGCGCAGGGCGAGCGAAGAGACGACAATGCCGAAAACGGCCAGCAATGCGAAGATATATCTCACGGCTTCTCCCGTTTTCGGCCTATTTAGAACGGTATGTCGTCATCGCTGATCGGCGCGGCGTGTTCTGTTTCCGGCATGCGCTGATCCATCTCGTGATTCGAACTGCTGCCCCGGCTGGACGAATCGCCGCCGCCGGATCCGCCTTCACGGGCACCCAACAGGACCAGGTCGTTGCCGATAATCTCCGTCATGTACTTCTTCTGCTTCGTCGCCTGGTCTTCCCACGAGCGTGTCTGCAACCGGCCCTCAATGTACACGGTTCGGCCCTTCTTTAAGTACTCGCCGGCAACCGTTGCCAACTTGTCCCAGACGACAATGTTGTGCCACTCGGTATGATCGACCCAATCGCCGCTGCTCTTATCTTTGGTGCGATAGTTTGTCGCGAGGGAGAACTTTGCCACCGCCACCCCGCCGGGCGTGTACTTCACTTCGGGGTCCTTGCCCAAATTTCCCACCAAAATTACTTTATTCACGCTCTTTGCCATGGGGTGCTCCTTCGAAGATTGTGGCCCGAGATCAAGGGCGCGCTGCCGCGCCGACTGCTCACATTTGCAAGGGACCGGAACCTGAATATAACAGAATCGGGGCGGTGGAGTTTCCGTTGAACCTACGCGGCAAACCACTGATACAGCATGAAATAAATCACGACGCCGGTGACAGAAACGTAGAGCCAAATGGGAAAAGTCCAGCGCGCAATGGCACGGTGTTTGTCGAAGCGTGCTTTCAAACCGCGGTTCAACGTGATCAACACGAGAGGCACAGTTACGACCGCCAGAATCGTGTGTGACAGCAAAATTGAAAAATAGATTGGCCGGGAAATGCCTGTGCCCTGGAAGCGGGTAATCGCCCCGTGAGCATAGATCTGCAATAGAGCGTGATAGGTGAGATAGCAAACCAAGAACAGCGACGACGTGATCACGGCGGAAATCATGACGGCGCGGTGCTGCTGAATTTTCCGCTGCGCGATTAAGCGCCGCCCTGTGAGCAGCAAAATCGCGCTGGCTCCGTTCAAAGTCGCATTAATGGCAGGGAAAACGGTAAATGGCGCGCTCATGCGGCCACGGCTTCCGACGGCCGTCGAGGCGCAGCTTCGGAGATCGCCACGGGCACGTGGCGCCAGACCTGAATCGCCAGCACCACCGCAGTGGCCAGTAGCAAGGCTCCGGTGACCGTGTGGGCGACCGTCGAAATAATCATCGCTGTTTCCGGCTGCGCCGCATCTCGTCCCCACATCACGCGCGTAATAAACGCGGCGAATCCGAGGCAGAGTTGCGCCACCATCAGGCTCAACATCAGGATCGCAGGCCGCCGCACCTCCCGAATTTCCGAGTATAGCGAAAGCGCGCGAACCGCTGTCCAAGTCAAAATCACGGCCACCGCGCAAGCGTTGACAACGTGCGGCCACCAACTCATCCCGTGATGCCGGAACATGCCGCCCAGGAACAGCTGCACATAAAGGGCAAGAACGGAAAGCTGGGTGAGAGCAATCAAGCTGGGGCGGAGCGTATCGAAGGCAACCGGCGGGTGCTCCTCGATCCAACGTTGTCCCGAGAACAGCGCAATCGTGACCGCAATGCAAAAGAACGTCTGGCCGACCATGGCGTGGGCAGTTGAAACCAGGGGCGGAAGAAACTTCAGGACGGTGATGCCGCCCAGAATCCCTTGCAGGATGACGGTTCCGAGCGCGGCGAACGCCAACCGCTTCATCCAGGCGCGCCGCTCCACCAGCCAGGTCCATATTGCGATGGCGATGGTCATTACGCCTACCGACCAGGCGATCAAGCGATGGGTATGTTCATACTTGATGCCGCCGACCATCGGCGGCATTTTGTAGATGGAGCCAAAAGATGTGGGCCAATCGGGGACGGAGAGCCCAGCGTCATTGCTGGTCACAAGTGCGCCCGCAATCAGGAGCAAAAACGTGGCGCAGGCAACGAAGACGGCGAAGCGATGGTGCCCAGGGTTGTAAGGAGTAGCTAGAGCGTTCAGAAAGCACCCCTAAAAATCGACAACCAAGAAGTTTAGCAAAAGATCGTGTGGCGCGGGCGTCCTCGCCTGAGTGGGCTTAAGCGCCCGCCATAGCCGCAATCACCGCCTCGGTGAACTCCGAGGTTCCAGCCGTGCCGCCAACGTCGCGGGTCAGAGTCTTCTTCTCTCCGTAGACTTTCTCCAGCGCGGCCTGAATCCGCGCCGCCGCTTTGGTCTCGCCGAGGTAGTCCAGCATCAGCAGCGACGACCGAACCACGGCGGTCGGATTCGCCAGGTTTTTCCCCGCAATATCCGGCGCCGAACCGTGGACCGCTTCGAAGAGCGCACAGTCCGTCCCAATATTCGCGCCCGGTACCAGGCCTAGGCCGCCCACAAACGCCGCGCACAGGTCGGAAAGAATATCGCCGTACAGGTTTTCCATTAAAAGAACGTCATATTGGTAGGGATTCATCACCAACTGCATACAAGCGTTGTCGACGATGTGCTCGGCGTAGGTGATTTCGGGATAGTCTTTGGCCACGGCACGCGAACAGCGCAGGAAAAGCCCGTCCGACATTTTCATGATGTTGGCTTTGTGGATGACGTGAATCTTCTTACGGCCCATCTTTCTGGCGTACGCAAACGCGTGCTTCGAGATTCGCGTGGAGGCTTTCTCCGTGATGATCTTCAGGCTCTCTACCACGCCCGGAACGACCTCGTGCTCAATACCCGAATAGAGCCCTTCGGTGTTTTCGCGAA
>Ga0137418_10000373_pt1 | contig 39329 bp, 45 predicted proteins | sample CZODoug3_1_2_16f_FD_122242 | JGI IMG/M metagenome (GOLD analysis project Ga0137418, IMG submission 122242) | Vadose zone soil fungal communities from Angelo Coast Range Reserve, California, USA - CZODoug3_1_2_16fungal (Hybrid Assembly) | ecosystem: Environmental > Terrestrial > Soil > Vadose...
GCCGCGTCGGCGGCGGCTCGCGCCTGCGCCGTCGTCACCTGGCGAATGAGCCACTTGATGATCGGCAACGCCGGCGGCGCGACGGACAGCGTGTCATACCCCAGACCGAGCAGCAGGAACGCCGAGAGCGGCTCTGACGCCATTTCGCCGCAGACGCTCGCCGGTTTTCCCGCCGCGCGTGCCGCTTCCGCCACCAGCTTGAGCAATCGCAGCACGCTCGGGTCGTGCGGTGTGAAACGATCTGCCAGACGCGCGTTCCCACGGTCGACGACGAGCGTGTATTGCGTCAGGTCGTTCGTGCCGACGCTGAGAAAGTCGCTGATCTCGGCGAGGCGATCGGCCAGCACGGCCGCCGCCGGCGTCTCGACCATCACGCCCAACGGGACGCTCTTGGCGGCAGCCACGCCCTGCTTCTCGAGGCGGGCGGACTCCTCCTGCATCATCTCGCGGGTGCGCTCGACTTCGTCCAGCCGCGTGACGAGCGGGATCATCATGTGGAGGTTCGCGGTCACGGCGGCCCTGAGCACCGCCCGGATCTGGGTGCGAAAGATCTCCGGCTCATCGAGACACACGCGAATCGCGCGCCAGCCGAGGAACGGATTGGCTTCCGCGGGGCTGCGGAACGGCGCCGGGAATTTGTCGCCGCCCAAATCGTAGGTGCGCACCACGACGGGATAGCCCGGAAACGCGGCGCCGACGCGCTGGAAGTACTCGGCCTGATCGTCCTCGCTGGGGAGCTCGTGGTGCCCGGTGATCAGAAACTCGGTCCTGAGCAGCCCAACGCCCTCGGCGCCGTGGGCTTTGGCATCCTCGACCTCGTCGGGCAAGTCCACGTTGCCGCGCAACGCCACGTGGACGCCGTCCACCGTGACGGACGGCTGCGCGACGGCCTCCTCGAGCCGCGCCGCCAGCTCCCGCCGCCGCGTGTCCGTCCGCTCGGCTTCCTCGATCTCCGCGGGCGTCGGATCGAGCAGCACCGTCCCGCGCGTCCCGTCGAGGATCGCCTTGGTGCCGGGGGGAATCCGCGCGACGGCACCCCGCAACCCGAAGATGGCGGGGATCCCGATCGAGTGGGCGAGGATCGCGGCGTGCGACGTGCGCGTCCCCTCTTCGCTGATCAGCCCGACGATCTTGTCGCGGTCGAGCTGCACGGTCAGACCGGGCGACAATTCGCGGGCGACGAGAATCGACGGCTCGGCGATGTTCTCCCACACATCCGCTGCGCCGCGCTTGTGCATGAGGTGCTGAATGACGCGGATCGCCACACCCGTCAGATCGGCGAGGCGCTCCTTGAGCAGCGGGTTGCCCGCGCCGGTCCAGAGGTCACGGACCTCGAGCGTCTTGAACTCGAACGCCTTCTCTGCGGTGAGATGGTTCTCACGAATCAGCTCGGCGACCCCGCCGATGAACTCCTTATCCTCGAGCATCAGCAGCTGCGCATCGAAGATGCGCGCTTCGTCTGCGCCGGCACGGGTTTCGGCGCGGGCGCGCAGTTCGGTGAGCTGCTCCCGTACATCCTTGAGCGCCGCCTTCAACCGCCGTACCTCTTTCTCGACCTGGTTGCGTGGCACGACGCGGTGCGGCACCTCCGGGAGGGCCCACCGCACGATGACGATCGGCCCCATCGCGATGCCGGGAGACACGCCGATGCCCTTCAGCAGCCGGTCGGGGGGACTCACTTGCCTCCCTTCCCTTCCGCTCTCAGGTGCATCTCGTGGAAGCCCGCGGCCACGAGGTCGAGCAGCGCAGCCATCGCCTGCTCCGCATCGTCGCCGTCCGTCTTGATGCGAATCGACGAGCCGCACTCCGCCGCCAGCGTCATCATGCCGAGGATGCTCTTGCCGTTCACGACGGCGCCGTCTTTGTGGACTTCGACGGCGGCCTTGAACTTGTTCGCGACCTTCACGAACTCCGCCCCCGGCCGCACGTGCATGCCGAGCGGGTTCACGATCTTGGCCTCGCGCTCGATCAGGGCCATATCAGCCCGATGATGAGTGCGACGGCCGAGATCCCGAGCGCGAGCCGCAGGCCATTGAGAAGATCACCGCGCCAGCGCAGCGCCAGGAAGCTCAGCGCGGCGACGATCGCCAGCGCGACCCGGGCCCACGAGTCGAACGGCCCGGAGAGATAGGCGGCGGTCAGCGGCAAGGCGGCGCCGACGGCGAACCCCATCGCGGGGCCGAGCAGTGCGGTGGCTTTCTGCAGCACCGGATGATGCAGCGCCACGCTGACCCGCGTCCCGTACGTCCAACCGGCCTTGAGCGCCCACCAGCGCAGCGCGACGTGACCGATGTTGTAGACGATCAGGAACGCGCCGACCGCGATCCAACCGGCTCCGAGCGCGATCGCCGCCATCGTGAGTCCGGAGAGGAACGGCAGCCAGCCGGCCCACACCAGGCGATCGCCGAGTGAGCCCAGCGGGCCGCACAGCGCCTCGCGCAACCGCTCGATCTGATCGGGCGCGGCACCGTCATGCTCGGCGCGCGCGGCTGCGCCGACGGCGAGCCCGGTGAGATAGGGATGCGAATTGAAGAAATGCGCGCCGCGCGCGACGGCCGGTTGATACTTGCCGTCGGCGAGGTCGCGCAGCAGCGGTTCTTCCGCCACGCCGACCCCCACGCCGAGCATGCGCTCGTAGTTGTACGAGCCCTGCACGGCAAACAGCCGCAGCATCGCCCGCGCGAGGGCGGCGTTCACCGCAGCCATATCGTCGCCACGATGCCGGCCCCCAAGCCGGCGGCAAACCACGCGAGTGTCGGCCCGCGGCCCACGAGCCGCAGCGTACCCGCGGCGCCCGCGGCCAGCGCGGTCGCCACGACCGCGACGGCCAGCAGCACCGCCCCCCGCTCGGACAGCACGACGCCGAGCAGTGGCCGCGCCAGCCACGCGAGGACGAGCCCTACGCTCGTCACCAGCGCTGCGCGCAACGCGTCGCGGAGCAACGCACCGACGTGCAGCCGCACCAGCGCCTTGGGCTCCCCAGATTCGAGCGTCAGTGCCGCGGCATGTACGATCCGCGAGTTCACGCGCCGGAGCACGTTGATCGTCACGCCCCCCAGCAGGCCCGTCACGAGCCCCACCAGCGCGCCGAGACCGAGTCCCAGGACGCCGGACGAGGCGTGCGCCGTCGCAACCGCGGCGACCGTGGCCGGTCCGTATTCCGGGTACCGTACCGCGCCGACGGGCAGGATGTCGTACTGCAGCAGCTCGAAGACGACGCCCAGCTTGAGGCCCGTCGGGATGTCGCCCAGGATCGCGCCGGCGATCGTCCCGGCGACGAGCGGCCGCGCGATCATCATCTGCGGCAGGCTGACGAGGTCGACGCCGACGAGCGTTCCCCAGACCAGCAGCGCGATCAGGATCTCGAGGGGAAGGTTCATGTGAAGTCCCCCACGGGGATGGCGCGCGCGGTGGGCACGTCCTGGGCGGTCACTTCGACGCCGCCCGCGGCGAGCTGCTTCAGCTTGGCGGCCTCATCGTCGGTCAGGTACACGAAGCGCAGCCGCTCTTTACGGCCGGTGCGGTGGTGGATGCCGCCCACGTTGAGCCGCCGCACCTGCGGCGCGCGTCCGGCGAGCGCGACGGCGGTATCGATATCTCCCACCAGCAGAATGCCGACGCGTGCGTCGGATTCCCAGCTCGGCAGCTGCGCCGCCGCCTGCTCGACCGATGCGAAGATCACCTCGATCTGCGGCGGCACACCCATGCGGTAGAGGTCCTGCTCCCAATCGCTGCCGCTCACCTCGTCGTCGACGAGCACGATGAAGGACACGTCGAGCGGCTGTCCCCAGCCCACCACCACCTGACCATGAATCAGGCGGTCGTCGATGCGGTACAGCGCGAGCGTCATGCGGCGGTGACGCGGATCGCCTTGGCACCGGCATCGACGGCACGGCGCGCGGCGTCCGCCGGCGAGATGTCACGGTGAAAGACGAAGTCGAGCAGCATCGCGAGATTGACCCCTGTCACGACGGCGATGTCGGCGTGCTGCTTCGCATAGCGCAGCGAGCTGGTGAGACAGGAGCCACCCGGAAGGTCCACGAACAACACCGCCGGCCCTTCGCCCACCGCCTGGCGCAGCCGTTCGGCGAGCGCCTCGGTGCCGCAGCCTTCGTTCGAGACGGGCGTCAGCGCGCCGTCGATCCCCGTGATGGTCGTGACGGCGCTGACCAGGGCCTGCGCGACGGCGGCGTGCGAGACGATGACCCCGTGGAGGTCACTCATAGTCTTCCTCGAGGTACTGTTGCACTTCGCCTTTCTCCCGCATGCGACGAATGAGGCGTTCGTTGAAGACATGCGCCGAATCGACGCCGCTGTAGCGCAGCAGATGCGTCATCGCCACAACCTCGCAGATGACCGTGAGATTTTTTCCGGGATTGAGCGGCACGGTGACGAGAGGCAGCGGAACATCGAGTATCTCCGTGCGCTGTTGATCCAGCCCGGTGCGGTCGTACTCGCGCGAGTTGTCCCAGTCCTCGAGCTGCACCACGACCTCGATGCGCTTTTGCTGGCGCACGGAGCGGATGCCGAACAGCGCATTGATATCGATCAGGCCGACGCCGCGGATCTCCATGTAGTGCCGCGAGATCTCGTGCCCGCGCCCGATGAGCACATCGTTACCGCGACGCGTGACGTGCACGACGTCGTCCGCCACCAACCGGTGGCCCCGCTCGACCAGGTCGAGCACGCATTCGCTCTTGCCGATTCCCGACCGGCCGCGAAACAGCAGTCCCACGCCGAACACGTCGGCCAGGGATCCATGGACCGTGGTGCGTGGCGCGAAGGCGTCGTCGAGAAACGGCTTGAGGCGGCGGTAGAACTCCGCCGTCTTGAGCCGGGTGCGGATGATCGGCACGGCCTGCTCGCGCGCCACCGCCAGCAGCTCGTCCGGCGCTTCCTGCGCCTTCGTGATGATCACGCACGGCAGCGCGTACGACAGAAACGTTTCGATCGACTTGCGCCGCCCGTTCGCGTCGAGCGAGGCGAGATAGGTGATCTCCGTCTCGCCGAGAATGTGGATGCGGTCCGTGCCGACGAAGCGCGCGGTGTAGCCGGCCAGCACGAGGCCCGGGCTCGACGCTTCGGGCGATTTGATTTCCCGATCGACCGCGATGTCCGGGGTCAGCAGCTCGAGCTGCAGCGGATCGCCTTTGCGGGCGAGCAGGTCGCCGACCTTGATCACCGCACGCCTGAGGGCTTGGAGCGCGCCGTCTTGCGGCGGGCGCGCGGCGTCTCTTTCTCATCGAGCAGCTGCCGCTTCATCCGGGCGATCGCGGCGTCGAGCGCCGAACGATGATCGTCTCCCAGCGCCTTGGCCACGTGGATCCGGCCGCGCGGCACATGCACCTCGATCTCGACACCCGCTTCGCCATGGTCTTCGGTGAAGATCACCTGCGCATGATGCGGGCGGCGCACGAGCTTGGTCACCTTTTCCACCAGCTCTCGCGTGTGCGCGCGCAGGTCGTCGTCAATGTCGGTATGGCGTGCCGTGATCGCGATGCGCATGACTCAGCTCTCCCTTTCTCGCTCGGCAATGGTCTGTTCGATATGCGTGAGCGTCGCGCGCGCCGCCGCATCCCACGACAGGCTCTCGGCGAAGCTGCGCGCCGCGCGTCCCAGCCGCTCCACCAATGCGGGATCGTTCGCCAGCGCCAGCATGCGGTTGGCGAGGGCCGCGGAGTCGCCATGCGGGACCAGATACCCCGTCACGCTGTCGCGGACGGACTCGCGCAGCCCGTCGCTGTCCGATGCCAGCGCCGGCGTGCCGCACGCCGCCGCTTCGACGTTCGTGATACCCCACCCTTCCTTCGGACTCGGGAATACGACTGCCCATGCACGACGCAGCAAGCGGCGTTTTTCCTCCTCCGACACGAACCCGAGGAAGCGCACCGCTTCCCCCAGGCCGAGCTTTCTCGCGAGGCGCTCGAGACGCGGGCGATCGTCGCCCTGGCCGCAGATATCCAGCGTAATGTCGGCGCGTGACAGACGCGCCTCGGCAATCGCGCGGAGCGCGAACTCCACTCCTTTATAACGCTTCAATCGGCCCAGGTACAAGAACGTGGGGCGTGCCGCGCGCGGCGTTGCAGGGTCGGGTCGATACGCCTGGGAATCCACGCCCGGATGTATAACGACCACCCGCTCTGCTGGAACGCCGCGGCGCACCAGATCGTCCTGCGTGCTTTCGGAAATCGCATGAAATCGGGCCCGCCGGTACACCCAGGGGATCGGCAGCTCCGCCGCCCAGACGATCGCCGCCATCGGGGCGCTCGCCTCGGCGAAAGCGGTGGTGCCGAACAGGTGTGGGACGATAGCCACGAAAGGGAGGCGGGTTATCACTGGAAGGAATAGCGGGAGCTTATTGATATCCTCGATCACCACGTCGAACGGCTGTTTCCGCAGCGCCCGCCGCACCGCCCCTCGGCCCTGCAAGGCGAAGCTGTGCCGTCCCGCCACGCGCGTCACCTCAATCCCGTCCACCACAGCCTGGGGCGCTCCGCCCGGCCAGCCACTGGCGACCAGGTGAACCTCGTGACCCCATCCGGCGATCCGGCCGAATAGCTCGTGCAGATGGATTTCGGCGCCGCCGGCCTGAGGGTTTTCGCGGTCGTTCCAGTTGACGAGCAGGATCCTCACAGCGCGCCGGTCTCACGCGCCACGGCGTCGAGCACCCCGTTGATGAACGCCGGCGCCCGCGCGCCGGCAAACCAGTGCGCCAGTTTCACCGCTTCATCGATGACCACGCGGGACGGTGTCGATGCCTCGTCCAGCTCGGCGAGCGCAAGCCGCAGAATGTTGCGCTCGATCACGCCGACGCGCTCCAGCCGCCAATGCTCCGCGGCATCCGCGATGCGGCGGTCGAATTCAGGCCTGCCGGCGACGGCCTTGGCGGCGAGATCCGCGCCGCGGTCGTAGCCCCGGGGCGCGCGGCCGTATATCGCCGCGACGCGGGCGACGACCGCCTCGATCGACGGCTCGGGGGGGCCGCACATTTCCCACGCGTACAGCAGCTGGAGGGCGCGCGCCCGCGCCTTAGTCTCGGGGCGCTGCACCGAGTCGCTCGAGCGCGTCGGCGGTCTCGAGCGCCGCCTGCACCGCCTCGGCGCCCTTACTCACCCTGGCCAGCGCCTGAACTTCCGTGTCGGTCGTCAGCACTCCGAAACCCACCGCGATGCGATGCGCCAGGGCGACGTTGCCCAGCCCGCGCGCCGCCTCACCCGCCACGTATTCGAAATGCGGCGTCTCGCCGCGGATCACGCATCCCAGCGCGACGATCGCGTCGAAGCGTTCGCTCGCCGCCGCCGCCTCGGCAACCACCGGGAGCTCAAATGCGCCCGGCACCCACGTCACCTCGACGTTGCTGTCGGCGATCCCGCCCCGGCGCAACGCGTCCCGCGCGCCATCGAGCAACTTGGTCGTGACGTTTTCATGAAAGCGGCTGACGACGATCGCCACGCGCCGCTGGCGGTTGGAGGTGCGCGCAGCGGGTGGAGCTCTGTGTGGCACGATCAGTGGGTGAGGAAGTGACCGAGCTTGTCCCGCTTCACGTCCAGATAGGCGCGGTTCTCGTCCGACGGAGCGGGCACGATCGGCAGCCGCTCGACGATTTCGAGCCCGTAGCCCTCGAGGCCGATGAGCTTCATCGGATTGTTCGTCAGGACGCGAATCGACGACAGGCCGAGGTCGAGGAGGATCTGCGCGCCGATGCCGTAGTTCCTGAGGTCCGGCTTGAATCCCAGCTTCTCGTTCGCCTCGACCGTATCGTGCCCCTGATCCTGGAGCTCGTAGGCCTTGAGCTTGTTGAGCAGCCCGATTCCTCTTCCTTCCTGATCGAGGTAGACGATGGCGCCGGCGCCCTGCTCGGCGATCATCCGCATGGCGCTGTGCAGCTGCCAGCCGCAGTCGCAGCGCGCCGAGCCGAAGACGTCGCCGGTCAGGCACTTGGAGTGCATCCGCACCAGCACCTGCTGTTTCCCCGCGACGTCGCCGTAGACGAGCGCCACGTGCTCGGCGGCGTCTACGTCGTTGCGATAGCCGATGATCCGGAATTCGCCGAATGGCGTGGGCAGCCGCGCTTCGGCAATGCGATGCACGAGCCGCTCGTGCTTCAGCCGGTAGGCGACGAGCTGCGCGACGGTGATGAACGTCAGGCCGTGCTGCTGCGCGAACCGCTCGAGATCGAGACGGCGCGCCATAGATCCGTCGGGATTGAGGATCTCGCAGATGACGCCGGCGGGATACAAGCCGGCCAGCCGCGCCAGATCGATGCTCGCTTCCGTCTGGCCGACGCGCTGCAACACGCCGCCGGGACGGGCGCGCAACGGGAAGATGTGACCGGGGCGCCGCAGATCGCTGGGCACCGTCGACGGATCGATCGCCACGCGGATCGTCGCGGCACGATCGGCCGCGGAGATGCCGGTGGTGACGCCAAAGCGCGCCGCGGCGTCGATGCTGATCGTGAACGCCGTCTCGTGCGATTCGTTGTTGTGCTCGGTCATCTGCGGCAGGCCGAGTGCCTGGCAGCGCGCCGGCGTGAGCGGCATGCAGATGAGCCCGCGGGCGTGCGTCGCCATGAAGTTGATCATCGAGGCGCTGACCTTCTCAGCCGCGCCGATCAGATCACCTTCGTTCTCGCGCCGCTCGTCATCCGCTACGATGACGAGCTTGCCCGCGCGGATATCCGCAATCGCCTGTTCTACCGCTCCGAACGACATAGCTGCCTCACGTACTTTCCAAGAACGTCCGCCTCGACATGCACCCGATTCCCGCGCGCCAGCGTTCCCAGCGTCGTATGCTCGCGTGTGAACGGGACGAGCGACACCTGCACAACACCGGCGCTGGGCAATGCGTTCACCGTCAGGCTTACGCCATCCACCGTAATCGCGCCACGCAGAATCGTCGTTTCAGCGACCTCGGCCGGCACCCGAACGTCGATGAGCAGCGCGTCACCGGACTCCGCTACTCGCTCGACCGTTCCGACGCCGTCGACGTGCCCCTGCACGAAATGCCCGCCGAACCGATCTCCAGCGCGAAGCGCGCGTTCCAGGTTCACCACCTGGCCTTTGCGCCAGTCGCCGATCAATGTGCGATCGAGCGTCGTTGCGACGGCGTGGACGGTGAAAGCACCCTTTACCACCCGTTCCACGGTGAGGCATGCCCCGTTCACGGCGATGCTCTCACCCTTCTTCACGCCTTTGTATGACGCCTTTATGCGCAATTCCACGCCGTTGTTCAGCGCAACCGCGTCCAATCGCCCCACCGCGTCTACGATTCCGGTAAACATAGCCGTCGATCCAAGACCAATAATGTATCAGAGCCCAGCGGGCGCCGCTCCACCACGCGCCAGCGCGGTGCGTCCGCCAGCGGAAATGCCGGAACGCCTGGGAAAGCAGGCACCGCCCCTTCGCCGAGCCACACCGGAGACTGGACCCAGTACAACCGGTCCACGATCCCCTCGGCGAGGAGCTTCGTGCCGAGCGCGCCGCCTCCCTCACATAACAACGACTGGATCCCGGCGAGCCGCAGCTGCGCGAATGCCTGCTCCAGCGCTTCGGGGCGGAAGACGCGCACCCCGTTCCCCTCGAGCACCGACACGTTCGCCGCCGGAGCTTCGGGCGACGCGACGACCCAGGTCGGCACTTCGCGCGCCGTCTGCACGAGGGACACGCCGGAGTTCAGCATCGCGCGCCGATCGAACACGATCCGCACGGGCGGCTTGCGCGGCCTCAACCCGCCGCGCGCCGTGAGCTGCGGGTTGTCGGTGAGGGCCGTCGTGCCGCCGACGGCGATGGCGTCGAAGCCGGCGCGCAGCCAGTGGACGTGGTCGCGGGCTTCGGGGCCCGAGATCCACTGCGAGCGCCCCCCCGCATCCGCGATGCGGCCGTCGATCGACGTCGCCAGCTTCAGCGCGACGAACGGGCGATCGGTTTGGAGGCGGGTAAAGAGGAAGGGGGCGTTCTGCGCGGCGGCTTCCTCCGCGCATAACCCGACACTGGTTTCGATGCCGGCGCGCTTCAGGACTTCGATGCCGCCGCGCGCTTCGGCGTCGGGATCCCGCACCGCCGCGACAACGCGCCGCACACCGGCCGCGCGGATCGCGTCCGTGCAGGGCGGTGTCTTCCCGTGATGCGCGCACGGCTCGAGCGTGACGACGAGCGTCGCGCCACGCGCCTTGTCGCCCGCCGCATGCAGCGCGGCGAGCTCGGCGTGCGGTCCCCCGTATTCAGCGTGCCAGCCTTCTGCGACTGCTTCATCGCCGCGCAGCACCACGGCACCGACGAGCGGATTGGGCGAGACCCGGCCCCAGCCGCGCCAGGCCAGCTCGAGGGCGCGGCGCATCGCGGCCAGCTCCCGCTCGCTATCTCTCTTCAAAGCGCACCGCCGCCCCTCCCTTACTACCTGGCCGGATCTCGCCGATCACCCACGCCGGCACCTGCACCCGCTCGGCCGCGCGAATCGTCGTCTCGACGTCGTCACGCGCGACGACCGCAATCATGCCGACGCCCAGATTGAAGACGCGGCGCATCTCGTCCCGGCTTACCTGGCCCGCGCGCATCAGCACACGAAACAGCGGCGGCCACGGCCAACTGCCGGCGTCGACGATGGCATCCGCACCGGCCGGCAACACGCGCACCAGATTCCCCGGAATCCCGCCGCCGGTGATATGGGCGAGCGCATGTACCTCGCCGAGTACCGGCCGCAGCGCGGCCGCGTAACTGCGATGCACCGCGAGCAGGACCTGCCCCACCGTGTGGTCCGTCTCCGGGAACGGGTCGTCGATGCGGAGCTTCATCCACTCGAAGATGATCTTGCGCGCAAGGGTGTAGCCGTTGGTGTGCAGTCCGGTCGACGCATACCCGATGAGCTGGTCACCCGGCTTCACGCGATCGCCATGCAGCGCCTTGTCCTCTTCCACCACGCCGACGATCGATCCCGCCAGGTCGTAATGCCCCGGCTGGTAGAGATCGGGCAGCTGCGCCGTCTCTCCGCCCGCGAGCGTCATGTCGTGCGCTTTGCAGCCACGCGCCACGCCGGCGACGATCTGGGCCGCGATCTCGGGGACGAGGTGTCCGGTGGCGATGTAATCGAGGAAGGCAAGCGGCGTAGCGCCGTGTACCAGGATGTCGTTGACGGAGTGATTGACGAGATCTTCGCCGACGGTGTCGTGGATCCCGGCGGCAGCGGCAACCAGCACCTTCGTCCCAACACCATCGGTGGACATGACGAGCACAGGCTTCTGGTAACCATCCGGCACGCGCACCATGCCGCCGAACCCGCCGACCTGGCCGCGCGCGAGCGGCGTGCGCGTGGATCGCACCAGCTCGGCGATCCGCCGCTTCGCTTCTTCAGCGGTATCGAGCTTGACGCCGGCGGCGGCGTATTTGCTCACTCCTCACCATCCAGGGAAAAGTGCACCAAGTCCCGGAAGGCTTTCACGCGGCCGCGCACCTCCTGCAGCGTGATGTTCTCGAGACGCTGCACGCCGAACGCCTCCACGGCGAGCGAGCCCATGGCCGATCCGTAGACCATGGCTCGACGCAGGTTGGGGAATGTCACATCGCCGGTGCGCGCGACGTACGCCATGAACCCGCCCGCGAAGGCGTCCCCCGCCCCCGTCGGATCGAAGACTTCCTGCAGCGGATAGGCCGGCACCTTGAACGTCGTGTCGGGATCGACGAGCAGCGCGCCGTGCTCCCCCTGCTTGATGACCACCATCTTCGGCCCGCGGCCGAGGATCCAGTGCGCGGCGCGATAGACATTCCAGTCGCCCGAGAGCTCGCGCGCCTCGGAGTCGTTCACCATCAGGATATCGATGTGCCGGAGCAGCTCCAGCAGCAGATCCTTCTTGCCCTGAATCCAGTAGTTCATGGTGTCGCAGGCGACGAGCTGCGGCTGCTTCACCTGATCGAGGACGTTGAGCTGCAGCTCCGGGTCGATGTTGCCGAGAAACACGAACTTCGCGTCCCGGAACTTGTCGGGGATGCGCGGCTGAAACGAGGCGAACACACCGAGCCGCGTCTCCAGCGTCTCGCGCGAGTTGAGATCGTAGGAATAGCGGGCCTTCCAGCGGAACGACTCGCCCTTTTGCCGCTCGACGCCCGCCAGGTCCACGCCGCGGGCCGCGAGCTTTTTCAGGTGCGCTTCCGGGAAGTCGCTGCCGACCACACCGACGACCTGCACCGGGTGGAGCACGGCGCCGGCCATCGCGAAAAAGACCGCCGCACCGCCGAGTGTGTCGGCGGTCTCGCCGAAGGGGGTGATGACCGAATCGAGGGCAATCGAGCCGACGACGAGCAGACCCACGCTACATCCGTTCCGGGGCGCGTATCCCCAAAAGTGAGAGACCGTTTGCCAGCACCTGCTGCACCGCGCGCGCCAGCACCAGCCGGGCGGCTTCCTCCGGCTCACCCAGCACGCGGTACTTGTGATACCACGCGTGCGCGAGTCGAGCCAGCCCCTCGAGGTATCCCGTGATGCGGTGCGGCTCGCGCGCCGCCGCCGCGCCCGCCACCATCGCGGGAAAGTCAGCCAGCTCCTTGATGAGATCGGCTTCTTCGGGCTGGGTGAGCACGCTCAGGTCCGTCCCCTCCGCCCGCACGCCGGCCGGATCCCGCCCCGCGACGCGGAAGATGCCGACCATGCGCGCGTGGGCCATCTGCACGTAGAAGACCGGATTCTCATCCGTCTGGCTCTTGGCGAGATCGACGTCGAACACGAAATGCGTCTCGCCGCGGCGCATAAGAAAGAAGTAGCGGACCGCATCGCGGCCTACCTCCTCGACCAGGTCGCGGACCGTCATGTAGCTGCCGGCGCGCTTGGAGAGCTTCACCTCTGCGCCGCCGCGCATCACCGTCACCATCTGATGCAGGACGTACTCCGGGTATCCCTGCGGGATGCCCATCTCGAGCGCCTGCAGACCGATCCGCACGCGCGCGACGGTACCGTGATGATCGGCGCCCTGCACGTTGATCGCGTGCCGGAATCCGCGGTCCCACTTCGTCACATGATAGGCGACGTCGGGCAGGAAGTAGGTGTAGTCGCTCCCCTTCTCCGCGCTCTTGCGCATCACGCGGTCTTTGTCGTCGCCGAAATCGGTGGTGCGGAGCCAGAGCGCGCCATCCTGCTCGTAGGTGTGGCCCGCGGCGACCAGCCGCCGCATCGTGTCATCCACTTTGCCGCTCGTGTAGAGCGACGACTCGAGGAAGTAGACGTCGAACTTCACGCCGAACGCCTGAAGATCGCGGTCCTGCTCGGCGCGCAGCTCCTGGACGGCGAAGCGGCGCACGGCCTCGAGATCCGCCGCATCGCGATCCTGCGGATGCGCCGCGACATAGCGCTCGGCGATCTCGCGGATGTACTCGCCCTGATAGCCCTGTTCGGGGATCTCGGCCGGGAGACCGCGCGCCTGGCGCACGCGCGCCTGCACGCTGCGCGCGAGGTTCATGATCTGGCCGCCGGCGTCGTTGTAGTAGAACTCGCGGCTGACCTTCCATCCCGTCCACTCGAGCAGCGCCGCGATGGCGTCGCCCAGGGCGGCCTGCCGCCCGTGGCCGACGTGCAGCGGGCCGGTCGGGTTGGCGGAGACGAACTCGACGTTGATCGGGGCGCCGTGTCCGACGTCGCTCTTTCCATAATCAGCGCCGGCGGCGAGGATCCTGGGGAGTGCGCTGACGACCTGCGCGTCAGCCAGGAAGAAATTGATGAACCCGGGACCGGCGATCTCCGTCTTGCGGACGAGACCGGCCGGCAGCTGCAGCCCGGCGATGAGCTTGTCGGCGATCGCGCGCGGCTTCTCGCCGAGCTGCTTGGCCAGCGCCAGGGCGAGATTCGTGGCGACGTCACCGTGCGTCGGATCGCGGGGGCGCTCGAGCGCGACCTCGACGTCGGACGCACCCAATCGTGACGCCGCTTGCGCCAGCGCCGTACGGATCGTCTCGTGTGCCGTCACTTGTCGGAGCTGGTGTCTTTCTTTGGCGACGGCTTCGACTCTGCGGACTTCTCGGTCTTCCCGGCCTTCTCCGCCGCGTTGTCGGCCTTTTCCGATGTGCCCGCCGGCCGTTTGTAATCGGTCGCGTAGAACCCGGAGCCCTTGAAATGCACGCCGGCGCCGCCCGAGATCAGCCGCTCCGCGCGCTTGCCGCACACCGGGCACTTGGCGTGGCGCTGGGTGACGATGCGAGAAAACGTTTTTTCAAACAGGTGCCCGTTCGGACACTTGTACTCGTACGTGGGCATCGCGAGGTCAGCCCTGCTTGGGCTTGCGCACGAACTGCAGCGCGCCCGATGGGCATCGCATCACCTGGGCGGCGACGACGTCGGCCGGCTGCAGCTCCGGCCGGATCCACCGTTTGCGCTTGATGTCGAACACGTCGGGCAATCCCCTGACGCACACGCCCGAATGGATGCACACATCGGGGTCGAAGGTGACGATGATGTCCTCGGACTCGTAGGTCTGGCGGGGCTTGGCCATGACTCGAAGCTACTGCCGGCGTCGGCTTTTCTCCATTACCGCCACGGCTCACTGCCGTTTGAAAAACTGGACGGCCCGTTCGTGGCGCTCGGCGGCCGCGCGCGTGGCGAAGGTGCCCAGATTGCGGCGCTTGCCCGTGCGCGGGTTCTTCTTTCTCGAGTACAGCCGGTACTTGCCGGACGGCAGTTTGCGAATCATGGCGTGTTAGATGACGAATGCTAAAGCGGTCAACACCGCGGCCGCAACGAAGGACTTGAAGTACACGGCCCGCGCCTGACGCCGCACCTGTGCCCGCTCGACGGCGTCGGCAATTGCCTGCGCGCCGGCATCCATGTCGCGCTGACCGCGCGACGCGAGCTTCACTCAGGTCCGGTCGCGGTCCTGGAAGTACCCCAGGGCGGCGACGAACAAGGGAACGAACAGCACCAGACGCCACCGTTGCCCGACGGCGCCGAGCAGCAGCGCAGCACCCAATGCGATGCTGACGCCGAGGGCGATGTGTCCGAAGCGGCGGCGTTTGCGCCGCTCCCCCGGCCCAATGTTGGCGCTTCTCAACGGGGAGGTGGCGGAGGAGCGGCGGGCGGCGGCTCAACGGCGGCCTGTTTGGCCCGATTGATTCGGATGATGCCGCGGATGATGAAGAACACGCCGAGCGCGTCGAACAGGATGCTCAGGATCGTGAAATCGCCACGGAATACGGAATCGCCCCGCACTAACCCGATCGCAATGAGCACCGCGCCCCAGAAGATGTCCTTCACGATCGCCTCCCTGGTTGGGGATCAGCTAGTCTAACCCTGGTCCGCCTCCGGAGCTAATGCCACGTCGCGGCGACCGACGGAACCATGTTGGAGTATTAGCTGGGAGCAAGACGCGACCTACACAATCCGACACTTCCTGGAGCGAATATGCGATTGATGACGAGAATCACGACGGCCGCGGCGGCGCTTGCCCTCGCCGTGACGGTAAAGGCAGCCCCGCTGTTTGCAGCGGTGCAGGATGCGAAGATCGAAATCAAGACGACAGAGAGTCACGGCACCTGGTACACGCAGCCGGTGTGGATTGCGATCGGCATCATCGCGCTCGTCCTGATCATCGCGCTGATCGCGATGGCCGGCCGGCGGGACAACACGACGGTCGTGAAGTAGCGTCTAGCCCTGGGGTCGCGTGAGCCGCAGCTCGGCCCACGCGACCTCACGGGCTTCGATGACGGTCCGGACCTGGCGTTCGCGCGCCGTGAGCGGCGCACCGCCGGTCTTCACCTCGAGAAACACGACGCGCCGCACCTCGCCCGCGGCGAGCCCGTCGAACACGACGAGATCGACCGGGCTGCCAAGAAATCGCGCATCCTTGGGATTGAATCCGAATTCGGGGAGATACGGCACCAGCTGCTCGTGCACTTTGCCGGCGGTGACCGCCAGGCTGCGTTGCACGGCATTCTCGCGAATCGCCGCGCTATAGCGCGCCTTCCACACCAGGAAATAGAGCCAGGCAATCACGATGCCGATGGCGATGCCGAGCAACAGGTCCAGCCGGCTGGTCGTCACGATCACTCCTCTTCATGCCTGTACCCGCTTACGCGGCCACCAGTGTTGCAGTGGCGGGGCAAAGCTCGCCAGGGCCAGGGCAGTGCCGAGCACGATGACCGCATCGTAGCTCACGCGCTGCCAGTAGTCGCCACCCAGATGCAGCCACATGCCGAATTCGTCAAACGTGAGGCCGAGTCCAACGCCGTAGGTCACCGCCGCACCGGAGGCGGCGGGTCCGGGGTGAAACAGGAGATACGCCCCGACGCCCGCGAGCAGAAAGATGCCGTAATTGAGATGATGCACGTGCGTGCCATGCACATGCAAGTAAAAACCCGCCATGCGCTGGCCACGCATCAAAAAGCTGACGACTCGAGCGGCGACGAACGTCAGCAGGAAGCTGAGAAGTGCGAGCCGTGCCAGCGGGCGGGTATTGGTTGGGAGCATACGCTCCCTGTAGACCCCGACTAGTGCTTGTGCGTCAACCGCCCGACGACGTACCCTAACCCCGCGCCTAACGCGCCACCGACTGCGGCACCCCCCACGGTCGAGCCCGTACAGCTGCGGTTCTGCGCCGGTTCAATCGGGACCGGTTGGGTCTTGCACGCCTCGTGCAGCGCCCATCCCCCGACGGCTCCGAAGAAGGCGGCCCCGATCACCGCTCCGGCAATCCGGTAGTCGGCGGCCGGCACGAGCTCCTTCGCGAGGGTCGGGCGGTCAGCCACGCGACTCCAGCTCAACGTACGTGTGTCGAGGTACTGTGCCGCAGCGGCAACAGGAAAGGACAACGCAGCGGTGATGAGGGCTGAACCAGCGACAACCAACCGCCAATTCAGACGGAGCATATCTGCACCGCCTCACGCAACGAACGCAGCGGCTCGCGCGTGGGCACGAACTCGTGCGCCACGAACCCGTTGAACCCCGTGTCGGCGATCGCGCGCGCCACCGCGTGGTAATTCAGCTCCTGGGAGTCGTCGATCTCGTGGCGGCCGGGGACGCCGCCGGTGTGGAAGTGGCCGATGTGACTCGCGTGCTCGCGAATCGTACGAACCACGTCGCCTTCCATGATCTGCATGTGGTAGATGTCGTAGAGCAGCTTCACGCGGGGCGATGCTACCGCCTCGATGATCGCGGCACCGAAGGCCGTGCGGTCGCCCTGATAGTCCTTGTGATCGACCTTGCTGTTCAGCAGCTCCACGCAGATCGTCACGCCGTACCGCTCTGCCGCAGGCGCGATACGCTTGAGTCCCGCCACGCACGCCTCCGTCGCCTGCGCATCGCTGCGTCCCTGCCGGTTGCCGAACATCGCGATGAGGTTGGGAACGCCGTGCTGCTGCGCGAGGGGCAGCGCGCGCTCCAGCTCGCCGACCAGCAAATCGTGGTTTGCCGGGTCGTTGAAGCCGCGCGGAATGAAATCGTCGCGCATGGCCGCGTATCCCATGGAACAGACCAGCCCGTGCTCGCGGACGATCGGCCAGTCCTCGGAGGCGAGCAGGTCGATGCCGGCAAGACCCATGCTCTTCCCGGCTTTGCACAGATCGGGAAGGGGAATGGAACGGTAGCACCAGCGGGAGGCGGATTGTTTGAGGCGGAAGGTTGGAATGTTGGAAGGTTGGACGGTCTGATAGGGCAGAAGCGTGACGGCCAACGCTCCCGCGGCTACACTGAGCGCCTCACGTCGTGTCACGGGAGCACCTTCCAACCTTCCAACCTTCCCACGCATTTAGAATTCCAAGTTTTTTAGATAGTTATAGCTCGCCGCGATGTCGTCGAACGGCTGGGGCGGCTGATCGTGCTCCACGAAGAAGTGTTTGATGCCGGCCTGATCCCGCTTCGCGAAGATGCGTTTCCAGTCGATCTTCCCCTGTCCCACGTCCACCATCTTGTGCTCGGGCGGGCCGGCCGAGTCTTTCACGTGGACCAGCGGAATTCTGCCGGGCCAGCGCGCGAAGTAGGTGAGCGGGTCCTGGCCGGCTTTCGTCATCCAATAGAGATCGATTTCGAGCTGTACGAGCTTGGGATCGGTGTTCTGCAGCAGCACGTCGTAGGGGACCTGCCCCTCCAGCTTCGGAAACTCGAAATCGTGGTTGTGGTAGGCGAACTGAATGCCGGCATCGTGCGCGGCCTGTGCCGCCCGATTGAATTCGGCCGCGATCTGTTTCCAGGCGTCGAGCGTCATGCGCCGCTCCTGCGGAATCCACGGCATGACGATGTACTCGTGACCGATCGTATGCGCGGCGTCGAGCGACGCCTTCCACGCATCGGGGGACAGGTCCGCGACGTGCGTCGACGGCGCCGCGAGTCCGTGCCGGTCGAGGATGGCGCGCACATCCGCCGGTGCGTGGTTGAAGTATCCCGCGAACTCGACCTCCTTGTACCCGATCTCCGCGACGCGGGCGAGTGTGCCCTCGAAATCCGCCTTCATTTGATCGCGTACGGAGTAGAGCTGAATCCCGACCTTGTCGAGACGTGTGGCGTGCGGCGTGCGGTAGATGCCTGAACAGGTAATCGCTACCCCGGCACCGGCGACGGTCTGGACGAATTCCCGGCGATCCATCCTGCCTCCTCGTGTCATAGCTCGTGTCGTGTCATGGCGTCGACGACATAAGCCGCCGCGCGCGCGGTGAGTGCCATGTACGTAATCGATGGATTCTGACACGCCGTCGACGCCATGCAGGCGCCGTCGGTGATGAACAGGTTCGGCACATCCCAGCATTGATTGTGCGCGTTGAGCACCGACGTCTTGGCATCCTTCCCCATGCGCGCGGTGCCCATCTCGTGGATGACGAGTCCCGGCGGGTTGTCGCTGGTATACGGCTGGATGTCGTGCGCGCCCGCCTCCGCCAGCATCTCGGCGGCGGTAATCGACATGTCGTGGACCAGCGCCTTCTCATTCTCGCCATAGGCGCAGCTGATCCGGGCGACCGGAATGCCCCACGCATCCACCTTGGTCTTGTCGATCTCGACGGCGTTCTCCTCTTTCGGGAGCATTTCGCCGAAGCCGTAGAGGCTGAAGCCCCAGGGACCGGGACGCCGCAGCGACTTCTTGAAATCGGCGCCGAAGCCCGCCTGCTCGACGCCGCGCCCCCAGTCGGACCGCCCGCCGCCACCCTGGAACCCGTAGCCACGCAGGAACTTGGCCTTGGGGCTCCCCGCGCCGAGGTTGCGGAAGCGCGGCACGTAGATCCCGTTGGGGCGATTGCCGATCGTGTCGCGGTCGGCGGGCCCGTCGATCCGGCCGCTGGCGCCGCCCCCCATGATGTGATCCATCAGATTCTTGCCGACCTGGCCGCTCGAATTGGCGAATCCATTGCCGGAGTTGAGCAAGATCCTGGCCGACTCGATGGTGGACGCGCACAGGAAGATGACGCGCGCCTGGAACTCGAGCGCGTGCTTCGTCTGCCCATCGATGACGCGTACGCCGGTCGCCCGGCTGCGCCGCTTGTCGTAGGTGATGCTGTGCACGACGCTGTACGGCCGCAGGGTGAGGCGGCCGGTCGCCTGCGCGGCGGGCAGCGTGGCGTTGACGCTCGAGAAGTAGGAGCGCGTGATGCAGCCGCGATGGCACGGCCCGCAGTAGTGGCACGGCGCCCGGCCGTTATGCGCCTCGGTGAGCACGGCGCAGCGGCCGATCGTGACCATCCGTTCGCCCGGCCACGCGCGTCCGACCGCGTCCCGTACCGACTGCTCGACGCAGTTGAGCGCCATCGGCTTGAGGAACTTGCCGTCGGGCAGCTGCGGCAGCCCTTCCGCCTGGCCGCTGATCCCGACGAACGTCTCGACGTAGTCGTACCACGGCGCGATGTCGGCGTAGCGAATCGGCCAGTCGACGCCGATCCCTTCGCGGGCGTTGGCCTCGAAATCGAGGTCGCTCCAGCGATAGACCTGCCGCCCCCACATGATCGAGCGCCCGCCGACCTGGCGGCCGCGAATCCACGAGAACGGTTTGTCGGGAGGCGTGGTGTACGGGTTTTCGAGGTCGTTCACGAAAAACTTGTAGGCCATCTCGTCGCACGCATAGCACTGCTGCTGGATCGGCTGTTCCTTGGCCAATCGCTTGCGGTCGCCCATGCCGCGGAACTTCATCTCCCACATCGGCACGTGCTCGACGTAGTCGCGTTCGGGGTTGATCGGCCGGCCCGCCTCGAGCACGAGCGTCTGCAGCCCGCGCTCGCTCAGCTCCTTCGCCGCCCAGCCGCCCGAGATCCCTGAGCCGATTACAATGGCGTCGTAAGTTTTCATGGTTCGAGGGGGTAGCAGGGTTCGAAGCGGCCCGGCACGACGCGGTAATGCAGCTCCGAGGTCGCACCGACTTCCGACGTGTAGTAGCCGGTCAGCGTCAGCCACTTCATGCCCTGAAAGAAATTCTTGGACGTATCACTCTTCGTGTCACGCAGCCGTGCCAGCTCGTAGTCCAGATCCTCGAGTATCTCCGCCTGCTGCTGCGGCGTGCACCCGACGAAGTCCTTCCCGAACGACGCGCGGCTGCGCTCGTCCACGTTCGCGAGGCCGGCGGTGAACATCTGCCGCTGGTCCTCATCGCCCCACTCGGCAAGCATGACGTCGATGAAGGCCGGCACGCCCGCGTCGCGTGCGCCCGGCGTGTCCGTCTTCGGAATGATGAGCTCGGCAATTGTGGCGACGGTTTCATTCTGATGGGGAGTCAACGTGCGCAGCATCCCAAGGCGTGCGCGTTGATGAACGGTGCGCCCGACTGCCAGCAACTTGTCGGGGAGCGCAGCCGTCCCGGCGAGCAGGAGCAGTACGTCGCGCCGGTTCATCGCCATTCCTCTCGAAGGGGTGCCTTAAGTTGGCATCCCCTCCCGGGACCCCGCTAGCCTAACGACGCTGCTGCGCAAACAGCCAGTTCCGGAATTCCTCGGACGCGTACGCGGCATCCCACGAATTGTGGTTCAAGCCCAGCAGCTCCGTGTAGTGCACGTCGGCGCCGGCCGCCTTGAGCGCAGCCGCGGGCTCGCGAGATCCGTTCACGGGGACGACTTGATCCATCTCACCATGGAAGATCCAAACTGAAACCTTTGCGAGCCGCTGAGCCAACGCCGGCATCACCGCGGCGCTATCTCCGGGCACCGCAGGTACCGAACCCTTGAATTGCGGCCACTCTCGCACCCAGCCGCAAATCGGTACGATGGCGGCGAACAGCTCGGGATGCCTGTACGCAACGTACCACGTGCCGTGTCCGCCCATCGAGAGGCCGGTGAGGTAGATGCGATTCGGATCCACGTGGAACTCGCGCATCGTCTGCTGCAGCGCGGCGACGGCAATGTCGCCGGGAGCCCCGACCCACTGCGAATCGGGCGGCACCTGCGGAAAGACCACGATCGCGGGATAGCGCGACGGATTCTGCCGAATTGCGGGGCCGAGGCCGACGTTCGTCTGCAGCAGGCCGTCGTTACCCCGCTCCCCTGCCCCATGCAGGAACAGGATGGCAGGCCACGTCGGCTTCGTTTGATAGTCGGCCGGCACGTAGACCTGATAGTGATACGCGCGGCCCGCGACGCTGATGTTCCGGTCGAGGAATCCCGTTTGCACCTGTTGCATCGCAGCGCCAATGCCGAGCAGCAGCAAAAGCATGGTCCCTCCTACCAAGGTGGCGGCGTGCCCGGCTGCATCCCGACGTCACGACGGCGATCGAGCGCGGCGAGCACCTTATCGACCGCCAGCACGAGCAGCTCATAGAGCCCGAGCGCGACGGTAACCATCAGTACACCGACGACGATTGCGGCGGCCAGCGGCGTCCCCGACTCCAGCAAATCCTTCTTATGATTCTCGAAGTCGTCGACGTATTCCTTCAGCGTCAGGCTGCTGCCCTTCGCTGCGTCGCTCGCCAGGCTCTTCCCCACGGCGTAGCCGGTGACGATACCCAGCAGCACCGCAACGATCAGGCGCGCCGCGATCTTCCGTGCCATCCACCCTCCTCAATTCGTTGATGGGGACCAGTCAACGCGGATCATGCACACCCCACGCGGCGCGGAATACGTCGCTGATTTCGCCGAGTGTCGCGCGCGCCCGCACGGCATCGAGAATCGGCTCCATCAGCGGCGCGCCGGGCTCGCGAGCCGCTGCCTCCAATGCGCCGAGCGTGCTCGTCACCCTCCCCCCTTCCCTCTTCCCCCGTAACTCCGCCAGGCGACGCCGCTGCTGATCCGCCAGCCGGGAGTAGTCGGGAGCCGCGATCGGCGGAGCCGGCTCGCCCGTGACATACTCATTCACCCCCACCACGACCTGCTTTCCCGCTTCGATCTCTCGTTGCTGTTCGTAGGCGCTGCGCGCGATCGCTTCCTGAAAGAATCCCCGTTCGATGGCCTGTACAGCACCTCCAGCGGCCTCGACTTCCTCGACCAACTGCCGAGCCTGGGTCTCGATGCGGTCCGTCAACGTCTCCACATAAAAACTGCCACCCAGCGGATCGACGACGTCGGGCACGCCGGTCTCGTGGGCCAGCAGCTGCTGCGTACGCAGCGCGAGTGTCGCACTGAGCTCCGTGGGCAGCGCCAGCGCTTCGTCATACGAGTTCGTGTGCAGGGACTGCGTGCCGCCCAGCACCGCGGCCATCGCCTGAATGGCGACGCGCACGACGTTGTTGAGCGGCTGCTGCGCGGTGAGGGTCGCTCCGCCGGTCTGCGCGTGAAAGCGGAGCGGCGCCCCCTTCATGAGCCGCGCCCACAACCGGCGGGCCGCGCGGAACTTGGCGATTTCCTCGAACAGATTCGTATAGGCGGCGAAAAAGAAAGAAAGGCGCGGGGCGAAGTCCTCGATCGCAAGCCCCGCCGACCGCGCAGCGCGCACATACTCCAGCGCGTTGGCAAAGGTGAAGGCAATCTCCTGGACCGCCGTCGCCCCGGCCTCGCGCATGTGATAACCCGAAATGGAAATCGGGTTGAAGCTCATTTTGTTAACGGACGTGAAGCGGAAGACGTCGGCGACGAGCCGCAGCGACGGCGCGGGCGGATAGATGTACGTGCCGCGCGCGATGTACTCCTTGAGAATGTCGTTCTGCAGCGTGCCCTGGAGCTTGACGAGGGGGACGCCCTGTTCCTCTCCCACCGTGACGTACATCGCCAGCAGAATCGCCGCCGTGGCGTTGATCGTCATCGAGGTCGAGACTTTGTCGAGCGGAATGCCGTGGAACAGCCGCTCCAGATCCTCGACGCTGTCGATCGCCACGCCGGCCCGCCCCACCTCCCCTTCCGCCATGCGATGGTCGGAGTCGTAGCCCATCTGCGTCGGCAGGTCGAACGCCACGGAGAGCCCGGTCTGACCCGCGTCGAGCAGGTGACGGAACCGCGCGTTGGTTTCCTCCGCGGTGCCGAAGCCCGCATACTGGCGCATCGTCCACAGTTTGCCGCGGTACATCGTGGGGTAGATCCCGCGCGTAAACGGCGGCTCCCCCGGCGCACTCACATCGTGCAGCGGGGGGCGCCGCGGTTCCCAGTCGTGCGTCATGACTCGCCGAGCACCGCGCGGGCGAAGGCGACGTCCTGCTTCGAGCCGATGATGAGCGGGGTGCGTTGATGCAGCGCGGTGGGCTTGATGTCGAGAATGTCGCCGCGGCCGTCGGTCGCCGCACCGCCCGCTTGCTCCACCACGAACGCGAGCGGAGCCGCTTCGTAGAGCAGCCGCAGCTTCCCTTCCGGGGACAGCGTGTCGGCTGGATACAAGAAAACGCCGCCCGACATGAGGTTGCGATGAATGTCGGCGACCAGCGATCCGATGTAGCGGGCATTCTTCGCCTGCACCCGTCCCGCATCGCCGTTCTTGAAAGCGGCGACGACGCGCTGGATCCCGGGCGCCCACTTGTTCCAGTGACTCTCGTTCACGCTGTAGTACTGGCCGACGTCGGGTGAGCGAATGTCCGGATGCGACAGGAGAAACTCGCCGATCGTGGGGTCGAGCGTGAAGCCATGGACGCCCTGCCCCGTCGTGTACACGAGCATCGTGCTGGAGCCATACAGGATGTAGCCGGCGGCGACCTGCGCGCGGCCTTTCTGCAGACAGTCGGCGAGTGAACCAGGGCCCTTCTTGGTGGCGCTGCGCCGATGAATGGAGAAAATCGTCCCGATCGAGACGTTGACGCCGATGTTGGTCGAGCCGTCGAGCGGATCGTACATGAGCACGTACTTGCCGCCGCGCCGGTCCTCACGCACCTCGATGGGGATGGGGTTTTCATCCTCCTCCGACGCGACGACGCAGACGCGCCCGGTGTGCTCCACGCTGTGCCGCACCGTCTCGTTGGCGAACACGTCGAGCTTCTGCTGGAGCTCGCCCTGCACGTTGATCGCGCCGAATTCGCCGAGGATGTCGGTGAGGCCGGCTCGGCGCACCTGGCGGGAGATGATCTTCGCGGCGAGGCAAAGATCGTAGAGCAGGTTCGACAGCTCTCCCGTGGCTTCGGGGTGGAGCCGTTCCTGCTCCATGATGAAGCGCTCAATCGTGATGACCGACGTCGGTGATTGCGAGCGTGCCATGACTCGAGACGGTGAAGGTAATCGTGCCCCGCTCATCGGTGCGGAGGACGGTGACGCCATGTGCCCGCAGCCGCGCGAGGGTCTCCGGGGCGGGATGCCCGTAGCGGTTCTTCGCCCCCACGCTGATCACGGCCTCCGCGGGCCGCAGCTCGTCGAGCCAGCGGTCCGAGGTGGCTCCGCGTGACCCGTGATGCCCCACCTTGAGCAGCGTCACGTGGCCGACCCGCCCCGCCAGATGCGCCTCGGTCGGTATCCCCGCGTCTCCGGCCAGCAGCAGTCGCGTCGCCCCATACGTCACGAGCAGCACGACCGACTCTTCATTGATATCCGTCTGGCTTACCGCCCAGGCGGAGTCCGGACTCAGCACCTCGATCGTGACGCCATCCAGCTCGAGCCGGTCACCGCGTCGAGCCGCATGCCACGCTGCGCCGTCGCCCTCGACGGCGGCGAGGAAGCCGAGATACCCGGCGTCGGGCACCGGCTCCCCCGGCTCGAGCACGAAGGCGGGATCGAACGCGTCGAGTACCGCGGGCAGACCGCCGAAGTGATCGAGATGCGCGTGCGTCGCCACGACACCAGCAAGCTGCGACGCACCGTGGCTGCGCAAAAACGGCACCACGACGCGCCGCCCGGCGTCGCCTTGCGGCCCGCGCGGGCCACCGTCGATCAGCAACCACCGGCCGGCCGGACTCCGCAACGCGACGGCGTCGCCCTGGCCGACGTCCAGGAAACTTACGGTGAGGCATGAACAATCTGAAAGACGCCGGAGGGCGCCGAAAGACGCCCAAAGCGTCGACAGGGCGGCGACGAATGCGAGCCGGGCCGCGATGGTCCAGTGCCGGCGGGGCGAGTTCCACAGCCACCACGCCAGCGCGAGGACGCCGAGCCATAGGGCGGCGGCGCGCGGGCCGGCAATCATGATGAAATGACCGCCCGGCAGCGCGGCGGCGGCTTTGGCCACGAGGTCGAGCAGCGCCAGACACAGTCCCGCGCCGGCCGCGAGCCAGCTGGACGAGAGCAGCAGCGCGACCATGAGCCCTGGAACCGCCAAGCCCGCGAGCGGGATGGCGGCGAGGTTCGCCAACACACCGATCGGCGCGACGGTCCCGAAGGTGTACGCGGTGATCGGCGCGGTGCACAGCGTCGCGGCCGCCGCCGGAGCGAGCAGCCGCACGACCTTGTGATGCCGCTCCGTGGCACGCGCCGCCCAAATCACCGCGGCCACCGCCGCCACCGAGAGCCACGCACCGACCGATTGCACCGACCACGGGTCGCCGAACATCACACACAACGCCGCCAACGCGACCAATCCTCGGGGTGCAACGACGCGCTGCCGCAGCTTCGCGATATCCAGCATCGCGAGCATCGCCGCCGAACGCGTGGCGGGCGCGGGAAACCCGAGCAGCCAGACGTAGGCGAGCATCACGAGCGTGCCGGCCACGAAGCGCGCCCGCGCACTCAGCCGCAGCCGCACCAGCACGACATTGAGCCACGCCGCAAAGAACGCGACGTGCAATCCCGAGATCGAGAGCAGGTGAGCCAACCCCGAGCGCGTGTAGCGCTCGCGCAGCTCGGCATCGAGCTCGGCTCGACGCGCGATCACGAGTGCATCGACGAGTGGTGCTCTTGCGCCGAATAGACGCCTACTCCGCTCAGCGACGCGATCGCGCAACGCGCCTCGACCACGCCGCACGGCGTCGAGCTGACGCAGCCGTCGGGCGACGAGAACGCCCCGACTCGCATCGCCGAGGAAGCGGCCCGCAACCACCCACGTTGTGCCGCCGTGCGCTGGATGCCCGTCGGGCCAGCGGATCGTCAGGGTGCCGTGACAGGGCCCGGCTTGGACAGTCCCTTCCACGACGCCGCCTGCCGATGGCGCAGGATCTGACAGTCGGACAATGGCCGCTCGCGCATGTTGGCCGGCGCATGAGGCGCGTTGTTCGCGCAGCGCCGCGCCTCCCCACAGCAGACCCGCCACCAGCATGACGCCGAGCGCCGCACCCAGGGGCGCTCGACGCGCGAGCAAACCCGCGCCCAGGAGAACGGAGAGGACCACTCCCCACTCCCCACTCCCGGAGAGCCCGGCCCAAAGGCCGAGTCCGAACACGACAGTTATCCAGAGGATCGGCGGGCGCACCGCCGACCTAGGTTACAGTTGCGTGGGTTTTGCGCCGCAGCGCGGGGCGGCCGAGACCTTCCGAAAGCCTTCGAGCAGAGCGACGTCGAGCTTCGCTTTTTCCTGATCGCTGGCCAGCGTCAGCTCGGTGAGGATCTCGCCCTGGCGGGTGGAGACGTAGTGCGGGGAAATGCGATTGAGCCCGTAGACGACCACGTCGCTGTGGCAGGTTTCGCAGCCGCAGAATTTCGGGAAGCCCTCGCGCAGGCTGTGATACTCCCGCTGCACGACCTCCAGCGTCACGTTGGTTACTGCCACGGGGCGACGAGCTCCGGGTTCTCTCGCTCGAGCGGCCAGGCGGTGAACGTCGAGCCCGTCGTGCCGGTGAAGCGCACGCGCCGGTAGCTGCCGATCCACTCGTCCGGACCCTCGAGCAACGCAATCTTGTTGGTCCGCGTGCGGGCCTGCAGCAGGTCGCCGCGCTTGGCGGGGCGCTCGACCAGCACCTCGTGCGTCGTGCCGACGAGGCCGATGTTCTTCTGCCTGGCGACGTGCCGCACCGCGGCGATGAGCCGGCCGATGCGCTCGGTCTTGACGTCTTCCGGCACGTGATCCTTGATCCGCACCGCGGGCGTGCCGTCACGCACGGAGTACTTGAACGTATAGGCGTCGTCGAATGCCACCTGCCCCACCAGCGACAACGTTTCCTGAAATTCGTCTTCCGTTTCGCCGGGGAATCCGACGATGATGTCGGTCGACAGCGCGATGCCGGGTACCGCGGCGCGCAGCGCGGCCACGACGTCGAGATACCGCTCGCGGTCGTAGCGCCGCAGCATCCGCCTGAGCGTGCGCGAGCTGCCGCTTTGCACGGGAAGATGGACGTGCTCGCAGACGGCCGCGGTCTCCGCCATGGCCGCCAGCACACGCGGCGTGAAGTCCGTGGGATACGGCGATGTAAACCGCAGCCGCCGGATGCCGGCGACCGCTCCGACCGCGCGCACCAGATCGGCGAAGTCGTGCTCGCCGTCGTGATAGCTGTTGACCGTCTGCCCAAGGAGCGTGACCTCGGTGGTGCCCTGATCCGCCAGCCGCCTGACCTCGCCTACTACATCAGCCAACTTGCGGCTGCGCTCCGGACCACGCGTCATCGGAACGATGCAGAAGGTGCACCGATAATCGCAGCCGCGTTGCACGGTGACGAATGCCGAGATCGGATTGTCCCGGACCGGGGGCACGTCCTCGTAATGCTCCCAGCCCTTGAAGGCCACTGCGGCGGTCCGCTCGCCTTCGCGCGCCCGCGCGATCAGCTCGGGCAGCCCGCGGTAGCCGTCAGGCCCGATGACGAGATCCACCTGCGGCACGCGCTCCAGGAGCTTGGGACCGAGGCGCTGCGCCATGCAGCCGACCACGCCGAGGACGTCGCCGGGGCGCTTGTAGCGCTTCAGCTCACCCATGCGCCCCAACACGCGCTGCTCGGCGTGATCGCGGACCGCACAGGTGTTGACCAGCAGCACGTCCGCCTCGGCGGGATCTTCCGTGCGCACGTAGCCCTCGCGCCCCAGGACTCCGAACATCAGCTCGGAATCGGAGACGTTCATCTGGCAGCCGTAAGTCTCGATGTACACGCGCGGCATGGTCAGTTGACGATGACCTCGAAGCGTTGGCGTCCGTCCCACCGGTCCGTATCAAGATAGACGCTCAGATAATCCTGCGTCATCACCTCGACCTGACCCTTGAGCCGGCCCGTGACCACGCCATCCGCCGTCTGCCCGCTGCGGTGCAGGCGATGCGCGGCTGCTTTCGCCTCGCCAAGCTCGCGCAGCTCGCGCGCCCGGGCCCGAATGACCTCGGGCTGCAGCTGCCCGGACAGCTTCGCGGCCGGCGCATCCGGCCGGACAGAAAACGGGAAGACGTGTAAGTACGTAAAAGGCAAGGCGTGCAATAGCGTGACGGAGGCGTGGTGGTCGTCCTCCGTTTCGCCCGGAAATCCCGCGATCACGTCGGCGCCGAGTCCGAAAACCGGCAGTCGCTCGGCGAGCCATTCAATACGCGCGCGATACGACTCGGCCATGTACCAATGCCGGCCCATGCGTTTCAGTATGCGGTTGGAACCAGACTGCAGCGGGGCGTGCAGATGGGCCGCCAGATGCCGGGGGGCTTCGATGAGCAGGCGCGCGAGGGTGTCGTCGACCTCAGTCGCCTCGACGCTGCCCAGACGAAATCGCACCTGGGGGACGGCGGTGATGAGGGATTCGAGAAGCTCTCCGAGCGTCACGCCGCACGCCCCGCGCCCCACGTCTTGCCCATACGTCCCGATGTGCACGCCCGTCAGCACGATCTCCGCATGTTGCTCCGCCAGCACGCGTGCTTCTTCTATTAGCTCTTCAACCGACCGCGATCGATTCTTGCCCCGCGCCAGCGTCGTCGCGCAGAACGTGCAGTGCTCGTCGCAGCCATCCTGAATTTTCAGGAGGGCCCGGGTCCGACCGTGCATATGTAAGGGCGTAGCATGCTGCGCCCCTACATGAACCGCCCCATTCAACCCGGCCGCACGCAAGACCATCGCCGGGTCCGCGTTCGGAACCACCGCGCGGACCGACGGCAGCGCGGCAATCGCGCCGTCGTCGAGCGCCGCGGCACATCCCATCACGATCGTTTGCGCGTGACCCGTCTTCGCTACGTGGCGCACGAAGCGGCGCAGCTTGACTTCGCTTTCACTGGTGACGGTGCAGGAATTGATAATGGCGAGATCGGCGAGCGCGGGATCATCGACGACGACGGCGCCACCCGAGTCGAACGCCTGCCGCACGCGCTCCGTGTCGTACTGGTTGGCTTTGCACCCGAAGGTGTGGAAGTAGACGTTCACGGCCGCACGGTCAGCCCCAGCAGGAACGTCCACACACGCTCGGTGAGTCCGGTGCCTTTGCGTTCCAGCCGCTCGAGCCCGAGATCGAGGCGCCCGCGGCCGCCGGAGAACTGCCGCCCGAGCCCCGCGGAGTATCCGACCTCGGTCGGTGTCTTGCCGACGCCGAAGGCGAGCTGCCCGCCGCGCACGCCGAAGCGGAGCAGCGCTCCGGCCGGGCCCAGCTCCGCGCCGGCGGACCAGTTGAACGTATCGTGCGCGTTCGGCCCTGCTCCGGCCCACTTCTGCCATGCCAGCGAGCCCGCGATCCCTGCCTGGGCGCCGGCCCGCCACAACACGCCGGTGCCGTAGGACATCGGCAGATCATTCTCGGCCACCGTGCGGCCGTTGACGTCGGCGCGGAGCTTGGAATCGGAGCGGAACCAGCCGACGAACCGCAGGTCGTGCCTCACATCCACCATCAGGCTCGCCGAGCCACCCAGGCCATTGTACGCCACTTCGTCACGCGTGCTGGACGTGCGGTAATTCGCCGTGTCGGCGAAGCGGCGGGTGGCGATGACGCGCGAGGACCCGGTGATCAGGTGAAACCCCAGACCCAGCGCGAGACGACTGTGGAGGCGCGCGGCGGCGGCGAGCCGCAAATCGCTGACCGCACCATCGCTCGTAATCTCGTCCGTGATCGGCTGTGGGACGCCGCGCAGGTCGATCGTGTCGTGCGTGATGACGCCGAAACTGCGGTCGAGATAGGTCGAGAACCCGCCGCCGATCACCACCCGCCGGTTCACGGGCCCCGCGATGACGAGTGCGGGAAAGCGCGTGCCGCGCAGCGTTGCGGTGCTGCCGCTGGCGTCGATCGACCGCCACGACGCGCCGCTCGTTACGCCGGCACTCGTGCGGCGCACGTCGCTGATCGACACGTCGACCAGCGGCGAGAAGGCGTCAAACGGGGCGAACGCGCCGCCCGTGGTCCGCGCCCGCACGCTCTCCGGCTTTCCGGGCGTGCCGAGGCCGCGAATGCCGAACTGAGAGTCCTGAGCAGCCAGACGGCTCGACACCCCGACGGTGATCAGCAGCGCGAGCGCAACGAGCGGGCGGAGAGTCATGGCACCCCAAACGGGAAGCGCTTCACGTACGTCACGTGCAGCGCCGGCCGGAGCGCCGCGGTGCGCGACGAATAGAAGCGGATCTCGGTAAAGGAGCTCGCTTCCCCCACTTGCCCGAGGAAAAACGCGGTCGGCCGAGTCGTATCCGCGACCCAAGTACGCACCATGTTGGTGATCTCGATGCGCACCGTGTCGGTGAACCCGGTATGGATCATGACGTGCGCGAAGTCCGACGTGATCGCGCTGAGCGGCGATTTGCCGCCGAGATCGGTCAGGACGGGACGCGCCAGTATGCCGAACGAATCGATCGGCGCTCCCGGCACCGCGGCAACCGGCACGAGGATCGCGGTCGCCCGCACGATGTCGATGCTGTCATGCAGGAAGGCCGGGATCGCAACGCGCAGCAGGCTGCGCGCCGAGGGAACGCCACCGACCGCGAGATTGGAATCGGGTGGCGCGGTTGGCGGATTGAACACGAAGCTGTCAAAACTTGGCGCGCGCGAAACATCCTTGTGCGCCACACTATCCGGCGCGGGAAGCGTGTCCGGAATGCTGTAACGATAGAACCAGCGCATGACCGGGCCATTGCCGACCGTTTCATTCGTTCCGATGGTGATGCTCGCCAATGAATCGGCGGCGACCTCCACGCCAAAGGCGAGCTTCCCGGAATCGGGCACGCTGAACGGCGCCTGCACCGTATCGAGCGTGAAGTACAGGAGCAGCGTCGAGTCGCCCGGCGAGATCTTCAACACGTGGCCGGCGGAGTCGGTGCGGATCGAGTCACCCCAAATCCGAACGGTGACGGAATCGCCGATCGCGGGCCGGGCGAGCAGGTCGGACACGTTGACGCTGTCCACGACCGCTCCGCTGAAATACGGATCGAGGCTCGCAAAATCCGAAGTCGAGTCCACCGTGAGGGGCAGCTGGAACAGCCGCAGCCGCAAATTGGTCGCCTTCTTGTCGCGCCGGGTGATCGAGAGCCTGAGCCGCGCCGAATCGATGGCGATCGGCACCGTCGTGGTATCGGTCCCCAGCGGCTGCACTCTGGTAATCATCGCTTTCAGGAGGAAAAACGGGCGGCTCTTTACGCCCGGCAAGTCTGCCGCGGCCGCTCCAATGGCCTGATAAGCCGCGACGTAGCCCCTGAACGACGAGTCCCGCGCGATGATGTCGGTGAAAATCGTGTCGTGAACGACGATCTGTCCGCCCGGACAGAAGTCGGGACAGACGCCTGGCGCCGTTGCCTCTTCGGTACAGGCCGCAACCGCAAGCAGAAACAGCCACGCAAATCGCCGAGTCACCGCTCCAGCGTCTCCTTGGTGAAAGCATCAGGCAGCAGCGCGGCGAGCGTCCAGCGCCGCTCCGTCGCCGGGCCGACGGCGGTCACTTCCAGATCGAGGCCGAACTCCGCCAGCAGCTGACGGCACGCGCCACAGGGTGCCGCCGGAGGGTCTACGTCGGTCGTCACGACGATGCGCTTCAGCTTCCGCGCGCCGCCCACGACCGCCGCCCCCAGCGCCATCCGCTCCGCGCAGATCGTGAGCCCGTACGAGGCGCTTTCGACGTTGCACCCGACGTAGACCTTCCCATCGGCCGCCTCGATCGCAGCCCCGACGTGGAAGTTGCTGTACGGCGCCCACGCGTGGCGCATCGCGTCGCGGGCCTGCCGTACCAGCTCCTTCATGCCGTCACGTCGCGCAGAAACGACGTCCCGGCCGTGAGCGCCGGCAGGCCGAAGTAGTCGGCCACGGTCTGACCCAGGTCGGCGAAAGTTTGGCGCGTGCCAAGCGCGACAGGCTTCACCTTTGGTCCCACGACCAGCAGCGGCACGACCTCGCGCGAATGATCCGTGGACGGCGTCGTCGGATCGTTGCCGTGATCCGCGGTGAGCATCACGAGATCGTCCGGACGCAACCGGCTGAGCAGACGTGGCAGCCAGGCGTCGAGCTCTTTGAGACCCTGATGAAACCCCGGCACGTCATTGCGGTGCCCCCACGTCTGGTCGAATTCGATCACGTTCACGAACACGAACCCGCTATCGAGCGTCTCGAGTGCGCGCTCGATCAGCCGGTACGCATCGCCGTTCGTCGGCGTATGCTCGCTGCTGATGTTCCGCCCCGCGAACAGGTCGTCCACTTTCCCGATACCGACGCGCGCCACACCGGCGTCCGCCATCCGGTCGAGCAGCGTCGTTCCGGTCGGCGCGATCGAAAAATCCTTGCGATTGGGCGTCCGCCGGTAGTCCCCGGCCCGGCCCGCAAACGGCCGCGCGATCACACGGCTGACCGCGTCCTCGCCGATCAGCATCTCGCGGGCGACGGCGCACGCCCGGTACAGCTCCGCCAGCGGCACCGTCGCTTCGTGCGCCGCGATCTGAAAAACCGAGTCCGCGGAAGTATAGACGATCCACTTGCCGGTTCGCTCATGCTCGGCGCCGAGCTCGTCGACGATCGCGGTCCCGGACGCCGCTTTGTTGCCCAGCCAGCCGCGTCCGGTGCGTTTCGCGAACTCGTCCAGCAATGGAACGGGAAATCCCTTGGGATAGGTGCGAAACGCTTTCTTCAACAGCACGCCGCAGATTTCCCAGTGCCCCGTCGTGCTGTCCTTCCCCGCTGATGCCGGCTGCGCCACTCCATGGGCAGCCGCCGGCTTAACGCCTGCCGACAGTCCGGAAATGGGACGATCCATTCCGAGTCCCAGCTTTTCCAGATTCGGCAGCTTCAACCCGCCGCCCACTGCGCGCGCGACGTTGCCGAGCGTGTCCGATCCCGCGTCGCCGTATGCCGCCGTGTCCGGCGCCGGACCGATGCCGAGCCCATCGAGCACAATGATCGCGGCGCGTTTGCTCATACCACGATGCGCGGCAACCGTGCTCCCAGCCCGGTGAGAAACTCGTGCGGCACTGCGCCGCTCCAGCCCGCGAATTCCTCCAAGGTGATGCGCTGCTTGGCTTCTTCGCCGACAAACGTGGCGACGTCGCCCACCTGCACCTCGACGTGCCCCGTCTCGACCAGCGTCATGTCCATCTGCACGACGCCCACGATCGGACACCGCTTGCCGCGCAGCAGCACGTGGCCGTTGCCTTTGACGCCCACCTCACGACGCACGCCGTCGGCGTACCCGATGCGCAGCGTCGCGACCACGGTGTCGCGCGGAGCGACCCAGCTGGCATCGTAGCTGACGCTCTCGCCGGCGCCGATCCGCCGCACGCTCACGACGCGGGCCCGCACGCTGACGACGGGCTGCGGGGCCGGCACGCCCGCGGCCGCCACGCCGCCGTACAGGAAGATCCCCGGCCGCACCAGGTCGAGCGCGAACTGCTTGCCGCGCAGTGCGGCTGCACTGTTCGCGACGTGCAACATCGCCGGCCGGCGTGGCAGGCGGTCGACCGCCGCCAGGAATCGCTCGAGCTGCCGCTCGGCCGAACCATCGCGGCGCTCGGCGGAATGGAAGTGGGTATAGCACCCTTCGAGCGCGGGCGTATCGACGGCCTCGCCCAGCTCCTCCACCTCGTCCCAGCGTACGCCGGCGCGACCCATGCCCGTGTCGATCTCGACGTGGAACGCGCGGTCGCCGCGCGTGGTCCACTCCAGAATGCTGCCCCCGTTGCCGAGGGCGGGCGTCAACTGATGGCGATCGTACTCGTCGAACCGCTGTGCGCGTGCCGGCATGAAGACGAGAATCGGCCGCGTGATGCCGGCTGCCCGCAGCTCGGCACCCTCTTCAATCGTTGCGACACCGTAGCCCCAGGGATCGACCTGCTCGAGGGCCTTAGATACTAGGGCGGCTCCGACCCCGTACGCGTTGGCCTTGACGACAGGGAGGAGCCGTGTGCCTGCTATCTTTGCTATCGTTCGGGCGTTGTCGACGAGGGCGTCCACGTCCACTTCGACCCAGGCCTCGCCGCTCGTTGACACGCTCACTGGCGCGGGTATGATACCCGGCCCGGAGGCTAAATGCAAGGCGATTCAGCGCTTGGACGTGCTCTGGGACTCGTGCGAGAACTGCGGCAACGCTGTCCGTGGGACCGCGCGCAGAGCCCGCAAACGCTCCGTCCCTATCTCGTCGAAGAAGCTCTCGAGCTCGATCACGCGATCCAGACCGACGATCCCGAAGCGATGCGCGACGAGCTGGGCGACCTGCTGCTGCATCTCGCGTTTCAGATCGTGATCGGCGAAGAGCGATCGCAGTTCAACGCCGAGGTCGTCACGCACACGCTCGAGGAGAAGATGTGGCGCCGTCACCCCAATCTGTTCGGCGACGGCCGCATCAGCACCGGCGATCACCAGGGATGGGAGCTCGTGAAACGGCGCGAGCCACGCGCGGGCGGGAAGCGCGGCACGCTCGCGGGGCTTCCTCCGAATCTTCCTCCCCTGCTGATGGCCTATCGACTGCAGGAGCGAGCGGCCGGCATCGGCTTTGACTGGCCGGATGCCAAGGGGCCGATGGAGAAGGTGAAAGAAGAGATCGGTGAGCTGGAGAACGAGCAGGGAGCGGGGCGCAGGGAGCAGATCGAAGAAGAGCTCGGAGACCTGCTTTTCGCGACCGTCAACCTGGCGCGCAAACTCGGCATCGAGGCCGGTCAGGCGCTGGAGCGCGCCAATCTGAAATTCCAACAGCGATTCGAGAAGCTCGAGAAGCTTGCCGAAGAGCGCGGACTGGAGATGGGCCGGGCGAGCCTCGAGGAGCTGGATGGATTGTGGAACGAGGTAAAGCAGCGGCGCTAATTCGCTTTCAACACCGCCTCGATGAAGGCCAATGTCTTGGTTTCGACCCAGGGTGCGGACACGGCGGTGATGCCGATCGTGCCGAGCCGGTCCCCGGTGTTGGTGGGCGGCCGTCCCTTCCAGGGCGCGTGTTTGACCTCGCGCTGCACGACGATGCCGTGGCGGGGGTCGTAGCGGAAGATGAGCGCCGAGGCGAGTCCGGATCGCGGCGTGAAGGACAGGGCCACGCTCGGGTAGGCGTCGTCGCGCTCGATGTGCTCGCGAACCGAAGCATCGTGGCCCGCGTCCTTGAGCTCCGCCATGATCGTGTCGAGGACGGGACGCACGACTGAGTGCAGTCGCTCTCCGCACATCTTTCGATCCGCCTGATCCTTCGGCGTCTTGTTCGCCGGCTCCACCTTGGCCGCACGCTCGGCGTAGCCGCGGAGCAGCGCCTGCAGCTTGGCCTTGTACTCGTCAGTCACGGTCCCGTTTCCCCTTCCTCTTCTTCTTAGCCGCCACCGCGATCGCCTTCTCTGCCCACGGCTGGAGCGTCTCCGGATCCTCCAGGAGATCGGCAGGCACCTGGTAATATTGCATGATTTCCCCGCCCTCCCCGTAGGGCTGGAACGGTTTCATTGCCAACCGCTCGAAGTCCGGCCGATTGGAATCATTGACCTTGAAATAGAGCGAGTCATCGGCAATCAGCGCAAAGAACAGGTCGCCGGCATAGATGCCGACGCCGCCGAACATCGCCCGCGCGCGCAGGTGCGGCACTACACGACTCAGTTGATCGACGACGAATGTGCGGAAGCTCGAGCTGACGGGCATTACTTCACGGCATTGCTGAGTTACTCACGAACGCCAGTCGCCTGCCGTCCGGCGCCCAGGACGGGACGTTGATCGTTCCCTGACCACCATACAGGTAGGCGATGACGCGCGCCGGGCCACCACCCAGCGGCATCAATCGCAGCAGCACGTGCTTGTAGAAGGGATGATCGTCCGGCGCAACGTCCGCGGTAAAGGCGATGTACGCGATCCACTTCCCGTCGGGCGAAATGTGCGGGAACCAGTTGTTGAAGCCGTCGTTCGTGATCTGCTCCTGGCCGGACCCGTCAGGTCGCATCCGCCAGATCTGCATCCGACCGCTGCGCGCCGAGTTGAAGTAGATGTACGCGCCGTCGGGCGTGAACTCCGGGCCGTCGTCCAGTCCCGGCGCCGTCGTGAGGCGGATCTCGTCGCCGCCGGCCGCGGCGATCTTGTAGACGTCGAACTCGTGGTTGCGCTCGCCCACGTACACCAGCCACCGGCCATCGGGGGACCAGCCGTGCAGGTACGAGGGTCCCTTCGCGGTGACGCGCGTGGGCGTGCCGCCGGTTGCCGGCACCGTGTAGACAATCGACGCGCCGCTGTCCTCGACCGCGTGGTTACTAATGGCCATCATCCGGCCGTCAAACGACAGGACGTGGTCGTTATTGTTGCGCGTCGCGAATCCCGTATTGATCGGGGCGGCCGAGCGTGACGAGAGATCGAAGCGGTACAGCCGCCCCTCCTGCACGTAGATGAGCGCCTTCCCGTCGTGCGTCCAGTTGGGCGCCTGAAACGATCCCGTGTACTGATGCACGATCGTCGCGTTCCCAGCCTGAACGTCGAGAATCTCGAGGTTCGAACCGATGTAGTCGCGATAAGGGACGAAGTCGCGCTTGGGCGGTGTTGTGATGCGGACGTTGCTGAACGCCGCGCGCTCCGTGACGCTGTCGTTGTGCGAGCACACGAACAGGCCGACGTAGACCGTATCGGGGAGTGCGACGCCGGCGAGGCGCGTCGTCACGAGGGTATCGCCGAACTGCGCGACCGACATGAAGTACTCGCCATCGCGCCGCTCGAGCTGGATGACCGCGTCCGCATCCGGGAGGCTGGCGGCCGATCTGGTTTCCTCCGTCGGTCCGCTGTTCTGCCGCCGGAACTGGAGCGACATCAAGCCGTTGCCGTGCAACGCCGCGGTCACATGCGCGCTGCGCGGATCGAGCGAGGGGCGAATGGTCCAGCCGATCTTCCGATGCTCGTTCCCATCCGCGCCGATGAAGCGCGCCCGTGTCGAGAGGATGAAGTTGCCGCTGATCCGTTTCCAGGCGAAGTGAAAATCGTCGCGCGAGTCCCACATGTTCTGGCCCGAGCCCGCGACCAGATACGTCTGCTGCTTGGCGTCGTACGCTGCAGAACCTGTTGCTCGGCCGACGTCGCTGTGTGTCGTGAAGATGCCGATGGGACTCTGCGCGCCGAGGACCCCGCCGCAGACGGCGGAACTCAGCACGAGCGTCAGCAGGCGGTAACAGGGAGGAAGGCGGCGCAGTGCAGTGCGGTTCATAAGGAAGAAGACTACCTCAGACAGCGGGCACCGCCAGCTTCAGGCGCTACTTGGAATCACGAACCGATAACTCCACATTCGCCAGGGCATTCGCGATGAACACGCAGATAATCGCATTCGTGATCGTGAGCGGGATCCACAGCCCGAGCCAGCCGGCCGGAGCGCCCATCGACGATGGCGTCGCAACAACCTGTGGGAACTGAGAACTACCGAGATACAACGCGCCTCGCACCGTGTGCCGGGTCAGAACGGGTGCAACGATTACAAGCGCCGTCGCGCCGAAGGCAAGAAGAGAGAACGCTACGGCGGCTGCGACACTCGACAGACGGGACAGAAGCCTGCTCCCCAACGTGATTCGATCCACCAATACTGACGCGACGATCAACCCAAAGACTCTCGAGGCGCTCACCCTAGATTGCAATAGAACGGCCGTGCGCCGCATGAAACGGAGATTGCTCAACATCGACAGTAATAGTGCGGTTGGCACGAACAGAGCGACAAGAAGATACAGCGGTGTTGGAATCTCCCAACCCAGCAACGTCTCTCGGTACCGAGGGTCAGGCAAATTGTCAGCCAAGTAGGCGCGGAGCAGCGGGACCGAGTCTACGGGGACGAGCTGCTCATCCGGCACGCCGTCCCCAATCGGAATTACTCTCGCATCGGCGGAGCGCAGACCTGGCGACCTCGTTCGATACTCCTGCCACCAGTCCCTTAGGGGTTGATCATACTTGCGGGAGAAGTCGTACAAGATTCCTGGAAGGCGCAGGTAGTAGTGATCGAACTGGTAGATATGCGACACGGCGTTGACAAACATCAGGGCAACGATTGACGCGAGCAGGATAGCAGTACGTCGGACGCGCCGCGAACGTGCTCGGAACAGTTCCAGGTAGTAGTCTGTCTCGTCCATTACGGGTGCGCTTAAGGGAGTGTGTGTCGTCTGTCTGCAACTTTCAAAAGATGAATGAGCTGGGAGCGATGGCTAGAATGAAAAGGATTCACGAACAAAGTCCGAACGGCGCACGTTAGGCGCCGACGACGGGCCGCTGGAAGGGCACAATGTTCTCCCATTCGCTCGCGTCTGAGCGCGCGACGATCGCCACCACCGGCTCGGCAGAAATGCATGCGCAGCGCGGAGCGCCTCGCGTGCTTCGAACAATAGGCCCGCCACGGCGCGAATGAGGGGATTGCGGGACTGGCGGCTCGCGCCCGACTTTTTCATGTTCTCATCCTGGACTCACCGCTTTCTTCACGAGCGCGCCGATCTGTGCCTCTGCGGCGGCGGTCAACTCCTGCAGCGCGAAGGCGACCGGCCAGAGGGCGCCTGCGTCGAGGTTCGCCGCATCGCTGAAGCCAAACGTCGCGTACCTCGTCTTGAATTTCTGCGCGCTCTGGAAAAAGCAGACGACCTTGCCGTCCTTGGCATAGGCGGGCATCCCGTACCAGAGTTTCGGCGCAAGGGTTGGCGCGTTGGCCGTGATGATCGCATGCAGCCGCTGGCCCATGGCGCGATCCGGTTCCCGCATCCCGGCGATCTTCGCGAGCACGGCGCTTTCCCCGTTCGCCGTGTCCGCCTTCAGCTCTTGGACGCGTTCCTTCATCGCGACTCGTTCCTCGTCGGTGAAGCCCTTGGACGTCGTGCCGGTCGCGGTGGTGCGCTTGGCAGACTTCTGCGTTCCCTTCTTTGGGCTCATAGA
>Ga0137418_10000375_pt1 | contig 39269 bp, 30 predicted proteins | sample CZODoug3_1_2_16f_FD_122242 | JGI IMG/M metagenome (GOLD analysis project Ga0137418, IMG submission 122242) | Vadose zone soil fungal communities from Angelo Coast Range Reserve, California, USA - CZODoug3_1_2_16fungal (Hybrid Assembly) | ecosystem: Environmental > Terrestrial > Soil > Vadose...
CCAATCAGTTCCGCACCGTATTGGTCACCGGGCAAGCGGTGCGCTTCAATCCGAACCAGTAGCAGCAGAAATACATGAGAGTGCGTTCAAAACAATCGGAGCGTTCGCAACGAGGGGCAGCCCTGGTCATCGCCCTTTTCACGCTGATGCTAATCAGCGTTGTCGCCACCGCATTGATTTTGATGGCTGGTACGCAAGCGGCAGTGAAGGGCAACTACAAGTCTTCGATGCATGCGTTCTACGACGCCAAGGCTGGACTAGAGGAAGCGCGCGGCCGATTGTGGGCCTTCAATCCAAATAACATCAGTAATTGCGTTTTTCCAACCCCGGGCGCACCCATGCCGGTCGACCGAGTCTGTTACATCGTCAACCCGTCTCCTAATGAAGTGGTGGACCCCACGAATTTGACCGCAGCGAATCCCTATGCGGATTTCGAATACAAACAAGAATTTCAGAAGGACGTAACCGCTGCTACAGGACTACAGCCGCTGATTCCTTCGACGTCGCCTCTGTCGGGTGGTATTGCCGGGCCATTGTACAAATGGGTGCGCATCACGCCTCGCACAGAATATTCGGGAAATATTGACGTTGATGGAAGCGGGCTCCCGCTCGACAGCACAAACCCGCTGTTCTACGACGGTAACCAGCAACTCCTAACGAACCCTGGCAGCGCCGCGCAAGTCCTGACCATCACGGCGCTCTCCATGACGCCGTACGGTAGCCGCCGGATGGTGCAATACACGGTTGCCCAGGCCTTAGCTGGCGGACTGAACCTGAACCTCAACGCGGCACCGATGTTGATCCTTGGTCAGAACCCCGTTTACAATCCTCCACATTCCCTCAGCTTTCAGGTCAATGGCAACGATCGCTCGGGTGCGAACGCTGGAGCTTGCGCTATTCCTCCTCAGCCTGCCGCCACGGCAGTGGGATTGACAGACGATCCCACAACCATTGTCAGTGCCATAACGACCCTCAAAAGGCAAAGCCACTATCAAGTCTCTGGCGTGCCCTCCCCTAGCGTGACAAATGTCTACTCCAACCTCCCGCCTGGCCAACAAGACGCCACGACGTTGGACTCTTTGGTGCAAACACTCGCCTCATCCGCCACAGTGGTCATCAACGGACCGGCCACGAGCCTTCCAAACTATGGTTCGGCTTCGCAGCCTATCCTGGCCGTAGTGCTCCCCTCCAGTCCGCATGTCAGAGACGGAGATCTCACGCTCAACAATGTGACCGGCTACGGAATCCTCGTCGTTACCGGAGATTTGAACCTCAGCGGAACGTTTGGCTGGCGCGGAATTATTTTGGTCATTGGCGAGGGCAAGGTCAACGGAACTTCGGTCAGCGGCAACGAAATCGATGGCACGATGATTGTCGCCCAGACGCGCGATAGCTCCTTCAACTTGCTGACCACGCTGGGTCCCGCGACCGTAAATTGGACCAACGGCAAGGGCAGCCTTTTCTACGACAGTTGCTGGATCAACAACGCCATGTCGGCGTTTCCCTACAAAGTGCTCTCCTTCCGCGAAATTCCCCAACTGCAGTAACTCCAATCCCGCTTAGAATAACGCTCGCCTCTTCTCGGGAGGTCGACGAAATGAATTCATCTCCGCGGGTACGTAGTCCGATTCATCGCAGGTTTCTTGTCCTTATACTGATCATCGCGTCGATTGCTGTTGTCAAAATACGGGCGCGTTCAGCAGACGGCGATGACGACTGGCCCTACTATGGCCACGATGCGGGCGGAATGCGCTATTCTCCCCTCGCGCAAATCAACCGCGAAAATGTTTCACGCCTGAAAGTGGCCTGGACGTTTCACACCGGCGATGTTTCTGATGGCCAAGGCCGCCGCAAGCGAAGCGGCTTTGAAACCACGCCGCTTCTTGTCGACGGAACTCTTTATCTGACCACGCCCTTCAATCGTGTAATCGCGCTCGACCCCGCAACCGGAAAACAACGCTGGGTGTACGATCCGAAAATCGCATTGGACGGCGACTACGGCGACGGACTCGTGAATCGCGGTGTCGCCACTTGGCTCGATGCCGCGCGCGCAAATGGGCAGTCCTACCGGCGCAGAATCTTTGAGTCCACACAGGATGCGCGTCTCTTAGCGATTGACGCCGCCACCGGCGCGCCTTGCGTTGATTTCGGCAAAGCCGGCCAGGTCAGCTTGCGCGACGTGCCTCGCTATGACGCCGGCTGGTATCACATGACTTCGCCGCCCGCCGTGATCGACGACCTGGTGATCGTCGGCTCCGCAATCGACGACAATCATCGCGTTGATATGGCGCGCGGCGTGGTGCGCGCCTATGACGCTCGGACCGGGGCCTTGCGGTGGAACTGGGATCCGCTCCCGCCGAATCCACCCGCCGCTACGACCGGTACCAGCGCGAAAATCTTCCGCAGTGGCGCCGCCAACGCGTGGTCCGCCATGGCTGTTGATGCCGAGCGCGACCTGCTCTTTGTCCCCACCGGGAGCCCCAGCCCGGATTATTACGGGGGACTTCGCGTCGGAGATGACAAGTGGGCGAACTCCGTCGTCGCCCTCCGTGCCAAAACAGGCGAATTTGTCTGGGGATTTCAGCTCGTCCACCACGACCTTTGGGATTTCGACAGCGCCTCGCCGCCTCTGCTCGCAACCCTCCGCCATGACGGCCAGGACGTGCCGGTTGTCATCCAGGGCAACAAATCCGGCATGCTGTACGTGCTGAATCGCGACACCGGCAAGCCCGTGTTTCCAGTCGAGGAGCGCCCCGTTCCGCAAAGCGACGTGCCCGGCGAAGTAACTTCACCGACGCAGCCGTTTCCGCTCGCACCGCCGCCGCTCGCCGCGCACACGCTTTCCGCCGCTGACGCCTGGGGCCCCACACCGGCAGACCGCGAAGCGTGCCGCAAGACCATCGCACCATTGCGCAACGAAGGAATCTTCACACCGCCCAGCCTCCAGGGAACACTTATGGTGCCCGGCAACATCGGAGGCATGACCTGGAGCGGCTACGCGTTCGACCCGCAAAAAAGTTTGCTGGTGACAAACACCAATAATCTCGTCGCCTGGGCGAAGCTGATTCCGCGCGTCAAGTACGATCAACCAGGTGCCCACGACAACGAAGAAGCGGATCACGGAGATCAGATCGGAGCGCCGTACGGAATGGCACGCCGATTCTTGCAGTCACCTTCGGATCTGCCGTGCAGCCCGCCGCCCTGGGGCCTGCTCACGGCAATCGACATGAACGAGGGAAAAATTCGCTGGCAAGTGCCGCTCGGCTCCATGCAGGATTTTGGCGGCGCGCACGCGCAGCAGATTCCGCCGGGATCGATCAGCCTCGGTGGCCCGATCGTCACCGCCGGCGGCATCGTATTCATCGCCGGCACCACCGACTCTTACATCCGCGGCTTCGACATCGAATCTGGAAAAGAATTGTGGAAGGCGCAACTTCCCGCTGGCGCAAACGCCACGCCCATGACCTACCGCCTCGGAAGCGATGGCAAGCAATATTTAGTGATCGCCGCGGGAGGCCACGCAAAGATTTCAGAAGAAAAGCTGGGCGACGCGCTAATCGCCTTCACGCTGCCTTAATACCTGCCTCGAAACGCCATTCTCCTGAATGGCGTTTGACTTGGGCCTAATCCACCTGATGGTGCATCGCGAAAGTTTTATCGAGCGAATCCTCGTACGGATACACATGTACCATCCACCCGAAGATCGAAGGCCGGAAGCGGCCGCCGGCTGCATCGCAAGCGTCCTGCGTGGCAATCGATCCTTTCAGCCCAAACTTGCTCCAGTCCGCGTTACGCACTTGCGCGCGCGGCGGCATGCACAAATTCGTATGCAGGTGCCACATCGCCACGCTCAGCGGCACACGCGCATTAAGCTGATCCTCGCTGGCCCGCTTGGGCATCGTGTACATCGCGCCAACCAGCTCATATCCCGTTTGCGTCTTCCGATACAGGAGCGAAGTCGGTCGCCCGGGATCAAAGGTAAAAGCTTCCAGGAAGCCGTTCCGGTAACTCGTGAAGTGATATTCCGGCTGCGGAACATTCGGCATGAAAATCTTGAATCCCTCATGCAGCGCCGCATGATAATCGCGATATTTCTCAATGCCGAGGCGAAGCTGCGCAACAGTCTCCTTGGCGCGCTGCACGTCTTCCGGAGTTCGCGCGCGCATCGTCGTCATCGTCATGTGCTGGCTGTGCCCGTCATGATGGCCCGGCGTCATGTCATGCACAGCAGCCTTCTCGTTCGCATGCTCGTCGCCCATGTCCATCCCTGGCATGCTGCCGTGATCGGCTTCGGATGACGGCGAGGGAGATTCTTGCGAGGAAGCCTCCTGCGCGGGAGCGCGATGCGCCGGCAGTGCCGCCAGCAACAAAGTGAATACAAACAGCGCCCCGAGGAGCATCCCCATCTTCGTCAAAACTTGAACAATCGAGCTACGCGCTGACATTAGAATTTCTCCCGCATTAGATAATACGAAGGCGTGCGCGGGTAAGTTTCGCTATCTCGCGCGCGGTTGCGCCGATAAAACTGTACAAAGGGTCAGGTTCTCCGTTCGCGTTCAAGCTCTGACTTCGTGTCATCTGTGGTGAAATTCTTCCCTCCGCGAGCCCCATGCTAAAATTCCGGGGTGAAGAAACGCACGGTACATCCTGCCAAAACATTGTCCGGCGGTGTCGAGCCGCCCGGCGACAAATCTATCTCCCATCGCTACGCAATGATTGCGGCGCTCGCCGAAGGCGCCAGCGAGCTGCGCCATTTCGCCGCCGCCGCCGATTGCCACAGCACTCTCGCTTGCATGAAGGCGCTGGGCGCCGAAGTCAAAATCGATAAAGACACCGTGCGCCTTACCGGTCGCGGCCTCCGCGGACTGAAGGGCACACGCCGCGCTCTCGACGCCGGAAACTCAGGCACCACAATGCGCTTGCTCGCGGGGATTCTCGCCGGACAGGAATTTACCTCGCAATTGACCGGCGACGCCTCCCTGCAAAAGCGCCCCATGAAGCGAATCGTCGGTCCTCTGCGTCAGATGGGCGCCGATATCCGCGCACGCGAGGATAATTTTGCGCCGCTCGAAATCCGCGGCGGCCGCCTGCGCGCCATCGATTTCAAGATGCCCATGGCCAGCGCTCAAGTGAAGTCGGCAGTGCTCCTCGCGGGATTATTCGCGGATGGCGAGACCATCGTCACCGAGCCCGCGCGCACGCGCGATCATACCGAGCTGGCTCTCGAGGAATTTGGCGCGCCCATCGAAAAAACCGGCAAGACCATCCGCCTGCAAGGACTAATCGCGGGAAACGGTGGCACGAAATTGCAGGCGCGTTCCATCGATGTCCCCGGTGATCTGTCTTCTGCGGTCTTTTTCATCGCGGCAGCGTCACTGTTCCCAGACTCGAACTTGCTGATTCACAACGTCGGCCTCAATCCCACCCGCACCGCCATCCTCGACGTGTTCGCGTCCATGGGCGCCTCGCTCCAGATGTTGTCCGTGCGCAGCGCTCACGGCGAAATCGTCGGAGACTTAGCCGTAAAAGGAGCATCGCTAAAGGGCGGCGTGATCGAAGGCGAGCAAATTCCCTTGGTGATCGACGAATTGCCCATGCTTGCCGCGTTAGGCCCATATACGGAGCAGGGAATTGAGATTCGCAATGCCGCCGAGCTGCGTGTCAAAGAAAGCGATCGCATCGCAGCCCTAGCCGAAAATCTCCGGCGCATGGGCGCAAGTGTGGAAGAACGCCCGGATGGCCTGCGCGTCGAAGGCCGCTCAGCAGGAAAACTGCGCGGCGCGGAAATCGAGCCGCACGCCGACCACCGTATAGCGATGGCTTTCGCGGTAGCAGCCCTGGCCGCAAGCGGCCCAACAGTGATCCGAGACGCCGACTGCGCCGCCGTCTCCTATCCAACATTCTTCGACGATCTGGCCCGCGTAGCAGAGAGGTACCGATAAATCAGCGCGCCCCGAAGTAGCGGTAGTGCCCGGTAATCTTCCAATTGAAGAGCACGTCTTCCATCTGCGGCCCCTGGCCGATGTTGTGAACCACCAGAAAGCGACCGGTCCGCGCGGATTTGCGATCCACGACTATACCGATGTGCGGCACGTTGCCACCCAAATCCCACGTAACAAGATCACCGGGAGCATAATCCGCGCCCTGCGTGCTGGTAGTCAGCATCTCGCCTTTACGCGCAAAGAATGTCATCAAATTGGGAACGCGCCGGTGATCTATGTTCGTGTCCGTACGCGCCAGAAGCCATCGCCGTTGATTCGGATAGGCCGAAAAATTCCCCAGCATATCCTCGTGAACCTCTTTTTGTAGATCGACACCGACCGCGCGGTATGCGCGAATGACTTCATCAGTGCACACGCCCGTTTCGGCAGGGACATCGCCGTTAGGGAAGGGAATGCGCACGTAAGCAGAATCGTAGCGGACGGCATGGTGCGTGCGCTCTATCGCGGCGGCGACCAGTTTGTGCAGAAATTGCGCGTGCGCCGGCGAAACTGCCGGCGGACCCTGCGCCAACGTGGGCAGAAAAACCAGGAGTAGAAGTAAGACGATGCAGGCTGAGTGTCGCATCATCAAGAGCCAATACCCGGATCTTACCAATTATTCGGCCATTGCCGCGCGGCTAGCTGGTCTTGTGAATGGAAATCGAACCGTAAGTGGTCCGCAGGACAATCTTCGGCCCGCGTCCCCGCCCGTACTTGCCTTCCAAATGCGAGTCACCCGATTCGCTCTTGGTCAGCTTCAAGGAATCCGATTCAAACTCGGAATCAATCTCCCCCGAGTGGCAGTCCGCCAAAATCTCAAAGCTCGACGATTCCGGCAGCGTCAAAGTAATCGGCGCCGACGAATTCGTGATTTGAATATCGTCCTTCGGCGGGGCAGAGAAGCGCACCTGAATATTGCTGTTGCGGTCATCGATATTTATTTTTCCGCCCGCATTCTCGATCGTGATGTCCTCGTCACGCGTTCGCAAAATCAGGTTGCCCGGCGCATCGACCACGTCCAAATTCCCGGAGCCCGCCTCCATGTGCCCAGAGAGCTGGCTCAGCGTCAAATCCGTGCGGTGCGAAACAAAGCGCACGCCCTTTGTAATCCTCTCCGCGCGAATGGGGCCCACAAACTCGCCGTTAATCGTAAAGCTGCCGCTCGCGTTTACCACGTCGATGCTTCCGCCGCGGCCGGAAATCTTCACGTCGCCCTTGGTATCGAAAATCTTTGCGTCGCCGCGCCGCATGTCAAGGCTCACGTCTCCGCCCGTGCTGTGCACTTCGATGTCGCCATTCCCGTTGTCGATGTTGACCTGCGACGCCATGTCCGAAATGTTTACGTCGCCCTTTTCGCTATGGATCGCGAGCAACGCCTTCTTCGGCACAGTAATGTCCAGATCCACGCTGACCCGCGAATTGCCCCCGCTCCCAGTCGGCCGCACCTCATAGCCATCGCCGTTCTGCACGATCTCCGCGGAAACTCGCTCGCTGACTTTCTTCGCCGCGCCTTCACTCCAGCTCTTCACATTAACTTTGCCGGAAACGCGAATCTCCGGCTCGTCCGAAGCGCGAACGGTAATGTCACCACGTCCCCCGCGCACAGTAATACGCGCATTCGCAGGCACGGTTTTTGGGGCAACATCGATGCTGCTGGCAAACGCTTCTCCAGGAATATCGATGTCTAGTCCGGGGATGTGCCGGTTCGCTTGATCGACGCCGACAACGATACCTACAATTGCAAGCAGAGCCACCACAAGAAAAACTTCGCCCGACGTAATTCGCGATGCGCCTGGCTGCACACCTCGCGCGCCCGCCGTGCGCTCATAAATCTTGATGGCTCCCCAGAAAATCAAAATGAGCGGCCACCAATGCAGAATGATTCCTGTCAACTCGAATCCGCGGTAATTGTGCAGCAGCAGCAGCAAACCGATGAAGATCAGGACCAGTCCGCTGAATACGCTGCTGCCGCGAGGGCGAAGGCTGGCCATGAGTGGTTATCGTCCCTGTCCTGGCAGTGAACCCTGCGCAGGACCGCCCGCAGCGGGAGGCATGGACGCGGGAGGAACAGGAGGCGGCGCGGTGGTCGAATCAACATGACCGGTCATCGGCGCCATCGAAGACGCCAGCATCACCGCGCCAATCACAATCAGAATGAATGGATACGTATTGCCGAAATCGAAAGTGTCGCCGCGAACTTCGTGCAGCAAAAACAGCACGCCAATCGTAATGAGTACCGCCGGACCCATCAGCCCGCGAATCGTGCAACGTGGGCACCGGCAATGATTTTCTCTAGCCATACTCTGTTATCGACCCTCGAGCCGATTCCGGAACATCAGCAGTCCGACAATGATCAAAAGCACCGGCCAGAACTGCTGAATTCTCCACCAGGGAAACCAGTCAAAATTGTGCAACAGCAGCAAAATCCCGATGCCGATAATCAGAAAGGGACCGACGGGCTTTCCTTTGCTGAAATTTTCCAGTGGATCATCCAGCCGCTGTCCCGCAAGCCGCGCCTTTGCCGTGCGGTACGCATCAATCGGCATGTAAATCCAAAGCCCGGAGATGCAGATCCACAATGCCGCTTCCGCTCCGCCGCTTACCGCCCCGTCCACGCCGATAATGAAGAGAAACAGAAAAATCGCCAGGTGGATAATGCCCTTGCCATACTGCTCGTTGTAAAACGCGCCAAGCCCCGGCAAAAACCCAAGAAAAAACGCCAGTATCGGACTAGGTCCCAATCCCGAAGCAGGCGGCGCTCCCGGAATCCCCGAAGCTCCCGTCATATTCACCGCCGGCGCCGGCGCAGAATTTCCAGCCGCCGCTGGTATCGGCAGCCCCATCACATTCGCCAGGCAATCTTCGCAATAAAGCACATCGCGAACCGGCCGCACGCACACCGCGCACATCGCCTTGCCGCAGTTCCGGCAATACCCTACGGCATCCGCATCGGGATGCACCGCACACTTCATAGCACGCTCCTCGACGTCATATTCCCCCGAGCCCGCCACACACCGCCGGAAACTCCATCGCCAACACTTCTATCTGCCGAACCAGATCATTCGCCCGATTCTGCTGTCGGGGCGCTGCCGGCTTTGAGCCATCACTGCTGCCAGGTTGCTTCTGCGGGGACGTTGCGGGAATAACGTTCTCCGGAGTCGCCCGGAGATCGCTATCCTCGCGCAGACGCGACTGAATCTCGTTCACTACACGCAAATCGTTCACAAACTTAACGCCGCTCCCATACGCCAGATGCGCCTTGTTGTTCGCGTTTCGATAAATGGCCGCGGGCTTCAGATCCGCCAGCTTTGGATGCCGCCAATTGAATCCCGACGCCGTCACAAAAAGGACGACCGTAGCCGCCACGGACAGCGCGCCATAAGCAAACCGAATCGATGTCGTACTGCGAACCCAGCCCAAAATCATGCGCCAGCCGGTCACCGTCTCGCGCGGCCCCAACGTCTTGTCCAGAATCGAGTACACCAGCCGCGGCGGCGCTTCGATCTGCTCCATCCCATGCAGCCCGGTCAGCAAATCAGAAACGCTTGCCACCAGCGGCGCGCACCGCGCGCACGTAGGCACATGCGCGGAAAACTCCGCAAGCTCAGCCGGGTTCAACACTCCGTCGAGATAATCGCTAAGCCGCGCTTCCGTTTGTTCGCAAGTCCAACTCATACCGCACTCCAGATCCCAGCCGCGAAATCGTTCACGATGGCCGCACTCCCATCTGCTGCAAAATGCGCGCCAACTCAATGCGCCCGCGGTTAATCCTCGATTTTACCGTGCCTTCGGGCACCGACAGTACCCGCTGTATCTCACCGTATTCCAATTGTTGCAAGTCCCGCAAAATCACTGCCTCCCGCAATTCCGGCGAAAGCTTCCTCAGCGCCGTTTGCACCTGCCCGCTAAGCTCTCCCAGCAGCGCCAACTCGTCCGGCCGCCGCCCCGCCGACTCCTTGTTTTCCACCACCGGCATCGCATCGTCCAGCGAATCCGTCACCCGGTCCCGCTTCGTCCGCCGGTAATGATCGATCAGCAGGTTTCGCGTCACGCTTGTCACCCACGTCGCAAACCCTCCGTGCGCCGATCGATAGCTCCCCAGAGTCCGGTAGACCCGCAGGAAGACGTCCTGCGAGAGGTCTTCCGCCTCCGTGCCATTCCCCGTGAACCTATAGCAAATGTTGAAGATGCGGCGCGAATGGCGGCGCACAAGCTCTTCCCAGGCCGATCCGTCGCCCTGGAGGCATTGCTGGACCAGTTGGGCATCCTGCTCCAACGTCTCATCAGCCTCGAATCCTGGTACGGTGACATGCGCGACTACCCTCGGTCAATTTCTTGTTAAACCGTGGGCAGCCTATCTCGGCCTGCCATACTATGGAACGAAAAGTGCCCCCGAAATGTTCCCTCAGGCACCCAACCCCGCAGCGCAAGAATGTCCGCATCTTACTCATCCGTAGGAAGAAACACAACGAATGTCCGCGAAGACTCTGGTCCTTCGCGAGATGCTGTGCCTGGCGGTCGTCACTCCCACCTTCCGCGCCCGGCATCGACCTCATGTCCGCCTTTTGAGGAAGCTAAAACTGCGTTTGAACGAAGTGTCTCATTGTCGCCTGGGGAATAGCCCACGGGCTGCACTATTTGCTTGACGAGCGGTTAGCTCCGGAATATAGTGAAAAGTGGTTAAAGTTATGCCCGACGACGGTAGCGCCAGCATCCTGCTGGCGTTTTGCTTTTCTGGGAGGGCCATTTCTCCTGAACGGCGTTCTAGCAATGATGGCTGTGCACAGTTCTAGTGCAAACAAGTCATTTAGAATCAACACTTGCAAAAGTGTATCAAAACAAACGACTTTAAGTGCGATTAGAATCAACACTTATGAAAAAAGGGGAGGGGGGTAGGATCACCTTGCCGCCCAAGATACAAAAAGGTTAGCTCTTTTCCAGCATTACTTCTGTGGACTTGATCACCGCGGACACGGTATCGCCGACCTTGAGCTTCATCTCGTCCGCGCTGCGCTTGGTGATTACGCTCTCGATCAGATTGTTTCCCACGCTCACAACCACGTGCGCCATTACGCCGCCGAACTGGATTTCGACGACTTTGCCTTCGAGCCGATTACGCGCCGAGAGTGTCATAACGCGCAGAATACGCCCCGCCAGCGAAACAGTCCATACGTGTAGCTAACACTTCCTTCCACACTTTTTTGCGACCCACGCCAAACATCTGGCATCGCACGACAAAGGAGGACCAATTCATGGGTCATGAAACTCATCAAGGTCACACGCATCAGCACGGAAGCAACTGCGGCCACACCGCCATCATGCACGATGGTCACCAGTGTTTCCTTCACGATGGCCACATGCACTATGTGCATGGCGATCATGTCGACGAACACAAGCTGGAAGTAAATTCCAAGAATCCGGCGAAATGCACCGCTGGACAGCCCTGCGGCGGTCACGAAGCCACTCACCGTCACAGCCCGAGCTGTGGGCATGAACCCGTTCCTCACGGCGATCACACGGACTACCTCGTGTCTGGTCATCTCCACCATGATCATGAGGACCATTGCGATGACCACGGCGCCGTTCAGCTGGCTGCTGCCGCATCGCGGTAACGGACAGCCCGCTGCGCGCTCACCGTAGCTAGAAAGGCAGGCGTCCGATCTTAATTAAGAGGAACTCGGATTTCTTGAGGACATGGCTTCCAACTATCTCAACCACCTAAGCAGTTCTCTCCAGGTCGCATGATTTCGCCTAACCTCTATTCGGATTAAGTCGATTTGACCTAACGAGTGAAAACGTATGTAATCGCTACATGCGTTTCCGGATGTCGCTGCTCGCGAACATTGCCTTTGCCGCATTTTTCGCACTATCGGCGCGCGCGCAATCATCGGCAAGCATCGCCGGCGTCGTTATCGACTCCTCCGGCGCGCCGATTTCTGGCGCGATGGTCACCGCAAAGAATCTCGAAACCGGAGCAGTCCGAAGCACCACCACCGACACTGGGGGACGCTATGTGGTCCTGGCGCTCCCGGTCGGGCAATACGAAGTACGAGCGACCAAAGCCGGCTTCAAGGAATCGATCCGCAGTGGCATTCAGCTCGCCATCGACCAGGAGGCAAGGGTCGACCTGAATCTGCAAGTTGGTGCTATCGAGACGCAAGTCATCGTTACTTCCGATGCCTCGATCGTTTCCACCACCACCAGCGACATCTCCGGGCTGGTTGGCGCGCAGCAAATCAGGGATTTGCCTCTCAACGGCCGCAGCTTCGATCTCCTGCTTACGCTCAATCCCGGCGTCGTCAATTTTACGTGGATGAAGACCGGCGGAACAGGCATCTCCAACTCCAGCACCGGCAACAACTTCGCCATCAGTGGCCAACGCCCGCAGCAAAATCTCTTTCTGCTAAACGGTGTCGAATACACCGGCGCCGCCGAAAACAATATGCAGCCCGGCGGCCCCTCAGGCATGCTTCTCGGCGTTGACGCCATACGCGAATTCAATGTCCAGCGCGACTCCTACGGCGCCGAATACGGCAAGCGCCCTGGCGGACAAGTCGCCATCGTCACGCAATCCGGCACCAAGCAATGGCACGGCTCCCTCTTCGAGTTTCTCCGCAACAGCGCCCTGGACGCGCCCAACTTCTTCGACCAGAATGGCGCTCCGCCCTTCCAGCGCAATCAATTCGGCGTAGCCGCCGGTGGCCCGCTTCAGCGGGACAAGACATTTCTCTTCGCCAACTACGAAGGCTTCCGCCAGCATCTCCATCAAACCTCCGCCGCCTTTGTCCCTGACCTTGCCGCTCGCGCTGCCGCCGCTCCCAGCGTTCAGCCGCTGCTGAATCTCTGGCCGACACCCTCCGCCAGTGACCCCGATTTTCCCGGCGTCTGCACCCCTCCTACCACGCTCCCCACCAACTCCTGCGGCATCGCCGAAGTCTTCAGCAGCCCCCTGCAAACCATTCGCGAGGATTTCGGCACCGCCCGCGTCGACCACATTTTCTCTTCGCACGACACCATTTCCGGCATCTACACAATTGACGACGGCGACGACTTTACCGCCACTCCTCTCGATCCTTTCAGCGCCGATGTTCTCACCCTGCGCTCCCAAGTCGCCAGCCTTGAAGAAACGCACATCTTCTCTCCCTCCTTCCTCAACACCACGCGTTTCGGTTACTCCCGCGCCGGCTACTTCTTCACCGGTGAGCCCACGCCCAGCACGCCCGCCGCCACCGTCCCCGGTTTTCTCCTCGGCCGACCGGTAGGAGCCGTAGTGGTGGGAGGCAGCACCGCCTCGAATCCCCAAGCACAACTCGGCCTCGCCGGCAGCAACAATGGCAGCAATCTCCGCATCGCCCGCAATCTCTACACACTAGAGGATCGCGTCAGCCTCACCCGCGGCCGCCATCAATTCGATTTCGGCGTCTGGCTCCAGCGCTTCCAATCCAACGAAACGATCGCGCTCAGTCAGTTCGGCCAGGCCACGTTCACCAGCGTGCAAACGTTTTTGCAGGGCAATATCTCCAGCTTCCTGTTTGACCCCGCTCCTACGGAGATGAACTGGCGCGCACTCTTTGGCGCCTGGTTTGTTCAGGATGTAATTCGTCTCAGCCCGCGCCTCACGGTTTCGCTCGGATTCCGCTCGGAATCTTCTTCAGGCTGGAATGAAGCGCACGGCCGCGCCGCCAACTACTTCTTTACAAATGGCGTAATCAATACCACCCCGCACGTCGGCGATTCCATCTTCCAGAATAACAACGCAACATTCCTTCCTCAGCCGCGCATCGCTGTAGCGTGGAGCCCTCTCGGACCCAAAACCGTCTTTCGCGCCGGCTTCGGCATGTACAACGACTTGCAAGACGCTCTCGGCTACCGCACCGATCAAAACGCTCCCTTTAACCCTACGTTCAGCACACCGCTAACTGTCGCGCAACTTCCTATCAATCCTGGTGGTCCCTTTCCGGCCGCTTCCAAACTAGTCCCCGGCGGTGTCGATCCCAACATGAAAACGCCCACTCTCATTTCCTACAGCCTCCGAGTGCAACGCGAACTCTCGCCCAACACGTCCGTCACCTTCGGTTACATTGGTTCGCACGGATATCACGAAATGATCGGTATTGACGCCAACGAGCCATTCCCCGTGATCTGTCCTGCCGCTCCGTGTCCCGCGACATATCCCGCTACATTCCCCGCCGGCATAGCTGGCACGCCAGTACCCGCGGGCGCTTTCTTCATTCCGACCGGCACCAAGGCCAATCCTGCGCTCAACAACACCTGGACCTGGTTCTCCCGCGGCGACAGCTCTTACAATGCTCTGCAAATCGACGCGAATCGGCGCTTCAGTGCCGGCCTCACGCTCCGCGGCGTCTACACCTTTTCAAAAGTTCTCGACGACGGCGACTCCCTTAACGCTACAACTTCTGGCGGCGGCCCAGCGCTGGCCTCAAATCCTTTTGATCTTCGTTCTGATCGGGGGCTCGGGAGTTTTGATGTTCGTCATGCCGCCGTCGTTTCCGGCATCTACGTCCTGCCGATCGGCAGAGGCAAGCGCTTCGTCAATGGTTGGAATGGCCTGGCCGATCGCCTCGTCAGCGGTTGGTCTGTCAATTCTGTCGTTACGCTGCAAGGCGGTTTTCCGTTCTCCCCGCAACTCAGCTACAACCCCTCGGGTAACGGCGATACGCGAAATCCTGTTCGCCCGTTTCTCAATCCGAATTTCTCGGGTCCAATCATCCTTGGCACACCCGCCAAGTGGTTCGATCCCAATGCCTTTCTCGCGCCGAGCAATACCCCTGCGAACACCGGCTTCTATGGCAACGTCGGTCGTAACACTCTCATCGGTCCCGGGCTTGCCACTTGGGACTTCGCGACGTTCAAAGACATGGCCATTCGCGAGCGCCTCAACCTGCAATTCCGCGCAGAAATCTTCAACCTGCTGAACCGCGCTAATTTCAACACGCCCAACGGCGTGGCCTTCACCCCGTCTGGCGTGAGCCCAACCGCCGGCGCCATCACCAGCACCTCCACAACTTCGAGGCAGGTTCAGTTCGGACTTAAACTTCTGTGGTGAATTAACCTGTTATCGAAAGTCAGGTTATAGGCAATGAGGGTCTGGACAGTCAGACTTTTGCCGTTGAGTTTCTGGAAGGTACTTTCTCTGCAGCTTCTTTCTCGGGTGCTGTTTCTTCCGGCGGCCGGCCAATTCCCAATCGCCGCATTTTGTACAGCAATGTCGTGCGCTTGACACCGAGCCGCACCGCCGCGCCGTGCGGCCCACCGAGCACCCAATGCGTGTTTTGCAAGACGTGCAAGATCAGCTCGCGCTCGGCTTCCGCAAGGGTGGGACTCGCGGGCCGGGAATCAATCTGCTTCGTTTCGGTCGGGCGCGAAAGGGCGAGTGTTGTACCGGTGGAGACCACCACAGAACGCTCCACTACGTTCTGCAACTCGCGCACGTTGCCGGGCCATCCGTGATTCACCAACGCTTCCATATCTTCAGGCAAGATCTTTTCGATGCGTTTGTTCATGCGCCGCGCGTATTTATTTACGAAGTGCCACGCTAGAACCGGGATATCGTCCACGCGGTCACGCAACGGAGGGATTTCGATAGGGAAGACGCTTAGGCGGTAATAGAGGTCCCGGCGGAATTGCCCGTGACCCACCATCTCCAGCAGGTTTCGATTCGTCGCCGCGACCAGCCGGAAATCGACTCGGATCGTCCGCGTGCTCCCCAGTCGTTCAAATTCGCGCTCCTGCAATACACGCAAGAGTTTTGACTGCAACTCCAGGGGAATGTCGCCCGCTTCGTCGAGAAAAAGGGTGCCCTTGCTGGCCAGTTCGATGCGCCCGACGCTCCGAGCTACGGCGCCAGTGAAGGCGCCGCGCTCGTGTCCAAACAGTTCGCTTTCCAGCAGCCCTGCCGGAATCAATGCGCAATCCGCACGGACCAGGGGCTGGTCGCGCCGCGAACTCAAGTTGTGAATCGCCCGGGCAAAGACTTCTTTGCCTGTGCCCGTTTCTCCCAACAGCAGGACCGTGGCATCCGTGCGCGCGACTGTCTCTACCTGTTCCATTACCTGCCGCAAAGCCCGGCTTTGCCCAACTATTTCGCCGTTGCCTTGCGCCAATCGGATCGCGTTCGTCACAGGGTCGCCCGCTGGAAGGAACTTCGGAACCGAAGAACAACCGCATCCTAGTGCACTACAGTGCACTTTGCAATACAAGAACAAACCATTTGACAGTTTTTCCGGTGAAATAGTTGCGGGTGAAAGCGCTTGCCTGCGACGCTCACCGAGCTTCCAGCGCCAGGCGGCGCGTTCTAGGAGAGTCTTAGCGGCTTAGGCTAAGCGGCGACGCGGTTTGCGTCCTCTTCGCAGGAACTCGTCTACCGCATGGCGCACGAGTGCCGAAACAGGCGCCAGCGATTTCTTCGACAGCGCCGCCAGCGCTCGCAGTTGCCGATCGGTCAGCCAAACAACGGTTCTTTTCATGCTCCAATAGTGGCTTACAGTCCTCTTAGGATCGATAGGCACGCCGTACTGTTGGTAGCCTACACTTCCTACTAAGGCTCGATAGGCCATTCGTACTGTTTGGCCTGGCCGCAACGCTTCTCTAAGAAGTTTCGCCCTCCGTCATCTTGCTGTCAAGGCGCGTCAAGAAATTGACGTACTGGATAGATCCTAAGCTATTCGGGCTAAGGCCACCGTTCAGCTAACTCTCTTAGCTACACCAGGCTACAGTAAATTACCTGTTCCAAGGGGTTTGGAAGGGTAGGTGCTACCTATAACAGTTCAACTGTCTCGTGCGTGGGACTCTGTCCGCTTCACTACAACCGTGGAGCAGATCTTATTGTTTGGACTCACGCGACCGCGCCGCGCCGGGGATCGCAAGGAGTGACGCTCCCTGACCCAACGTCGCTGCTCTGTCCTGGCAGTTGAAGTGTCAGTTGTGACGAAGGTCGGGTGGTCGGCGAAATAACGCTCATCATCCAAAAAACTCGCGGTGTTGCACCTTCACCGGAATATTGCTATGAGGCAGCGAGGTTTCCGGATGAGTGGGTGTCACCCCGCTGCGTAAAAGGGGACCGAAGATGAAGCTACAGAAAACTCATGGATATAAGTCTCAAGAGGAACCCCAAACCAAACAAGCTATCTACACCAAACTGCTACGCACCGCGAAAGTTACGGCGGAGGAAGCTGCCACCCTTTCCGACGCCCTCCTGCTATGCCTTCGCAGAGTCTGTGACTGCACCCGTTGGCCCTTCGCGCATGCCCGCATCCTCTCGCAAGAGGATGCCTTAGACGCGCATGGCGCTAAAGAAGTCTGGTATGTGCCTTTTCTGGATGCGCAGACATTCCGAGACAAAGCATTGGGCATGAGCCATTTACGATCCGGCATCGATTGGCGCGCGCGGGTGGTCAGCACCGGTAAGCCAATCGTTCTCTGCGATCTTGCGCACGAATTGGACCTCAAGGGACAGCGCGCTGCCCGGGACCTTGGCCTGAGGTCGGCCCTGGCCATGCCCGTCTTAGCAGGGGAGAGTGCCACTGCGATTTGTGAATTCTTCTCTTCCACCTTTATCCATGAGGATGAACTATTGCAGGAAGTCTTTGCCGCGATCGGAACCACGCTGGCCCACGCGATTGAGGCCAAGCAGTACCGTGCGCGCCTTCACGAAATGACCGCGAGGCTGTTGAGCCTCCAGGACGATGAGCGCCGACGGTTGGCCCGAGAACTACACGACACCACTGGCCAAAACCTATCGATGATGATCGTGGATATTGATTTCCTGGGTCGCGAAAAAATCCCCGGCACAGAGGCACGCGCCAGGCTTGCCGAGTGTGGGGAACTTGCGCGGCGCAGCCTCGAGGAGGTGCGAACCTTCTCCTATGTCCTTCATCCTCCGCTGTTGGAAGAACTCGGTGTCTTCCCGGCCTTACGTCAGTTCGTGGAGGGATTCTCGGAGCGCAGCGGAATCCTGGTGACTCTCGACTTACCCGCTGGTTCCGTTCGGATGCCCCCGGAAATCGAGACCACCATCTATCGGGTGGTCCAGGAAAGCCTCGCCAACATCCACAGGCACTCGCACGCGTCAAGGGCTACCGTCCGCATTGCCCGTCATCCCGCTGAAATTACCATAACCGTGGAGGACAATGGGTCAGGTCTTCCCGGCGCAATCGAAGACGTATCCTACCCTACCAAAGTGGGCGTTGGCATCGGCAGCATGCGGGAACGTGTCAGGCAATGCGGGGGTCGCTTGGAGCTACACTCCCAGGGCGTTGGAACGCAGTTGCAAGTCAGTTTGCCCTTGGCACAAACACAACCTGCGCTAACACGTGCGGCGGCCGCCGCTGCAGGAGCCGCTAGAAGCTAGCTTGATCGAGCGGGAACAGCACGAATCTCCGGATCAGTCCTAACTAAATACCCTTCGTCTGAGGGGGTTTGATAGACGATTGCCTCGCCTTGTAACCCGCCTTACTTCACCGGGCCGAGATAATGATCTAGCCAGTTCAGCGCTTCTTTCATCACCGGCAATTGCGGGGGAGCGTGTCCGGTATCAAACAGGACGCGCCGCTTATCCTGATCGGGAACTCCAAATAAGCGGAACATCGGCTCCTGGCAGGTTTCGAGCGGAATCACGAAATCGTACCGGCCGTTTATCATGAGCACGGGTACTTTCACGCGTGATGCAAAGTTCATAGGATCCGCTTCCGGAAGAATTTTTTGGTTGTTGCAACCTCCCGCGGCTAAGACGGCAGCTTTGAAACGGTTTTCGACGGCGAGCATGATAGGGCCCTCGACCGCGCCCCAACTGATGCCGTAGTACGCTAGCCGCCCTTTATCGATGTCGGGCCGGGTCTCCAGGTAGTCGAGCGACCGGCGCAAGTCCTTCGCCTGCTGAATCGTTTCGTCCCTTTCCGCGTTTGTGCCGGAATCCGGCGGATTGCCCAGCCGCTCATACGTATCCTTATAGATGGGGAACAGCAAAGCGCGTCCGCTCTTCACCATAAAATCGATCAAAGACAATTGAGTGTCTTCGACGGTATGAAACATCTGGGCGCCGCCGTGCGGAAAGTAAACGACGGTTTGGTACGGTGGAGAGCCATTCTTGGGCAGGAAGAGGTAGGCGATTACGGTCTCATTTCCGTACGCCGCACGAAAAGTAATTCGCTGCCGCCGCCAATATGGTGAGCTATCGTCTTCAGATTCGACCTTAGCCTCGAGCGGCGTCCGATCGTAGGAGTAAAGGCCCTCATAGATATGGAAGACGGAGTCTGGAACCGGTTTCATGTTGCGATAGTCGGCCGCCTCAAAAGAGATAGGCGTGGTGAGAGTCTCGGATAATGCATCCGGGTGAAGGTACTTGACCAGTCGCACGCCGTGTGTTGCGAGGCGCTCGAAGGGCAGCCGTGCATCGGGCTGGCTGTACATATAGGGAACGTCCGTGGAAGCGCCGCCAAGAATGTACTTGCGGTCTCCGGAAGAGTTGAGGCACCACTCTTTCACGTTTCCTGCCATGTCGTAAGTGCCGAAGGGTCCGAGACCCGAATAGTTTCCTGCTGGCGCCGGGCCTTTCCCGGAAAAATTACTTACCTCGAGAATGTCCGAGAAGCGCCCCATATCTGCGGCGCGATACCAGTGAAAAGCTGTGGGGAGACTCTTGCCGCTGAATTGCGCGAAGGCGGCGGCTTCATACCAACTCAGTCCGCTGACAGGATATTCATCCTGGCCTGTGGGATAGGTTCCTAGTTCCCAGGTGGATGGGCCGGGGCGATCCGTTTTGTCACGAAAGAGCAGCATGGCCTCGCTGAAGCTGAGTGTGCGTTTGTCGTTGAGGAATGGGAATTTCCAATACTTTGGTTCCCGGTAACCGCCTGCATCTACAAATTTCTTGTATTCGCGATTCGTGACTTCGAACTTGTCGATCCAGAAATCGTCCAGCTTTGCTTCGATGTGACCCGTTGGGTCCACTAAGCCAGGAGGCACGTGCACCATTCCGGGCGGGAGGCTTCCGACCGGGTCCAAAATAACCTTGAGAGGTGTGCCCTCTAGCGCGGTGCCCGTGGCCTCGACCGTTTCGTACCCGTCCTTCTGCAATTTGAATGCATAAAACGAGTGAGGCAGCCGATTCCCTTGCAGTGGAGTCTTTCCCAGATACTCCCACTGGCCGTGGACATCGGCGTAATCGCGGATATACACATCCGCGCCCGGCGGTGTTGAAAGCGCGCCATTCGGCCACAGCGTTCCTGCTTTTAACTTGGTCAGCGCGGAATCCCCCGGCGCGAACCGTTCGGCTTGCTGAATAAGCCGGTAGGCGGCGATTCCTTTTCTGTCCAGCGCGAGTTGTTGGATTTCTTGCAGTGCTCTTTCTCGGACCCATTTAACGCGGGAGTAGTGCCGATAGGCCAGGCCAGCGGAGACGCCCGCGAGGACAAGAACCACCAGCGCTCCGCCGATAAACGACGGCTTACGCAGCACTTTCGCGATGGGTATTCCCGCGCTTGATTCGACCAGCCGCTGCTGGCGCAGTTTTTGGAACTCCGCCCGCATTTCCGAGGCCGAGGCAAAGCGCTTATTAGGGTCTTTTTCCAACGCTTTGCGGACAATGCGATCGAGCTCGTTGGGGACTCCGGGGTTCAATCGAGACGGCGGTGGTGGAGTGGCGTGCAGAATGGAATCGGAAACCGCGGCGGAAGTCTCGCCTGGAAACGGCCGTTGGCCGCTCGCCATTTCGTAGAGGACGGTGCCGAAGCTGAAGAGGTCGGTGCGTGCATCGAGCTGCTCACCGCGCGCCTGCTCGGGCGACATGTACGCAACCGTTCCAACGGCGACGCCGGGAGTGGTCAGGATGTCTTGCGTGACGCCACCGACGGTGGGAAGAGCGGATACGCCAACGGCTTCGGGGACGCGGTAGTGGTCGTAAGTCACCTTGGCGAGACCAAAATCGAGAATTTTGATGTGACCGCGCCGGGTGACGAAGATATTTCCAGGCTTCACGTCGCGGTGAATAATGCCCTGGCTGTGAGCGGCATCGAGGCCGTCTACGATCTGAACGGCCAGGCCTAGAAGTTCATCCATCTCCAGCGCCTTGCCACCCACGTGGTCTCGCAGTGTTTGCCCTTCGAGTAGCTCCATGGCCAGGAAGCACTGGCCGTGAGCTTCGCCAATTTCGTAGATCGTGCAAATGTTTGGGTGATTCAACGCGGAGGCTGCGCGCGCTTCGCGGCGAAAGCGTTCAATGGCCTGAGGATCGCGGGCAAATTGCTCGGGAAGAAATTTCAGCCCGATAAATCGCCCAAGTTCGAGATCCTCGGCCTTGTAGACCACGCCCATACCGCCGCTGCCGAGCTTCTCGATGATTCGGTAATGGGAAATCGTTTGGCCGATCATGTGGGTACACTGATGGGTCAGGGCGTGTTCGTTGTTGCGATGTTAGTTGCTGCGTAGAAGCAAGTCAATCAAAACGGGATAAAGTCGATCAATCTCGCCTTGCGCGGTGGGCGGACATGCGATGGCCACCTGTCGATTTCATCCAAGTTGTCGTTAGAATAGGGTAATCTCATTTCGCGCCGAGTACCGAAACTCATTCTAGTTTCTAGCTTGGAGGAGCAATGATCGATGCCCTTTATGACCTTATCGGCGGAAAGAAAACAATCTGGGCTGCCACAGACGCCTTCTACCGCAGAGTTTTATCGGACGACACGATTCGCCCCTTTTTTGAAACAACCGACGTGCCCCAGTTACGCGCTCGCCAGAGCATGTTCATCTCGATGCTGCTCGGGGGAGAGGTGGTTTATACGGGCAAGGATATTTCCGCGGCGCACGCGCACGTACGAGAGCAGGGGTTGAATGATGGGCATTTCGATCGGTTTCTAAATCACTTTCGTGAGGCTTTGAAGGAAGTGGGCGTCGAACCTGACAAGGTTGCGAAGGTTGCTAAACTCCTTGAAAGTAAACGTGGCAGCGTCCTGAATGCCTGAAGCCGGCTTGCGAGCCGCCAATGTAACAATCCTACCGGCGATCAGCGTGTGCGTCCTGCATTCAGGCATGCCGCCTGATTATCTGGATTCCCGGAGATCGAGAATTTGCTTGACTCTGACGTTACGTCAGCCTTTACAGTCGAGCCTTCGGAGGTTATGACGATGCGCATCGGCGATTTTGCCCGGCTCGGGAATGTTTCGGTGCGAACCTTGCGTTTTTACGATCAGACCGGATTGCTGGCTGCGAAGCAGGTCGACGTAAACACTGGTTACCGCCGGTACGATGTCCAGCAACTCACGGACTTGCGCCAGATTCGCGTTTTTCAAGACTTAGGATTTTCGCTGAGCCAAATCCGCACCGTTCTTCGCCGCGAGCTGCCTTCCTCCCAGCTGCGTGCCTTGATGGAGGAGCGCCGATCCGAGATCAAACGCCAGGTTCGCGAGGATGTCGCCCGTTTGGCGCGCATCGAGCGCTTGTGCGCCTTCGGGCAGGCGAGCGTTTTTCCCGCACCGATTACTCTCCAGGAGACGAACGCAACCTGGATTGTGTCGTTGCTGGAAAAACTCCAGCGCTATGAGCAGGCGGAAGAGATGTTTCAGGAACTGGAGCGCAAGGTGCCGGCCCATTTGCTGACCGCACAACGTTCCGCGTTTTGGCACGCTTGCGAATTGGACGGCGGTTCCATTGATTGCGAAGTCGTTCGTTTCCTGAAGCAGCCGATTTCGCGGATTCGCGGGATGCGCGTCTATCGCATTCCCGCCGCAACAGTGGCGTCGGCATTTCATTGCGGTAGTGACGAAACCATTGGTGAATCTTACAAGCAATTGAATAGCTGGCTTGCCTCCAGTGATTTGCGGCTGCAAAGAGGACCCAAGCGTGAGATTTATTGGCTCGAGTCGAACGCCAAGAATCGCATGCAGGCGGTGACGGAAATCCAGTATCCCGTCACGCGCGTGGCCGTTAAGCGGGGTCGAGCCGCTTGATGTCTCGACGCTAACACCATCTTCAGAGGAGACTCAGCATGCGTATTGCTTTCATCCTGGTGTGCCTGACGGCATCGATTTTTTCAGGTTCGCGGACTACAAACCAGACAAAGGAGACCCCAAAAGTGAGCGAGAAATCTGCAGTGCGATTTATCAAGTCGGGCACGCTGCCGCCATCGCCCGGATACTCCCAGGCGGTGGAGATTCGGCCGGGCGCGCGCATCATCTATATTGCCGGACAGGTGGCGATGGATGGTTCCGGGAAGCTGATCGGCGAGGGCGACTTGCGAGCACAAGCCACGCAAACATTTGAGAATTTGAAAGCCGCGCTACAAGCCAGCGGTGCCGGCTTTGAAAACGTGGTGAAGCTCAACAGCTATTTTGTGGACATGTCACAGCTTCCCGCTTTCCGCGAGGTACGCGATAAGTACGTGAATACCACGAATCCGCCGGCAAGCACGGCCGTGCAGGTCAGCCGACTCTTTCGCGAGGGATTTTTGGTGGAGGTCGAAGCTGTAGCGGTCGTGCCGGAATAGAGTCACACTGGCTTTCAAGGAGTGCTACGCTACCTCCGCCACGATGGCGCAAACTCTCGCTTTCTCTCGGCTGGCATCCTGCCAAACGGCCAATTCAGGTGGGAATTGGACGAGACTCGCTGGTGTGGACGTGCTCCGCGGCCTCGCAATACTATTTGTCCTTTTAAACCACGTCCACATGCGCCTGGCGATAGCGCGGATTCAATATGTCGCCGACACTTCCGAACCGCTCATTGCATCGCTCGTCTGGAATGGACAATTTGGCGTTCAGATATTTTTCGCCGTGTCTGGCTTCCTTATTACGTCCACGGCGCTGCGACGTTGGCACACGCTCTCGAATGTGAGGTTGCCGGACTTTTACCGGCTGCGCGTCGCGCGTATCGCACCGCTGCTTCTGGCGCTGCTTGTTGTGATGACCATTTTGCATTACGCAAAAGTGCCGTCGTTCGTTGTTTCCGAAAGAACTGGCGGCATCGGCCGCGCGCTGCTCGCGTCGTTAACTCTGCACGTGAATGTGTTGCAAGCGCAACGCGGATGGCTGCCCGCCAGTTGGGGTGTTCTCTGGTCGCTTTCCGTTGAAGAGATGTTCTATCTCTTTTTCCCAGTCACAGCGCGGTTTTCCAGAAGTAGCAATGTTTTCGCCTCAATTCTGTTCTGTTTTGTCGCGCTGGGGCCGTTCGCTCGCACTCTATTTGCGCGTGGAAATGAAATATGGTCGGAGCAATCCTATCTGGGTGGCATGGATGCGATCGCTCTTGGTTGTTTGACCGCGCTGCTGGTCTCTCGCGTCAATTTTTCGCGCACTGCGTTGCGTGCCATGGCCCTGGCAGGGGTGACCCTGATCGCATCGATTCTTCTAGGCTTGCGGCTTATCCACATCCCGTCAATCGGCCGGTCCGGTCTCGATATGACGATCATCGCGCTTGCAACTTGTATGGTTATCATTGCCGCCGCGCAAACGCAGTGGAAAGGTCCTCGCTTGCTCGCGCCTCTGCTCCGTCTCGGCCAGTGCAGTTACGAAGTTTATTTGACTCATATGTTCGTGGTTTTTGCAGTGTTTGAGATATTCATGCGGAACGGACATCCGATCTGGTCAGTTCCGCTCCTGTTCGTCGTCACGGTTGTCGTTGCAGCCACTGCAGGATACGTCGTTGCGCGCTTCTTTTCTGAACCCCTCAACCGCGTGCTCCGTGAACGTTGGAGCGATGGCGGACGACAGCTAGGGAGCGTAAGTGATTGCAGGGCCGGTGCTGCGGAACTGTGAACGTGACAATTCGCTCTGCGAGGGGCTCCATCTGGCTAGCCGCGTGATCGCGCGCAATCGGCGACGAATCACCTGATTCTTCGGACTCCAGGGCGTTTCCTTGACGCGGAGACTTGCCGCCAGTAGGCTGACAAGCTCATGCGTGCTTCGTCGAGAAAGTTTTTAATTGCGGCGGTTGTCCTTGGTGTCCTGGTTTTTGTTGTTTACCGCGCGCGTGGCCTTTTTCATTTTGGCGATTTCAGCGGCGCGAAACTTCTTCACGCTCTGCGCGACGCCAATTTCTTCCTGCTCGCCATTTCTGTTGTAGCCATCTACGGCTGTTACGCGCTGCGTGCGCTGCGCTGGAAAGTGTTTCAGCAGAATCTTGGCCCCTCGCGTTTCTGGAATATCTATGCGATGACACTGGCGGGTTTTTCGTCCGTCTTCTTGCTGGGACGCGCTGGCGAGCCGATCCGTCCTTTCCTGTTGGCCCGTAAAGAGAAGCTGCCAGTTTCCGGCATGTTCGGAATCTACGTCCTCGAGCGCCTGTTCGATGCGGCCAGCGCGGCGGTAATCGCGGCGATCGGGCTGCTGCTGTTTCAGGCCCAGGCGCATCCGGGTGAGACCACCAGCAAACTGCAAACTGCAGTCAAGACTACGGGTTCAGTGCTTTTTGCGGGCGTGCTCGGCGCTGCCGTTCTCCTGGTGTACCTGCGCCTGCATGGCACCGCCCTGCTCGAGCGCCGGCTGAAAAGTGTGATTGCGAGCCACGGCTGGAAGGCCAAATTCGCTGCTATCGTACTGGAGTTTGCCCGCGGCGTGCAGACTATCCGCTCCTGGGGGCAGCTGGCGCTGGCAGTTCTATACTCAACGGCCCATTGGTTTCTGGTGCTGTTGGTGTACTTGTGGGTGTCGCACAGTTTTGGCGGAAAGCTCGCGGGCATCACCCTGAGCGACGCCATGCTGGTAATGGCTTTCACCCTGGTAGGCTCCGCGGTGCAGGTCCCTGGAGTGGGCGGAGGTTCGCAGGCCGGATCCATCATTGCGTATACGGCGATCTTTGGAGTAGAAAGAGAGCCGGCCGTCGCCGCCGCCATCGTGTTATGGCTGATTTCCTTCGCCATGTGCACGGTGGTAGGAGTTCCGCTGCTGGTTCGGGAGGGCTGGTCGCTTGGCGAATTGCGCCAGATGGCCAAAAGTGAGGAGGCAGCCGAGCTTCAGGATGCCCGAGGAGAAATTGCCGAGTGAAGTGTCCCTTCTGTGCGCACGTCGACGACAAAGTAATTGATTCTCGAGAAGGCCGCACTGGCGACACCATTCGCCGTCGGCGCGAATGCCTCAAATGTGGGCGGCGCTTCACCACGTACGAACGCATCGACGAAATTCCGTACATGGTGATCAAGAAGGACGGGCGCCGGGAACGATTCGAGCGCCAGAAGATTTTGCAGGGCTTGCTGAAGGCTTGCGAGAAGCGGCCGGTGCCCACGCCGAAGCTCGAAGCGATTGTGGATGAAATCGAAGGCGTGGTGCACGAAGCGACGGAGCGCGAGCTGACGACGACGGAAATCGGCGAAATGATCATGCACCGGCTGAAGAAGCTCGACAAGGTGGCGTACGTGCGATTTGCCAGCGTGTACATGGACTTCAAAGACGTTCAGGAGTTCATGAGCGAGCTGAAGAATTTGCTGAAGGATCGCGTCAAGAAATGACGCGCTCCGCGCTGCAAATATTTTTAAAATTCGCCAGTTCTTTTGTCGAAATTGACCTCGAGTTGAATTATGATGCGCAGGCCCTGGTCGGTGAGCCTGCAAGAAATGAAAGTGCCCGCGGCGGGCGCAAGTGTTTGTTCGGCGCTGGATAGGCTGCGAGTTGGCAGCCCAGCGATGAGTTTGAGGCGGCACGCAAGCAGAAAGAAGCAGGGAAGTGATTGCTTGCGGGCAAGATACTTGCCGCGCGAAGAGTCCGCAGAATATCTTGGGAGGTTGCGAATGAGCCCCTTTCTCGCGTTCCTTTTTTCGCTGTTGCTCTTTGCCGACACGCCGGTGACGGCCGATGCGCCATTGAGTGCTGAAGTTCCGCGCATCACGCATTTTCAGGCGCCGAGTTATCCGGAGATGGCATGGCAATCGAAAGTGCATGGCAAGGTTACGCTGAAGATCCTGGTGTACAAGGATGGCCGGTTCGGATTTACGGACACCATTGCGGGGCCGCCGGCGTTGGTGAGCGCGGCGAAGGAGAATCTGTGCTCGTGGACATTTGCGTCGAACCAATCCGAAGCGCCGCTGCCGCTGACCGTGGAATATGAATATCGGATCGACAAGTCGCGTACGTCGGCGCAGCTCAATGCGGAAGTCACGTACGATTTGCCGAACCACGTCACCGTGGTTGCTCCGGAGTATTCGCCTTCCTGCCTGTGCGTGAAGAAGAAGTCGAAGTGGCACTTGTTCTGAGTGCACTCGATGGAATCACTATCCTAGCTTCTGATCTACGCGATTTTCCCGAAGGTACGGCGCCGATTCCGGAACCGGCGATTCATTAACAATTTCGGCTTGCGCCGCAAGCGGTATCGGCTGAGCGCGAAGTCAACGGCTTAGAGTTGCTCGGGCACGATGTACGGTGCGCGATAGGTGCCGCGGAGGATGCGGTTTGCTTCGTCGTCGCCGATTACTTGTTCTTGGGCGGGGTCGAAACGTAGCGTGCGGCCTAGGCGGTAGGAGGCGTTGGCCAGGTGCACGAGCGTGGTTGAGATGTGGGCTTCCTCGATCGGCGAATGAATGTCTTGAGCGCGGCGGCTGCGGACGCAATCGATGAAGTTTGCGTAGTGGTCGCCGTCACCTTTACCGTGAGGGCCGGGCTCGACCTGGTCCGTTATCCACGTTTTGTAGGCGTCGTATCCATCGACGGCGAGATAGCCGTTTGATCCGTAGAAGACATTGCCAACGGTGTTCGTCTTGGCATCTTTCGGGCCGAGGGGCTGCTGCTTCTCCGCAGGTTTCTTGTTTGCACTGGCGGTGAGTCCGGCGGGGGGAACGCCGCTGGCTCCGTACGCGCCGGTGCCGATTTCGACTTCATGATTGGTGATCCAGTGGCGGACTTCCAACTCCATCATTTTGCGCTTGCCGCCGGGAGCCTCGAAGCAGAACGTCGCATGCAAAGTGTTGGGTGTCTCCTGATCGTCGTCGAACATGAAATGGCCGCCCATTGCGGACACCGAGGCAGGGAAGCCAACGCCAAGGCCCCAGCGCGCGATATCGATTTCGTGAATGGCCTGGTTGCCGACTTCACCGTTGCCCGTGTCCCAGATCCAATGCCAGTTGTAGTGAAAGCGATTGCGCGTGAATGGCTTCAGCGGCGCGGGGCCGGTCCAGAGGTCGTAGTTCACGCCGGCGGGAACGGGCTCTTCGGAAGCGCGGCCGATCGAGGGGCGCCACTTGTAGCAAATTGCGCGCGCCATGTAGACATCGCCGATTGTGCCGTCATTCAGATGCTGGATGGCTTCGAGCATGCCAGGGTTGGAGCGCGATTGGCTGCCGTGTTGGCAGATGCGATTGTATTTTTTTACCGCACGGACCAGTTGGCGGCCTTCAAACGTGTTATGCGAGCAGGGCTTTTCCACGTACACGTCTTTACCGGCCTGGCAGGCCCAGATGGCCATCAGTGAGTGCCAATGATTGGGTGTGGCGATGGAGATGGCATCAATATCTTTGTCTTCGAGGAGCTTGCGAACATCGACGTAGGATTTCGGCTTTGGCACGCCGAGTTTCTCGACGTCGCCGAGGCGCTGGTTCAATATGTTTTCGTCGACGTCGCAGAGAGCGGCAAGTTCTGCTCCGGGTACATGCGCAAAGCCGCGGATGTGATCGTGGCCGCGACCTCGCACACCGCAAACTGCCACTCGGACGCGATCATTTGCGCCGAGGATCTTGCCTCCGAGCGCGAGTGTGGCCGCGCCAGCGGTTATTGCTTTTCCGGTCGTCTTGAGAAATTCACGCCGCTCGATTGCCATAATTGGCCACCTTGTGTGGAAGCATTCCTGCACGCCGCATAATATAGGTCATCGGTGCCGGGTGCCAAGTACTTGAAAGAACGGTCTTTGTGGAATGACCAGATTGCACATGGTCACGTTTCGTGACGTGTTTTGACTTTATTTTTTTGAATTGATTGAATGCAGAAGTTGCGCCTTGACTCCAATTTATTTCGTATGCTAGTTTCAGTTTGCATCTAACAATCTGGTGCTACCGGAGGTGTTCTGAATTATTTGGGCAAGACCTGAGTAGTTCAGGAGGTGACGCAACAGAACACGGCACGACGCGTATCATCGTTCTAAATAAGTAGATTCAGCGTTCAGCAGCCAGCTGCTAGTAAGTCTAATTAACCAGCCCCGCAAGCCATCCTGAGTTCTGAGTCAGAACTCGCCTGCATCTCAGCAATTTGATTTGTCCCGGCACGAGACCTTTTCACAGCAAACCTTGTACACAATAACCCCTGCTCGACCCTAACACCCTTTTCGTTCTCAAGAATCATCCAATGCGCGTACTACATCCTCTTTGCAGGTGGTCCCCATGGCATCTCCAGCGAAATTCCGTATCGATGTTGCTATGCATGACCTGCTCATGCACACGAGGCAGCCGCCGTTGCTGCCAAGCTTCGCGGGACTCGAGTTACCGGAGCCGCCGTTCCCGCAATATCCGGAGCGTCTGAAGGATCCAGGCCCCGACCAGCCGCCCGAAAAGCGGCAGTGGAGTGGTGAAGATATTTACCGCAAGATGCGGGGCTGGCTGTTTCCGTACGTGCGTTCGCGTGTCCTGCCGGGCGAGTTTCATCCCATCACGGCGTATCTCTTTGTCGAATACAAATGCAACCTGGATTGCTGGTATTGCTGGGCGTTTGACAACCGCGTGAAGGGAATGACGGAAGACGTGGCGCGGCGGTCGATTGACTGGTTACACGACCATGGATGCCGGGTGCTGGCGTTAATGGGCGGAGAGCCCCTGCTTCGGCCGCAGTTCGCGCACAAGGTGGTTTACTACGCCGCGAAGAAAGGCTTTTGGGTCTACATCGCCACGAACGGGCGGCTGTTGCGTCCGGATGTGGCGGACCGGCTGGGCGATGCTGGCGTGGCGGTGTTCAATTTTGCGCTGGATTCCTGGGATCTAAAGCCGAGCTTGCCGAAGGCGCTCGTTCCGGCGAGAGAGAATCTGGAACATGTCTTGCGCAAGCAATACGCGCAGAGCTACATGGTTTTTTTCAACATGAATATTTGTCGCAATAATCTTCAGGACGTGCGGCAACTGACCGACTACGCGCACGATCATCGCGTGGCGACCGACTATCACATCAATGAAACGCCGATGCTCGAGCAGGATGAGCATTTCAAGCACATGGAAGAAAACCCCACCTATATCCGCCCCCAAGATTGGCGCGACGTGGATTCCTTGCTTGATTGGCTGATCGAGAAGAACAAGGCGGGCTACCAGATGGTGAATTCCGTGCAGCGCCTGCAAGAAACGAAGGCGTTTGTGCGCATGGCGTCAGGCGTCGATTTGAAAAAACATGGCTGGTACGGCGATGGAACAAATGCGAATGGACACACTGCGGAGATGCTGGCGTCGATGCCGGGAATCGTGCAGGACTCGAGCGGCGAGCTTCACTTTGCGGAGTGGGACTGCCGCGCCGGACAGAACAACGTGATCATCCGAACGGATGGCACGGTTGCGCCATGCTTCCCGATGTATGGCTCAACCTTTGATTGGGGAAACATCGAGGAACCGAAATTCGATCAGGGCCAACTGAAGGCGATGAAAAAGACATGTCAGCGTCATTGTTTTTCGACGCTGAACCACAATTTGGCGTACTGCTACAACGACGCCAGGGTCATCAAGTGGGTCTGGACGAATTTGGTTACGAACCGTCTGCGGGGTAACGTGCGCAGCTTCGAAGACTGAGGGGCCTCGTGAGAGTGGCGCCGATCTGTTGGATGCCGAAGTGTTGCTCAATCCTTTTCCTTGGCCTGCTCGTGGGAGTTTGTGTTCCTGCACGGCTAAATTCGCAAGAAGTCAGTGTTTTAGCCGTTTCGAGTGAAGGAGCGCTGCAGCCGGCGCGTGCCGATGTGACGCCGGAGCAGATTTTCGCGGAGCTTATGAGGCGCAACGAGCTTCGCAATGGGGCGTTGCGCTCATACACAGTCGAGCGTAGCTATGCGGTGACCGACCCGAAAGGGAAAGTGCACGCGCAGAAGACGGTGCGACTGGACTATCGCGCGCCGGACACGAAGTCGTTTGTGACGATTTCAGAAAAGGGATCGGCCGTAGTGCGCCGGCTTGTGTTGAACCGCCTGATGGAAAGCGAAACGGAAGCAGCGTCGGGCAAGAGCCACCGAGACAGCACTATTACCGCTGCAAATTACACCTTTACTTTGCTTGGCGAGCAGGATCTCGGCGGGAATCATTGTTTCGTGGTGCAAGCAACTCCTACTCGCAGCGACAAATATCTTTTCAACGGGAAAGTGTGGATTGATGCACAGGACTACGCCGTGGTGCAGATTGTAGGGCATCCAGCGAAAAAGCTTTCTATGTGGGTCGACAAAGCCGATTTTGTGCGGCGCTATCAAAAGATTGGGGAATTCTGGCTGCCGCTGAAAGACGAGACGTCGGTCCATGTGCGATTTTACGGAAGCAAGACTCTCACCATCGACCACGAACGCTACACGATTAATGAGGCGAAGAGGGAGCAGGTCCGAGGCGAAGGAGAAGACTTCAAGTAAATATCGAGCGACTGCATCGCTAAAGCGCGAGAGCCAGCACTGGGCATGTTGGCCGATCAGAAGAGTTTCGAGAAAACTACGCCGGATCAATCCGGCTAAGGAGACAACATGGCAACGAGACTCGTACAAATCGAGCAGGACCAGGAACTCCAACAGCGCCTCGCGGCCGAGAGAGCCCGTCTGCGGCAACAGGCCGGACTTAACTCGCCTAGTCACTTCCACCGGCCCGTGGAGCGGGCGTTCAAAGCGGAGGAGCGGAACCGCGTCACGATTTTGTTCGGCGGCTTCACCTGGAAGCATGAAGACCTGATTCGCGCCGTGTTCCAGGGCTGCGGGTACAACTGCGAGAAGCTTCCTGTGCCGGACGTTGCCGGCTTCCAGACGGGAAAAGAGTTTGGCAACAACGGCCAATGCAATCCGACATATTTCACGGTCGGCAATCTGGTGCAGTATCTCCAGTTCCTGGAGAAACAGGGCATTCCACGCCAGCAGATTTTGGACAACTACGTTTTCTTCACCGCGGGTTCGTGCGGCCCGTGCCGATTCGGAATGTATGAGGCCGAATATCGTTTTGCTTTGAAGAACGCCGGGTTTGACGGCTTCCGAGTGTTGCTATTCAAGGACAGCGACGGAATTAAGGCCGAGTCCGGCGAGCCAGGATTGAAGTTCACGGTGGATTTCGGATTTGGAATGCTGAACGCGATGCACCTGGGAGATGTGATCAATGATCTTGTGTACCAAATCCGTCCCTTTGAGGTGAACAAAGGCGAGACGGACAGCGTGTTTCGCGAGGCGGTGGATGGGCTTTGCGAGGATTTGAAAAATCGAAAAGCGTTTGAGATCGAACAAAGTGCGCCGAACTGGGCGAAGCCTAAGTTCAAGAATAATAAGATTCTGCGTAACACGTTTAACGTGTTCGGGAAATGGCGCGAGCACATGTGGGGGAAGGACTATTTGGAGGCGTTGCGCAACGCGCGCAGAAAGCTGGACTCGATTGAGGTCGATCGGACACGCGTCAAGCCAGTTGTGAAAATCACCGGAGAATTTTGGGCGCAGATCACCGAAGGCGACGGCAATTTCCACATGTTTGAATTTCTGGAGCGCGAGGGCGCGCAGGTTATCGTGGAGCCGATCGCCACGTGGGTCGCGTACCTGATGTATCAGGCGAAAGCGCACGCTATCGCCAAATGGCCGGTAAATCGTCCGCATCGCAACCCGAAATGGTACGAGCCGAAGAAGCAGTTTGCCAACTACATTGGCTTGCACAAGAAGCTGTGGGGCATTGGCGCTGGGCAACGGATGTGGAATTTCTTTTATCACCGCACGATTGAGCAGTTGGGCGGAATCACGCACCACCTTGTGCCGCAGACCGAATTGGCGGAACTGGCTCATCCTTTTTACAACCAGTTCGCACGCGGAGGAGAGGGGCACCTCGAAGTCGGAAAGAACGTTTATTACACGATCCACAAACTTTGCCATATGGTGCTGGCGCTGAAACCGTTTGGGTGCATGCCGTCGTCGCAGTCGGACGGAGTGCAATCGGCGGTGATCAACAAATTCAAAGAGATGATCTTTTTGCCCATCGAGACTTCAGGCGAAGGCGAGGTCAACGCGCACAGTCGCGTGCAGATGGCGCTAGGCGAGGCCAAGGTAAAGGCGAAATCGGAATTCGAGCAGTGCCTGAAGTCCACGGGGAAGAGCCTGCAGGAAATCCGCGAGTATATCGAGGAGCATCCTGAGCTGAAGCGCCCGTTCTATCACGTGCCACTCCGCGAAGGAGTCGCGGGTACGGCGGCGCAATTCATTCTGCACGTCAGCGATCGAATTGATCGAGACACTCGGTTTTGGAAGCGGGCGCGCGTGCCTGGAATTGCTGCTCCTGCGACTTCTGGCGACTGACGAACTGGCATCTTGCCGAGTAGGGGCGGAGCCGTGCTGCGCCCCTACAGAAGTAAATTCTGCTTATCACGCGACGGCTAACAGCAAAAACGGCTTTGGAGAAATGGAGAAGACGGCATGCACGAGCACAAGTCCCCGCAGCTAGTTCAGATCGCTCCGCTTAAACCTCAGCCCGTCAAGGCAGCGCTTCATAAGCCTCACGACCACAATACAAAATTTCTGGTTGGGCTCGACGTTGGTTCGACAACTGTAAAGGCGGTTGTGGTCGATGCAGGCAGCGATGCAGTTCTGTGGCAAGACTACCAGCGCCACGAAACGAAGCAGCCAGAGAAAACGCTGGAGTTCCTGAAGCGCATGGAAGCCGACGTGGGCATCAATAGCCACAATACCCGTATGTTCCTGACCGGCTCCGGCGGTGGTCCCATCACCGACCAGATCGGTGCGAAGTTCGTGCAGGAAGTTACGGCTGTTTCCCTCGCTGTCGAGAAGCTGCATCCCGAGGTGTACTCAGTCATCGAACTCGGCGGGCAGGACGCGAAGATTATTGTCTTCAAAGACGACGCTGAGACCGGCCGCAAGAAAAAGATTCCCTCGATGAACGACAAGTGCGCGGGCGGCACGGGCGCGGTGATCGACAAAATTAACGCCAAGCTGAAGATTCCAATTGAGCAGTTGGCCGAGCAGAAGTACCACGGCATTAAGCTCCACAGAGTGGCGGGGAAGTGCGGCGTGTTCGCGGAAACCGACATCAACGGCTTGCAGAAGGTTGGGACGCCACCGGATGAGCTGATGGCTTCTTTGTTTGAAGCCATCGTGCTGCAGAATTTAAGCGTGCTGACTCGCGGCCACACCCTGCGGCCGCATGTGTTGCTGCTCGGCGGACCCAACAGCTTTATTCGCGGGATGCGCGAAGCGTGGCAGGCGAATATTCCGCGGATGTGGCAGGAGCGGAAAGTCGCCGTCCCGGAAGGTTCCAAGCCGGAAGACATGATCAAAGTTCCGCAAAACGCTCAGTACTTTGCGGCGATGGGTGCAATCGAATTCGGGCGTAGCGAGGACGATTGCGTCGGCTGCTATCGCGGCTACGAGCACCTCAAGCGCTACATTGAATTCGGTCGCCAGGAGGAGAAAGCGAAGGCGGGCGGCAAAGGGCTGGTCGAAGACAAAACAGAATTCGAGACATTCCGCGAGACCTACCGGCCCAAGAAGTTCACGCCTGCGACATTTCAGAAGGGAAGCACGGTCGGCGGATTTATCGGGATTGACGGCGGATCCACATCGACGAAGGCGGTGCTGCTAGACGATAAGGGCGAGATACTTTGCAAGGCGTATCAGCTCTCGAACGGGAATCCGATTCAAGACACGCTCGAGATGTTCGAGAACCTGCGCGGGCAAGTGGAAGGACAGAACGCGAAGCTGGAAGTTCTTGGAGTGGCAACGACCGGTTATGCGAAGGACATTTTGAAAGATGTTCTGAAGGCGGACGTGGCACTGGTGGAAACCGTCGCGCATACAGAATCAGCGCTGAAGTTCTATGAAGATCCGCACGTGATCGTGGACGTGGGCGGACAAGACATCAAAATCATCATTCTGCATAACGGGCGCGTGAAGGATTTCAAGCTGAACACGCAGTGCTCGGCGGGGAATGGATACTTCCTCCAATCCACGGCGGAAGGCTTCGGATTGAACGTAAACCAATACGCGGATTTGGCTTTTTCCGCACAGGCGATGCCGGTTTTCGGTTATGGCTGCGCCGTTTTCATGCAATCGGACATTGTTAATTTTCAACGCCAGGGCTGGCAGGCGGAAGAAATTCTCGCCGGCCTTGCTGCTGTGCTCCCGAAGAACGTTTTTCTTTACGTCGCCAGCATTCCCAATCTTGCGGCGCTGGGCACGCGTTTTGTGTTGCAGGGAGGAACGCAAAATAATCTGGCCGTCGTGAAGGCGGAAGTGGATTTCATACGCAATAGTTTTCGCGCGGCGGGCAAACAGCCGGAAATTATTGTGCACGAGCACTGCGGAGAATCAGGAGCGATTGGAGCGGCGCAGGAATCGCTGCGGCTGTGGCGAAATGGCCAGCAGACAACATTCATCGGGCTGGAGTCCGTGCGCAAGATTGAGTACCGCACGACGCGCAACGAAGGCACGCGCTGCAATTTCTGCAAGAACAATTGTTTGCGCACGTTCATCGATGTTCGCACCGAGCCGGTGCAAAACCTTGTTCCCATCCAGCGGGTCACGAAAGTTCCGCTGATGACGGGCGAGCAGCGGCTGATTATTGCCACCTGCGAAAAGGGAACGGTGGAAGACGTCAACGAGATGAAGGACATCAAGGCCGGACTGGACCAGATTCGGGATAAGCATCCGAACTTCGTCGATATGGCGTCGAAAGAAGTCTTTCGCCCGACAAACGCGAAGAATGTGGCTGATCCGATTCCTACGCGAGCATGGACGAAAGCGGCGAAAGAACGCGTCGCTCTCATGCAGAATCGGAGCAAGGTGCGGATTGGCATCCCGCGCGTGCTGAACATCTACACCTACGCGCCTCTCTTCAACGCGTACTTTGAGAGCTTGGGCGTCCAGCCGGAGAACATTATTTATTCCGACTATACGAGTTCGGAACTTTATCGCGCGGGCGCGAGCCGCGGCGCTATCGACCCGTGCTTTCCGGCGAAGATCGGAATTTCGCACGTCTACAATTTGATTCAGGAAAAGCATCGCAAGAAGCCGCTGACGGCCATCTTCTTTCCGATGTACGACGTTCTGCACACGCCGCTGCTGAAGGTTGTGGGCACGAACGCTTGCCCAACGGTGACCGCTACTCCCGAAACAGTAAAAGCGGCGTTCACGAAGGAGAATGACGTTTTCGCTGAAAACAATTTGAAATACATTGACCCGGTACTCAATTTCGCGGACCGCAAATTGTTTGCGCACCAGATGCTGCAGGTTTGGCAACCAATACTCGGTCTCTCGTTGGAGGAAAACGATCGCGCTGTGGAAACAGGATTTGCGGCGCTGAAAGAATATGAGACGAACATCCGCAAGCGCGCGCGGCAAGTGCTCGACCAGCTCGAACGGGAAGACGGCATCGGCATCGTGATGCTGGGACGCCCGTATCACCACGATCCCGGGCTGAATCACGAGATTCTGGATGAGTTTCAAAAGCTCGGGTACCCCATCTTTTCGCAGAACACGCTTCCGCTTGACGAAGACATGCTGGAACGACTGTTTGGGGAAGAGGTGCGGGCAGGCGTGATCACCAGCCCGCTGGATATCACGGATGCCTGGAAGAACTCTTACTCGTGCAGCACCAACCATAAAGTGTGGGCCGCCAAGTTCACGGCGCGGCATCCTAACCTCGTAGCGCTCGAGATGTCGAGTTTCAAGTGCGGGCACGACGCGCCCATTTACGGCGTGGTGGAGGGCATCATCGAACAGTCGGGCACGCCATACTTCTGCTTCAAGGATTTGGACGAGAACAAGCCCACCGGATCGATCCGGATCCGCGTCGAGACCATCGATTATTTCTTGCGGCGTTACAGAGAGCAGGTCATCCAGCGGCGGAAGGCCGAGAAGGAAATAGAAGAGCAATTGGCGCAGCTTGAGACGCAACTGCGCCAGCAATACTCGCAAGAGCCACAGCCAGTGGCGGCAGACTAGCGGAAACGAATTGCTATTGCTGGCGCCAACCGCCGCCAAGCGCTTTGTAGAGTTGCACCACGCTTTGGAATTCGTTGCCGCGGTCCTGCGCCAGAGTTAGTTGGGCGCTGAAGAGAGAGCGCTGATTGTCGAGGACTTCCAGGTATGTGGCGATGCCGCCGCGGTAGCGCTTGAGCGATGTGGCAACGGAATCGCTTAGATCCTGCACCGTTTCTTCCTGCGCTTTGCGCACTTCGTAGTATTTCTGATAACCGATCAGAGCGTCGGAGACGTCTCTGAAGGCCAACTGAATGGCTTGTTTGTAAGCGATCAGATACTGTCGCTGTTGCGATTCAGCGTACCGAAGATTCCCGCGAAGTCTGCCCGCCGTAAAAATTGGTTGAGTAAGTTGCCCAGCTACGCCCCAGGTTCCCATATTGGTGTCTAGCAAGGACGTGAATACAGAGCTTTGCCCAGCAGCGCCGCCGCCCGTTCCGGTGAAGTTAATCTGTGGAAAGAAAGCAGCCCTGGCGACTCCGATTTGCGCATTCGCCGAGATCAGATTTTGCTCAGCCTGAGAAATGTCGGGACGCCGCGCAACCAACGAAGAGGGCAGACCCGCAGGCACCTCGGGAGGCAACTGTTGATCGACCAGCCTGATTCCACGTGTCACATTGTGCGGATAATCGCCCACGAGAATACTGATCGCGTCCTCTTCCAATCCGATCTGTCTTTGCAGCTCGGGGACCTGCGCGTTCGCGGTGTCGAGCACCTGTCTGGCTTGCAGGACGTCGAGCTTTGTAGCGACACCGTGGTCGAGGCGGTACTGGGTCAGCTTGACGGCATCTTCCTGGGTCTTGATCGTGTCTCGAGTGATCTGGAGTTGCAGGTCAAGGGAGAGGAGCGCGAAATAGTCACTGGCGACGTCACTCACCAGCGTGAGGATCTCGGTCTTCTGGGCATATTCGGTGGACAGAAGCTGAGCGCGCGCCGATTCGGTGGCGCGTCGCAATTGGCCAAAGAGATCCAACTGAAAGGTCGCGTCGCCGGCATAGGTCGCATACTTTGTTTTGAAGGGGAAGCCGCTAAAGGCGCGTTCATCCGTCCCATAGCCCGTTACGCTCAGCTGGGGGTACTGGTTTGAGCGGGTGACCTTGAGCTGAGCGCGTGCCTGGTTGATCCTCTCGGTGGTGGCTGGATCATTGAAGAACAACTTTAGCGCCCGCCGGATCAGATCCTGCAGAACAGAGTCCTGGAAAATCTGCCACCAAGGGAGGTCCGCGAAGGAAGCCGCCTGCGCCTGGTCCTGCTGATTTTCGTTCGGGCCGTGATAGGCGGTTGGGACCGTAACCGCGGGCTTGTGGTAATTAGGGCCGACCGTGCAGCCGGATAGTAAGCCCATCGTCACCAGAAACATCAGAACGAAATGAACGACGAAACGTTTCATCTCAATCACCTGGGGCGGGACTCGGCGTTGGGACTTTGGCAGGCCCGCGTTCTTTGCCGGCGCCGGACCATTTCTCTACCAGAACGGCTTGGGAGAGGTCACCATCCGGCCTCCGTTCGTTTTTCAGGAACCGGCGGCCGGGAATTTTTCGCCGCGCAGTGTGACGTGGAGCGCTCAGGTGGAGCAACCTGTGACCCAATTTCTGAAGCTGCGTGCCGGCTACATGCAGACCCAATCGGCCGGCCTGGTCATTATGAATCCGATAACTCCCGATCCATTGACCAACATCGGCGCGCATGCACTATCTGGCGCAGGGCAGGCGCGATATCGCCAATTTGAGATGACCGCCAAGCTGCGGTTGACTGATAAGAGTCTGTTGTTCCTCTCCTACGTGAGAAGCCGGAGTCAAGGCGACCTGAACGATTTCAACAGTTATCTCGGCAGCTATCCTCTCCCCATCCTTAGAGTGAATCAGTTCGCGAATCTGCCCACCGATTTGCCGAATCGTTTTCTGGCATGGGGCATGTTCCAGCTTCCCTGGAAATTCAGGATTGCGCCTGTCGTCGAGTACCGCAGTGGCTTCCCTTATGCCGTCATCGATGCGGCGCAGAACTACGTCGGAGTCCCCAATCAGAACCGCTTTCCAAATTTCTTTTCGGTGGACGCGAGAGTATCGAAGGACTTCAAGATAAATCCCAAATACACAGTTCGATTCTCCGTGAGCGCTTATAACCTGACGGATCACTTTAACCCGGAAGCTTTCCACAACAATGCTGCCGACCCCTCGTATGGATTTTTCT
>Ga0137418_10000377_pt1 | contig 39242 bp, 30 predicted proteins | sample CZODoug3_1_2_16f_FD_122242 | JGI IMG/M metagenome (GOLD analysis project Ga0137418, IMG submission 122242) | Vadose zone soil fungal communities from Angelo Coast Range Reserve, California, USA - CZODoug3_1_2_16fungal (Hybrid Assembly) | ecosystem: Environmental > Terrestrial > Soil > Vadose...
TCCTTCCGCGTGGAAAGACCCAACGGGAATGCCGGGGGCTTTGCCCAAATCTGGAATGCCTTGCGTGAATCAGGTTCCGTCTTGGCCGATAGTACTTGTGTCCCTAATCACCACAATCGGCGCTTTCTATTCAACGGCAGCGATGATTTTTTTTACCAAACTGATTGGACCGCAAGACGGGGCTGCTTTCAGCTCAGTTTGAACATTGCACGATGTGGCGGCCCGAAGGCACGCGGGGCAGAGACAACCTTCGCACTGAATAGGCATGCGCAGACGCGGGAAGTCAAAACACCAACAATCCCCATCGGGGTAGCAGACCATTGGCGCTCCACATTGGGCACAATGAACTTCCATCAGCGCACCTAGCCTTTCAGCGGATTTAAGTTGTCAATCCCGTCGGAATTAAACACATGGTCGCCTACCAGGTTTTAAATCAGGAATCAGTTCTCATTCTGGGTCAGCTTTGCCCGATAGAGCGCCGGCAGGCCAAAGGCTCGACCGCAGTCACTGGCGAACAAAATGGTTCTGGAGTCTAATTCCCACGCCGGAGAGGAGTTATTGCAATTGCCGCCCGTCAAGCGCCTCTCTCTGGCTCTTGAAAGATCACGGAGCCAGATTTGCGTCGGGCCATCCAGGGCAGACTCATACGCTATCCAATGCCCGTCGGGAGAAACAACAGATGCAATAGAGTCTCCTGGAACCGGCATTGCTACAGGCGTAGCTTTCCCGGTGCCCGGTTCGAACTGCATCATGGTCGAAGTCCGACTTGCCACCAACTCGAAGTAGATAGATTCGCCATCGGGTGCACTTCTGGGGTGCAGCGCGTGTCCACCGAATGACAGCTCTTCGTTTCGATTATCGTGCAGCCACCGGAGCACGTATCGGTCATCCCCCATCGACTGGTAAAAGATCCCAGCCCGCGAGACCGCCGGAAATGAAGAGAATACTGCTTTCCCTTGCCCGACTACTCGTTCAAATCGCTGCCCGGGTTCGTTCATGTAGCTGAGCATATGGCGTTTGGTATCGATGAATGCCGCCGCGACAGCAAACAGCAAGACTGCAAACGCCAAGCGGTGCGGCACTTGCCGTAAGTGTGGCCACCCAACCGCAACAAATAAGGCGAACAAGATCCACACCTTGGGAAACAGCCACACTGGATGGAGAGGCAATGTGAGGAGCACATAGGAGACCACTAGAAAGACACTTTGCCGTGGTCCAGACTCCTCCAACAGCAAGAGTAAGGGGAGCAAGAGAAGGATGAACGTATACGAAGCGATACTGGTGGAAAGGAGGAGCACGGCAATCATGAACCATGCAAAATCGTGCTTTTTCGTAGCGCCTCGCATACTCGTACCCAGGAAGAGAAAAACAACAATTGCCAGTGAAATCAGACTTCGCAAAAAGAAGAATGCCCATGGAGCTTCGTAAAGGGGATTAGGATTGAGATCCGGTTCGCTGACAAATAAATGTCTCAACAGAGTGGAATACGTTGGCACGCCTGGAGCGTATGGGTCGATGGATCCCCCTTCGAGTGTGCGAGGAAGAACCTGCGCGGCGTAGTAATGAATGCTTGGAAAGCCAAACAGGGCAATGGCAATGCCTAAAAGAAAGAAGGTCATGAGGATCATTGCGATCAATGCCCTCCATTCGCGCTTGGCGACGAAGTAGAGCAAGAACGGTCCGCCGTATAACTTCAGTGCGAAGGTGATTCCCGTGAGGGCGCCACCCAGCAAGCAATGTTTCCTCTGCAGAAAATAAAAGAGGAGGGTAAGCAGGAGTAGTAGGAAGACGTAATACTGCCCGTAGAGAAACGTTGTGCGCAGGGAAAAATAACCGCAAAACGTCAGGAGCCAGACTTCCTCGATACTAAATCGTGTTATCCGGGACAGCAGCCAGATTGTCACTCCGAGAAAGACCAGGTTGAGTATCAACCAGATTCGCTTCGCCGTCTGTGGAGGAAATCCCGTAAGCATTACGAAAGGCAGCATGGTCAGCGGAGTCTGTGGTGTATAGGCGCCGAGTTGCCGATCGATGCCGACGTAGTTCATTTGCCGCGCAAACCAAGTCCAGTCGTAGTAGGAGCGCAACGGCTGGCCCTGGCGTACCAGGCTTGCCGCGGTGTAATAGTTAGGAAAGTCGGTTTCCAGATGAATCCAACCCGCTCGAAATGGGCCGACCAAGAGAACCAGGAGTGCCACAAACGCAGCCACCCGTTTAGCTGACTGGAGCGGTCGACTGGTGACTGATCGTGCTTGGCTCACTTCTGACCGCTTTTCACGAAGAACATCGGGAGGCCGAGTTGTGGCCTGTGCAGACTTCTTAAGCAGCGGGGCGGGCGGGTGACCCGTAACCCATGCAATCTAACGAACGCTACCAAGACGGCAATGTTCGTAGGCGGCGGTCGGCACTGTTGACCGCGGGCCGGTCGGTCTTCTTAATCTCGCGCGTTCACATTCCAGACGATACTCGACTAAATCAGCGATGGTGACCATCTTGAGCCCATGCTTATGACAGAAACGGATGAGGTCAGGCTTGCGAGCCATCGTGCCGTCGTCGTTCAGAATCTCGCAGATAACGCCGGACGGATTCAAATTCGCAATGCGCGCAAGATCCACTGCGGCTTCTGTGTGCCCTCGTCGTTCGAGGACTCCATCCGGTAGTGCGCGAAGCGGGAAAACGTGTCCTGGCCGTGCAAAGTCCTCAGGGAGGCTCCGCGCATCGATTGCGGCCCGAATTGTTTCCGAGCGGTCGCGAGCCGAAATTCCTGTCGTTACACCATAGCCCTTCGCATCGATCGAAACGGTGAAACCTGTACCGCCCAAGGCGTCATTTTTCGAAATCATTGAGCCGATTTCGAGTTGATCGAGTCTCTCACCAGTCAGAGCCAGACAGATTAGACCCTTCCCGTGAGTCGCCATGAAATTGATAGCCTCTGGAGTAATCATTTCCGCGGCCACCAGCAAGTCGCCTTCGTTCTCACGATGTTCATCGTCAGCGACAACGACGGCACGGCTTTTCCGCAGTTCCTCAATTACGAGCTCAATGCTCTCGAAGAGGGACCGGCTCCCAACTAGAGGCGGAATGGATTCGGCCTGCGCGCAGCCGAAATTGACTTCACCGTCGCTGGTACATTCGCCTTCGCGACGTCCCAGGCGCAATGTATGTCCCAATTTTTCTTTCTTTGTCCGCAGATAGACAATTGAATGGGGATTCGCTGGAGCCTCGCAAGGGAGTTGCTCGGCGACCTCGATACCACCAAACATCTCCAGCGCGCGAGACTTCTGTGGATTGTTCGAAAGGAGGCGGACCCGGCCAATGCCAAGCTCATGCAAGATCGCGGCGGGCAAGCCGAAGTCCCGGCAATCCGCTGGCAGTCCAAGCGCGTGATTTGCTTCGACGGTATCGAGGCCCGCATCCTGTAAAGAGTACGCTTGCAGTTTGGCCATCAACCCGATACCGCGCCCCTCCTGATGCTCGTAAATCAGGACACCGCATCCTTCGCGAGCGATCGCGCGCATAGCCAGTTCCAACTGGTCTCCACAGTCACAACGTAGCGAGCCAAACACGTCGCCCGTGAGGCATTCGGAGTGGATTCTTAACAGCGGCACTCCTCGAGTGACCTCGCCCATCACTAACGCTAGCGCAGTCTCAATATCGCGAGCACCGCTACAAAATTCCCGTTCGAACCCCAAGGCTTGAAACACTCCCCACCTCGTGGGGAGTTGAGCGCATGCGATTCGCCGAAGCGTCCAGGAATGGGCCATTGGTTTCACGGGTGGAGAGCGCAAATCATGGTCTGTTCGATTTACAACCTGCCCCCGGACGCTGTGAGCGCTGCGCGATCAGCCGGGCAGCGCCAAGGTACTCTCCGCCGGGGAGGGAAAGAAAAAGAAACCGGCGCACTCGCGACCGACAAGAAAGCATGCATGTAGGAGAAAACGGAATTGTCATGGGAACGTCAGGGGAGCGCAAACTATTGTCACCAATTCCCGTTCGTTCACAAAAGTGCTGACTAATACGCATTCTTGTCTGTAAAGCCCCGGATCAGCGTGAGCAGGACGATCAGCAGGTCGAACGTGAGTGTCCAATGGCGGACATAATAAAGGTCATACTCAATGCGCTTCTCGATCGAAGTATCGCCCCGCCAACCGTTCACTTGAGCCCAGCCGGTAATGCCCACCTTTAGATAATGGCGACGATTGTAATTCCCCACAGATTGCATGAATTTCTGAACTAATAAAGGCCGCTCTGGCCTGGGGCCGACAACGCTCATATCTCCCATGAACACGTTAAAAAACTGAGGCAATTCGTCCAGACCGGTTTGGCGGAGGATCCTACCAATTGGAGTGCAGCGCGGATCATTCTTCACTGTCCAGCGCGAATCACTCTGCTCGCGGGGAGAAACTGACATGGTCCTGAATTTATACATGCTGAAGACCTTTCCGTTTAAACCAACGCGCTGTTGAACAAAAATAATGGGTCCCGGCGAACTCAGCCGAATCAACAGCGCGAGGAGAATGAACACAGGAGCTGCGAAAATCAGCACCGCGGCCGAAAAACTCAGGTCAAACGCGCGCTTAAGAACGACATACAACGCGGATTCAGCAGGCGTTGTCTGCAAAGCGAGCATGAGAAGATCACCCAAAGCAAAGAGTCGCTGGCGGCTGTCGACAGGTACTCCCACATCAAGGACCAGTCGCATGGGGACACAGAGAGGCGAAAGTTGTCTGCGGAGCTCAGGCAATTGTCCAAGAAGGTTGGGTGGAATAGCGATGATGACATCATCAATCCCGTTTCCTATGGCCAAGTTTTCGATGTGAGAGAGTTCGTAAAGCTGCCGGTTCTCTACCGTGCAGACCTGGCCGGGGAGTTTTACATGCCCTCTAATAGAGCAAGGGGCAATGGGATCCGACGAAAGGGACTCGGCAACTCGCTCGGCGAATTCATCAGCACCGACAATCAAGACATCGACTCTGGCTCTGTGGCGAGACCCGTCTCCGGCCCACACCCAAGAAAATATCGTCTGCATGAGCAGAGTGAACAGGAAAAGATTCAAGCCGCTCAGCCACATGAATACTCGGGAAAAAGTGGTATCGCGATAAAAGAAAGTGATTGCGAGAACCGCAATGTAGGTGGCAAGACAAGCTTTAAGCGCTCTGCGAAGCTTCCCGTTTGGCGAGAAATGATTCTCAATGGAAGCAAGTTCATAGTGTTCCGCAATTATTGCCCAAAGAAACGTAGTCAAAAGCAGCAGGCCAAAGTAAGGGGAAGGGTCAACATCACTGGTGTAATGCGGGATCAAGTGTGTCGCGAAACGGAAATAGCCAGCCAGGGAAAAAGCGGCGAGCGGCATCAAGTACACGACGATGTTACGAGTGAAATGCGCGCCTCTGAGTCGGCCGAGGATCATGATTCGATGGAGCCGCTATGAAATTCCTCCCATTTTTCGGCGAGGAACAAGCGGAAATGCCGCTCGAAATGCTCGGGCGCAAAACGATCGGCATGCTTTTTGATAAGACTTGGGCAAAATCGGTGTTCAACCTCTTCGAATTTACGGAGTGCTTCAACAAGTGAATCGACGGACTGCGTGGGGAAAAATATGCCGGTCGAGTTCTCGGGAACATCCTGCGAGCCGAGGCGCAAACCCTTGACCGTCTCGGTCACACCACCGCGATCGTAAGCAATCACGGGGCGCCCGAACGAAAGAGCCTCGACGGGAACAATCCCGAAGTCCTCTTCGCCGGGAAATAGCAGCGCTCGACAATGTGCGTATTGTTCCTGCAGGTCCTTGTCCGACAATGCGCCGTAGAAATGAATTGATGGACCTGCAAGCCTTCGTAGACGCCCGTATTGCTGACCCTCACCCACAACGTGCAGCCGTCGGCCAAGCCGATTGCAGACAGCAATAGCCAAATCCATCCGCTTGTAATCTACAAGCTGGCCGACGACTAGGTAGAAGTCTTCTACCCTTTCGGCCAAGTATCCGGCATGGACGTTTACGGGCGGGTAGATAACTGCAGAATTTCTTCGATAATGCTTGCGAATTCTGGAAGCGACGTTGCGAGAATTAGCTACGAAATAATCCACGCGGCCCGCCGAGGCAGCGTCCCACATGCGCAAATAGTGCGTGGCGAGGGTAAAAAAAGGACGCGACCACGAAGCAAAGTTCGCACCATTCCTATATTGATGATAAAAGTCCCAGAGATAACGCATGGGTGAATGGCAATAGCAGATGTGGCATGTCGTTGCTGATGTCAGAACACCCTTGGCAGGGCCTGACTCGGAACTAAGAACAAGGTCGTAAGCGTTCAAGTCAAATTGCTCCAATGCCAGCGGGTAGAGTGGAAGAAGGTGCCTGTGCCAGCGATGACCGCCGGGTAGTTTTTGAAGAAAGGACGTCTTGATCGGGCGTTCGCGCAATGAATCCGGAACAGCTTTGGTATCTACCACTAGAGAAAATAGATCAGCCTGCGGGAACATGGAAGCCATCGCCTCGACGACTCGCTCGCCGCCGCGATGGTTTACAAACCAGTAGTGCACGATGGCAATCCGCGCTTTTTCAAACGAGGAAGTCGGCTTCGCGCGGAGGCGCGCCGCAAGGAATTGGGGCGCCTTCTCGATACTTAGTTTCATTTGGGTTTCAGAGGACATTGCGAAGCCGAAGAATGTATCGGTGATATCCAGTGCGAGGAGTAAGCTCCTGGACGATGTCCATGCCTGCCTGTCGAATACAGGCTTCAATCTCTTCCGGCGATCGGCGAATGCGACGGATACCTCTCCGCCAGAATCGCGGGAGAAGAAAATCAGGCAATCGAGTTTTCAAGCGGTAAAGGAAAGCTTTAGGCCGGGTGTCAAACTGCAGGTAAGCCAGACCTCGTTTATGCAGCAAGACACGAATGGCGTGCAGGTAGTCTTCGATGATAGGAAATTCGGGAATGTGTTGAAATACAAGAAGCGAATAGATGAAGTCACAACTACCTGCGTACTTCGCGGCCCTTCGCAAGAAATCCTCCGGGCCGGAAATAAGAAGGAACGAAGCGTTGTTAATGCTATTGTCTCGCGCGAAAGAGACCGCCCGCTGTACCATCCCGGGTGCAGTATCTACTCCCAGTACTTCCTGGAAACGACGGGTGAGAGGAACGACGAGTCGCCCCACACCGCATCCCAACTCCAGGCCAAGAAGAGGCCGCACTTTATACAACTGGAGGAGCGGGAGAAACTCCTCCTGAATCGTGCGAACCCCACTCTGCCAGAACTCGCGTCGGTCCGCTCCCTTCAACGTTGTCAAGATGTAGGTGTATGGATCTTCCTGTGCAAATTCCTCCCATTTTTCGCTGGAGGGCGGCGCTAGGCGTGCCATTGCTCTGACCTCGAAATTGGTGCGAGCGCTGCCAGATAAAAAATCGTCAGTTGTTTGATAACGTCGGTCCATGTGTATCAATTGAGGCCAAGCAGGCGGTTGTAAAGCTCGATATGCTGACGCGCGGACTGCCGCCAAGTGAATTGTTTTGCACGCTGGATCCCTTTGTTTCGGAGAGAGGCTTGTAGCTCGGGGGAGTGCAGTATCCGCTCGATTTGTACTCCAAGCTCCTCTGAGCTGGCCGGGTCAAAATAGATCGCGGCATCACCGGCAACCTCCGGCAGACTTGCGGTGCGAGATGCGATGACCGGAGTGCCGCACGCCATAGCCTCCAGAACTGGAAGCCCGAAACCTTCCACCGTGGAAGGCATCACCAGGAGATCAGCGGCCGCATAAACGCGCGGCAACAGTGATTGGGATACATGAGGAAGGAAAGTCGTGCAGTCCCGAATGCCGAGGCGCACGCACTCATCGACAACTGACCGTTTCCACCGCGCGTCGTCGCCAACGATAAGAAGCGAATGGCGCAGTTTACTATGTTTGCGCAATTGGGCGAACGCGCGGAGCAAGGTCACCACGTTCTTATGTGGTTTCAAATTCCCCACATACAGCAGAAAAGAAGTTTGAATGCCCAAGATTTTGGCTGCATCCCGGGATTCCACAGAAGGAGATTGCGGGGCGAACTCCTCGCTTACGCCACAAGGAATGACCGTGATTTTGGATCCGGGGATGCCCAAGGCCTGCATGATTTCGCTTTTCGAATGGTGGGAAACCGTTACGATGTGATCGGCCTTGCGTGCCACGGCATTGAGCATCGGTCTGGCATAAAAGAAAGTGCCCAGGCTACGGCGATACGCCGATGAGCTGAGATGAATCACGTCCATGATGGAAACGATCATTGGCCCTCGATGAAGAAGCGGCGCATTGAAATGCGGGACGTGTAAGAGGTCGCAATGCCGGGAGGCGCGGGCAATCAGAATTTGCTCGCGAAACGTGTAGATTGGATGGTCGACGACAGTGACTCCGGTGCAAAACTTCCGAACGCTTGCGGAATCCCTCTTTCTTACGATGGCCTGAATTGTGAAACCATTCTCGTGATGGAGAAACTCCTGGAGCAGATTTCTGGTGTACGTGCCAATACCTCCAACAAGCCAACGGGCATCGATTGTGACTGTTTTGGGCATGGGCTTGTCGAAGCCTCTATCGTTCCACTTGGTGACTTGCACTCAATGGCCTCCCGAAGAAGGCCGAAGCTCTAATTCGGTTGCCGCCGGCAGGGGACGAGACGTTAGCAGCAAGAAAGCAGCCAGCATTCCCGCTTCTCGAATAGCAATGGCGGACGTAATTCCCATGGACCCAAACGCCCGGCCAAGGAAGAAATCCAAACCTAGGGTAGCTAGTGCTCCTGCGCCATAAATCCCCAGAAAGATGCTGCGACTATTCGAGGCGATCGCCAGGGTTGTATAGATCGAGTTCAGGAGAATGAACGGGCACGCCAAGGCCATGAGGGACGCAAGGGGCCCGCTGCCATCGAAGGCAGAACCGTAAACCACCACGATCACTTTTGGAGCCACTAGAGATACAAGGAAAGCACATGGAACCGTTACCATTACCACCAAGCGTGCCCATTGGTTTGCGTAGACTCTCAGGCTTTCTGGTTTGCTCGAGAGGCGAGCCATTTCTGGCAGCAGAACGCTGCCGAAGAGCCACGCACTCACATAAAAAATCAGAAGAATCGTGTTAGGGGCGGAAAAGGCCCCTAATGCCGCGAGAGGAACGAATTTCGACAGGACAATCGTATCTGAACGGACGATCAGATTGGCAAGCCCGTAGACGATTCCAAATGGCGCTGCCCTCCTGACGGTGGCCCAAAAACCAAGGCGTACGGGCCAGCGTGGCCAGGCGCTGCTTCGAAATAGAACGGCGGTGCCGAGCAGGAGTTCGACAAGCTGACAAGCTGTCAGCCATTCAAGCAGCGCGACAGCGCTCCAGCCTCGTCTAAAGGACAGCCAAACTGCTACACAGAGCAGGCACGCGTGTAGAGACTGAATGATTCCAATCCGGTCGGCCTTGGACACGGCCTTGAGAATGGCCATTTGCAATTGCGAGTAGGATTGCATAATCACGCGAACGCTAACCCAAATCCCGATAGCCAGAAAGAGTGGGCGCGGTCTCGTCCAACCCGCCACGACGGCAAGGATGATCGCCGCGCCCGCGAGCAATATTGTTTTGGAGAGGGCAAGGCGACCGATAATCTGATTCTGGTTTACGCTTCCTGAGGTTATTTGAGTGATCGCTGCCGTTTGCAGGCCGATGTCGGCAAACATCACTACGACTGTGGCCAGCGCTAGACTTACGGCGTAGGCTCCAAGTGTGACCGCGCCATACGTCCGGGCGATAAAGAGGACTGCGACAGAGTTTGCCGCACGCACAGCTGCCTCGCCGCCGATGACGCTGACCAAGCTTAGGAAGATTGTTCTCATCACGTCGCTGTGTGTCAATCTCTACACGGAGTTCGGTGAGGAAAGGAGACAACGCTGTCGCCAAAATGCTGGAAAAATTGGATCAATGAATTCACGGGAGTTCGTCATCCTCTCGGTTCGGTGGCATCCAGATCGTTCCAACAGCAAGCCACAAGTAAAAATTCGTGGGAAAGGTATCTGGATAGGGGATAAAGGCGCTGCCGACGCAGAGGCTGACGAGGGCCGAGACAGCGACCCCGTGTGCCTGACTTAGATTTCGATAGTGCAAGCCACGGACGACTGTTGCTCCCATAATGACTGCCCAAAGCAGCAGGCCGAGGGTACCGGTTCGCACCACAAGAGCGAGGTACCAGCTTTCGATGTGAAGATAATCAGTACCCAATAGCAAGGGCCCGAGGTCGAAGTTTCGGAAACGGTTTTGAAAGACCTGAAGCTCGTTCAGCCGAGAAATGGCGCTGCTATCCACGTCAAAATGGGCGAGCGCATACTGGACTTGCTCAAATCCAAGCAAATCAGGAAACTTCCACACCAGAAGACTTGCCGCGGTGACCAACAGAAGCAGTCCGACCAGAGCGGAGACCCGCACGCGGCGAAGATAGAGAAAACTACAGATGCCGGCGAGCAGTCCCGCGAACGCGCTGCGAGAAAGAGTCAAGACCAGCCCGCAAAGCATGAACATCAACAGGAACCAGTGAGACCACTTTCGAGCACATGCGAGCAGACCGATGATAAAGAGCGTGCAAAACATGCCGTAATCGTTCGGGCTGCCAAAGATCGATCCGTACCGATTGTAGAAACCCATTTGCCTGTCTGAGAGCATCTCGAAAAAAAGAAACGCAACGGACACCCAGCCAAGTCCGAGAAGCATTGGCACAAGGGGGCGCCAGCGGACCACGAACAAGGGCGTAAGGAATGCGATCGGGACGTACTCCAATGGATAACGGATCCAATATAAAAACGTATCCGTGGCGGACTGGTAGTAGAAAAGATGGATTACGCCCATGAGGACGAACAAAAAGACAAACATGGAGAGGGCCCGGAAAAAGCGGGGATGCTCTTGCCAATTTCGGCTGGCGAATTCCCAGGATTCAGCTTTTGAGGACGCCAGCGCAATCAGAAGGACGGCCAGCCAGATCACATCTTTCGTGACGCGGACCCAGTTGGGCGCGTCGGAATCGTAGTAGGTGGTCAGGGGCGAGCCCAGACCGAAAAGAAATCGATAGGAGTAGAAGCAGACGGAGAAAATCAGAAATCCCGGAAACAGAAATCGCCGGATACTGGCGGATCCGTTCTCTAAGGGCAACCTAGCGGAATCAGCAATAGAATTCATACGAGAACCCGACTCGGAACTGACAAGAATGAGTGACAGAGCGTGAGCACGTCAGGGGACGGGCTCAAGGTCGATCTGGTCGATTTCCAAGGTCACCGAACGCTGAATCAAGCTAAAGGAAATTACCAATCGTGTTTGGCTTTTACTGCGAACGATGATGCCTTCGATTCCCTGGAATGGCCCGCTCCGCACACGCGCGCGATTTCCGACGGCCAGGTATGGGTGCGGTGCAATCCTGGATTCGAGACTCACGCAGTCCTGGATGGCTCGGATTTCTTCGTCTGCGAGCGGGGCAGGTTGGGAACCGATTCCCACCAATCGCGCCACTCCCGGAAGCTCCAAAACCTGGAGGCGCTCCCTCAGGCAGAGGCGCACAAATAGATAACCTGGAAACAGCGGCATCGCGAGGGAAACTTTGCGGTCCTTCCACTGGCGGAGGGAGGTGTAAAGTGGGAGAAGATGTTCAATGTCTCTTTGGACCATACGTTCCGCAACACGCTTTTCGTGATTTGGACGTATCTGAGCAGCGTACCAATGCGGATCTTCGCGATTGAATGGACTGTAAGGCGTAAGTTCTGGATTCAATTGAATCTGCATTCTCGACCCACCCTCTCCAAGCTATAGATCGGCTGACAAGGCTTCGCCCCCGTCACTTACAGGGCATATGTGACCTACCCACTCCAAAAGGACAACGCTGAGGAGCCCCGGCTATTGTTTCGTTTCGGCCGGAGCCACTTCACCTGACGACCGCTCAAAAAGCTTCCTTGCTCGAACGAACACGGCGGTCCTTTGTCGAGCTACGTACTCCAGTTGTGGCTTCACACTCTGAACCATGTTGAGGACGAACAGCTTTCCGGGATCCTGGGGATCGGTGTTCTTCCACCGTGCTGTGGCAAATATCCAGTTGATGCCAGCAGCAAGAGCCAAGAGACTCCCAATAACAACCAGCAAAATGCGTGGCGGAAAAACTTTTTTCTCCGGAATCTCAGGAGGATCCAGGACTTTGATACTTGGGATTTCTTTGGCTTCCTGAACCTTGGCGATTTCGTATTGCTGCGTCAGGGTCTCAAATACTGTCTCTTCCACCTTCATCCCGCGGTACAGGTCCGCATAGGTGACCCCTAAAAGGGGAAGCTTCCGGATAGATGGATAGATCTCATCCCCATTCGCCGGGGCTATGCCCTGGGGTTCTTTCTGTCCGCCCATCTTCAGCATTTGGCGGCCAAGTTCGTCGATGCGGGCCCGTGTCGCGCGGACACGCACGTTTTCATCGGTGAAAATCTGGCGGAGTCCCTGTAATTCAGTTTGGGCGGCGATCAATTGCCCTTCAAGGATGGCGGCCGCCTCCACCATGGCTTTACCTTGCTCCTTGATGTCAATTGCCCCACTCTTGCTGGAGAATTGACTAAAGTCTTTTTCCGCTGCTTCCAGTTCCGTCTTCACTTGTCCGAGGCGCGCTTCGAGGAAAACGCGCTCGCGATGCGCGGATGAGGTATTGAGTTGAATGACGACATTGTTCAACTGGGCGACATATTCCTGCGCCAAGGCGCTGGCGCGCCTGGGATCGTGATCGGTGACCTCAATGGTCAAGATTCTGCTCTTTCGGTCGATGGAAATGTCAGTCCGCCGCGCGAGTTCTTTTCGCGCATCGACCCAGCGGCGCTCTCCGTAAAGTCGGCGGAGGTCGAATTTCGCGATCAGATCATCTTGGACAGTGCGACTTTGGAGAACTCCAGCGAATAGATCAGCGGAAGTATTCATGCCCAGCAGGTCTCCGCCGAGCGACGCGAGATTGGGTCCCATTTTCCCGACGATGGTGCTAAGCATCGCCAAGCTTTGGCCCGTGGCTGGATCGGGAGGCATCAAGCGCGTTGTGGAGGCATACCGCGAAGGAATGAGGAAGGCGATGAGCAGAGCCGTGGAGGCGCCCCAGGCTGTGAACTTGCCTAGCAGCCTACGTTGTTCCCACAGGCGGCCAATCCGCGCAAACTTCCTTTCGCGGCGTAGCAATTGATCCTGGCGAAGCCGATCCGCGAGCAACTGGCCCGCGTCCAATGCTTGAAGGATTTCCCGCGCAGTCTTGACTGGAGTCGAACTCACGGCAACGAGTCTCCAATCGGCTGACTTACCTGAGTACTCCCCGGAAGGGTGACAGAAGTTGCTCGGCGGCCCCATTGCGGCAGAATGCCAAGCTCAACCGTCGCAGTGACGTTGTTCCTCGATCCCGGAAAGAGCAGTGGATAAGAAACAATATGTTCGAACTGGACGAAACTTTTCAGGTAAACTCCGGAAGCCTTCGCAACAGAATAGCTGACCTGAAAATCGTGCCATTTTCCCCCGCCTGGGATGAAGTCGCTGGCCACTTGCCCGTGACGATACCCGAATTGCAAAGTGTTGCGTGGACTGAACCAATACGTGCCCCACGCCTGGATTCCTTGTCCCTGACGCCCGATCCAATCTCCGATGAGGTTGTTCTTGTTCGTGTACAAGTCGCGATAGAAACCCTCGTGATAAAAAAACTGACCTCCGGTACTGCGTGACGTAGGCGCGTTTGTATTGACAGCTTCTACGCGGAGATCGAGCTTGCGCAGAAGGGGAACCAGCGGCATGTGCAGGCCAAAATTGAGCGCTGCACGTCGAGGAGCGTCGAGCGGGCTTGGGTCATCGCGAGACATAGTGTCTCCATAGACCGAGAGCCAATTCCGAAGCCGCGGCAATCTGTACGAGAAATCGAATCCGCCGTTGCGTTCGCCCGGATTCTGTGAAGCGGAGTAGTTGACGGACGACGTGTAACTAAAATAGCTATTCAACAACGCCCCGAGGGTAAGGGCGCGGCCCACGCCGCCAAATTCCGCCGTACGCGCAAACCCAAGTTCCAGATTCTCTGTTGGTTTGAAACTGATTTTTTCCCCATGAATCATCGGACGAGGAGGATATTGATTTCCGGACAGCTTGCCGACAAACAAGTCCCACTTCATGGGACCGAGCCACCGGAAGATCCAGGGAAGCTTGAACGGGGCGATCCGGCTCGCGCGAAACATGTAGATCGGTTCGGCATTGTCGCTGAACAGAAGCGCTCCTCCCTGCGCCGGTCCCCACCATAAACTCTGTTTGCCGAAGGCTAAGTCCCAGTTCACCAGGCTGGCGGCTACGTACGTATCCAGCAGACGGAACTGATTCGTCTCCGAAACTGGCGTCGGTGGCAGCAAAGGATTGTTGTCAACATTAGCGATTACTTGGCGAGCTGCCAGAGTGAGGGCGGGAGCGGATGGTGCGTGCTGATATTCTCCGCGAACATAGATGGTAAAGCGCCCAGAGGTCAAATATCCGGAGAGACCATCGTAGGTATTGAGACCTTCTTGATAGGGCCGCCCATAGTCATTAATAATTGTCTGGCCGAAGTGGTAGCTGTCGTTTAAGCCCGTTCCGCTCGCGCGCATAACCCGTATGTAGACGGATTCCAGCTGTGCAGCGTTATTGGTGTCACCGGTTTCGAGGGATGTCTCGCGGCGAAACTCTTTGCCCAGTGCGTCTAACAGGTTGGAGGCCTGCTCTCTCTGAGAAGTCGAGTTGTCGGGGGAGGATTTCTCAATGGCGTCGTGCGCTTCCTCGTAAAGTCGGGCGCATTCTGTTCGTGTCCACGGCTTGAGTCCCTCAAAAGCCGTATTCAGGTATCCCAGTGCTTCCAAACGCTCAAATGTGGGGTACACCCAACTATCCAGAGGCACATGCGGCGAGCCCATGCTATGGGGTGACAATTCCGAGTGATCCGTAAGCAGCGCGCGCAGCGATCGCCATTCTGCCCCTCCCAATTCGGGATTCGCGTGGCGTGAGTAGATGTCTTGCGCGATGAGGTTGCCGATCAGCTCGCCCACAAACACGTCCGAGGGAAAATGTTTTTGCGCGCGCACGCGCGAGTAGCTCACCAGTGACGCCGCCCCGTAGGCGAGAATTTTCGTCAGTGGTCCGGGATACTCGTGTGCGATCACACCGGCTGCCGACCATGCGATAGCGGAATGCTCCGACGGAAACGATGTGCCGCCTGACTGGAAAAACGAGCCGGTCCCGTTGCCCTGATAGGGTCGCTCGCGCCGAAGCGAGTACTTGAGCGCCTCGGTCATGAGCAGGCTGTGAACCGCGGCTTCGCCGGCAAGGAATCCCGTTTCTTGCCAGTGCTCATTGTGGTTGTAATGGCTCAGCATCCACATGCCACCGGCTCCACCAATAAGCGTTGCGAGACCGGCGTTCGATAGGGTGGTGTAGTGCGACAGCGTCTTGGGATTGTGGGACAAATGCCGCGTGAGGTTGGAATCAGTCAAAAGAAGACCCGCTGTAAAACCGCCGATGGGAAGGAGCCAGGCACTGTCCCCCAAGCGCAGCTTCGGACTGGTCCACACCTCTTTCTCGTCGTCCAAAAAATCCCAAAGGAATTGTTTGGCGTGCTTCTTGGACACGGTACTTGCCCTCTCCTTCCTTGCTTCCCTTTTCTCAAACCCGGAATCTTCCGGCGGCTCCTGCGCAGTTACTGAGGCCGCCGAGGCCAACTCTGCCACTAGCATTAGGACCCAGAACAATTTCCGAAATCTCCGTTTCATGGGTGGATGTACGCTACGGCCAAAGCGAGCGAGGAAGCCACCTGCGCCGCCTGGAACAGCTGCGTATAATCCTTCCTCCCCATGTTTGGCGCTCGCTCAGGCACGATGACCGCGTCACCAGCGCGCAAAGCACTATCGAGCGGATTCCCGGAGAACCACCCCTGTTGACTGTTCTTTGCTGCGATGACAGAACCGTCTGCCCGGATGACAAAGACACCCTTCTTATCTGCCAGCGGCGTTAGACCTCCTGCTTGGCCGAGGTACCATGTGCCGCTTCTCCCAGGCCGGTAGCTAACAGCGGTCGGGTTGAAGACCTGTCCATTGACCATCACGTAGTTCGCCTTTTTCGGGATCACCAGAACATCACCGTCGCGCAAGGCGATATCGTCAGCCGTGTCCTTCCACCTCTCCATAGGCTGCTGGATGTGGATTACGACACGGCCAATGGGCTCCGAGAGGCGCAATTGGCTAAGCGTCGACTCACTCTGTGCCAGCGCCGTTATTTTGGCGTTCTTCTCGTTTTCGCTCCCCTCCGGCAAAAGGTGCACGTTAGCCTCTAAAGCCTGGACGCGATGCACGAGTTCGGCATGCGCAGCCTCCTGTGCCTCGCGCACTTCGCGGCGCATCAGTACTGCCCCGTAGGGATACGCCTGATGGTTGTACCCGCCCGCGCGTTCCAGCACGGAACTTAATCTCTCTCCGGGCTGAATCCCAAAAGAGCCCGGATGCAGCACTTCGCCGCGAACGGTCACGGTTGCCCCGATGTCTTCCCATCCGGGAGCTTGGCGAATGGCCAAAACGTCGCCCATCCGTAGTGCGACGTCCTCTGTGCTGTTTCCATTCATCACCGAAGGCAAGGAGACCTCCAGGTGCTCGCCTGGCTTTCCGTTCATCGAATAGCGGGTTAGGTCGGCAACAGTCGTGTCGGCACTCCGCTTCAAGCCCCCGGCCGTGTGTATAAGATCCTCAATTCGCATGTTGCTGGTATAGGGATACCGACCGGGCTTCGCGACTTCGCCGGTGATATTCACGGTGGGCGGCTCAACTCTTTCGGCGTTGCGATGAATCAGCAAGCGGTCGCGCGGCACCAGGGCAAGGTTATCGATGGGGTTGCCCGCCAACGCCTGTCCCAGGTTGACGCTCAGAATCTTGGAAGTGCCGTCGGCTTCAATGCGAAAAAGCTGTGCATCAGCGAGTTCAGCGTCCGGCAACACACCACCCGCGAGATAGACGGCATCGCGCAGATGGGCTTGGCCCGAAGTGTTGTATTTGCCGGGTGCTCGTACCTCACCGCCAACCCACACCGCTGGAGCCGGCTCGAAATCAAATCGACTGAATATCCTAACGGTATCAAGCGGCTTGAGATTTGGAGCATTCGCGGGGTTGGCAAGAGCGGCTGCCAAATCAAAACTCTCCACGGTGGGGTGGAAATCGGGAGGGTTCAACCGAACGATTTCTCCGTAGTGGGGCGCCGGCTCAGGGAGCAGATCCTTGTAAGAGGCAATCAGGTCGGTCAGCTTCATACCATCGTGATAGGAATAACGGCCCGGCCTTAGAATATGTCCCTGCAGATAGATAGCCTCTTGGTTATATGGGGCGATCGGAAAGATATGGATTTCGTCGCCATCCTGGACCTTGAACGAAGACAATTGCGGTGCATCCCCGTTTTCCGCGGAGAGGTCGAGGCTCAGCATGCTACGCTTTTCATGGGCTTCGAGACGCTGCATCTCGATGTGCTTAAGTGTCGCGGCGGGCAGAATGCCACCTGCGAGACCCAGGACGTCCGCGAGCGTTTTCTCATCGCGGAGCTCGTAAATTGCTGGGCGCCGCACCATGCCCGTCACGGTTACTTGCGGTCCAATGGCCGGCACCATCAGAGTGTCGCCGTTCTCGAGCTTCTTGGCTTCTGGAGTGACACCACGAAGAAGCAGATCGTACGCGTCCACCTGTTCGAGCAACTGGCGGCCGCGATAATGCTCAAGAAAGCGCAGAGAGCCGCGTGGTGTCACTCCATTGGCAGCCACTACCGCATTGAGGGGCGTTGAGAGCGAGCTGATGTCATACGCGCCGGGCTCTCCCACTTCACCCACAACGTACACTCTTACGGTTCGCAGGCGCGACACGGAAACATCCGCCGAGGTACCGCGAAATTGAGAGCCTACCGCTTTCTGCACAACCTGCTGTACTTCCGCCAGCGAGTGCCCGCTGACCTGGACAGGCCCCGCTTCCGGCAAGGCCACTCGGCCTTCTCGGTCCACCGCACGTACAAGCCGGGTCGTAATGCCACCCCACAGGTCAATGGACAGGCTGTCTCCCGGGCCCACCACATAATCCGGTCCGACCGGCATGTCCATGGGAATTGCCAGTGGATTCCGCAAGCCATCGTGGAACACTTGTGAGCCGAAGCGCTCGGGAACGCCGTTTCGCGAAGGGGCCTGCACGTAAAGATCGTATAAAGAAGGTATGTCACTGTAGGGACTGGAGCGATGCACGATGGTGTCAGGCGCAACATACGGTTCCCTGCGGTATCGGGGCTCGTGGTTTCGCACGAGTCCAGGCTGCCGATTTGCCTGCATCCCTGGTGTTGCAGAAGGGTCTGTTCCGACCGAGCTGAGGCCCAGCAGCCCTTGCAAACCGACACCATTCGGCGTAGCCAGCGAGGTAATGCCCACCCCTTCAGCGGACAAGCCGCTCCGGAAAGGCGTGTCGCTTGAAGCGCCCAAGAGTGCCGACGTCTGCGGATTGGACATCGCCAGGAGTGAACCGGTATTAGCCGGGGCACCGGGGCCGTCCGTCATTCCTCCAACTTGTTCGGCAGGCGTGGACCGCGCGCGCAAGATAGGGGAGCCTCCGAGCAGCGGCGGGATTTGTTCTGGTAGCGCAGGTAGCGGCAGATTCTCTGGCGAATTCAGGCCCGGCGCTAGGTTTGGACTTCCAACATTGTGTCTGGGCTGGAGGGTTCCCAGATCTTGACAGTCCTCCTCGGAATACTTGTTGGGTTGATTGTTAGTATCTTCAACCAAACCGACAACAGGACACGGAGACGCTTGCTGGGCGACCACACGTTCCATCTTTCGAGTTTCTTTCCAGTCTTCCAGGGCCGCCGCGTCCTGTTGCGCCTCAATTTCGACAATCTTCTTGGCACGCTCCTTCAGAACCAAATCTTGCTGCTTGGCTTCATCAGACATCGGATTCAATCGGGGTTTTAGATATCCGTATTGGCGGACCAAGCGAGTAGCAACGGAACGAAACCTACTATCGATGGTGAGCCGGTCGAAGATCGCTTGGTCTGTCAAGTCTGCATCGCTGATCAGTTGCCCGTTATCGCTGGTTTCTTGGGCCACCCAACGCTTGAGTTCGACCATCACGCCCGGATCTGCGAGCAACACTTCCCTTATTTGAGGAACGGTTGCAGCTACGCGATCGTAGTTCTGCGCGGTCAATTCCGACGCGGATTGCCGTGCGCGAATCGGTATGTCCGGTGGAGCTTGCGTGCTTTGCGTCAGTCCATTGCGTGCCTGTTGCCCGTAAGCGCAGACGGAATAGCCTGCAGCCGTTACTACCACTACGATAATTTTGGATAATGTCGTCTTCAATTTTCGCCGCTTCCGTCTGGGCTTAATGCCGGCCATTTTCATGATGGCCTTCTCGCAAACTCTGGTGCGTTATGCACTGCGGCCAGGATCCCCGCGGTAGACGTCTCGATATCTGTACAATGAATGTCGAACGATGCCCAAAAATAGAGAGTGCGATCTTTGCGCGAGGCCACCGCGATGATGCGCAGCTCTGGATGCTCCTGCAGAGCGCGGTCACAAATTGCCGGACGTTGCTCAGTTTCATCGAGAGCGATAACCAGCAGATCCGGGCGCGTGTCTCGCACCTGCTTCAGGATTTCCGCTTCGTCGGATACTTCACCGACAATTTCAATACCGGGCTGATCCGCGAGAGTGGCCAATACTACATCTCGCATCAGTTTGGGACGATTAGCCACGAGAATGCGCGTCACCTTTTCCATTGAAATCTCCTCGCTCAGTGAGTATCCGCAGTAGCGAAATTAAAAACAGCACCAATTCATGTCAACTGCGGGTGCCAATTGGTTCTAAGCGGTGAGTTCTAATGTGGACTATGGGTGCAACGTTTCGAATGATCGCGCAAAAGCCGAACGCGCGAAGATGACCGAGACTTGACGTGTTGATGACACATCCTCGCCTCGCGGCAGGTAGCCTTTGAGATGTCTCATCGTTTTTCTGAGAGGGCAATGCCGCATTAGGAAGCGGAGACAGAATATGGGCCGATCCAAATTACGGCTCAAGGAACAGAAAGATGAATAGAGTTTGGGGAATGCTTTTTGCATTACTGTGCGCTGCAACCGGGCTGAGTGCTCAATCGGACGTGCCGATCCTCTCGGGAGCTTTGGCTTTCCAAGGCACATCAAGCGGAGGGGCAAACTCATTTCAACCGATCATTTTCCCCGTTCTCGCCGCCCCGTTGGGGGACCATTGGTTAGTCGAGGCGCGTGGCGAGGTCCAAGGATTCATTGCCCGACAAAATGGCAATAGTGGACCCTACAACGGCCAATTCGTCCCTTCTTTCGCGTATCTTCAAGTCGACTATATCGCCGACTCCCACGTGACCGTTACCGTGGGCAGGTTTCTCACTCCTTTTAACACTTATAACGAGCGCTTCCCGTTGTGGATCGCCAACCTTGTGGATCAGCCCATCATTTTTCCGATAGGCACCCGCACATCGGCATCGAGCAACGGTGGGATGGTCCGGGGAGTCGCCCTCTCGCGATCGAAATGGAACCTGACCTACGCTGCTTATGCGTCCGTATCAACCACAACTGAGAATCTGCAGTCCGGGAGGGCTGCAGGCGGTCGGCTAGGCATTTTTCTCCCACAGAATGGCGTTGAAGTCGGAGCGTCCTATCAAAGATTTTTGCAAACTGGGGGTTCCAACGTCGCTGGTACTTATTTCGCTTGGCAACCGCCGCCAATTCCGCTGGATGTGCGGGCCGAATATGCTCATTCGCCTGGCGGTCAGGGCTATTGGATTGAGGGAGCCTATCGATTCGCGTCGAGCCGTGACATGAACACCTGGCCGACTCGGCTCCAGGCCGTTGCAAGAGTTCAACAATATTTTAAGGGGAACCCCACGCCGATGGACTTCTTGCCGGCGACTAACGTGAATCAATTCGATTTTGGCCTGAATTACTATCTGCCCCACAATGTGCGGCTCAACGGCAGCTACGGCAGACAGTACAGCCCCGCATTAAACGCCAATATCTGGAACTTTGAAGTCACTTATCGATTTCTTTTTCCCGCTTGGCCCGGAGCGCACAAATGAAAAAACTGTTAATCGCTCTTCTCGGAATTCTACTGTTAGTGTGTTCGCAGAAGTTGTTCGCCCGACCGCAGACTCCGGCGACAGTTCAGAAGACTCCCAAAACCGTCGTGAATAAAAACGTACCCGCGACCGGAGAGCAGAGGTTCCAGGCAAATTGCGGCCGATGCCACAATCCCCCTGATTCACTCTCGCCCCGCGAAGTGAAGGCCGTCTTGCAACACATGCGCGTTCGCGCCATGTTGAGCGCAGAGGACGAACAAGCCATTCTCAAATATCTAGCTCCTTAAAGAGAACTCCAATGTTGAAACCGAACGCTGTTCTATTCCTTGGCGTTACCGCAGTTTTGGGCGGATGCAGAGCAACTCCTCCGGGAAAGTTGGAGAGTGCCGTGATGACAAAGGTCAAGCACTCCATCACTATCCGCGGTAAGGCCGTGAAGAACCCGCTTGCAGACACCCCAGCCAATGTCGCGAGTGGAAAAGAAGCCTTCTCGCATTACTGTGCCGCGTGTCATGGACTGGACGGGCAAAACACGGGCGTTCCCTTTGCTGATCGTATGGAGCCACCCGTACCCCCACTCAATTCCCCTCAAGTACAAACTTACACCGACGGACAGCTTTACTGGATCCTCGAAAACGGCATCTCTCTTTCCGGCATGCCCGGCTCAAAAGGAATCCTGACGGACGATGAACTGTGGTCCATTGTTGTTTACATCCGTCACTTGCCCCCAGCGGGCAGCCTAGGAGAACCTGCGATGTACTCTGGAGACGATGATTCGACCGCGTCGCCCACACCGTCCACTCAAGGGCGATAGTTTAAGGAACAGACACAATTCCTGCAGACGGAATTAGTTGCCATGTCGAGACTCTTGCGGAAGTAAAGCCCTTTCGCCCCATTGAGGATGGCTTCAAGGCTTGCGTTGCGCAAATTCCCGATCGATTGATGGAAAAAACACGGGCGGATTTCACCATCGGCCTCGATTACGGCCGAAGTCCAAGGCGCGTTACAGACCGGTGATTCTGCCGATTCCAGGCCCAATTGCACTCGGAAGTGGCGCGCAATCCTCCGCAGTTTCGCCGGCGACTCGGCGATAAATCCTGCGTCAAACTCTTCTTTGGAGTCACGAATGAGGGTTTCGATCTGATCGTCCAGAACGCGCGATTCTAAAAGCGACAGTCCAATCTCCGCCTGACGGCTCGTAGGCCAAATCAAGGAACGATTGAACGCGCTGGAGGTCAGATCCGCCGCCAAGAACGAAATGCCGTTCAATTGAAGGAGTTTCGCTGCACGCGCGGTTTCCAGCAGATGCTTGTGGTTTGCTTTTTGCACCGTCGATCGAGCGGTAATCTGTATATCCCTGCGTACTTCTCTCAGTGCACAAATGCCTCCTTGAAGAAGCCCGAAAGCCCCCTCCACTCGGCGGATAGCGTCGTGTACCGCCGGTGGCCCATCCAAAGAAACAATCACGTCATCAAAGCTCGCAGCTACGCTACTCGCACACTTCTTGAGTAGCAATCCGGTGCTCAAGAGCGTGAGGCGAATCCCTGCGTCTCCCAAAATCGAACAAAGCTGCGGGAGCTCGGGATTCATGAGCGGCTCACCGCCCGAAAATACGATCCAACGAACTCCGAGCTGACGAATGGACTCAAGTTGGGGCTCCAGATCGCTTACACGGAATATTTTTGCTTCCCGCGTTTTCCAAATGTCACACATGATGCATCGGCAGTTGCATGAACTGTGCGCATGCACAACCAGGACGGGAAGGGTATGGACAATGTGCGGATCCTCCACACACTCTTGAACTGAGAGAGAATTCTCGAGTTTAATCTCCAAAGCACACCCGCTTCCCGCCGAGATAAATATCACCATGGAGATGTCTCACGGTCTGCTCAAATAGGCGACCGAGCGGAGCTCGAATCCAACGAACGACTCCCTCAATCGAAAGTGGCTGGAGGCCTTCGCACAGCTCACCCGGAAGACGGTGCCGTACTCCCTCCGAAGCCAACTGTACGCGCCCCCCCAACAGGACCAGCTCCACTTCTCGATAGGACACCCTGACCAAAGTTTCTGCCGGAGTTAGGCCTGTCTCGCGCACCGCAACCAAATCGGCAACGCCACCAACACGGAACTGCCCTTCTCCATTCCTTAGATTGAGAAGCCGTGCAGCCTGGCGAGTGACGTAGGCATATAGATCGGCCGAAGGCGTGTGCAGAAACTGCGATGCGCAACGAACTTCGTCCAGAAAATCTCCCTGCCCAGTCAATGGTGAATCGCTTCCGAGAGCTACTTTGGGGAAGCCCCGAATCTCCTCGCAAGACAACGTTCTTCCAAACAAAAAGAGGTTCGAACTAGGACACCAAATCAGTCCCGCATGCGCCGAGCGCAACAGGGCACTCCCTTCAGCCCCCAAGGCAAGCCCATGAATAATTACCGTGTCGGCATCCAGGGCCCCGGCCCGGTGCAGATCACGAATCTCTTCCCTGCTTTTCTTGTCGATGCCCTCCGCGAGATGTATGAAGAAGGGATGCCCTTCGGGAGTCTCTCGCTTCTTCACCGCTGCTTCCGGCTCCAATGACAAAGAGTGCGCCCATCCATAGTCCTTTAGGACCCGGACCGCGAATTCGTCCGTAAACACGTCGGGTTCGTAAGGGTTGTGATGACAAACAGTGGTTACGCCGCACAGAAGATTGCGAATCCCGCCCCACCACAAGCGCGCCTCCCGTGGCACTTGCCGGTGCTCAGCGATTGATTGCGCATCAGTGTGACGAATATCCTCCGCCCACTCCAGGAAGTTGCTATAGCCGCCTTTCCCGAGCCGGGGGAATAGCGCGAACTCCAAATGATCGTGCGCGTTGACGAGTCCAGGGAAGATCAGATAGTCGTGCAGATCCACAGTTGTTCTCGAAGACGGCGAAAAGGCACCGACATACGTTTCACTGCGAAGAGAATCGATACGGGAACCGTTAACGAGCAGCTCTCCTTGGACGCTGGCGGTAGGCCCCAGAGCGAATCGTGAATTCTGCAATCTACTGATCGCCTGGGATCTGCTCTTTCGCTGGACTATATCGCGAGATTTTTTCCGCGCGGACACTTGCAAAACGTAAATCGCGGGAAGTGAACTGATACGATCAAAATATTCCTTCTTCCCTTCTCTTTCGAAAACGACGCGTTCTTCGTCGCCAAATCGTGCCTCCAGAAATGTTGCCACGTGCAAGTTTGCCTTCTGGCAGAGAGAGACCACCTCGCTGACCGTTCTTTCCTGGGTGCGAATCTCTTGAAATTCGCCCCGCGAACGAACTCCCCGCCGCCAATTGAGGCCTGCAGCAGTTTGTGGATGGACATCGGTCACGAAAAGAGATCCTCCTGGCCGGAGGACCTTGCTCACCATTTCGAAGAACTGTCTCGCGTCTTCGACATAGCTAAGGACAAAGTTGCAGAGCAGCAGGTCGGAAGAAGCTACGCCAAGCGGCGCATCCGCACAATCCGCGCAAACAATCTTTGCCTCACTTCCCAACTTGGGCCTGGCGAGGCCAAGCATTTCCGGAGAGAGGTCGACACCAAGCAGGCTGCGCGCCCCTGCCCCTTTCAGCGCTTCCAACCAGCGCCCTGTGCCACATCCAAGATCCACGATGTCCAGACCGGCCAGCGGAGGTAGCAGCGGTTCAAGAACGCGTCTCTCGAGAGACAACATGGGGTTCGCTTCGTGATCATAGGTGTCGGCCCACAGCCGATAGCCGTCCGCCGGCGAGAGGCAAGATGTAGGTATAGTGCTTGCCATCGTCCGCTCCAAGAAGGGCTAAAGGCTTTCCTGTTTAGGCTTCCGCAAAGTGATGAATTGCTGAGCCCAGCGCAGTTCCTTCGGGAAAGCATAAATGCCCGCCGCGTAACGCCACGCACTCAGCGTCTTCAAAAGCGCCCGACTCCAGCGTGGAGCACGAATATCTTGGACCGTGGGCCAGCGCGAACTGATGACCACTTCAAAATTATCGATCAGTTTCTTCGTTTTCCGTTTGAGCCAAGGAGTATTCGGGTCAATTCGAAGCGTAAAATCCATCCAACGCTTCGTTGCCCACTCGTCGAGGGTAGTCGGAAACGAGACCTGGCCATCGATGTTGCCGTACATCGAGGTCCGCTGGGGGACGGGTGTATAATGGTAAATAATGATTTCGGATCGCGGATTGATCCTCTTGATCTTTCGAACGAATTGCAGCGTTTCCCTCGTGTCCCTCTCGGGATCGCGTGGATTACCTATAACGAACGAAAACTCCGGAATGATTCCAAAATGTTTGATCCTTTGCGCCACCGCCAGGGTCTGCTCGGTAGTGATGTCTTTTTGCATTTCTTTCAATACCCAGTCGGATCCGGATTCCGCCCCGAAAAAGATCATGGTGCATCCGGCACGTCGAATGGCTTCCAGGGTCGCATCCGAATATCGAGTGAAGGTGTCAATGCGCGCTTCACACCACCATCGAAGCCCCAAAGGCGCGATGCGTCCGGCAAGTTCGTTTGCATGACTCTCTCTCAGAAAGAAATTCATATCGTAGAACTGCACCGAATCCGCACCGTAATTTGTTTTCAGGTGACGCAGAACCGCTTCTGTCCGTGCGGCGCCCTCTACAAGCTCGCGATTCCCATAGATTGCGTGCACTCCGCAAAAGCTGCAGCGAAATGGGCATCCAATGCTCGCGTGATGTGCAGCGGTGCGTTTTCCAAAGAAGGAAGGCCGTAGGTATTTTTCAACCGGCACGCGATGAAACGGGGACCACGGAAACGCATCGGGGCCCTTCATGAGGCGCTCCGGATTGTGACGGTGCAAGCCGAACACATCCTTGTACGACAATCCCAGAATTCCTTCTAAGCTTCGCTTCCCTCGAAGTGCATCGAGTAACTCCAGTAGCGTATCCTCTCCCTGCCCTCGCACGACGTAATCCACATAGCGCGCGTTCAGGGTCGCGTCCGTGTATGTCGATGGAAAATAACCGCCCCACACGACGGGTAATTTCGGATGCTGATTGCGAATCTCCTTGCAACTGGTGATCGCAGATTCCATCTGTGGTCCTGGCATCACTGAAACGCCCAATAGCTCGACGGTGTTGCAACGAATCAGATTCAGAATCGTCTCGGTAGGGTTCTCGTCGACATTTCCGTCGACAATCTGATATTCCTCACGGCCTTCGAGAACGGCAGCAAGGGCCATCACCGAAAGCGGAAAGCGGCGATTTCGCGGTTTCGTTGCTCGCGGATTAAATAAGATAATCATGGTGTCTCGACCTTTGCTGTATAAATCCGGAATTGAGAGGGTTCGCGCTGTCTTTTTAGGCTAGCAACTAGTGGCCGGCACGCCCATCGAATCCCGTACCATACTTCGTGCGCTCTCCACTCCAGATCATGTCTTGCTTCCAGTGCCAGAAGTCTATCCTTGGTTAGATATTCGCAACTGCCCAGGCCATCGGACGCAAATCCAAACCGCTTTTGAAATAACTTTCGGCGCTCCGCAAGCATTTTCTGCCCGCATTCTTCGCGGCTATAGCAAGGAGAGTCAGCAATCAAAATCATTCCTCCCGGCCGCAGGCAACGAATGGCTTCAGAAAGCGTACGGTCGAAGTTTTCCGAATAGTGGAAGGACGCGTTGAAAATTGCACAATCAAACTGTCCACTCCCGAATGGAAGTTGGTCGAGCTCCGCCTGAAACCGAGGAAACAACCTTGGAAGGGCACGCTGGTAATGAACCGCTGCGCCAAGACCATCGAATGTGTTGGTTTGGAGATCGACGGCGATCGGTCGGTGGCCCAGGTTCGCCAGGCGATACGACATCCATGCATTTCCCGCACCCAGATCAAGGATGGCCAGTGGCCGGTTCATATTGGCCGCTAGGCCCGGCACAATTTGCCGCTCGATGTACTTGTACGTCCGTGACCTGATTGCCCATTCCCAGGAATTCCGCTCCGTCTGATCCCGGTACGGCAACGACAGATAGAAGTCGGGATTATCGCTTCCCCGCCCTTCCGCTTTTCGCACGGTTTCGTAATCACGCAGGAAGCGCTCAAAATAGGCCTGACGGTCTTGAGGTAAGGCGAGCCAGATCCCCTGTTTCTGCGCCATGACAGCGAAACAGCCGCGGCATTCGATGGGCTCGTGAGTTTGAGCCAGCGAAAAATACGGAATCACGGTCACCCTGGCCGTGCATGCGATGCAGCGTAATTCAATATATTGCACACCCTGCACGGGCAAATGCGGGGCCCCCCACGCAGCTTGCGGTCTGCCCACTGCGAATGTAGCGCCTACGGATCGCATCTCACGAACTCCAGTAGCATGTGATCACCCGCGTCTCGCAAGATCGGCCAATCTGCACATTCGCGGTCCAGCCATTCCAACAGCCCGAGCAACTTCTCGTGTTTGCTTATCGATTTTTCAACATAGGAGGGCGGCACAAAGAGCCCTACCGCGCAGCGCGACCCCAGTTCAAACCAGGGAGAAAAAGAAACGCGTAGAGAGTGAACCGAGGGATAGGAGACAGAAATCGTCATATCGCCGAGTCTGGCCGTGGCAACTTTCGACAATCTCCGAACCGATTTCTTCAGTTGGCCGTGAAACAGGTACCACAGCATTTCGACCCAACACACCCGACTCCACAGACACAGCAAGATTCGGCCTCCCGGCTTTACCAGACCTGCAAGATTACGAGCGACGGGTTTGAGGTCTGCGAGGCAATTCAATCCTGAAAAATTCGAGAAGGCTCCGTCAAAGGGCCCACGGTCGGACAGACACGCCAGATCTTCAGTGGCAACGTGTAGATGTTCAAGGTTCGCGAGTGGCCTCCCACGCTGCTCGCGACACTTCGCCATTTCAATCATCGCCATCGAGGCGTCACACGCGACAACAGAGCGCCCTCGATTTGCGAGAAACCTTGCGTCTTCCCCTGTGCCGCAATTCAACTCTAGAATCCGGCTACCAGGTGCAAAGGCAGCGAGTAGTTTGCGCCAGACCTGATTCCGTTGCGCGCGACCGATCGCCGTGCGTGTGAATAATTCGTCGTAGGAGCCCGCGACGCTGTCAAAGGCAGCCGCGGGACTAGACAACGTCACTCCCTGCGCAAGGTTCATAACTCCACCTCGGACGAGGTGGAGTACAGACACTGTCGGAGCGCGCTCACCTGCTGCCGCAACTCGCTTTGCGCCGCCTGATCTGCGCCTTTCCGCTGGATTCGGGCAAGCTGCACTTCGTTTTGCAGCAGGCGGTCGGCGTAGCTGTAGAATTGGGAAGAGCGCCTCCCGCGGAGTGAAAGCTCACGGTCGGAAGACTGGTTCCACGGTTTCACTTGAACGAGTGAGTTGGACACGCGCGTGTAATAAGGAGTTCCCTTGATTGGATATGCGACTGTTGTGAAAAAAACATCGGGATCCGTTTGCTTCACGTGTTCGATAGTGGCCTCAATATCTTCCAGATCTTCGCCCTCGTAACCCCACATCAGGAACATCCCGGTCTGAATTCCTCTGGACTTGCACATCTTGACGGCGGATTGCACCTGGCCTACCGTTACACCTCTCTCCATCGCGTCCAGAATTTTTTGCGAGCCGCTTTCAGACCCGATCCACAGCCGAAAACATCCCAATTCTGCCAACAGATCGGCGGCCTCCTCGTTCAAACGGTCGGCCCGAGAAATACACTCGAACGGGACGCGCAGTCTGCGCCGGTACATTTCCGAAGCGTAGGCACGCAACCAGCCGTGGTGGATCGTGAAAACGTCATCCGCGATCCAGAGCATGTCCGGCCCATAAGTGTTGAGAAGCCATTCCACTTCGTCCACTACGCCTACAGGTTTTCGTCTCCGATGAGTCTTGCCGAACACCTGATGGCTGCACCAACGACAATGGTAGGGACAGCCCCGCGCCGTAATGAACGAGAGCGACCCTTTTCCATGTGCCTTCCGCCAGGTTTCCATGTAGCGCCTGACATCAACGGCATCACGGGCCGGCCACGGTTGTGCATCGATCTCTGGAATCTGAGCGCGTGGACTGGTTTGATGGACACGGCCTGTGTCATCGAAGAATGCAATTCCCGAAACGTTGCGAAGGTTTGATAGCGAATCGGAGCGCAGGGCAGGCAGGAGTTCTTCCATCGTTACTTCTCCTTCCCCCAGGACCACAGCATCCGCTCCAGCCTCAAGATATTCGTTGATATACGCGCCCGGCTCCGGGCCTCCCACTACGGTCTTCCAGCCGGCTAGGCGCGCAATCCGAAGGATCTCAACCACTCGCTTGCGGGTCATTAGATTCGCGTAAATCCCTAGGATGGAGGGCTGTTCCGTTTGCAAGTGCTGGCTGAGCGCCTCCTTGCTGGAAAATGTCGTGTCAAACACCTCCACGTCGAAACCCTTCTTGCGGAGGTGCGAGCAAATGTACAGGATGCCCAAGGGAACGTACGGCTTAAGGATCTGCATCTCCTTCGGATCCTCGTAGAGAAAATATCCGTGAGTAAGAAGCAGATCACTCATTAGCTTCTCTTGTGCCCCCAAGCACGTCTTGCAAAGAAACAAAATGTCCGCTTGACGAAAAAACATTTCTCACATCGTTTGTGACCGTGGGGAGTTCCGTGGGAACTAAATTCCGGGTAATTGGCTCCAGGGCGTCCACCTGCTTCCACAGTTTCGCGAGTTCCTCTGCTCGGTCGCTCTGTGGCACGCTAGGTTTCCAACTCTCCACTTCCGTGTGCAACGCGTCACGAATTGCCCTGTAGAACCGGTCGGTGTAGGTGCCCTTGAACATAACAGAGAGGTCTTCGCTATCCGACCAATTCTGTTTCGCACCAAGCTGTTCTTTGACACGCGCATAGAAGCGAGTGTTGGGGAGCGGATACGAGAAGGAAATCCCCACGTCGTCCGGACGGGTTTCTCGGACCAAAGAAACGGTCTTCTGAATATCCTTCCACTGCTCCCCGGGATAACCGAATTGAAGGAAATAGCATGCGCGAATCCCTTCCCGCTTTAGGTTTTCCCTTGCAGCCACCACCTCCTCGACGCGCAATCCCTTGTCCATGGCATCCAAGACTTTTTGTGAACCGGACTCAATGCCCATCCAGACTTCTGAACAACCCGATCTTCTGAGCGCCCTGACAGCCTCTCTCGTCAGCAAATCTGCACGCGCCTGAATCTTGAAGGGTACCGCGCAACGCAAGTCCTCCACGGCGAGCGCAAATTCTTCGAGCCAATGGCGGTTCAGCCCGAAAATATCGTCCGCGAACCACAGGTGTTCGGCACCATACTGCTCCTTCAATAGCCGCATCTCCGCTGCTACATCGCTCGCCGGTCGCAATTGGTAGCTGTCTCCAAAAATCGGCTTTGCGCACCAGTTGCAACGGAACGGACAGCCTCGACTCGCGATCAGGTTCAGCGAGAAAATACCGTGAGTATCCTTCCACGCCTTGCGATACGCCGACAGATCGAGTAGGTCGCGCGCCGGTAGCGGCAACGTCGAAGTTTGTCGAGAAGCATTGCGTGAGCCCGTACGCGCTGCTTGCCCATGCCCTTCGCGGTTGAGGCACAGAACACCCGGGATGTTGGCTGGACCCGCTCCGGCCAATAGCGCTTGCACAACGTACAGCAGCGAGTATTCGGCTTCACCTTCCAGAACGCATTCAGCGCCACGTCTGAGAAACTCCATTGCGTTATCCGTGGCATCCGATCCATGAACGATCACACGCGCTCCATGGCGCCGCGCAGTCACCATCATTTCCCAGGCCAGTTCGCGCATCCGTGTCAGACACATCTTTGTCAGGAAATTAAAATCGTCCTCGTATATCGCGACGATTTTAGGCTGATGAATATGCAATGCTTCTCTCAGCCCTGCCCTGGGCTCTTCGAGCATGCTGTCAAACAACGCCACAGATATCCCTTGCGCTCGCAGAAGGCCCGCCGCGTACAGCGTGCCCAGCGGCGGATAGGGTTCCATTTTCCGAACCTGCTTGCGGTCGTACGGCAGATGGTACGAGTGAGTCAAGAGAACGTCAGCCACCGATCCCTCCCGAGCAGCAGACGCCACCTGTACAAGCGAGTTTCAACATGCTTCCGCTCCCTGTCGGCCCAGCGGCTGTCCTGTTACGAGTGATCTCCGCTTAACAATCTTTTCCAACTTGCGGCCTACCCATAGTTCCCAGGGGAAGGAATATTTATTCGCACGAAGTCGCCATCGCAGCGGAGCGCCCAGCGCACGCCGCAATCCGGCGCGTAGTCGTGGATGGTCCTTGGTTGCCTTGCGAAGCTGATTGTTCAGCAGGAAGAACTCAAGCATTCGCCAGAGCCTCTCCAGTTCCTTCCCTTGCAACCAGGGAAGCGTGTTTCGGCCAAGCGGAAGTTCCGCCCATTCATCCAAGGACTGCGGTTCCCTTACCCCCATTTCTCGAAGTTGTCCCCAGATGGGAATACCCGGATACGGAGTGAAAATATTTGGCGAAAAACTTACGTTCCAAAACTGGCGCGCGATATCGCTCATGGTTCTCAGAGTTTCCACGCGATCCGCTCCGGTTTCGCCCGGATATCCAAAGATGAGGTTGTAGGTAACGTGGATGCCCCCGATTGCGGCTTTTCGGGCGGTCTCGTACATTTCATCTACGCGCTGATGGCGCTTGTTCATCAATTTCAACACGCTGCTCGATGTGGACTCCGTACCGAAACCCATGTGCGAGACGCCGCTTTCCCCAAGGAGCCGGACGTCATCGTCGCTCATGCGGCAGAGAAAATCAGTCGATGCCTGAAACGTCCAGCGGAATTTTGTTTTTGAATCTAGAAATCCCTGCGCAATTTCCCGAGCCCTCCGCCAATCCACGGGCAAATTGGAATCCAGCATGGCTACTTCTTCGATCCGGTACTTTGCAACAAGTCCGGTCACTTCCTCGACTACACGGCCAGCCTCGAGCGCATTGAATCGCCGTTTGTAAAACACCATGTCCGTGCAGTAATTGCAGGCGTACGGACACCCGACGCTTGTCGCATAGGCAAGCTTCCGTTCACCGGAAACACGCTCGTACGCGTCGACATTTGCCATCTCAAAAGCAGGCATAGGCAGATCGTCAAGCAGAGCAACGCGACGCTCTGGCGCGTGCTGCGGCAAGCCAAACTGCTTGGAGGAGATCCCCTGAATACCATGGAGGCCTTTCCCTCCGGCCAAATTTTCGGCCGCTTCCAGGAGCGTCAATTCTCCTTGCCCGCGCACAATCGCGTCGACAAAACTCTCCTGCAGCGTCTGCCCTGGCAAAAGACTTGGATGCCACCCGCCAAAAATAACGGGAACCCCTGGGGCCTCCTTTTTGACCGCTTTGGCCATTCGCACGGCTCCTCGAATCATGGGGCCGGTGAGTACGGAGATTCCCAGGCACAGGGCATCGCGCAATTCACGAAGAACCACATTGAGCCAATCTGGTTCGATTGCCGCGTCGATGATCACGACCTCGAACCCGGATCTGAGCAACGGGGCAGCAAGACTCAATAAGCAGACCGGCGCTCCTAGCGGCGGCCCGTCGTACGGCGGATAGAACAATACGACTTTGCGTTTCATCAGCAAGCCACGACTCCACCGGCGGGTTCCAAGCGTTTTGCATCCACTGCAGGCTTCAAGGCGGGCACCTTCTTTTTCAGCTTGTCATTGAGCCATAACTCAACTGGAAGGCGATAGACGTCGTGATCGAGTCTCCATCGAGCCGGGTAGGAAAGCGCTTTTTGTGCGATGCGCGTCGACCGCTTGCGCGTGTCTGCTGCAATGGGCACGCGATCGAAGGCAATTCGCAGATAATCGCGCATAATCTGAAGCCGCTTGTGCTCCCGGCCGCTCAACCACGGAAGCACGGTATAGCGAGGGAAGAAATCCGCCCAACCTTCCAGGGAGCTTGGCACTTGAATGCCAAGTTCCTTGGCCTGCTCCATGATCGGCGAACCCGGGTAAGGCGTAAAAATGTTGGTCCAAAATTCGGCACCGGGAAATCGCCGGCACACGTCCATCATGAAATCGATGGTCTCGCGGCGTTCCTTCTTTCCCTCTCCTGGATAAGCAAAGATGATGTTGAAAGAAGGACGGATTCCCGCATGCAGACAACGGGACGCACTCTCATAAATGGATTCAAAATCCTGAAATGTCTTGTTCATCAGTTTCAGGATCTTTTCTGAGCCGGAATCCACCCCCTGACAAACCTGATGAAGCCCGCTGCGGCGCAGAAGTTTCAAATCTTCTCGAGTCAGGCGTGCGGTTAGATTCGTCGTAGCTTGAATACTCCACTTAAAGTCCGCGCCGGCGCGCACCAAGCCTTCGGCAATGTGCCGAGCCCTATCCAGATCGACGAGAAAATTGTCGTCGACCACCCATAGCATCTCGAGGTTGTAGCGCCTAGTGACGTCAACGGTTTCTTCGACAAATTGCTCCGGTGATAGGGCGTTCCATTTGCGGCCGTAAACACCGGCGTTTGTGCAGTAGGAGCAGTTAAAAGGGCAGGCCAGACTAGACGTGTACATAGCCCACCGGCGTCCGCAGCTCCGTTCGTACGCATCGAAGTCCGCGAGGTGATAAGCCTTTGGCGGCATTTCGGCAATTGGCTTAAGGGGACGCTCCGTTGTGAAGCACAGCTTGCCATCTCTCTTGAACCCGATACCGGGAACCAAATCAACTGCAGTGCAGGCCTCGAGATGTTGGACAACCTCAAGCAGAGTTTCTTCTCCCTGTCCGCGCACGACGATATCTATGTAAGGGGCTTCCAGGGTCTGCTTTGGCAAAAGAGAAGGGTGCCAGCCTCCAAGAATGATCGGAAAATCCGGGTTCCAGGTCTTCACTGCGCGGGCGATATCGACCGTCTCTCGGATCATCGGCCCGGTGACGAGCGAGATCGCTAGGCAAAGACCATCTCGCACTTCTTCTAACACCCGCTTTTTGAAATTCGGGGTAATCGTTGAATCGATAAGCTTGACTGAAAACCCAGCCCGCAAAAGTGGTGTCGCGACCGCCAGAATTCCCAGAGGCGCCGTTGCTTCGGAACTGGCAAAAGAAGGAAAAAAGAAAACTACTTTTTTAGACATCGATCTCGTCCCAGAACCACAACCACACCTTACGGTGGGCGCCGTTTCAACTTGTCATGTGGACGTCATGGGATGTCATGTCTCTGTTATTTCGCCTTCGAGGGCGATTTCTTCGCTTGATTTCGCGTTACAGTGAAAGACGTTGTGACGATGACGCTGACATTTAATCGGCAGACACTTCCGCTCCGAAAAGATTTCCTGATCGCCGGAACATGCTGTCATCTTTCTACCAATTCCCATGACATCTTGCGTACCGCGGGTCGTTGCCTTCCGATCCGGAAACAGAGCGACGCACGGTCATTCGAAATGAATATCATTGTTGATGCGACGCTTGGCAGCACTTCGGAACATCCTGCGCATTTTCGAGGCCTGCGCCACTTGGTGTTTGCGATTCTCCCGCCGCGCAGCTTCCTGACCTATGATTTGCTGCGGCGACGCGTCTACGGAGTTCTCTCGAGTCCCGCCGCGTGCGACGATTCTTTCTGGAACAGCCTGCTAATTCCAATCACCTTGGGCGTTCTCGGGACGAACTTGGGTGTCGCTCCGTTACATTGTGCGTGTCTCGAGCGCAATGGGCGCGGGTTCCTGGTGGCCGGCGCCTCGGGCGCCGGTAAATCCACACTAGCCGCGGCGTTGGCGCAACGGGGGTTTACATTCATCTCTGATGACTGGACCTATGTTTCCAAAGAACAGTCCACTCTCGTCGCACATGGCCTGTCTTCTCCAATCAAACTCCTGCCCGACACGGTTCGATTCTTTCCGGAACTCTATCAGTTCTCGCCTCGAAGGACATTGAATGGTGAATTGGCTTATGAGATTGGTCCGGCGCACTCGATTGGTTTCACTGTGAAACGTATCGCCACCCCGCAGTCGATTTTTTTTCTGGAGCGCGCCCCAACCCTCGGCTGCCACATAGTTCCCTGTCGGTCCCAATACGTCAGGGATTTCTTTGAGAAAAGTGCCGAGCGCCTCCCCGATGAGCTCACCGAAGCAAAAACGGTGCGTACGAGCATTATTCGGAGCCTTTCCGCTTTCCCATCCTGGATTCTCCGAACCGGCGAGAATCCTCACAGAACTGCTGAGGCCGTTGATCACTTTCTTGCGGAGGCCAGCCATGCAAGAGTTTAACCCTTCAAATAACGTCGAAGCGCCCGATCTACTGCGACGGTTCATTCCGACTCCGGTGAAGGCTAAGTATCGCGTCGGTGGACTTCGCATGATGGTTCAAACCAATGATTTCACGCTTCTCCCGGCGCTTCCTTTCGATCCGGATCACGATGGGGCTGGCGAACAGAATCTGGCGTGGACGCTCATTCGCGATGCGGACACGCACGGCCTGCTGGAGCCCCCGCTGTTCTTGAAATCGGGGACGCTAACCGTGGTCCTGCTAGGGACCGCCTGCGTGGTGGGAGTGGATCACGAACGGCGAGAGTTGTTTGGGTTCATAGGCGCTGACATCGACGTACGTGCTCACCAGGAATTTCTCGTGCCCCTTCTTTGCCAAATGACAAATGAGGTTCTCGTTTCAGACCCAAACCCTCGCGGTGCCATATGGAGCAAAGAGGTTGCCAATGGCTGATGTTCGTTCGAAACGGGCGATTCTCGCTGCTCTGCGTCATGATCCTGACTTTTCCGGCGTCCTGATGCTTCCAAAGTTGGATAGTAAACCTGGCCATGCCTTATTGCTGTGGTTAGACCGCAGCGGTCTGGCGCTTACTTTCTTGCGGCGATTGCAGGATTTTGAAGCCACACCGCGAATTCCACTCGAATGGCGTCAGGTCCTCAGCCGTCGCGTGACACAAAATGTTGAGCGCACGCGAGACCTGCTTGACGAAGCGCAGCGCCTCAATTCCGCTTTTCGTGCATTCGGAGTGACCGCGGCCTTGTTAAAAGGGTTCAGCCTCACGCCCGATTTTTGTCAAGAGCCGTTTCTCCGACATCAGGTCGACTTTGATTTCCTGGTCGATTCGACGGACATCAGGGTGGCCGCCGAGGCTCTTCAATCCTGTGGTTATTCCACTTCCCAGCTCAACGAGTCGGGTGAAACTTGCTTCACTACTCCCTTGCAGCATATCCCCTCTCGCCACGACGATTTGTACGTGCGGCAGCGCCATCGCCAAGTCGACTTACACACGTCCCTATGGGAGGATTGCCCCTGGCTGCTGGTCGAATCTCCCCAGGATTGTCTGAAGAAAGCCCAGCGACAGTGTGTGAATGGCGTAGAGTTTCTCAGCTTGTCGCTGGAAGACAAGTTTCTCCTGCAGGTTTTGCATGCTTTCCGTCACTCGTTTCGCTCCTGGGTGCGTGTCTCATGGCTTTTGGAGATTAGCAATTGCATCGCAAATCATCAGCAAGATGAAGCCTTCTGGTACCGGGTGATCGGCCGTACCAGCAATGCTCGGTTAGCCAAGAGTATTTTCGCGTTTATCGTCGGGTTGGTAAGCCGCTTGTTTCAAAGCCCGCTACCGTCGCCAATCAAGTCCTGGACGGCGGATGCAACAACTCCTTCACTGCGTGCTTGGCTGGATTATTTTGCTTTGGATTGGGCGATCTCTGACTGGCCCGGGAGCCTGAATAATCTTTTTCTGATCGAAGAGTTCATTCCTGATCGGAGACTCAGGATGCGCTACTTGAGGAGCCGACTGCTCCCCAGGAGGTCACAGGCATCGCTGGGAGCAGTTGAGGCCACCGATACAATTAATTCCTTCCGGCTGGAGACGGCTCGCATCAGATACCTAGCGTATCGCGGCGTAGTGCATCTGAAGGACATTGCCAGCCTTCCAGGGCGATTGATCCGTTGGAAGCGTGCTCTGGAAGCCTCTCGGAGGCTCACTTGTGGTCCAGAGTGCTGAATGGCTATTCGGGTATGGAAAGGCAGGGTATGCCAATCACCCATGCAATCGCCCTGGCAATCTCAACTCCGCGCAGTTTCGCAAAACGGATCGAATCGGATAGGAGACTATGGAGCTTACGAAAACCATCTCTGAGACAAAGCTGACGAAGCTCTTCCTCATCATCGAAAACCGTATGTTACGCGAAGCGATGAGCACGGTTTTCCAAAAGCAGCCGGACTTCTGCCTTGTGGATTCCATCCGCTACTCTCCGGCAGCGTACAAACTTGTGGCTTCCTCAAACTGCGACGTTCTGCTTGCGGATCAAGCTTCCGCCGCAGCTTTCCCCTCGAATTTTATCAGTGACCTTCTATCCTTATCGCCAGGTAGAAAAGCAATCCTCTTCGGCATGGAGGATGATCCGGAAATCTTTCTCCAAGCCGTGCGAGCAGGCATGAGCGGTTACCTCTTAGGGGATGCGAGTGCCGAAGATACTTTCGCGGCGGTACGCAGAGTGGTTGCGGGAGAAGCGGTTTCCCCTCCGCGCCTCTGTCATCATCTATTTCAGTTGGTTGCTCGCACGACACGCGAAGGCTCTATGATTCTGAATCAGCGGCTCTGTCACAGGCTAGGTTTAACCGCTAGGCAGCAACAGCTCATTGCACTTCTGGCCCGCGGCTTCTCGAATAAGGAAATCGCCGAGACCATGCGCCTTTCAGAATTTACTGTCAAGAATCACGTCCACAGGATCATGCGCCGGCTGAACGCACCCAGCCGTTACGCGGCGGTTCAAACGGTCTGCGAAAGCAGTGTATCAAGTACGATTCGACCAGCTTGAGGGCTTCAATCGACTCATCAGGCCAGCGACTGTTTACGCCTTTCAACGAGAAGACTGCGACTGCACCTCGCGCGAAGCCGCAGGAGAGATATGGCTCCCGACCGTGTTGTGCGGCAATGGGAACCGAGCTACAGTAAAACTCAGACGAGCACCAATCGAACCCTTAGTTCGGCACGTTAGAGAACCACTGAAGTATGGCTGATTCAGCTATAACGAAATGGATCGCGCGGCCCGGAGTGTCTTTCGCGACGCGCTATGGATTAGCCCTCGCTTCGGTCACCGGCGCTCTGTTGCTGGAGCTTCTGTTTCGTTACTTCGATCTGCCTCATCCATTTGCTGCATTTGCGCTATCGGCAATCGCGGTGACGTTTTGGTACGCCGGTACGAAGCCCGGTATTGTGGCAGTTTTGCTTTCGTCATTGATCCGGGGCTTCATCGTCGAAGGGGCAACCAGCAGCCTCTCTCGCGCTCTGTATAACCTGGTGTTCTTGCTCTTTGCCGTCCTCATGATCTGGGTAAGACGGTCAAGGGATGCTCTCGAGGTCGCGGTCGCGGACCGAACGGCAAGGCTGACTGCGGCGAATGAGGAATTGCGCAGACGGAAAGAGCAGCTCGATGGACTGTTTGAGCTATCACCCGACGCGGTAATCCTGACCGACGAAGACTTTCACGTGTTGCGGGTCAACAAGGAATTCACACGAATCTTCGGGTACACAGCAGAAGAGGTTGCGGGACAGTGGCTTCTCGAATTAATAATTCCCGAGGAATTGCGCGCTGAGGCTCTCAAGAACAAGGATCGGCTGATTTCGGGAAACAGAGTTGAGCTGGAGGCCATTCGGCAACGCAAAGGCGGTGTTCGCTTTGACGTTTCCCTTGTGGCAAAGGGCATTTCGCTTGGCTTCGACCACACAGCCGTCTACCTCATTTATCGAGATATTACCGAGCGCAAGAAAGCAGAAAGAGAACTCAGGCGGGGTGAGGGTTATTTAGCCGAAGCACAGAAATTGACTCACACAGGCAGTTGGGCCTGGAATGTGCGTACTGGCGCTCTCTTCTGGTCGCAAGAGATTTTTCGCATTTATGACTATGAGCCCCAAGAAACAGGGCCCACGTGGCCGCAGTTCCTCGAAAGGGTTCATCTCGAGGATCGACCACAGATCGAGCAGAGTGCGAAAATGGAGGCCTCTGGAAAAGAGTGGCTAGATTCTCGGAATGATTTTCGAATCGTTCTTCCGGACGGGACGATAAAGCACCTCCATTCTGTCGCTCATCCTGTCAGGGATGACTCGGGTGAAGTCACTGAGGTCGTCGGCACCGTCATGGATGTGACCGAACAGTGGAAGGCCAGAACCGAGTTGGAGAAAGCTTTCGAGGAAATTAAGCAGCGGACGGAAGCTGCCCGCCG
>Ga0137418_10000378_pt1 | contig 39230 bp, 32 predicted proteins | sample CZODoug3_1_2_16f_FD_122242 | JGI IMG/M metagenome (GOLD analysis project Ga0137418, IMG submission 122242) | Vadose zone soil fungal communities from Angelo Coast Range Reserve, California, USA - CZODoug3_1_2_16fungal (Hybrid Assembly) | ecosystem: Environmental > Terrestrial > Soil > Vadose...
ATCGTCCCCGAGCTGATCGTGCGCGAATCTACGGGCAGCGTAAAGTAGCGCCCCAGGGCACGACTGGTTTCAAAATCGGGCTTGGGAGGGGGCGACTCCACAGGCCGTTCCCCAAGGGTCGCTTTTTTTTGACGCATTTTCTCTTGACAGAGACAGACACCTGAAGCACTATTGATACGTTTTAATAAAGGCATTTTATCGTTTTTGAAGATGGAACGCTGGTGATGCCGATCGGCGAGAGGAGTCGAATATGAGAATTCGTCTGGTATGTGGGATGGCGTTAGGAGTGTTGGTGCTGTCGGCGGCGTTCGTGCACGCACAGGACACAGCCTCTTTGACCGGAACGGTTCGCGACTCCAGCGGCGCGAGCATTGCCAACGCGCAGGTGGCGGTGATTAGCGCGGAGCACGGCGTTAACCGGACTACCAACACAAACTCTGACGGCGATTATTCAGTGCCGGCGCTCACGCCCGGTTCTTACGACGTGACCGTTACGGCGCAGGGCTTCAAGAAATATGAAGCGAAGGGCGTCATCCTGCGCGTCGCTCAGAAAGCCCGCAACGATGTGAATATGCAAGTCGGCGCCTCCAACGTCGAAGTGTCGGTCGAGGGAACGACCGTGGCCCAGGTCGAAACGCAATCCTCCGATCTGACCGGCACCGTCAGCGGCAAGGAAATATCCCAGCTTCAGTTAAATGGCCGTAACTTTACCCAGCTGGTCACCCTGGTTCCCGGTGTCAGCAATCAGACCGGGCAGGATGAGGGCACCGTGGGCGTGTACGGGAACGTCAGCTACAGCGTCAACGGAGGCCGCACTGAATACAACAACTGGGAACTGGACGGCGGCGACAACATGGATAACGGAAGCAACACCTCGCTGAACGTCTACCCCAGTCTCGATTCCATCGGCGAGTTCAAGGTCCTGACTTCGAACTACGGCGCCCAGTACGGCCGCAGCGGTTCTGGAACCGTCGAAGTTGAGACCAAATCCGGGACCAACGCGTTTCACGGGGATGTCTACGAGTACAACCGGAACACTGCCTACAACGCCCGAAATTATTTTGAGCCGACCCGTTCTTCCTACAAGAAAAACGATTACGGTTACACCATCGGCGGCCCGGTATTTATCCCCGGCGTTTACAACAAGGACAAGCAAAAGACTTTCTTTTTCTGGTCGGAAGAGTGGCGCAAGGATAAAGTTCCCGGCCAGGTATTCAATTTGCCGGTGCCAACCGTGGCAGAACGGGGCGGCGACTTCAGTGATTTGTGCCCAGGCACCGATTGTCCACACGATCCTGTTACCGGGAACCCCTTCCCCGGGAACACCGTTACGATCAATCCAAACGATGCCGCCTCTGTACAAGCCTTGCTGGCGTTGATCCCAGCGCCGAATGACCCCAACGATCCCACGATTTACAATGCCTCCCCGATCCAACCCACGAACTGGCGGGAAGAATTGATCCGTGTGGACCACAACATCAACTCCAACGAGCGTCTAACGTTCCGCTATATTCATGATTCGTGGGATACCATTAGCGCTACGCCCTTGTGGACCAACACAGGAAGCTTCCCCACCATTCAGACCAACTTCAAAGGCCCCGGTGTCAGTACCGTGGCTCGCTTGACGTCCACCTTGTCGCCCACTCTGCTCAATGAGTTTGTCTTCAGCTACACCACGGACCACATCGTGTTGACGAACGTGGGTGCATGGCAGCGGCCTCAAGGCGTCGCGTTTCCGGATCTGTTCGGCGGGAACGGGGGCGGCATCATCCCGGGCATCAACCTGGTCGCGATCTCAGCTTATAACGGAGGATTTGGGGAAGATCCAGGGTATATTCCCCAAGGTCCTTACAATTCCAATCCGACCTACACTTACCGCGACAATATGACCAAGATTGTCGGCAAGCACAATCTCCAGTTTGGAGCCTACATCGTTACCGCCCAGAAGAACGAGTTCGGCGGCGAACTGGGCCAGGGCTCGACACCCGGCTACCTAACCTTCGATGCGACGAAGAACAGTTCTACAGGCAATCCTTTTGCCGATCTCTTGACGGGTAACATCTATAGTTTTGGCCAGCAGAGTACGCGCATCAAGTACTACAACCGCTACAAGATCGTCGAACCCTATTTCCAGGACGACTTTCACATTACGAGCCACCTGACGCTGAATTTAGGCTTACGCATCAGCTTGTTCGGAACTTACCGGGACAAGCAGCATTTCGCCTTCAACTTTGATCCTGCGCATTATGTTCAGGGCCAAACCACCGTTGATCCGGTTACCGGTATCGTCACGGGACTCACCACGGACGGTTTAGCTCCGTCGGTAACGGATTTGCCCAACGGTATCGTGCAATGCGGGGTCACGTCCGGAGTACCGGATGGCTGCATGAAAGGGCATCTGTTCAACCCCGCGCCACGGGCTGGGTTTGCCTGGGATCCCTTTGGCGACGGGAAGTGGGCGGTTCGTGGCGGCTACGGTATCTTCTACGAGCACACCAACGGCAACGAAGGCAACACGGAATCTCTGGAAAACTCTCCTCCGTTGGCCACCACCGTACAACAAATCAATATTTCGGGCTACTCGGGCTCGGGCACTCCCGCCAACACGCAATTCCCATTGGGAGTGGTGGCCATTCCCACCAAGGCGGTCTGGCCTTACATGCAGCAATGGCACTTCGATGTGGAGCATGAGGTCATTCGTAATACCGTCGCGAGAATTTCTTATGTGGGAAGTAAGGGCACGCATCTCACACGGCAAAGCGATATTAACCAGCTGACGCCTCTACCGCTTTCGCAGAATCCCTACAAATCAGGCGAAGCGATTAATACCGATCCCGTTACCGGCGATTGCGCCACCGGTATGACACCCAGTGGCGTCCCTATCGACCCGAATCTTAGCAACTTTCAAGCGTTTTGCGGCACAGTTAACGTAGATTATCTCCGGTCCATCCGGCCGGGAGGTTTTGGAGGGTATGGAGACATCCGGTATCTGCAAAATGCGGCATCTTCCACGTACCACGGGATGCAACTTGGAGTGCGCCGCAGCGTAGGCGGCCTAGAGTTGAACTTCGCCTACACCTACAGCCACTCCATCGACGATTCCTCCAGCCGCCAAGACGGTAACCTAGTCAATGCTTTTGATCCCCGTGCCAATCGCGCCAGTTCCAATTTCGATCAAAAGCACAATCTCAACTTTGGCTACGTCTGGGACATTCCCCTCTTTAAGGACCCCGGCTTGACCCACAAATTGTTGGGAGGCTGGCAGTACTCGGGAATCATGACCTTCAATACTGGGTCGCCTTTCACGGTCACCTTCGCGGGCGACAATCCCGGTGTGGCCAACGGGAGTTCGAACACTTCCGCATATGCCGATCGTGTGGGTGATCCGAACGCGGGAGGACAGCACCTAGTACCAGGGAGCAACAGCATCCAACTCTACAACCAAGATGCCTTTGCCGCGCCCCGTGGCTTCACCTTCGGGAATGCCGGACGTAACTCCTTGCGCAATCCGCGCCGCACGAACTTCGACATGTCCCTGTTCAAGCACTTTGCCATTAAGGAACATCTCGCAGTCGAGTTCCGCGCGGAGGCCTATAATGTCTTTAACCACACCGAGCTCGGCTTTATTAACGGCGACGGTGGGTCGGCGGCGTCGAACAGCGGTACCCTGAACTCTGGAACTGCCGGCCAAGGCACGAGCAACTTCCTCAAGTGACAGCCGCCCACAACCCCCGCATCCTCCAACTGGGAGCCAAGGTCATCTTCTAGGCGCTCCACCCAGGCTCTTAAGGCCCATCCCGCGCGAAAAAGGCGAGGGGTGGGCCTTTACTTTGTCCCCGAACCGGTCCCCCGCCTCCAATGACTGCAAGTCTCTGCACACCCTCCGTTCTATCTTAGGCACCTCCGCCCGCAAGTCCTTCAAGCTAAAGGCCCCCACTTGTGGAATCCCACGTGCCAAGAGACAATGGTCCACGACAGGAGCTCGAAAATGTCACCATTCGTAACCACTCCAGTAACCTCTCGCAGAAAGCAAAAGGGATTTTCCCTCATCGAACTGCTCATCGTCGTCGCCATTATCGTGATTCTCATCACCATGGCGCTGCCCAGAATCACCTCCGCTAAGATCGGCGCCAACGAGGCCGCCGCCGCAGGAGCGCTGCGACAGATTGGCCAGGCCGAGACGCAGTATTCCACGACCTACGCCCTGAAAGGTTTTGCCGATAGCCTCGCGGCACTCGGCAATGGCGGTCTTGCCAATGGAACAACGTGCGCGCCTAGCCCGGATCACGCTTGCCTTATCGATTCCACTTTGTCAGCTGGCACCAAGAGCGGCTACAAATTCGTCGTAACTCCCGGCAACCCTGTAAACGGCGTCAACACCAGTTACGCCGCCGGCGCGGCTCCCATGGCCTACAACAATACCGGCGTCCGCCTCTTCTGCATGACCTCTGAAGACTCGCAGATCCGCGCTGATTCCAACATTGGAGCCAGCACAACGCCGCCGTCAGGTGCCTCGTGCAGCAGCGGACAATTCTCGCCCATGTAGTGGGTTAGGAAGCCCCGGTCGGTGGGGTTTCCATTTAGGAAATAGAACGAATGGTGGGTGCCCCGTCCTTATCGCGTACGCGACGGGGCGGGGTTTTTTCTTAATAAGCTAAGTCTTGAATGGCTAGGACCTTGAGAAGAGAAGACGGGGGAAGAGAAGGCTGGGAAGAGAAGACACTAGGGAAGAGAAGAAACTAAGGGAAGGTAAAGCATCGAATGGGGAAACACCCGGGACCGGGACAGCCGGCATTGAACTCACATGGTCTTCGAGCGTTAGCCCCGGGGTAAGACCTAAAACGCGGACAACAGTCTATGTCTTCGAAGGCGGAGGAGAGCTCTTCGGTTTGTCGGAGAAGCTGCTTACGCCTGAGGAGTCTGACTCGCCGCCGGAGTTTCCGTCTTTGCCGTCGTCGTCTCTGTCCCTTGCTTCAGGCCGTCCTTAAAGTTCTTAATGCCCTCGCCAATCCCTTTGCCCAACTCAGGCAGCTTCTTCGGACCAAACAGCAGCAGGGCCACCACGGCCACCACCACCCAATGCATCGGAGCTAGTTCCATCACGGCCCTCCAGTAGATTTCACCTTTAAGTTTATCGCGTTCCCCCAGCCCGGAGCCGGGAATTCTTCTGGCCGACAGTCCCGCGCATTTTCCCCTGCAGGCCATGCACCAGCGTGCCACCCGAAATGCTCCACTGGCGGCTAGAATACGCACAAGCCTCCATGCAAGCCCGTCCCCAAGCCGCGCCCAGTCAGGCCAAAGCTGCTCCTGGCCGACCGAGCGCTCCCGGCGTTAGTAACGTTCCCGCCGTATCTGCCACCCTAGAAGAGGTTTCCCGCCGCTCCGCCTACGGGCTGCCGTGCGCCAAGTGTGGCATGTACTACGAGGCGGCCTTGCCTGCCTGCCCCATCTGCAAATCTCCGGAGCGTGTCGCACCCCGCGCCATTAAGCCCCAGCCCGGCGTCTTGACCTCGCCCACGCAAAGCCTTCCGCCGATCGCCGCCGGCACCCTCGAATCCGTACCCGACGCCGCCGCGCTCGAAGAAGAACGCGAACGCTTCCTTCGCGAACTCAAAGCCCAGCTTGATGCAGGGCTGCCGACCCGTTCGTCCGCTGATGCCTCCGCTTGCGCTCGCCAGTCGGTTCACACGCCAGGTTCCGAAAACGGCACTGCCGAAATCTGCCGCGACTGCTACGACCAAACTCAGGAAGCCGCCGATCGCATGGAAGCCGCTCTCCACATGGATCCCGCGGAAGCCGCCAAAATCATCTACGACGCCGTCTGGGCCGACACCTCCGACCCCGAACAAACCTACGTCAACGCCGCCCAAGCCCTGCTCCACGAACTTCGCCAGCGCTCCGGCCTGCCTTCTACGCCTGGCGCGCCCGGTTCTTCCAACAAATACAGCCACTAAAAGTCCACCATTCCGCCTTCTCGACTCACCTTGGATTTAGCCTCGACTCATCGGAGCACGAAAAAAGGGGCGCGTCGGAGAACGCGCCCCAGCCGTTTAGGAGGAACAACCATGAAAAAACTTATTTGCCGAATCCCGCCGTCTGCATCGATTGCCGTGACATCTCGCTCGTCGACGCAATGCCCTGTGCCCGTAGCTTGAAGTCGTCCGCGTTGGAAGCGTTCTCCAGCGCCACTTCGTACGCGATCAACCCAGCCTGGAACAAATCCCACAGCGACTGATCAAACGTCTGCATCCCGTACTGCGAAGTACCCGCCGCAATCGCTTCGCGAATCGACCGCGTCTTTTCCGGCACCAAAATACACTCGCGGATATAAGCCGTATTGATCATCACCTCAACCGCGGGAACGCGCCCCTCGGCATCGCAGCGCCGTACCAGTCGTTGACTTACAACCGCACGCAAAGTAGCCGCCAACTGCAAGCGCACCTGTTTCTGCTCGGGCGGGGGAAACACGGCAATAATTCTGTTGATCGTTTCAATACAATCCAGCGTATGCAGGGTAGAGAACACCATGTGGCCGGTTTCAGCCGCATGCAGCGCGGTACCAATCGTTTCCAAATCTCGCATTTCGCCGACCAGAATCACATCCGGGTCCTGACGAAGGGAGGCTCTGAGAGCCGTACCGAACGAAGGTGTATCCACGCCAATTTCGCGCTGGTTTACATACCCCTTCTTGTCGCGATGCAGGAATTCGATCGGGTCTTCAATGGTGATGATGTGTTCCGCGCGTGTAGAGTTCACGCGATCCAGCATGGCCGCCAAGGTGGTCGACTTACCAGAACCGGTCACACCCGTCACCAGCACAATGCCTCTCGGCATTTCGCAAATCTGTTCCACAATCTTCGGCAGATAAAGTTCGTCCAGTGCCCGAATCTTGGTGGGAATGACGCGGAGCACCAACCCGACGTTGCCGCGTTGCTGGAATACGTTCACACGGAACCGCCCCAGTCCCGCCACACCGTAGGCCATGTCGATCTCGGCGATTTCCTTAAACTTCGCCTTCTGCCTCGCCGACATCATGCTGAACGCCATGCCCAGCATGTCTTCCGCCGCAATTCGTGGCTGATCCGTCAACGGAAACAACTCACCATCGATGCGCAAATGCGGATAATTGCCAACCTTGAGGTGCAAGTCGGAGGCTTTGCGTTCGGTGGCGATGCGTAACAGATCATCAATATTCATTGCGGACTTTGCCCTCAGGTCGGTGTTCGTATCATTACGCCGATGGGCACTCTGCGGTAGATGACTGAAGTAACGGCGAAGCCCGTGTAGTCGCGGGCGCCGCGCCCGCGTGGTCCTAAAGGGGCAATAAGGGCTAGATCAAACCCTCGACGACCCCATAAGCCTCAGCCAGCGTGGCATCCAGCGCAGCAGCATCCTTGCCACCAGCCTCAGCCATATCAGGCCGACCGCCGCCCTTGCCGCCCACTTTTTGCGCTAGGGGCGCGATGACCTTCCCAGCCTGAACGCGGCCGGTTAGATCTTTAGTGACAGCCACGATCAAAGAAACAGCACCATCGCTGGCGGACCCAAGCACCACTACGCCCGAGCCAATCTTATCGCGTAGCTGATCGACGAGAGTCCGCAGCAGCGCTCGCTCGAGATTATCGACACGATGCGCGAGAACCTTGACGCCCTTGATCTCACGAATCTTGTCCTCCACCGAGGCAACGGAGGACGAAGCCGACTTCATGCGAACCTGATCAAGCTCCCGCGTCAGGCGCTTGATCTCAGCATCCTTGCGTTCGAGTTCAGCTCTCAAGGCCTCAGCCGGTGACTGGGTGGTTCCGGGCGTACGACTAGAAAAACTAGCGACCACACCTCCAAGTTCGTGGTCCTTTCGGAAATGCTCCAGCGACCGTTCTCCAGCAACAGCCTCAATCCGCCGCACACCAGACGACACGCTGCCTTCGCTCAAAATCTTGATCAGCCCAATCTCGCCCGTCGCTCCGGTGTGGGTGCCGCCGCAGAGTTCCGTGGAAAAGTCTCCAATCTTCACGACACGAACTTTGTCCCCGTACTTCTCGCCAAACAAGGCCATGGCTTTGTATTCGTTGATGGCCTGGTCGATCGGCACATCCACAAGCACATCAACCTTTTCGTTGCGCAGAACTTCGCGGTTGATGAGGTCCTCAATGTCTTGCAATTCGCTGTCTTCGACGGCAGCGAAGTGAGAAAAATCGAAGCGCAAATGCCCGGGATGCACCAGCGATCCCGCCTGCTTCACATGCTTGCCCAACACCTCGCGCAGCCCTGCCTGCAGCAGGTGAGTGGCGGTATGGTGCCGCATAGTGGAATTGCGAATCTCTGTATTCACAACCGCGTCGACTCTGTCGCCGACGTGAATTGCCTGCTTGGCCACAACCTTGTGGGCGCGTACGCCTTGCACCGGTGAGTAGCAGCCGACCACCTCCGCAACGACAGTGTTGTGGTCGCCACTATAAAACACTCCGCGATCGCCGACCTGTCCGCCAGATTCTGCATAAAAAGGCGTGTGATCGAGAATGACCTCGCCTTCGTCGCCCGCCTTCAGCTCCTGCGTGCCTTGGCCACCTTTTAGCAGGGCCAACACTTCGCAGCCGTTCGACGCCGTTTGACCGTAGCCTTCAAATTCTGATTTCGGAAGGCTCTGATAAGCAGGATTGGCCGTCTGTTTGGCCGCGCCTTTCCACGAAGCCCGAGCGCGGGTCTTCTGCTCGTCCATCGCGCGGTCAAATCCGACCTGGTCGAAGGCGATCCCCTGATCCCGCGCGGCGTCCTGCATGAAGTCCAGGGGCATGCCAAATGTGTCGTAGAGTTTGAAGGCGTCTTCTCCCGACAGCTGACGGTCCCCCTCGTTCGCAGAAGAAATAGCCTGAATTGCTTCTTCCAGTTTCTTCAAACCCAGGTCTAGCGTATTGGCAAAGCGCGTCTCCTCCGCCAAGACAGCTTTGGAAACCCGGTCCGCAGTCTCCTTCAATTCCGGATAGGCGTCCTGCATCAGGTCGCGCACTGCAAAGACCATCTGATGCAGAAAGGTTTTTGTCTGCCCCAGGAGCCGCCCGTGAGTAATGGCGCGTCGAATGATCTTGCGAAGAACGTAGCTGCGGCCCTCGTTCGCCGGGATTACGCCGTCGGAAATCAAGAACGTCGCGGCTCGTGCGTGGTCCGCAATCACGCGCAACGACGCGGCGGACGCTGCCTTGCCTTCCTTCTGTTTCTCTTTTGCCAGCGAAACGCCAGTCAGCTCAGCCGCCCGCGCGATCAAAGGCGTAAACAGGTCAGTGTCGTAATTGGAAATCACGCCCTGCAACACAGCTGCAACTCGCTCCAGCCCCATGCCGGTGTCGATCGACGGCTTCGGCAGCGGATTCAACTTCCCGCCGGCATTGCGGTCGAATTGCATGAACACCAGGTTCCAAATCTCAACATAGCGCCCGCATTCGCACCCAAACTTGCAGTCGGTGTGGCCCGCGTCGCTCGCCGCAGGGCCCATATCGTAATGAATTTCGCTGCACGGACCGCAGGGCCCCGTGTCTCCCATCTGCCAAAAGTTGTCTTTCGCGCCCATTTCGAAGACGCGTTCCTTCGGAACGCCTTGTGCGACCCACAGATCATGGGCCTCGGCATCCCGCGGAACGCCGTTCTCGCCTTTGAAAATCGTGACATACAACTTCTCCTTCGCAATCCCAAACCACTGCGGTGATGTGATCAACTCCCACGTATACGACACCGCATCTTTCTTGAAGTAGTCCCCAAACGAAAAATTCCCCAGCATCTCGAAAAACGTATGGTGCCGATTGGTGAAGCCAACGTTTTCGAGGTCGTTATGTTTGCCGCCAGCCCGCACGCATTTCTGAGACGTGGTCGCGCGCAAATACCCTCGATTTTCCAGCCCAAGGAACACATCCTTAAACTGGTTCATCCCAGCATTGGTAAAAAGCAGGGTGGGATCGTTCTGCGGAACGAGCGACGAGGAATGCACTTCCTTGTGCCCTTTTTGAACAAAGAAGTCCAGAAACTTGCGGCGAATGTCGGAGCCTGTCATGGGAGTCACAGCTTATTCTAAACTACTCAGCCATCAGGACTTGCCGGGTCCCGCTGCCTCTCTTTGTGCTCACCCGTCTGCACCCCTGAGTCCCACGCATGAAACAAACTCGCTAAAGCAAGCAACTCTCCGCTTCTTGAGAGACTCCTACTTGGTGACGAGCCTCGCCAAACTTTCTTAAGGAGACTTTATGTACAAGAAAATTGGCATGGTCGCTATGCTCGCACTGGGCATGACGCTAGCTGGATGCGGTTACGGCTCTCACAACGGCACCGTCAGCGGAAACTGGACCGCTACCTTGATTACTCCACCAGGCGGGACGCCCGTCTTCGCGTTCAGCACCGCGCTCACGCAGAGCAGCGGCGGTGCGCTCACCTTCACCAATTTCACATTCACAACAGCGGGTACTTGTTTCGCTACCGGGCCATTCACGGAAACTGGCTCGGTTAGCCTAAGCGGGAACTACAACGGCAACGTCACAGGCTCTTTCGCCTCGACAATTTCTACTATGTTCCCCGCGGGCACAAATAACATGCTCACACTCATGGGCACCGTGGCCGGCAATACGATTACCGGAACCTGGACGCTCACCGGCGGAACCGGATGCGCAGGCAACGGCAACTTCACCGCCACGCGCATGTAGAGCCGAACTATTCCTCGGGTGCCCGGTCCACGTCGCGTCAGCGACAGGGCGGGGTTTTAATAGGCGACCAGCACCCTCAAAAGACTCTACCCCTCGCCCTCACCTTCCAGCGCCGTCAACACTTCCTCGTCCACGTCCCACTTCTTCAAAATTCCGAAAATCGTCTTCGCCCCAAACCCCGCTCGCATCAGAGCCCGAAAGATCCGCGCCGCCTGTTTCTGGTCCTCCGGCTTCTTTAGCCGCTTCCGCCGCAAATACTCCCGCGCCTGCTTCTCTTCGCTGACTTCGTCGAAGACTTCACCTACCGTCTTGGTAATCACGTCGCCGTGCACGCCGCGGATTTTGAGGTCGGTTTCGACGCGGCGGCGGCCGAACTTCTCGTTATCACGGCGGTACGACGAAAACGCGGCGGCATACTTTGCATCATTTAAATACCCCGCGTCCTTGAGCCGCACCACCACCAAGTCCACCAGCGCCGGGCCCAACTCCGTATCCATCTCGACGCGGTTGCGCAGCAAGCGCCGCATTTCGGCCACCGAGCGCATGCGCCGCCCCAGTGCCCCAACGGCATATTCGTAAAGGGCCGCCTCCGACATCAGCTTCGTCTTGGCGCGGGCAAAGGCCACGAGCCCATTGTCGCACTTGTGGCAGGGGTGTGAAGTCCCGAATCTAGGCATCCAATTCCAGCGCAAGATCCGGATAGCCGCCCCGGCTCGGCCCTCCTAAACTCCTTCCATGAGCACACACATCACCACCAATGCGATACTCGTTGCGGATGACTCGGACGTGACCACGAAAGCCATGACCACGAAAGCCATTCCCCCTGCCACCGCGCAAAAGCTCAGCGATGCCGAAAAATGGCAAGCCGTTCTCGACCGAGACGCCGCCCAGGACGGCCGCTTCGTCTATGCGGTGACGACGACCGGCGTCTATTGCCGGCCTTCGTGCCCATCGCGGCGCGCTCTGCCCGAGAACGTTCAGTTTTTTGAACAGACCGCAGCCGCCGAACAGGCCGGCTTCCGCGCCTGCCTGCGCTGTCGGCCGCAAGCCGCCTCCGACGCCCGCACCACGAACGTCCGCGCCATTTGCCGCTACATCGAGCGCCACCTCGACGAGCCCATCTCCCTCAATGCCCTCGGCGACGCCTTCGGCATGAGTCCCTTCCACCTCCAACGCACCGTCAAGGCCGCGCTCGGCATCACACCGAAGGAATACGCCGACTCCTGCCGCATGGACCAGCTCAAGCGCAACCTGCAATCGGGGAAAACGGTGACGCATTCGCTCTATGACGCTGGCTACAGCTCCAGCAGCCGCCTCTACGAGCGCGCCTCGCAGCACCTCGGTATGACTCCCGACAAATACCGCCGCGGTGCCATCGGCGTAGCCATCCGCTACACCACCAGTCCGTCGCCCCTTGGACGCCTGTTGATTGCCGCTACCGAGCGCGGCGTCTGTGCCATCCGCTTCGGAGACTCTGATTCGGATCTGGAACTCGGTCTCCGCCGCGAGTACCCCTTCGCCGCACGCAAACGTCAGGATGACGATCTACAGTCGTGGAATAAACAAGTCCTGCAACACCTCGAAGGCCATAAGCTCAATGCCACACTCCCGCTCGACATCCAGGCCACGGCCTTTCAGCGCAAGGTCTGGAGCTACCTCCAGACGATCCCCCGCGGAGTTACCAAGTCCTACAGCCAGGTCGCCCGCGCCATCGGACGCCCCACCGCCACCCGCGCCGTAGCCCGCGCCTGTGCCACCAATTCCGTAGCCCTCGAAATCCCCTGTCATCGCGTAGTCCGCGAGGACGGCGGCCTGGGCGGCTACCGCTGGGGTATCCAGCGCAAGAAGAAATTGTTGGAACTGGAAAAGCCGAACTAACGGACACGGGGGAGTCTAGGGCTCGGACTCCCCACTGTGCAATCTCTTGCACTCTCCACTCGTTACAATTTGTTTACAAACTTCTTGCGGCACAGCAAAGGCCCGCCCGCCCGATCCGTCTACTGTGAGGCCTGATGTATGCCGTGCGGCCGGTCCCAGCCGCCGCCACCGGCCCCCCGATTCCACGGAAGGGTAGGCACCACATGAAGAACTTCGCCGTAGTTCTCCTCGCGCTAGCGATAGCTAGCAGCGCAGTCGCTCAAACTCGCAGCATCCACGCCGGATTCCGCGCCAACGTCCCCTTTGATTTCACCATCGGAACGCAAACCTTCCGCGCCGGCACCTATCAATTCCAGCGCCCGCTCGGCAAGCCTTCGGCCGGAGCCGGAGTCGGCATGATCGCCGTGCGCAGCATTGACGGATCTGCGTATAAGGCCGTTATGACCGCCTTGGTCCGCCCGAGCGTCGACAAGTCCGCCGACACCAAAATCGTCTTCAAGAAGCACGACGGACAGTGGCAGCTCTTCCAGGTCTGGATGGGCGGCGACGCCCAAGCCCAGCAGTTGCCTCACGTGGCCCAGGGTAGCGACGCAGTACTCGCTACCAACGAGCCCGAAGTCGCAATCGCCGAGCTGCGCTAAAACAGCAGCACGGCCGAAATTCGAGTTGGTAGTGGCCACGCAGGGGGTGCCTCCAAAACTGAGGGCGCCCCCTGTTTTTTGTCGCACGAGCCCGAAAGACAGTCCTCCGGCCTCGCCTACGGCGCTGCCGCGGGCTTCACGAACTTGTCATCGCTCACCGGCACGTTCTGCCGGATTTCTTTCGCTTGAATTGTGAACTGTCCCGAAGGCCGCGCTACGGTCCAGCGATGCGGCACCTGCACTCCGTCCACGGGGCTGTAAGCCTCGAAGTCAATGCGCGTGGGATTCAGCCCGAGTGGTGAATCGGCGTAGCGCACCAAACGCAGCAGAAGCCCCGACTCCTTATCGAAGTAGAGCCGCAAAGGCGGTTGATTCGGATTCGAGGCCACCAATTGATAGGCATCGTGGGCCCCGATCTTCTCCTCCTGGTCCGGCTTCCACTCGCTGTAGTTCTGTTTCAAATGCAGAGCAAATTGCAGATCGGCGTCCATGCGCGCCGCGTCGACTTCGCCGCCATGCATTTCCATCAGCGGCCGTCCGGGAGAGCTCAACCAGCCCTCATGGCCATTAAACGCCGTCACGTTGTCACCGTTGGGCGTATGCATGAATGAAATGCGCTGGCCGGATTGGTCCGGGCCGACTCGATCGAAGATCTCCACCGCAACGTCGTGGCCGAAAAACGTCGCCGTACCTTCAATCACGCGCGACGAGACAGCGCCGATGACCTTGTCCCCTCCCAAAGCGTGAACGTACTTGTCGAGCAGTTGGTCGGCAGTGGGCAAGCTCGCGGGTGGCGCGGCCTCAGGCATGAGCGGCTTCGGGCCGGAATCGCTGATAACAGGAATCGAAACCGGGTGCGCGGCTCCGTTGTGGCACGTGTTGCAAGTAACCTCGCGGTGCCCATCGAAGTTGTTTTGGTTGATGGCAGCCACCATCTGCATCATCTTGCGCGCGGTCAACTTCGTCTTCTTGTCGTCCTGGTCGAACTTCCCCTGCACATGGCAAAAATCGCAGCCTACGCCCAGCGAGGCGGAGACGAACTGCATGGCAGGAATGAGTTGTTCTTCTGGCAGGTTCTTGAGTACCTGGATGTTCTTGAAGGCCTGGTCGGTGGTTTTCGCGGAGACCGAGGGTGCTTGTCCAAGAGCGAACGCCACGCCCAAGAGCAGGCATGGGACGAGAGCAAGAAAACGGGCTTGAGAAACCGGTGGCATGTATCCTCCAGGGATTGGAGAAGTGTACCCCAGGCTCATCAGTTAAATATGGCGGGTGACTAAGCTTTTTGATCTTTCTATCCCATTCCAGACGAACGGCGCCTTATCCTCTGAGCACTTTGCCAAGCGCGGGAGCCGGACACCTTATGCAACCACTCAAACCGAAAGAGCGCTCAAGGAAGATATCTCGTTGTTCTAAATTACGAAATCACAAATTACAAATCTCTCGCTACTGCTGCACCGCGTAATACCCCTTGCGCGCCTGAATCTTCAAATCCGGTTTGGTCTTGATCTCCAGCTTGCGGTATCCGCCATCAGCAGTGGAGTTGCTGGGCGTGTAGCCGATGTTGTATTGGCTGCGCAATTCTTGCGCGATCTGGTCGAAGGCGTCGCGTAGCTTTTCGGGCTTGTTGCCGACGTCGATGACGCGGCCGCCGGTGTCTTCGGTCATTTTGTGCATATCGGAACTGCCAAAGCCCATGATCGCGCCGCGGTCGGCGGCCAGGATCACATAACAAATGGTGTCGGCTTTTTGCGCGATCTCGATGGCTTCGCGAATCTTGATACGGCTGCCCTGGTCCTCGCCATCGGTGAGGAGGATCACGGCTTTGCGGCCGACTTCCTTGTACAGCATGTCGTGGGCGCTGAGGTAGACGGCATCATAGAGCAGCGTGCCGCGGGGGCCGCTGGAACTGCACGGGAAGGGACCGCCGCCGATGCCGCCGATGCCGCCGCAACTTGCGCCGCCGGTATTGATTTTCGTTTTCTCGAGAGCGTCCTTGAGGAGCTTCTTGGAGTTGGTAAAATCCTGGCCCAGTTCCACATTGACATCGAAGTTGATTAAGAAAGCCTGGTCGGTGTCGCGCAGAATGCGATTGAGGAACAGCGCTCCCATTTCCTTTTCCATGCCGAGTACGCGTTCCTGGCTGCCGCTGGTGTCGACCAGGATACCCAAGGTCAGAGGCTGATTCGATTCGGCGGAGAAGTACTTGACGGTCTGGGCTTTACCGTCCTCGAGGATCTGGAAATCGTCCTTCACCAAGCCAGGGACCAAGGCGCCGTGCTTATCTTTAACGTTGAAGAACACCTGCACAACGTTGACGCGGGACTTAATAACGGAGTCAGACTTTTCAGGAGCTTGGTCATCCTGGGGGTTTTCAGAGGCAGGCGGAGGGGTATTGACCACCCCATCTTGCGCTCTCAGGCCAGGGGCCAAGGCGATGACCAAAAGCAGCGACAAGAGGGGAGAGAAGAGTAGGGGAGAGGCTTGCACGGAGGTAAGGGGCCGAACCGTCATTTGGCGGAATCTCACAGGCTGATTTGTTAGTCTACCTCTATCCTTGGATGCATCTAACGAAAACGCGCGAAGGGTGCTGGCAAGAAAAGTTCGCTTCGATAGGAGTGGGTGGGATGCGTGGAATTCAGTGGAACGGACCGCTGGTAGTGGTGCTGAGCCTGGCCGGGCTTGGTTTTCATGGTCAAGCTCAGGCGCAATCTCAGCAGCCGCTTCCGGACGCTCCGTCGGCTAAGCGGACCCCGCGACAACTTCCGCCCCAGCCGGCGATCAACGAAGCCCCGCTGCCCGCCAGCGAGCAGCCGCCGAACTCAAGCGACACGCCACCACCGCCCCCGCACCCCGAGCCAGACGCCGTCAAGCCTAGCTCCGACGCCGCGAACCGCCCCAAAGTCTCGCCCGACGATAACCCATTTCCCGAGCCCGGTACCTCCGGCAACCCCTCGACGCCGGCGCCAGATGCAGCAGCTCCGTCGGTGTCTAGCCAGCCCCCCGCAAACCAACCGCCGCCGCTGCAATCTGCCAAACAGCAGGAGCTGGGCAGGATCCGCGTGAGCGTCAATTTCATCGCTGTTCCCGTAACCGTCAAGGACGACTCGGGCCACCTCGTCTCCGGCCTGCTGCCCAAGGATTTTCAGCTGCTGGAAGGCGGAGCCAAGCAGGAACTGAGGTACTTTACCAGTGACCCCTTCGCCCTCTCCGCAGCTATCGTGTTCGACCAGGGCTTGCCCGATGTGGCCGTTCAGAAGATCAACCAGACCTTCGCCGCTCTCGAAGGTGCCTTTTCCCCTTACGACGAAGTTGCCATCTACACCTACAGCAGCGCCGTCCGAAAGTTGAAGGACTTTGGCGCTTTCGGCAAAGGCACGAGCCAAATGTTCAGCCTCCTCAAGTCCGAAACCGGCCGCAACAACGGGCCCCAAGTCTATAGCGGCCCTCTTGGGCCTCAGGGGCCTAGTGTCAATGGCCTCCCCGTTGGGGGCGGGCCTAACCTCATTCATCTGGCTCCACAGGAAACGCACGCCCTGAACGACGCCCTGCTCAGAGCCGCGGTCGACCTCGGCAAACGACCGCGCGAGCGCCGCAAAGTCATCTTCATCATCAGCGACGGCCGCGAATCCGGCAGTGAAGCCGCTTACGTTGATGTCCTCCGCGTATTGCTGACTAATGAAATCACGGTCTACGCCGTCGCCGTGGATGAGGCCGCCATCCCCGTCATGCGCAGACTCAAAGAAATCAAGCTCCCCAAGAGGGGCTACGGCAACATCCTCCCTAGATACACCTCTGCCACCGGCGGCGAAGACTTCCCCGAGTTCTCGCAATCCGCCATCGAGGAAGCCTACAACCGCGCCATGGGCGACGCCCGCAACCAGTACACGCTGGGCTATTACAGCCACGCGCAGCCCGGGGTTTACCGGCAGCTGGAGGTCAAAGTGGCGAGGGCAGGGTTGAAAGTCCACGCCAAAGACGGTTTCTATCCCTTGCCCCCAGTCCGGTCGTCGCAGCCTTAGGTGGGTTCCCAGTAGTAACGTCTTACCCCGTATGTTGTTGTGATATAAAGGGAAGCGATTATCTGGGAATCAATCTGCCGTGGCTTGGGGCTGAAAAAGCGCCCTTTTGCCCGTCTGGACTGGGGATTCGGTTGAGTTTCATCAATTTTGCAGCCCGCGAGATCAATTGCAAGATCGTCTACTATGGCGCGGGCCTGGGGGGGAAAACCACCAATCTCCAGCACATTTACAAGACCACGGCAGAAGCGCAAAAGGGCAAAATGATTTCGCTTGCGACCGAAACCGAGCGAACGCTTTTCTTCGACTTCCTGCCGCTCGACTTGGGAACGGTGCGCGGTTTTAAAACCCGAATCCACCTCTATACCGTTCCCGGACAGGTCTTCTACGACGCCAGCCGCAAGCTCATCCTTCGCGGGGTCGACGGGATCGTCTTCGTAGCCGACTCGCAGGAAGAGCGCATGGACGCCAACCATGAGGCTCTCGATAACCTCGGCACGAACCTCAAAGAACACAACATCGATTTCGCCAAGCTACCGTACGTTCTGCAACTGAACAAGCGCGACCTGCCCAATATTCTCCCAGTGGATCAGCTCACGCGCGAACTCCGCAAGAAAGACGAACCTGTAATGGAAGCGATTGCGTTTCAAGGGAACGGAGTGTTCGAAACCTTGAAAGAGATTGCCAAGCAGGTTTTGACCGAGTTGAAGAAGGGGTAGGGGGTGTTAAGTTCTCGCGGTCGCGCTACCCGCTCGATCCATTTTCCACGGACGCAACGATTACAATTCCAGCGAATGAGATTGGCCATTTCAGTCTTAGTAGTTGCATTGTTCTGCGCGCCCGGCCGCGGTCAAGAGCCTCCGCCAAAACCCGTCGAGCTCGCTGACGAGCCACATCATGTTCTCTTGCTGCAGAACTCATCGGTAAGAGTTTTTCGTCTCAAGCTCAAACCGAACGAAGTTACGCTCCCGCACGGCCACCGCAAGTTTTACGCATACTTAAGTCTGCGGCCAGTGGAGGTCGCCAATGAAGTGCGAGGACATAAGCCTGTCATGGCGCTTCTTGAAGCAGCTGAGGTGCACACTTCGAAAGGCGGGTTTACCGTCGCGGAACGCGATAGCTCCCCTGAACCAGCCGACTTGCTGATCATTGAAACGGTGAAGCCCGACGTTGAGGAATTCAAAACTCCGATGGGAAGGTTCCGCGTCCACGACGCCCTCTACGGTCCGCTGTTCGAAGACTTTGAGATGCGGGGATACACGATGATCATGGCGGCTGAAGGCCGCACCGAGGCGCACAAAGAACAGTACGACAGATTAGTCATTGCTGTGTCCCATGTGAGGCTCCAAGAGGACAACGAAGGCGGGTCGTCGTCTGTAATTGAAATGAACCCCGGCGATTTTCGATGGATTCCTCGCGGTCTTACCCACGCGACGACCAATGTCGGAACGTCCCCTGCCACATACATCACACTTGAGTTTGATTAGTTGCTGAAGGCTGGTGGGCTAGCTGGCCTAGGCAGAGGCGTTGGCCCAGACCCGAACCCTGCTAACCAAATTGAGAGTTCCGGCGTCTGATGCATTGCTGGCCTGTATTCAGGCCCAAGGTGTATCGTCTTCTGTTCCCGTTCTCCTGCGCGGTTGGGACGAAATTCAGCAATTTTCTCTTCGAGGTTTTCCATGCAGATTCGAGTCTTGCTTTTCCTGGCATTCAGCGGAGCATTGGCTTCAGCACAGAACTTTTCCTCTTCCAGCCCGGCTGCGGGCGGTGCCTCCGTGAAGGGAGTCGAACTCGGCGATATGAACCGCTCTATTGACCCCTGCACCGACTTCTTCGAATATGCCAACGGAAACTGGCGGGCGCAGAATCCGATTCCGCCCTCAATGGTGCGGTGGAGCCGCCGGTGGCGCTCCGGGGAAACAATTAAGGACGACATCAAGGTCATCCTCGACGAAGCATCGGCGAACAAGTCCGCCGCGCCGGGCGGCACCGAACGCTTAATTGGCGACTACTACGGCTCTTGCACCGACGAAGGCAAAATCAACGCCGCCGGGATGAAGCCGCTGGAACCCTGGCTGGCGGAAATCGACGCCGCGAAAGATACAACGCAGTTGCAGCGTGTGATGGCGAAGCTGCACGACATTGGGGTGACCGTGCCGTTTGCGCTGGGTGGGGCTCTGAATCCCCATGAGCCCGGCATGGTCATGGCGGACGTCTCGGCCAATGGATTGACGTTGCCGGAGCGCAATTATTACGTCGGAACCGAGGCGCGGTTTGTCGAAGCGCGGACGAAACTGGTGGAACACGTAACCAAGATGTTCCGCCTGATGGGTGCTGACGAGGCAGCATCCGCCGCCGCTGCCAAGACGATTCTAGATATGGAAACTCACCTGGCCCAGGCCGCTCAAGACCCGGCATCCTTGCGTGATCCCAAAGTTACGGATCATAAGACTTCGTTCGCCGAACTCCAAGCAATGGCGCCGCATGTTCAATGGGTGGACTACTTCGACCACCTGCACCTTGCCCACGATGTCGCATTGAATGTCCAGGAGCCAAAGTTCCTTGCCGAAGTCGACCGCCAGATGGCCGGCGTTCCGTTGGCCGACTGGAAGACCTACCTAAAATGGCAGTTGCTCAACTCGGTGGCGCAGTATTTATCGTCGCCCTTCGTGGGCGAAGACTTCGCCTTCAATGGAAAATTTCTGAATGGCGCCACCGAACTGAAGCCGCGCTGGAAGCGCTGTGCCGAGTCCACCGACGAGCTCTTTGGCGAAGCGCTGGGCAAGGAATACGTAGCGAGGCATTTTCCGCCCGAGGCCAAAGCGAAAATGCAGGATCTGATCCGCAACACTCTCGCCGCCATGCATGACGACATCATCACGTTGCCCTGGATGGGAGAGGAAACGAAAAAGCGCGCCCTGGCCAAGCTCGCCACCTTCAATGTGAAAGTCGGCTACCCGGACAAATGGAAAGACTACAGTCACGTTTCCGTAAGCCGCGACAATTTCTGGGAGGATGCCCTGGCCGGACGCCGTTTCAATGTGGACGACGACCGTTCCACAATCGGCAAACCGGTCGACCGCGGTCGATGGGGCATGACGCCGCCGACCTCGAACGCCTACTACAATCCCTTCCTTAACGAAATTGTCTTTCCCGCAGGGATCCTTGTGCCTCCGGCGTTTGACGTAAATGCTTCCGATGCCATGAACTATGGCGCCATCGGTGTGGTCATCGGTCATGAAATCAGCCACGGCTTCGACGATGAAGGCTCACAATATGACGAACTCGGCGCACTGAAAAACTGGTGGACCGACGATGACCTGAAGAAGTTCCAGGACCGTGGCGCGTGCGTAGCCCGGCAATTCGACAACTACTTTATCGAGCCCGGTGTCCACCACAACGGCAAGCTCGTCCTCGGCGAAAGCATCGGCGACCTGGGCGGAGCCAGGATTGCTTTCAAGGCATATCAGAAATCCTTGGAAGGCAAGCCACGTCCGGCGAATGTGGATGGATTTACTCCGGAACAGCAATTCTTCATCGCCTGGGGCCAATGGCGAGGAGACGCGATCCGTATCGAAACCCAGCGAGTCATGGTGCAAAGCGATCCGCATCCCATTGGAAAGTTTCGCGTGAATGGGCCGCTCTCGAACCTGCCGGAGTTTCAGCAGGCGTTCTCATGCAAGGCAGGTTCGGAGATGGTGCGGGCGGAGAGGTGTGAGGTCTGGTAAGTGCACACAATCTGGATCGTACCGCACATCTTGACAAAATATGTTGATATCACTATATTCGTGTTAGTGCAATGGCTGAGGAGCAGGTCAAGCCGTTAATCTGGGTGGGGTCGAGCCTTAAGGACTTGCGGGAGTTTCCTGCTCCTGTGCAGGATGAGATGGGTTACGCGCTATACGTGGCGCAAGTCGGCGGCCAGCATAGCGACGCAAAAGTCCTTCGAGGTTTTGGAGGGGCCGGCGTCGTGGAGATTATCGAGGACTACCGCGGCGACACCTTTCGTGCGGTCTACACCCTGCGATTTGGCGGGGCAGTGTATGTGCTGCACGCGTTCCAGAAAAAGTCAAAAACAGGACGTGAGACACCACACAGGGACTCGGAGTTGATTCAGCAGCGCCTACGTCAGGCGGAGCAAATTGCGAAGGGGCTAAGACCGTGAGTAAGAAGAATTATGAAAGTGGGAGCGGCAATGTTTTCCAGGACCTCGGCGTGCCGAATGCTGCGGAACACCTGATCAAGGCCAAGCTTGTGTTCAAGATTGACTCAATTCTGAAAAAGCGCGGGCTGAAACAAGTGGAAGCAGCCGAGATTCTTGGGGTGCGGCAACCGGATGTGTCGAAAATGTTGCGCGGAGAATTTCGCCAGTTTTCGGTGGAGAGGTTGCTGCGGTTTTTGGTCGCGCTGGATCAAAATGTGGAAATTGTTGTGAAGCCGCGCCGTGGAAGCAGTGAGGCTGCGCTACAGGTGTTGTGACGCTGCTTACAGCCGTACTTCCCGCAAATGCGCCGTCCGCACGTCAAACACAAACCCTCGTATAGTCAGTTCGCTGTGAATCCAGCTATGCGCGTCAAGTCGCGCAAGCTGTACTCGAACGTTGTCTTCCGGATCGGTGAAGGCATGAAAGCGCACCGGAGAGTTGGGCGGTAGGCCCGCCTGGCGCTCGATGCGTTCGTGCAGGGCTTCTTCAGTTTCTTTCATCAGGCCGCAATCCGTGTGGTTGACCACCATCACTTCATTCGTTCCAAGAATGTAATGAGAGATCAACAGCGAGCGCAAGGCGTCATCGGTGACGATGCCGCCAGCGTTGCGGATCACGTGAGCATCCTGAGGACGAAGGCCGAGGGCTGGAAGAGAGAGGCGCGTATCCATGCAAGTGAGCACGGCAAGGCCTAGCCGTGGGCGCGGGGAAATCTGATCGGGATCGTAGTTGAGTGCGAACCGAGTATTGGCGGCTAGGGCTTGGTCGATGGCGGTCATGGGGGTCCGCAAACAGTTTCGCATACAGACAACACAAGGCTGTCATCCTGACCAGCGGGAAGGATCCCTGCACACTAGACCCCGCGAAAACGTCGAGCCTTCGCGCACACATCACTTGATCCGCAGCGACCGCAACATCTGATCAAACGTCGGCCGCAGGGTATTGAAGTCCGCATCCGGCGCAATAAAGACCAGATAAATCAAATTTCCCTGCCGCCCAGGAACAGTGACAAGCCAGTCACGCTCGCGTTGCGCATGGCCATTAGCGTCCTGCACGGGCGAAGTCGCGATCAGGTCGACGGATTTGCCTGACACTCCGGCGACTCGGATGTCCTCGTCGTTACCGACCTGTTTCATATCTTGATTGGACTGGCGCAGCGTGCTGAGCAGGGCGTGCGTGGACTGGTCAACGCTGGCGTTGCTGTTCTCAGGCTGGTAGTCGCTGATGAGGACACCGTAGGCAATCGCGTTATCGGAAACGCCGCTGGGCGGAGCGATGTTGACCGTAGAAGTTCGGTCGCCGAAGACCTGCCAGTTCTTGGGATAGGAGATTTGGAACAGATCATGGGTAAAGACCTGCATGTCTCGCGAAGGGTATTCGGCGGCGGGGAGGCGGCCTTTCACGCTCTGGGATTGCGCTTGCTGCTGGGCGGCGATTTCCTGCGCGGTGAGCGCTTTGATGCCGGCCACGCGCTGCTTAATTTGCCCGAACTCGGAACTGCCGTCGCGGTAGCTTTTGACGGGCAGGGAACGGACTTCCCGTTCGACCGCCCCAGCGCGATTGCCCGGGTTAGGATGGTCGCTGAAAAACTGAGGCCCATTCGCCCCACCTTGTTTTTCCAATTTCGTAAAGAAATCGGCCATGGCCTGCGGGTTGTAGCCGGTGTCGTACATAATATCGGTGCCGATCAGGTCGGCCTCCGACTCATTCTGCCGGGAATTCTTCATGAAGTAGAACCGGCGCCGAACGAAATCCCTTCCGCGGCAAGCTGGCCGAGGCTGCTTCGTCCGAGCAGCGCGCCCAGAATTTGCAGTGGCATCTGCACTTTCATCTGCTTGGTGGCAGCGCGGGTAGCGTGGCGCTGGACCACGTGCGAAATTTCATGCGCCATCACCCCGGCGAGTTGGGCTTCATTGTCGGCGGCCTGAATCGTCCCCATGTTGACGAAAATCGGCCCACCCGGCAACGCAAAGGCGTTGATTTCTTTCTGATTCACCACATGGAAGTGGTAAGGCCAGGGATCGCCCGGAGCATGCGCCGTGAGCTGCGCGCCAAGCCGCTGGACATATTGCGTGACGGGATCGTCTTCCGGCAGCACAGGCATTTTCTTCAGCACGTCAGCCGAAGCTTCCTGACCAGCTTGAATCTCCTGCTCCTGCGAGAATGCGTTGGATCCGCGCGTAGGCTGGTACCGCGCGAAAACCTGGAGCGGCTCGCCGAGAATGAGGGTAAGAATAAGAAAGACTGCCAGAGCCTTGCCCGGCGTCGAGGGAGCTTTGGGATGGATTCTGCCGTTCATGAGTCGGGCTCCTACATAGAACTCACGAAGTTATCAGAACGGTGGGTTCGGTTCCAGTCGGCAGTTTGCTCTGGGTTCAAAGCGATTGACGGCGGAGACACGGAGAAGAGCAAAGATGGGCAAACATCGATCGCCAGGAGCTTCAGGTTTGCTCTTTGCTTCTTTCCCTCGCTCTTCTCCGTGACTCCGTGTCTCCGTGGTGAACGCTCTGGATTGGAACCAAAAAATAGGCGCCGGGATTTTTCCGGCGCCTTCGGGAAAGAGGGAAAGAGAGAAAAGAGAGAGAAGTTACTTCGTGTCGAGAATCGGCCCAGGTGCCCCAAACTCGCGACGAGCCACGACAGGTCTTCCAACCCGCGCAGCCTGAGCGGTAGCGTTGGCGGCCGTTCCGTAACGATCGGCAAAGCCCGGAAGAGCAGTGCCTTCCGCTTCCTTGGTGAAGGTCATGATGCCCTCAGGGGTGGTATCGATCCGGACGAAATCCCCAAGCCGAACCTGCCCAGTGGCAACCAGATTCGCCAGCGGGAACACGAGATGCCGTTCGATAGCGCGCTTCAAATGCCGCGCACCGTACTTCGCATCGGTCCCTTCGCGGAGCAAATAGTCTTTCACGCCCTGCGTGCAGGTGAAGACGAATTGGTTGGCGCCGGCAGCCATCAACACGCGCTGCTGCACCATTCCGAGTTCGATATCCAGAATGTGCTTCATGTCGTCCGGGCGCAGCATCTTGAAGACAACCGTCTTGTCGATGCGGTTCATGAACTCGGGCGAAAACTTGCGGCGGGCAGCTTCGACGGCGGTGCGGTTGACCTTGTCGTCAAAGCGCTCGTCCATGGCGGTGGCGACGCGTGAGAAGCCGAAGCCGCCGGTGATCATGTCGTTCATCTCGCCTGCGCCCAGGTTCGAGGTCATGATGATGATGCACTGCGTCATGTCCACGCGGCGGTTGTCGCCGAGCGTGAGCGTGCCCTTGTCGAGAATTCCGAGCAGCAACTGCCAGAGCGAGTCCGAAGCTTTTTCGATTTCGTCGAACAGCAGAATGGAGAGCTTGAGCTTCTCCGTGTGCCACTGGTTCAAAGCTTCCTGCGTCAGCATCGGATGAGTTTCGCGATGCCCGAGGTATCCCGGAGGTGATCCAATCAACTTCGCAATCTCGTGCGAATGCTGAAACTCAGCGCAGTCAATCTTGATGCAGGCGCGGGCATCGCCAAAGAGCGTTTCCGCCATGGCTTCCACAACGCGCGTCTTGCCGGAGCCGGTCGGCCCAAGGAAGAGCAGGTTGCCCACAGGGCGTCCGGGCGCGTTCAGGCCGGCGAGAAACATCTGGTAGATCTCGACCACTTTCTCGATGGCTTGGTCCTGGCCAACGATTTTGCGGCGGAGAGTCGCGTCAAAATCGCGGGCTTCAGTGCTGCGGCGGTTAGGATCGAGAGCCAAGCTTAAGCCTGTCTTCATATTTGTCGTTGGGCCACCGGATTAGGGCGGCTTTTCCTACCTTTCCCTGAGCGGGGCTGGTTACCCCTGCCGATCATCCCGGGCTAGCCCACTTTTTGGCTGCGCGGTGACGGGCTAACTAAAAGCAAACCTTTGGCCATAGGCAGCCTCTGCCTAACGCGGCGATTTTCATGGACTTACAGGCCTTTTCCTAGACATTTCCACCGTTGGTGCAAAGAACGCTCGGGCAAGAATGCGAAACAATTTGCGCTATCCGGGAAACTTCTGGGCATAGCCAAACGGCCAGCCACCTAGGGCACGAACGGACGCCGTCTGAGGTAACTAGCTGAGTAATGCTGCCATCGTTACTCTCGGCGGAGGTCCCGAATTCCCTGGAAAGGCCCAATTCCCGTGCGCGCTCCTCGTCTCTTAACTGGCCCGATCGCCCTCTGCTTGGCAGCGATTTCTTGTTTCGCCGTTTCTTTCTCTGGCAACGCTTTCGCCGCCGACGCTACACTCACCTACACAGCGCAACGCGGCGACAGCATCCCTCTAGTAGCCCGACATTATCTCTCAAAGACGTCCTATCTGACATCAGCTGAATTGGGCGACGCCATTCGCCATGCCAACGGCGACCGCAAAGGCATTTCGCTGAAGGTGGGCGAAACGGTGACCATCCCAGGCGCAATCTCCTCGCCGATCGTCGAGAAGTCGATGCCGGTCGCCAAGGACTTTGAAGTACGTGCGATTTATCTGACGGGCCTGATGGCCGGCAGCGAACGCGGCCGCAAGATCATGCGCCGCTGGCGCGACGTCGGCGGCAACGCCGTTGTCTTTGATATTAAGGATAGCGATGGCCTGATTTCGATTCCATTTGACCACGAGCTAGCAGGCGCGCAGAAGTCGCATCCGATTCCAGAGCTACCCAAGTTCACCCGCTACGTGCATTCGCTCGGCCTTCACGCCATCGCCCGCGTCGCCATCTTCCGCGACGAACACTTGGTCAAGACGCACCCCGAACTCGCCGTACATTCACGCGCCACCGGACAGGCCTGGAAGGAAAACGGCAAGCTCGTCTGGACCGATCCTTCGCAGCCAAAAGTTCAGGCATACGACATAGCTCTAGCGAAACGCGCCGCCGAATCTGGCGCCGACGAAATCCAATTCGACTACGTGCGCTTTCCCGCCGAAGGCAACCAAAAAGACGCTGAATTCTATTTCCAGAAAGAGCATCCCAAGTGGCAGCGCTCCGACGTAATCGCCGACTTCCTGAAGAAAGCCTACGCCGAACTGCATCCCACAGGCGTCCTGCTCTCCCTCGACGTCTTCGGAGTCATGGCCTGGCAGCGCAACGTCGATCTCGCCCACACCGGGCAGGACATCGTGAAGATGGCGCAGCACTGCGACGTGCTCTCGCCCATGATCTACCCGTCGCACTTTTTCGGAATGGACGGAATCAAGCGGCCCGGCGATGCCCCCGAGCACTTCATCGGCGAATCGATGCAGCGCTTTGAACTCATCACCAAAGATAGCGGCGTTGTCCTCCGTCCCTGGCTCCAAGCCTTTGCCTGGCGCACGCACATTTACTCGCCGGAATACATCCTGACCCAGGTAAGAGTCGCCAAGGAAAAGGGCGGCGTTGGCTTCCTATTCTGGAATGCCAACAACGACTACTCCAAGCCCTACACCGCTATGACCGAGGTCACCGCCAATCACAAGAAATACTTCCGCGGCGATGAAGTCGTCACGGCCTCCGCGGTCGCGCACCCGGTCCAGCCAACGGCCCCGTCCGATCCAGCTCTGAAGACCGTATCCGCCGGCCCCAATCACAGGTTTTAACCTAATCTCACGCGGCGCGCGCCTTCGCCCGCGCGGTTGTGGTGTGGATAGGGAGACTCGAAGCTCTGCAAATCCAGAATCAAGACCACGCAGGCGAGGCGCTCACGCAACTTCAGTTGCAGCGAGGTGCGTTGGGGTGCGTCTTACAATATGTTGTGCAGCCGTAGCACAAATGCGTTGAGGTCTGTGTTTTCAAGACCGCGGTTGAGGAATCGGCATCCTTCGCGCCCACCGTTCCAACCAGGCCAAAGACTGCCGCAAGCAACAAATAACGAGATACTTTCATAAGGCGTAACCTCCGGGGACGAATTATGTCCCATCACGCCCGGCGAATCTATATCCCATTGCAAATAGCTGGGATGAGAAGCACCTGGAAAGGGTCGAAATGTTGAACGCATCCGCCGCGCCCAGCGCCTACCACAATGCGCCAGCCTTGGAGCCGCCCGGTTTGTTCAAAGCGAGTTTGCTCGGGCTCGGCTTACCCGTGCCACTTTGAATCGTTCCCCCGGACGTGGAGGTGGCCTTGGAAGAAGTGGTCTTGGAAGCAATCTCCTGTGCGCTCTTCAACTGTCCGCGCAGCCTCGGCAGAGTCTGCGTGGCAAAGCTTTTCACCTGAGGGTCTCGGGCCAGATTGCTCTCTCTTTGAAAGGCCGCGACGTCTTCCTTGTGGTCCGTCACCATGTTGGTCATGTAGGCCTCATCGAAAAAGGCCCCGCTGAGGCTCGCTAGACGCCGTTTCAAATCACGATTCTTCGCACTAGGGGCCGCGGGCAGTTCGATTCCTTCGCGTCCTGCGAGTTGCCGCAGCTCGTCGTTGACCTTGCTGTGGTCGTCGACCATCCGCTGTCCGAACTTCTTGACGCCCTCGTCCGCCGCCTTTTGCACAGCCAGCTTGCCTAATTCCACCTCAGCCATACTTCCGTCAGCTGCCTCGCTCAGGAATTTGCGATCACCAGCAGCTAAAGGGGAAGGCGAGGCGGATCGGACGTTGCTTTGAGCCCCAGCGATGGCGGGACCCACCACCAGTACTACGCATAGGCCGGCCTGCTCAAATACTTTTACAAAATTCGACATAATATCCGCGGGCATAAATCCCTCCTCACACGACATCTCTCACCGAGAAGCGAAGGACGAAGTGGCCGACGGGAGTGACATGGCGCGAGGCTATCCCAGCGGGGGGATGACTGAAAATCGGGCATTGCGGGTAGGTTCCCGACGCCGGCGCTGTACCAACGCAATCCGGGGCCGGATTCACCATCCGGCCCCGGCCTGTCTAGTGCAAACCAACTCTACTGCCCATCCGCCTTCTTCTTCGCCGCGGGCGCTGCTGCCGCCTTCGGTGCCCAGAAGTCCGGATCCGCTTTCACCCACTCATCTCGCGGGTAACTCATCTTTGGGCTAAACGCGAACAAATGCGTCTGCGACTCCTCAATTGCCGCCGCCGACAACTCTCCCAACTTCTTGAGTCCGTCCGCGCCAAGGGCCGCTTCGAACTCTTTCCCCTCCGCCAGACCCTGGTCCATCTCCTCGCCTGTCTTCAAGGCAGTGAAGTAGACGTAGGTGCTGTTGGTGGCGCCGTAGATCTCGGTATACATTGCCCAGTGTTGGGGTGCAATTTTCTCGTACGCCCCCTTCACCAGCTTCATAATCTCGGCCCAATCGCCATCGTGCCCAGGTTTCAGCACAAATCTTCCAATTTCGAAATAACGGCAGTGAGCAATGTCCACATTAGGCCGCAGACTGTAATCTTCATTGAATTGGAAGATGCCGCCGTCAGTATCGCTCAGCATCTCGCCGTCGCCGGCCCAGGCGCGTGCGATGTCCGCCGTAAAAGCGGCGTTCTTCTCTCCCGCTTGCGCGTCTTTCTCCCACTCCGCAAACGAGTCGTAGCCGGTAAGAAACAGTGCCCGCGATTTCCCCGAAAGCGATTCCACGGCCAGATAGTGCGTCGGCCATTTCGCTTTCTTCATCGCCTGCACGAACGCGCTCTCCGTTTTCTCGTGCGCCGCTCCCGCTTTCCCGGGCTTGGTGTACTCCCGTCCAATCACCAGAATCTTCGGCGGAGGCATCGCCCGCGACTTCTCCTGCGCAACAGCAATCCCGGTTCCGACCATGGCCAGTACAACGGACAGCGACAACATCAATCCAACAAATCGTTTCATAGTGGACCTCCTTGGGTCACACAAAGGGTAGACAGTGGCACGGCATTATTTGTTGTGGGGCCCGGCGGAGGGAGCGGATTTTCAGCAGAGAATCACGTCGTTTCTTCGCCGGATCCCGATAGTTTCCGACGGCTGCACACTATATACCTGTTATGACACCTAAGCGCATCTTTATTCATTCTTCTCGCCGTTCTTCCCGTCCAAGGACAAGAAAAGCCGCCCTCAGAGGGCGGCTCTCTGCAATCAAATCCAATTTGCGGCTAAGCAGCGGGCATTTCGCTGTCCGCGCTCGGACCATAAATGCTCGGCACCTTCGACCCCATCGGCCGCAAATACACCGCCAGTTCGCCGCGGTGATGAACGCTGTGCCCGTACAGAAAGTTCAGATACAGCGCCGCTGGCAAATTGAACATGCCAAAAAACGGCACTGGTGTGAGCAGTTGCTCGGCGGTCATAGCCTGCACGCGTGCCATCGCTCTCGGCATGTTCGCGTCGTACCACTTCACGATTTCCGCCGTAGTCGCAGGAGCGGGGCCGGCTTTGGTGTTAAACGCAAGGTTGGCGATACCGTCGAGAAACTTCACGTCTTCTGCGGCCAGGTGCCAGGCCAATTCCTTTGCTGTTCGGGCCTTCGGGTCGGGGCGGTAGTCGTGGCCGGAATCGAGTACGGCCGCAAGCACTTTCCGGGTGGTTTGCGTCTCGATGCTCATTCCTTGCATCATCATGTCGCGGAAAGTGAGGATAAATTCTTGGGTGTAATTGGGCTGGGCGTCTGCCATGAGGAACTCCTTTATTTACCAATCGAAAATTGAAGCACATTTCTGTGCCCCGGAATCTTACCAGTTTCACCAAGTTCGTGTAGTCGCGGGCGCCCGCGCCACACGAATCTAATACCGGAACAAATACGAAATCTTCACAAAAAACTGTCGCCCATCATTGATAAACCGGTCCCGAGTCCGGTTGATATCCCCATTCGGGTCCAGTCCCAGCCGCGGATCCAGATTCTGCAGGTTGCTGTTATACCCCACATAAACCGCCGTCCCCGGATGCACGAAGTACGTAAATAGAATGTCCGCATTGAAATTCTTAGTAGACTGCAGGGAAGTGTTCAGGGGATTCGCCAGCACGGACGAATACTGCCCAATGAACCGCAGCGAAAATTCCCGTGTGAACTGGTAGTTCCATTTCGAGCGAATAATGTTGTTGTTGAAAGCGCTGTGCCCATTCTCCTTATCGAGCAGCCGCGACAGCAGATAAGAAGTATCGATGGTCAGTCCCTTAATGGGCCGCAGCGTCGTAAAAATCTGCGCGTAGTTCGATCGCCCAATCCGGGGCGAGCACAACGTCGGATCTGGCGAAATTGCCCCGTCAATGCAAACGTTCTGGGTTCCAACCAGCCTGGGCAACGCTGTGTCGTAGTTTGTCGACTGCCCCCACCCAATTTCTCCGCCCGCCGATAGCATCTTGAAGTACCCAAAGTCGAAGAAGAATCCCCGTGTATTGTGGGCGTAGTCCTGATTCACCAGGAGCGAGTCATAGTCCTTGGGCCGCAGCCGCTCGTGGCTAATGTTGCCGAAAAACCCAAAATCACTTTGCCGCGGCAGAATAAAGCGGTAGTTCGCATTCGCAAACCATTCCAGCCGCGTACCTTTGTGATCCCAGTTGTTGTAAGTAAACAACCCGGGCCCGTGCCACTGTAGCCACTTTTTTTCCGTGCGGAAGCGCCGCAAATCAAATGTACTGATGCGCCGAATGTCAGGCCGCTGGAAAAAGCCGGTCGCCGTTTCAAAGTTTTCTGCGTTATCCAGATACAGAACATTGTGCTCAATATTTCGCGAGCTATATTCCTCGTACACGGAATAAGCCGGCCCGCCCTTGTGCGTACCGTCGTTGAACTTGGTGTACCCGGTGACGGCCTGAGCGGAAATGCTGAACTTCTTCGTGAGCTTGAACTTCCCGTCGATCCCGCCAATCCGGTTCGCCCCGATAATGCAGGGATCGTCCGTACACAGCGTCGACGCCGGATTCACCGTGTGCATCTCCCGATCCGTGTAGAGCAATCCGATCGACGATTCCTTCCCAATGTCATGGCTGACCCGAAGAATTCCGTAATAAGCCTTAGTCCCCGCAAATGGATCCGAGGAGGGAACGCTCCGGCCCGGTGCCTTGTCGTCCGCGAACAACCCGCCAACCGCCCATGGTCCCATCTTGCCGGTCAACCGCACCCCATACTCGGGATCGATAATGCGCCGCGTGAACAGCAGGTTGATCGGCGTATTGAAAAACGTCGAGTTCTCTAAAAAGAACGGCCTCTTCTCCGGAAAGAACACCTCAAAGCGCTGGTTCGTCGTAATCTGCGGATCGTCCGACTCCACCTGGGCAAAGTCCGGATTTACGGTCGCATCCAGTACCAGCGAGTCCTTAATCACGCCCTTCGCGTCCAGACCCAGCCGCGGCTCAATATGCTTCCCGTGAAAATGCGGGTTGTTCGGATCGCGATCATCCAGTTCCCGGAACGTCCGCGTCGAAACGTAGGGAATAAACTGCAGGTTCCGCCCCGGAGAAATCTTCTGGATCCCATCCATCGCGGTTTCCTGGCTCAGAAAGCCTTGCGCGTTGCTCGAAATGTGGGGATAGAAGGCAAACTCATTGTTCCGCCGGATATCGCGCTCAAAGAAGATCCCCCAAGTCTGATTCTCTTGCGGCGAGAAACGCAGCGACTTGAAAGGAACCTCAAACCACACCACGTATCCCTTGGGCGTGATCTTAGCGTCAGATTTCCACACCATGTCGAAAGAAAAATCGGGCTGGTTGTCTTCGTCCCAAATTCCGTCCTGCTGCACGCCCATCGGATTCAAATAAAAGAAAACCGCATGTTTCTTGTCGTGGAACGTATCCAGCACGAAGCCAAACTGATCGTCGTCATTAATCAATTCACGTCGCGAAAGCCGCGCCCGAATGTTCCGCAGTTCCGTATCAAAACAAATCGCTACCACGTACAGATTCTTGTCGGTATACCCAAGGTAGGCTTCGGTCTTCTGCGAAATCGGCGCCCCATCTTTTGGGTCGCGCTGCTGAAAGCCCTCCAACTTCAGCATCTTCCCCTCCATCTCCGGCGACGCCTGCATCCCCAGAAAGTCGTTGAGCGTCGGCCCCTTCTCGAGATGGGGAATATGCAAGGTAGCAAAAGGTGGATGAGCGTCCGCCTTGGCCTCATCGCTCTTCGCCGCGTGGAGTGCCGTTGCCAGCAACAGCGTTACGACAAGCGGCTTGCAAACCCCCGTGCTGCGCTCGTTCCGTCGCATCGCCGCCGTCTGTCCTATAGTGAGCTTTGTCATCCCGACCAACGGGAGGGATCTGCAGTTGTTTCAAGCGAGCCACGCCTAAGCTTCAAGCAGTCACGCCTCAGCTTTTGGGTGGAGCAGCGCTTCAGCGCTCCATTCCCCTCGGCACAAAGCGCGGATTTAGCCGCTGAGGTAAGGGTTAGGAGGAATTGGTTGGTTCATGTCGCCTCCCTCAAACGCCTTCAAACACCCCTTTAGACCAATAACTTTACAAATCGTTACCTAGGAATTTCCACACAGGAACCTCCCGCTCCATCGCCGCCAGGCGGAGTCGTAAACTAAAAGGTCATGAACTGGGATCGGCGCAATCAGATTTTCTTGCTGGGCGCGCCCCTGGCCGTAATTCCAGCAGTAGCCTTCCTGCCGGCATTTGTCTTTGTCTTCCTAAGATACCCCACCACCAGAACGCACTTCGGCTCGTGGCTCGCGTTCGCTTTCCCCGTCCTGGTGTTTGCACAGGTGTTCGGTTCCGTCCTGGTAGGCTTCGCCGGGTTCCCCGCACGCCTTGGCTACATAACGTTCTTGGCCATGGCCACCACCGTCTTCCTGCTAGTGGTCGCTGCCTACACTGGCCTGTTCTTTGCCATCTTTACAGGGCCAAGCTGAAACCACCAGTTCCGCTGAGTAGAGCTCAACACGGTAGAGCCCGCCTGCAGAGCCTGCCCTGAACGTAGCCGAAGGGCCGCCGTTAGGTGGCAATAGGATCGGGAGCTTTGGCCCCAAGGTAAGGGTCAATTTCTCGAAACGGGTCTTTGGCGCAGATGGTTGCGAATGTAATGGCCTGTTTTACAACAGTTGAGGCGATTTTCACCACCCCCGCAGCAAATGACGGGCCCCTTTTCATTTTGGAAAGTTGCATAGCCGAGGCTAACTCTCTCCGTTGCACGCAGTTACAGCTTAACAAGAACTTGACCCAACCTTGACACGTCCTCGCTTGACCAATCTCCGCGAATTGCCGCAGAGTGGGTCCGCAATCCGACTGTCCTCAGTCCCCCCGCGAGAGCGCTGAGCGGTTTGTCAGGAGGAAGTAAAAATGAAAAAGCTGAACGTGACCCACCCCGTATCTTCGACCCCTCTAGGCAAGGCCAGCCGGGCCGCAACACCCCTGGCAATTGCCGTGCTGGTGGTCCTATCGCTCGGGTCCGCCGCCAGAGCCGACGTCGTCCTCGACTGGAACGCGATTGCCATTAACACCGCCATCGCGAACGGCCAGAGCCCATTTGCCCAGGCACGCTTCGCGGCGATTACGCAACTGGCCGTATTTGAGGCGGTTAACGCCGTGAAGGGTGACTACGAACCGTATCTTGGGTCCATCGTTGCGCCCCGTGGTGCATCCGCCGATGCTGCGGCTGTGGCAGCTGCCTATCGGGTGCTGAGAACCTATTTCCCGGGCAGCGCGGTCACGCTGGACGCAGCGCTCGCGAACTCGCTGTCGTTGATACCGGACGGCCAAGCCAAGGATGACGGCATCGCAACAGGTGAAGCCGCAGCCGCGGCCATGATCCTCCTGCGCGCCAACGACGGCTCTTCGCCTCCGCAGTTCTACACGCCAGGTCCAATTGCTCCAGGCGCATATCAAGCTACACCGAGTTGTCCCGTCGTCAACGGAATCGCCGTCGGAGCCTTCTTTCATTGGCAGAACGTAACCCCCTTCGGGATCAAGAGCGCGCAGGGCTTTCTCCTCGAACCGCCGCCTGCACTTACCAGCAACAAATACGCGAAGAGCTATATCGAGACCATGACGGTCGGCGACCTCGCCAGCACCGCGCGCCCACCCGATCGGGCCGATGTCGTGCACTACTATGCGATCTCCTCGCCTTCGCATGTCTTCAATCAAGCTGCGCGTCAGGTTGCCGCGGCACAAAGCCGTTCGTTGTCCGAGAATGCCCGGGCTCTGGCACTGATCAACATGGCCATCAACGACAGTCTCGTCGCCTCATTTTTTAACAAATACCACTACAACTTTTGGCGACCGGAGACGGCGATTCGTGCGGGCGACACGGACGGGAACTGGAGAACCGACGTCGATCCCAGCTTCCTTCCATTCATCGCGACGCCGTGTTTCCCCAGCTATCCCTCGAATCACGGGAGCGGAAGCGGCGGCGGCGCCGAGGTTCTGAGGCGTCTTTATGGCGAGGGCAGCCACTCCATCACTCTGTCGAACCCGGCTGTGCCCGGCCTCACACTTAACTACACAACCTTTGGGCAGATCACCGATGACATCAGCGACGCGCGGGTCTATGGGGGCATCCATTTTCGATTCGACCAAGTGGCAGGCAGTCGCCTGGGACGGGCGGTCGGGGCCTCGGTTTACAGGAACAACTTGCGTCGCGCGCACGAATCCGAATGATCGGGGCGAGTTGTACCCGGGGAATCGCGAGGTTCCCCGGATGCCTTACCAGCTACTGGGGCAAACCGACGCGCCGCACCAGGTCTACAAAACGAGGGTCGCCGCGGATAGGGTCAAAAAAAGGATGCACTTTGATGAATTCCATAATCACCGAGTGTTCCTTATAGGCGCGATCGAGCCAGACAAGGGCTTGTTGGTCATCGCCGAGTCCGAGGTACGCGTGAAGCAATGCAGGCGCCGGAACGTAGCCTTTCTGCTGTCGCCGTTTTAATTCATCCAGGAGGCGAAGGGCTTCGGGCCGCCGCCCTGCATGCGCGTATGCACTCGCGAGAACCCCGATCATGGCGGGGCTGCGCTTGCTGAGTGCAACCGCTTTTTCAAGAGGGGGAATTGCTTCGCTCGCGCGACCATTTGCAATCAACACGTACCCCAGGAACCAGTATGCCGAAGCGTTCCCAGGGTGCACGCCCAGCTCACTTCGAAGTTCACCACCGGCTTCCTCGTAGTGGCGCGACAGGAAATGCATCCATCCCATGTTGCCCCCGTCGATTCCCACAGGATCCAATTCCCGCGCGCGTCGAAACCAGGGCTGCGCCTCCTCGACCCGGCCCTGGCGGAGCAACCAACCTCCAAACGCGAAGTGTACCCCGGCGTCGTTCGGATTCAAGTCGAGGGCCAGCTTGTATTCGCGCTCGGCATCGCTCCACTGCCACTGTTCTTCATAAAGGCTCGCGAGAATGCCATGCGCTTCAGCTAGCGACGGATCCAGTTCCATAGCCTTCTGGATCGCGCTCATTACCCTGGGCTGCACTTCACTCGGCGGAGCTCCGCCGATCCCAGGTGTACCGAGCTGGTCGTACGCCTGCGCCAGGCCCATGTAGGCCGGTGCAAATGCCGGGTCTTTCTTGATCGCGTCCTTAAAATAAGCAATACTCCGTTCCACTCCGGCTCGGCTGTAGTCTTGATTAAACTGACCCTTGAGGTAGCTCTCGTAAACCTCCGGCGCCACCGGGCGCGCGGCTATCAGCCTGGCGCGTTCCACTCCGGTAACGGTTACCTGGACCTTGCCCGCAATGGCTTGCGCCACTTCACTTTCCAGCGCCAGGGCGTCCCCAAGCTCCCGGTCGTAGGTCTCCGACCAGAAATGCTCGTCGGTTGCGCCCCGAATCAGCTGCGCTGTGACGCGGACCCGGTCTCCTTGGCGTATGACGGAGCCTTCAACAAGGGCATCCACGTTGAGCATTTTGGCGATTTCGGGTACTGACATGTGCGTGTCTTTGAAGCCCATCGAAGATGTGCGCGACACCACGCGCAGCTCGTGAATTAACGATAACCGTCCGACGAGCGCTTCCGTCATGCCTTCGGCAAAATAGTCCTGTGTTGGATCCCCCGAAAGATTTTTCAGAGGCAGCACAGCAAGAGATTTGATGGGGGATTGAGCATTGGATTTAGCCCCACTACGGCTCAGCAACAGGGCACCGCTCAAAAGTGCAAACAAGCCGACTCCCGATAGCAGCACCTTCAGGCCAACGGAAGTGGTTTTCCCATGGGAAGGTAGAACCGTCGCGCTCTTAACTGGCAGCGGGAGCATCTGTATTTGCGTGTTCGAATTCCCATTCGCGCAGATCACAGGAGCCGCAAAACGATAGCCCTTTCCCACTACCGTTTCTACGAAACGAGGTTTCTCAGGGTCATCTCGTAGCGCCACCCGTACCTTGTTCACTGCGGTGTTAATACTGCGATCGACGACAAGGAATACGCCCTTACCCCACAGGCGCGCAGTAATCTCCTCGCGTGACACCAACTCCCCGCGCCGCTCGACCAGCAAAATGAGCAACTCCATAGGGAGTTTCTCCAAATGCACAAGGCGTTCACCCTGCTGGAGACGATAGCTGGACCGGTCCAGCGTGAAATCGGCGAATTGGAATTCCCGAGCCGTAAATGCCCTCACGTCAGACCTAGTATTTGCGCCGATGGAATGATGCTCCAGGATCGGTCCAGAAGCAACTTCCGAGCTAAGGAGGGGGTTTTCCCGGGGCTGCAGCTTATTCGACGCCCGATCGAGGCAGCGCGCGGCGGTCCGTTCGTTGACGACAAATCGCCATGTCACGCATCGAGGTACATGAGTTGGCGATTTGGGGCACAAAACACTACATCGCGTCGTCAAAGTGATCTCGTGGGGGCTGGCCCACTTTTTTTGAATTTATTTCCAACTACAAAACCCTGGGTGCCCCGCCCTTGCGTTTCTTGCAAGGGCGGGAACCGACACTGTCGGCAGAACTTTTTGCTTGTTCCGTTATGCTAACATTTCCGCTCTCGCCCTTTGCAGAAGGCGAAAAGGACGGGGGGCACTCTTTTTCCTGGGTGTGCTAGCGAGATCAAATCGAAGCCTGGCCAGCCCCCCGCAACTTTCATCAGGAATGGCTTACAATCTCAGTCACGTATGGGCTACTGGGATGGACAACGGTATGTAAGCTCCAAGCCCGTCCTCATTCCAGACATTAGAGCCCACGTGACAAACTGGCGGCGATTTAGAAGGCTGACCGGAGCGTGGCCAATTCTCTCTATCGCAACTTATCTGCTGCGTTTCGTCATTATGGTGCCAGGAGTGGTCGCCGCTCTATGGTACGGTCCAGCACGTCATGGTTGGGCCAAGGACCAGTACTTTCTTCTAACATTGTTAGTGCTTATTATCTTCTGCTGGTTCCGTGTGGAGCGCATGGCCTGGAACCGTGAACTGCGCGAGAGAGGTATCGCCTCCCCCAGCGATGTTTGGGGTGTAACTCAGTTCCCAGAAGAATAGGGACATGCGACCTGCTTTCCTCGCGAGTTGGAATGGTTGTCGAGAAATCGCCGTTTCACTCATCATCCGATCCGAGGCGACTCCATGGCCGAGGCCGGTAGGCCATGAGCGTAAACGCCTGTTAACAACAGCTGAGAACCCAGCTTGGTTGTTGACTGAGCTTTCGGAGCAGGGGTCGTCCCCACTATGCGATTTGTGAAATCTCGGTTACCGAGGTTTAATCCCCGCGGCTTCGACGATACGTGCGGCGTTTTCACTCTCGCTCACGACAAAGTGCGCGAACTCAGGCTGCGTCATACTCATTGGATCGGCCCCGTGCTTCGCCAGCCAGTCGCGCATATCAGGCGCAGCCAGAACCCGGGCGATGTCCTTCGCCAGTTTGTCCACCACTCCGGCAGGAGTACCGGCGGGCGTCCACACGCCATACCAAATCGGATGGTCGAAGTCGGCCACTCCGGCTTCTGCAATGGTCGGTATTTCCGGTAACAAGGACGAGCGCTTCTTAGTACTCACGCCTAGCGGGCACAGCTTGCCCGCACGGATATCGACCAAGGCGAGCTGGATCGGCGCCCGCAGGTAATCCGTACGCCCGGCGACCGTATTGGCGATCGTGTCGGCGATCCCTTCACCCGGTTGTGCGGGAATATGTATGGCCTTAATGCGCGCCGCTAGATTGAATTTCTCGGACCCCAAATGTGAGCCGGTGCCCACGCCAGTGGAGCCGAACTTCAGCTGACCCGGCTTCGCCTTCGCGGCCGCAACCAGCTCGCCGACAGTAGTGATGCCAGCCAGCTTGCCTGCAACCAGCACATAGGGCTGGCTGGTGAGCGGAGCGACCGGAATGAAATCCTTCAACGGGTCATATGGCAGGTTTTTCAACAGGACGGCGCTGTACGCCTGAGCGCTGCGGGACCCGCCGTCGCCCCCGCACCGGGGATGTTCTCCATTGTGACCGGCTGGCCCCACTGCTCAGTGAGCTGTTGGGCGAGCGCACGGCCCACCAGATCGGGTCCTCCGCCCACCCCGAACGGTTCGATCAGCCGCACGGGCTTCGTTGGATAGTCTGGTGAACTTTGCAGCCTCAGAGCCATCGAAAAAGCAATCCCCAAAGCGATGCGAGTCGACATCTTCCCACCTTACGTGAAGATTGAGGTCACACGTCTATCCCTCGTGAATTCCCGATTTTGCATGGCAAGGTTGGCCCTCGTCAAATGAGCTCTCGGTTCACTGCGGCCCAGCCTATCCGGACATCGCAACCCAAGTTGCGCCCTTCATCAGTGCGTGACGGTCGCCCGATTTTGGACGAGTGGTCGGCAACCCGAAAGTGATCCCGAGGAATGTCTGAGAATGTCGAGCATTGCGGCCGCAAAGCAATCCTGTCAAAACATTCGTCATTGCGCGAGCTGCACCGGTCCCAGGCAGCGGCAAGCGATTAGAGATTTGTCAATTCGGTGGTTGCGGGCGTTCGCGGAGGTTGCTGAAAGGAAAGAAAATCTTGATTGCGGGGTTCGCGGAACTAATTGAAGGCAAAGATTTTTTGGTTGCGGGGGCCCGCAACCATCCGAATTGTTCAGT
>Ga0137418_10000379_pt1 | contig 39214 bp, 35 predicted proteins | sample CZODoug3_1_2_16f_FD_122242 | JGI IMG/M metagenome (GOLD analysis project Ga0137418, IMG submission 122242) | Vadose zone soil fungal communities from Angelo Coast Range Reserve, California, USA - CZODoug3_1_2_16fungal (Hybrid Assembly) | ecosystem: Environmental > Terrestrial > Soil > Vadose...
TTGGGTCCCGAGCTCCACGTCATCGTGTTGATGTGCATGCCCCACCAGATGCCGACGTACTTCATCGGCTTGATCCAGTCGGTCTTCGCGATGACGCTGGGCGGGTTCAAGTTCAGCCCGATGACCGAGGGCGACAGCTCCGTCACCTGGTCGGCGATTTGAATGGTGCGCCACGGCGTCACGAACGGAGTCCTGCCATGCACCTTCACGCCGTCGGCCATCGGGGCGAGATCGGCGTGGAGCACGCGGTTGTCCAGGCGCGGGCCGCGGATGTTCATCCTCGCATAGTCGACGAGATTCGCTTCGTGGATGACCACAAACGTCTTGCCGTTTCTGAATTCCATCGTGAGCGGCGTCTGCACGCTGTCGAGCGTGCTCACGGGGCCCGACGACCACAGCTGCTCGGAGCGGTCGAGCCGCGGCCGGTTCGAGGCGATCCACCACGCCCGCGCGTTGTCCGCCATCGCGAACTCGGTCAGCTCGTCGGTGATCTCGAAGTCGCCGAGGTTTGCTTGCGCCGGGAACTCATACCGAAAGGCCACGCCGTCGTTGAAGGCGCGGACGGCGAGCGTGAATTTTCGATCGGGCGGCGCCGTCTCGGCGACGGACACCCTGAGCTCGTTGTGATGGTCGCGAATGCGCGACACCTCGCCCCACGGCTGCGTCCACGTTTCGTCAAAGGTATTACGGCTCGAATCGACGATGCGCAGGCTGTCGCGCAGCGGTGGCTGACCGCGAAACGCAAATCCCAGCATCGAGGGCGTGAGCAACGGGCGCCCGTCGCGCTGCACCGCGTAGTACAGCTTGCCTTCATGCGTATCGACCATCACGACGTTGCGCCCGTCGGGCGAGGCCACCCGCAGCTGCGCGCGGGCGACCAGCGGCAGCGTGAGCAACAGGACGAGCGCGAGGAGAAGCCGAGTCTTCATGGTTACTCCGCAGTGATGATGGTGGTATATTGCGATTTGAAACCCACACTTCCCGGGGAGGCCAGTATGCGGTTGGCCGCCTACGTCAGTCTGCTAGTGCTGGCCGCGTGCTCGCATCAGAATCGCGCCGATCGGCTACGCCCTGTCAATAACACCATCATCACCGCCGAAGACATCGACCGCGCGCCGGGATTGTCGCTCGAACAGCTGCTCGTCACCCGCATCCCCGGTCTCACTTTGGCACGTGCCCCCGACGGCCACACGGTGATTCATATCCGGGGCATCTCGACCGTGCTGGGCGATCAGGAGCCGCTGTTCGTCCTCAACGGCATCCCGCTCGACAACCCGATCACCGGCGTGCTCGCCGCCCTCAGCCCGCGCGACATCGAGTACATCCAGGTGCTGCGCGACGGCACGAGCACCGCGGCGTACGGCAGCCGCGGCTCCAACGGCGTCATCCTCATCAAAACGAAGCAGTCGTAGCGACCGCGTTTTTCGTCTGAATCCGCTGCACGACGAGCTCCCCGACGTGCCGGCCCTGGACTTGCCCCTGCTCGATCGCATGGCGGTAGTGGATCCCACCGTATAGCCGGCTGATCGCCGCTTCCGCGGCCGCCTGCTTGAACGAGGTGAAGCTGCGTGCCGGCAGACCGTAGGCCTTCTCCACGTCGTCCGTAAACCCGAAGTTGTCGCCGAACTCGTCGGTCAGCACGATCGACGCGGCCGTCGAGATGCCGCTGTGGCCGCTCGTGTACTCGGGGAAGGGCGGAGTCTGGAGCAGCGGCTCCCAGCGCTCGTCGATGTAGGCGTTGATCACGGTCTCGGGGCGAATCACGTTGCTGCGGTACTTCTCGTCCCACACGGTGATGAACCCTTCGTTCAGCGCGATGGCGGTGCGCGCGTACGCTTCTGCCGACCGCATGAAGTCGGCGTGCGCCCGGCGCGCGGCGATCGCGACGATGCCCATCCAGTGGCCGCCCGGCGTGATCTTCTTGGTCGCGAACATCGTGTGGCCCTGCACGTGCATGACGTAGGGGTTGCAGTCCCAGAACGCGGCGATCGCCCGCTGCTCCGCGCTCAGGTTTCTGCCGACGTCGTACACCTCGCGCGCTTCCTTATAGAACTGACTGCCGGGTTTCAGGTCGAAGCGATACGGGGCCTGCGGGCGGAACTGCGCCGCCGAGTCGAGCACCAGGGGACGAATCCTGTTCCAGTACGGCTCGACCGCGTCCATGTAGGCGGGCGGCGTCGGACGCCAGCGGCCGGGCTCCGCGGTGACGGTGAACTTCGGGTAGCCGCGCATCTGCAGATAGTTGTCTTTGGCGGCCCAGGCGAGGATGCGCTGCGCGACGGTGTCGCCGTAGGCAATCGACCGTTCGAACACCGCCCGTGACAATCGGCTGCGCAAGGGCGCTTCGAGCTGCACGCGCGTGGTGTCGAGGCGATCGTGCGAGAACGTCAGGGCGCGACCCACGACGAGAAAAGCGTGCGTGGCCGCCAGCGGATAGTTGTAATCCGTGCCGGCTGCCGGTTCCGGTAGCGGCGTGAGGCCCCGTACCTGCCCGGCGAGCGTGCGCTGGCCGGGGTGTGCCGGCCGCACCGCCTCATATGCCGCGATGCTCGCATACGCATAGGCCCGGCTCGCCTGCGGCGGGCTGAGGATGTCGTACACGATCACGTCGGTCAGCCGTAGGACGGCGGCGTGCAGCAGCTCGGGGTCGCCGCCCGTTTGGTACGCTGCCGGCGGGGGGGGACCGTTGGCGCAGGCGGTGAGCAAAGCCATCAGGACGATCGATTGTCGCATATCCATCATCTCCTGGCCGCAATCACCTGGCGTTGAGGCGTGGCGCGGAAGAAGAGCGGCCGGTCGTTATTGCGCGCGACGATATACAGATCGCCGGCGCGGGTTCTGAGCTTCTGAATGTCGCGCACCTGCCCCGTGACGAAGAATCCGCTCTCCGCCGTCCGGACGGGCGTAAAGTTTCCCGCCCCATCGCCGCGCAGGAACAGGCCGTAACTGGCGCTCATCCGGGCGAGATCGGGCTTCACCCCGTCGAAGTTTCCGGCGAGCAGCAGATCCAGCTTGCCATCCTGATCGAAGTCGCCCGCCAGGATGCCGTAGACCGGCGCGATCTGCGCCGCGAGCGGCAGCGGCACGAGGGTGAACGAGCCATCGCCGTTATTGCGCGCCAATGAGGTCGCAAACGTCTCGGTCTGCTTGAAGACGGCGTCCTTGAGCTGCGATCCGAAGATATCCTGCGGCGTCCTGCCGGCGTAGTTGGAATACTTGAGGAACCGGCTTTTCAGGTAGGGCAGGGCCTTGATGAGATCGTCGCGCAGTACCAGCGGCAGGCTTTCGCCGCCCGAGTAACAGGAGATGATCGGCTCGGTGACGCCGTTGTTGTCGAAGTCCTTCACGTACATCGTCGCGGGCTCGGCCGCACTGGCGCGCAGCCGGGTGTTGAGGCCGAGGTTGCCGATGACGAAGTCGGGGAGGCCGTCGCCCGTGAAGTCGGCGGCGATGATCCGGTTCCACCACCCGGCGCTGTGCTCCAGGCCGGGCGTGTTCATGCGCTCGAGCTTCGTGCCCGTATTGTGGAAGATCGTGATCGGCATCCACTCGCCGACGACGACCAGATCCTGCCGGCCGTCGCGGTCCACGTCGATCCACAGGGCGTCGGTCACCATGCCGATGTGCGCCAGCTCGGGGGCGACCTCCGCCGTCACGTCGGTGAAATGACCGTGGCCGTCGTTGCGCAGCAGCGTGCTCTGCGGGTCGGTGCCGTAGCTGCCCGGCACCACCCGGCCACCCACAAAGATCCAATCCTTGCCTACGGCGACGCGCGATCCGCTCACCCACGCCGGCGGCAGCGCTCCGGTGAGCTTACGGAAGTTGCCGCGGCCGTCGCCCTGATACAGCCGGTCTTCGAGTGCCGGCGCGGCGCCGGTGAATTCGTTGCCACCGGTCACGACGTAGAGGTAGTCATCGAAGAATGCAGCGCCCAGATCCTCGGACAGGCGATCCTGCTCGAACAGGGCTTGATTCGTTCGCCTGAAGCGGCCGCCTTCGCTCTGGATGTAGAGCGCACTCGCGTGGTCTTTCGCGCCGCCGATGAAGAAGTCGTCCAGCCCGTCGCCATTGACGTCGCCGACAGTCACGAACGGCCCTTCCGTAGACACCAGCTTGGGGATCAGCCGTTCGCGGTCGAAGTCCACGAAGTTGTTTTCCTGGTGCACGAAATCGAGGCCGACCTGCGAGCTCACGTCCCTGAATAGCGGCGCTTGAGCGGGGGGAGGGCGGCTGGGCGTTTTGCCGCGCGCGTCCGTCTGGCGAATCGTGAGCCGCTGATTGGTCGCTACGGGGGAGACGATGCTCGACTTCCCATCGGGCCAGTCGACGATCACCGACTCGAGCGTGTCGAGCCGCCCCACGCCGAACGTCAGCGTGTAATCGACGCTCGACTGGAAGCCGCGCGTCGGCTCGAGCTCCTGCGTGAAGAGCTTCCCGTCGCCCATCAGGGTGACCTTGGCCCCGATGGCGAACCGATTGTTGCCTGTCCCTTCGAGCCGCACCTGCAGGTAGTGATTATCGGGGAGCAGCGTGCGCGCGTTGTTCTTGTACACGAACGCTTCGTCGTCGACGTTGTTCACGACCAGGTCGAGCGCGCCGTCGCCGTCCAGGTCGCCGTAGGCGGCGCCGTTGGAGAAGTTCGGCTCATCCAGGCCCCACGGCGCGCTCACCTTGGTGAACGTGAGGTCGCCGTTGTTGTGGAACGCGTAGTCGGACAGCTTCGTCTGCGTCATCGCGTTGACGAGTTTGAGGAAGTCGACGTGGAAGCCCGCCTGCGCCTCGTGCATCGTCTCGTCGTTGGCGAGAAACGCGACATAGTCCTGTGAGGTGACGTCGCGCGCCAGGCCGTTGGTGACGAAGACGTCCTTGTTGCCGTCGAGGTCGAGATCGGCGATCAAGGCGCTCCAGCTCCAGTCCGTGCGCGCCACGCCGGCGAGCTGGCCGATGTCGCTGAAGGTGCCGTTGCCGTTGTTCAGCTGCAGCATGTTGCGCATGAACTGGTAGTGATATCCCTGATGCACCTTCGCCTGGTACAGGTCCCAGCCTTCGAACGACGACGTCGTCTTCAGGCGGCGGTCGTCTTCGGGCAGCATGTCGGTCGTGTAGATGTCGGGCCAGCCGTCGTTGTTGATGTCGGCGATGTCGAGGCCCATCGAGAAGTAGCTGGAGTACGGCATCTCCTTGTCGAGCACCTCTTCGAACGTGCCATTGTGCTTGTTGATGTAGAGGTAGTCGCGCTCGAAGAAGTCGTTGGCGACGTAGATGTCGGGCCAGCCGTCACGATTCACGTCGCCCACGGCCAGCCCAAGCCCGAACGCCGTCTCCGGGCCGTAGATCCCGGCATGCTCGCTCACGTTGACGAAATGCCCGCCGTCATTGCGATACAATTCCTGGCCGCCGAGCGGGTCGCGGATGTTGCGGACGTTGCGCGTGCCGAAGCTCGTCACGGGGCGCGGTGAATTGCGGATCAGGAAGAGATCGAGATCGCCGTCGTGATCGTAGTCGAGGAACGCCGCCTGCGTGGAGTAGCCGGTGTCGGCGATGCCGTAGGCTTTGGCCTCGTCGGTGAAAGTCGGAATGCCGGACGCGTTCAGGCCGTGGTTGATGAACAGCTGGTTGGCGCGATCGGCGCCGGTCCCGTAGCCGGCGTGGCAGACGTAGATGTCGAGCAGTCCGTCGCCGTTGACGTCGGCCAGCGTGACACCCGTGGTCCACGGCCGCTTGGCGCCGAGTCCTGCCTCGACGGTGATGTCGCGGAAGCGAAACTTCCCTTCGTTCAGGTAGAGCTTGGGGCCGCCCTCGTTGGACGTGAGGACGATCTCGGGCAACCCATCGCCGCTGAGGTCGCCGATCGCCACGCCGCCGCCGTTATAGAAATTGCGGTAGGTGAAGACGTTGAAGTCGCGCGTCTCGGTCAGCTGATTGCGGAACGTGACGCCGGTTTCGGCGGACGGCAGGCGGGTGAAGAGCGTGGGGCCCGACGGGCGCGGCGGAGCACCGCCCGCACCGGAGCACGCGGCGAGGATGGCAACGGCGGGCAGGAGACAGCGTAGGGGCGCAGCACCCTGCGCCCCTACGTGAATGCTAAGCGAAACGCCCCAGCGCACTGCTACAGCTCGTGCTGCTGTCTAGGGACACGCAGTGCCGCCGTACCCCGGATTCTGGCAGAGCAGCGGGTTGGCATCGATCTCCGACTGCGGGATCGGCAGCAGAATGCGGAAGTCCTCGGTCGCGGCATTATGGCCGTTGATCGTGGCTTCCGTCCACGTCGTGTACTTGCCGTGCCGGATCAGGTCCGTGCGCCGCTTGCCCTCGCCCGTCATTTCGAACAGGCGCTCCTGCAGAATCGCGGCACGGTCGATCGTGACGCGCGGCTTGACCGGGCTGAACACCCGGGCACGCAGCTGGTTGACGAGAACCAGCGCGGGCGCGCTTCCCGCCGTCTGCTCGTTCTGCGCCTCGGCCTTGATCAAATAGATCTCGCCGAGCCGGAAGAAGACGAAGTCGTTGCCGTTGTTCTGGGCGACGTGTGCGGGATCGATCGGGTACTTCATGATCCGCGCGCCCTCGTTCTCGGCGGCTAACGTGGCGTCGCCGATCGTATCCGTGAAGACCAGCGGGCTGCCGCCGCGATCGTTGACGGGCACCGTGTCGCCCGCGGCGAGCCGTTCGAGCTGATACTGCTGGCCCACGAGGAAGATCTGCCGGCGTTGATCGGCACTATCGAATGCCTGGTAGGCCTCGGCGACCGCCGAGAAGCCGTTCCACGGGGCCGGCGTGAACTGGTTGTAGTGCAGCGCCCGCATCGGGAAGTTCAACCCCAGATCGGTGATGGGGGCATTGCGCGCGACGAAGATGTTCTCGAGCGAGTTCCGGTTGTCGGCCGTGAAGTTCGACCGCCAGCTCGCGGCCAGCGAGTACGCGCCGGAGTTGAGGATGCTGTCGGAGTAGGCGATCGCCATGGCGCAGGCATCCCCGCCCGTGACCGTCACGCCCAGACAGGTGTTGTACGCCGTCGCGCTGACGCCGGTGTTCTTGGCGTAGACGCCGGCGTTGAGGTAGATGCTGGCGAGGATCGCATCGGCGACCCCGCGGCGCACCCGACCCCACTCGTTAGCCGGCCGGTTGAGCGGCAGCGTGCCACGCACGGCGAGCAGCTCGGACTCGATGAACCGGAACAGCGAATCCCGCGTGACGCGGGGCCGCGGGACGACTGCTCCGTCCGTGGCCAGCGGTACGCCGCCGAAGTCGTCCAGCAGCAGATAATAGAAGAAGGCACGCAGCGTCCGAAGCTCGGCTTCGATTGACGCCTGGTTGGTGATCGTGACGCTCTTGAGGCGGTCGAGGAGGATGTTCGAGCGCGCAATGGCGACGTAGCTGTCGCGGTAGATCCGCTCGATGTCATCGAGTCCCGCCGGGCTGCCCGCCTGCCACGTCTGGCGGTGCAGCTCCAGCCAGCGACCGTTGTCCTTCCAGTCATTGCCGCGAGTCGGCACGATCATTTCATCAGTGCTGATCTCGCTCATGTTGTAATAGCCCCAGAGCGTGCCGTCGTTGCGCAGCAGGTTGTAGACGCCGGCGACACCGCTGACCACTTCCGCTTCGGTGCGGAAGAAGCCACCGGGCGTCACCTGACTCTTGGGACTCTCGGTGAGGTCCGTGCAAGCCAGCGGCAGTGTGAGTGCCACGAGCGCCGAAAACCACGTGAAGCGTAGCGAGTTTTTCACAGGTTCTCTCCTCTTAGAACGCGACCCGCACGCCGGCGGTCACGGTACGGGGACGCGGATACGACAGATAGTCGATGTTGCGGGAGACGAGGCCCGCATTGGCATAGACTTCGGGGTCCAGCCCGGAGTAACCGGTCAGCAGCAACAGGTTGTCGCCGGACACGTACAGCCGCGCGGTGCGCGCGCTCCCCAGACCCTTCGGGATGTCGAACGTATAGCCCAGCGTGACGTTCTGCAGCCGCAGGAACGAGCCGTCTTCGATCCAGCGTGACGAGAAGATGGACGCCTCCCGCAGGCCGATCGGATCGGTCAACGCGTCGCGCAGGAAGTTCTTCCCCTGCAGCGCGTTGCCCTTGGTCGAATAGACGAGCGCGGTGTTGTTGAACACGTCCTGCCCGAATGCGCCGCGCACCAGCAAGCTGAAGTCGAACCTGCCCTTCGAGATTTCACTGTGGAATCCCAGCGTCATGCTCGGATTGGGATTGCCGATGACGCTGCGGGTCGCGTCCTTGAGGTCCGTCGTAATGCCGCCCACACAGGTCGTGCCGGACGAGCAGCTGAACTGCTGCTTGCCGGCGCTATCGACGCCGACGAACACGGGACCGTAGAATGCGCCCAGCGCGTAGCCGGATGCGAGGCGCTCCGCATTCTGACCGGACTGGCCCTGGCCGCTCACCGTACCGAACGAAATCGCGCCACCCCCGATGTTCTGGGCCGTATTGCGTTCGAACGACACGTTGATGCCGGCGCGCCAGGTGAAGTCCGAGCGCGAGATCGGCAGCGCGTCGAGCGTCAGCTCGATGCCGTGGTTCTTGACGGAGCCGATGTTCTCGAGCCTGTCCTGGACCGCGCTCGGCTGCGAGACTTTGTGCCGCAGCAGCAGGTCGGTGGTGTTCTTGATGTAGTACTCGATGCTGCCGGAGAGGCGATTCTGCATCAACCCGTAGTCCACGCCGACGTCGACCTGCGACGTCCGCTCGAACGTCAGATTCGGGTTGCCGATGTTGTTCGGCGTGAACGCCGTGATCGGTGTCGTCCCGAAGACGTATTTCTCGTTTCCGAACGTCACGAGCGACGAATAGGCCGGCGCGCCGGGATTACCCACCACGCCGTAGCCGACGCGCACCCGCAGGTCGGAGAACGGGCTGTTCGACATGAAGCTTTCCTGGCTCAGATGCCACGAGCCGGAAATACCCGGGAACAACGTCCACTTATGGCCTTCGGCAAACGACGAGCGGCCGTCATACCGCACCACGCCGGTGAGGAAGTACTTCTCCTTGTAGCCGTAGTTGGCCCGGCTCAGGAAGGAGATCCAGCGGTCGGTGACGCCGCCGGACACCGGGTTCACCTGCACCGTTCCCGCACCCATGTTGTTGAAGGTGAACAGGTCCGTCAGGAAGTTGCGCGCTTCGGCGATGACGGAATCTCTGTCGAGCTGCGTCCATTCGTACGCGCCGACCACGTCGAAGCTGTGCACGCCGCCGAAGTCGTGCCGGAAGGTCAGCTGCGCCTGCAGGGTCCGCGACTGGCTGCTGTAGTTCCCCTGGCGGGCGAGCCCCCCGAACTCTGCCCCGGCGGGGCTGGAACGGGGGAAGTAGATCTGCCGCAGGCCGGTGGACTTGTCGACGCCCACGTTGATGCGCGCCGTCAGGCTCGTCGTGAGATCGAAGTCGGCGCTCATGTTGCCGAGCGTGCGGTTCGTAGTGCCGAAGTCGGACAGCTGCTTCTCGAGCGCCACGGGATTGCGCACCGACTGTGACCCCGGCCCGATCTCGTAGAAGTGCGTCCCGGTCGAATCGGTGACCGTAACCGGACGGGTCGGGTTGAATGTGGCGACGTTCTCGAACACGCCACCCTCGAAGCCGCCCGTGTTCTCGAACGTGATGTAATCGTCGTTCGATTGCGACGCCGTCACGTTGAGGCCGATACGCAGCCGGCTGTTGAACGCCTGGTGCGTGGCGCTGAGCCGGCCCTGATAGCGCTTCATGCCGTTCGACAGCGCGACGCCCTGCTGGTTCATGTAATTGAGCGACGCGAGATAGCGTGTGACGTCGCTGCCGCCCGAGAACCGCAGGTTCTGATTCTGCGTGACCGCGCTGCGCGTCGTCGCGCCCGCCCAGTCGGTATTGGCCGTGCCGAGCGCCGTGATGTAGCTCGAATCGAGGCCCTTCAAGGGATTGGTGTTGTGCAGCGCGACCTGCGACTGAATGAACGAGCGGTACTCGCTTCCGGTGAGCACATCCAGACGCTTCGCCGGCGACGCCGTCGCGACATACGCGTCGTATTCGATCGTCGAGCTGCCGACCGTGCCCTTCTTCGTCTCGATCAGGATGACGCCGTTCGCGCCGCGGCTGCCGTAAATCGCGGTTGCGGAAGCGTCTTTGAGGATGGTGATCGAGCCGATGTCGGAGGGATTGAGCAGCGCAAGAGGACTGCGAGCGAGTGACGGCGACGTGCCGCTGACGCCAAGGCCTTCGCCCTGCGTCGGATCATTCGAGACGGGGATGCCGTCGATGACGTACAGCGGCTCGTTGCTCGCGCCGATCGACGTCGAGCCGCGGATCCGGACCTGAGCGCCCGCACCCGGCTCACCGTTGTTCTGCACGATCTCGACGCCGGCTACACGTCCCTGGATCATCTGGTTGGCGTTGTTGATGACGCCGACGTTGGCCGTGCCCGGATCGACCGTGGCCACGGACCCGGTGATCGCTTCGCGCCGCGTCGTGCCGTATCCGGTCACGACGACGGGCTCGAGGATCGACGCCTGGGGCGCCAGCGCGAACAGCGCTTCGGCCGAGCCGCCGTTGCTGACAGTGGCGGATTGCGTTTGCGGCCCGAAGCCGATGCGCGTCGCGCGCAACGTGACCGTGCCCGACGGGACGTCGGCGAACGAGTAGCTCCCGTCCGGTGCCGTTTGCGTCTCACGTTGTGTGCCTTGGATCCGGATGATGACGCCGGCGAGGGCCTGCTTTGTTACGCTGTCCCTTACCTCTCCTCTGATCGCGCCGGTGCCTTGCGCAGCAAGAGGGATAGCCATGACGGACAGGAACGCGAGGATGGGAACTACATATCGAACGAGACGCATCGATGTTACCTCCGCGGGCGGGGTCGCCTGACCAACGGAATGACGGTTGATCCGTTCGAAATGCCCCCCGGTTTGGCCCTTGTCAAGGGTGGCCGGCGGGCGGAGTATCTAGGCCCATGCTTTTGGCTTTGCTGCTCGCGATTCAGATTGCATCCGCGCGGGAAACCCCGCCCGTGCTTGAATTCCCCACCCGCGGCCTCGATGACTCCGCAGCGTACGAGGGCTACACCGCGCGGCTGTATCGCGACTCGCGCGGCAACGCCATCGAGATCTCCATCGATGGCAAAAGCGGCCGTGTCGTGCATTTGTGGGCGGATGCGCTGAATGAGAGCATCGGCTTGACTACTACTGCGGCGGTCGCGTTCAGTGAAGGGGGAGCGACGGTCGGTGCGACCGGCGGTCGCGGCGGTCGGCGCTGGTTACGCTACTCGCTCACGCTGCCAGGCGGGCGGTCCGTCCAGATCGGGCAGCTCCTGCTCGGCTCCATGCGGATCGAACGCGATTTTGGGTACGCGGGTCGTGTGCGCGATCCGATTGACGCGCCAACGTTCGTGGTGCCCGAGATGGCGCAGTTTGCCCAGCGCATGGGCCCGCCGTATACCGAGCGTCTCACGCCGAGCGTGCGACTGAGCAGTGATCCTCGCGGCTGGACGCTGCGGGCATCGCAGCCCAGCCTCGACGGCAAAAATCACTTGTGGCTGACGGTGAGTGGCGACGCACGCACCGCGCGTGCGGCCCTCGCGAATGGGGTCCTGACGATTCGCACGCGCGGTGCGCGACCCGTCGCGGTCAGCGTCGAAATCGCGACCGACGGCCCCGCGCTCGATCCGCTGACCCGCAATCAGATCTTCGCGACCGCGTTCCGCCGCTTCGCCGACTCCGCGAAATCACCGCGCTTGGAGCGCGAGATCCGCGGATTCGAGCTGCTCAGCTCCAAACAGAAGCTGATGGCGGGCCTGCCGACCTACGCGACCTATTTCGGCCGCGACATGCTGATGACGGCGCTGCTCATGGAGCCCGTCTGGTCCGATACGATGGCGGAGTTCGTGATGGGCGCGGCGCTCGCCAAGCTCGCGCCCGACGGCGAGGTGAGCCACGAAGAAGCGCTCGGCGGCCAGGCGATCCGCGAGAACGCTGCCGAGTTTCTGCGAACGGGTGACAGTACGCTCCTGCGCAATCTGCAAGCGACGCGCGAGAACTACTGGATGGTCGATGATGACTTCCAGTTGCCCGTCGTGGCTGGACGGTATTTCGCCAACGCGCGAGTCGCCAACACGCGCAAGCAGGCATTCGTGCGACGCTGGGGCGCGGCGCTCCGCAAGAATCTCGCGTACGTGGCGCAGCAAGCTGCTCCCTATGCGCGCGACTCCGCGGCGACAAGCCTGGTCAGCTTCAAGCGCGACCCGGACGGCTGGTGCCATCCGGGGAGTTGGCGCGATAGCCGGGTCGGCTATGCCGGTGGGTGCTTCGCATTCGACGTCAACGTGGTGTGGGTGCCCGCCGCACTTCGAGCCGTCGGCGCGATCGACAGCGCGTTGCGCGCGATCGGCGAGCCGGGAATCGACGGCGCCGTCGCCATCGCGCGTGCGGCGGAAACATGGCGCGGTTCCGCCCGGCATTTCATGGTCGCGCTCGCACCGGCCGACGTCGAATCGCGCGTGCGTGCCAAGCTCGGCTCGCTGCCTGCAGTGGAGCGGGCGCACTGGGATTCTGTCCTCACGCACACACCGTTCCCACCGGACACGTTGCGCTTTCCTGCCGTATCACTCGACAGCGCCGGCCAGCCCATTCCGGTGATGAGCAGCGATCCGGGGATGTGGCTGTTGCTGCAGCGCCAGCCGGCCGAGCGTGAGACCGAGCTGCTGCGGCCGTTTCTCCTTCCGTATCCAGTCGGCTTGTTCATCGACGGCGTAGGACTGGCCGTGGCGAATGACGCGTATGCGTCGCCGGCGGTATGGCAGATGTTCGAGCGCGACCTCTATCACTCGCCGCGCGTCGTGTGGGGGCGGGAGATCAACATGTTGCTTGCGGCGCTCGCGACCCGCAACCGTCCGGGCGCCGTCGACTCAGTACGGAGCGCCGCCCAACGCTCCGGCCTGCAATACGCCGAGCTGTGGAGTTACAAGTTCGAGGGATCGGCCCTGCGCCCGGTGCGCTACGGCTCGAGCTCAGACGTGCAGCTGTGGACGCTCACTGACCTCGCTGTTCAATATCTCCTCAACTCTCCAAGGCCGACCCAATGAGCAATCTCCACGTCTTCGACATCATGTTCATCGCGATCTACTTCATCATTCTGTTCGGCATCGCGTGGTGGGCGGCGCTGCGCGAGAAGAACGTGAGCTCCGACTACTTCCTCGCGAGCCGGGACGTCGCCTGGTTCGCGGTCGGCGCGAGCCTGTTTGCCTCGAACATCGGCAGCGAGCACCTGGTCGGCCTGGCCGGCACGGGTGCGGGAAGCGGTCTCGCCGTGGGCCACTTCGAGTGGCTCGCCTGCTTGATCCTGCTGCTCCTGGGATGGCTGTTCGTTCCGTATTACCTGAAGAGCGGCGTCTACACGATGCCGGAGTTCCTGGAGAAACGGTACAACTCGGCAGCGCGGACGTATTTCACCTGGGTGTCGGTCATCGGCTACGTCCTGACGAAGATCAGCGTGACGCTGTATGCGGGCGGCGTGGTGATTCGCGCAGTCACCGGGTGGAATTTCTACACCGCGGCCATCGTCCTCATCGTCGTCACGGGGCTGTATACCATCTTCGGCGGCCTGCGCGCCGTGGTCTACACCGAGGTGCTGCAGGCGATCGTCCTGATCCTCGGCTCCATCACGCTGATGGCAATCGGGCTGTCACGCGTCGGCGGGTTCGCCGGACTCGAAGCGAAAGTGCCGGCGGGATTCTTCTCGATGTGGAAGCCGTCCAGTCATCCGGACTTCCCCTGGACCGGAATCATCTTCGGCGCACCAATACTGGGCATATGGTATTGGTGTACCGACCAACACATCGTGCAGCGCGTGCTCGCTGCGAAGAACATCAAAGAGGCGCGCACCGGAACGATCTTCGCCGGATATCTGAAGATTCTTCCCGTCTTCATTTTCGTGTTGCCCGGCATCGTGGCGCTGGCGCTCTTCCCCGAAATCCGCAACAACCCCGATTCCGCCTATCCGACGCTGGTGACGCGGCTCTTGCCGGACGGGATCAAGGGCCTGGTGCTCGCCGGGATGCTCGCGGCGCTGATGAGCTCCCTGGCCTCCGCGTTCAACGCGTGCTCCACCCTGCTGACGTGGGACGTCTATCGCAAAATGCGCCCCACCTCGAGCGAGCAGCAGCTCGTGCGAGTGGGCCGCATTTCCGCCGGGGTCATGGTGTTCCTGGGCTTGCTGTGGATTCCGTTCATGAAGTACGTCTCGTCCCAGATCTACATCTATCTGCAGAGTGTCCAGGCCTACATCGCGCCGCCGATCGCGGCCTGCTTCCTGCTTGGCTTGTTCTACCGCCGGCTCAACGGCTCCGGCGCGATTGCATCGCTGATTACCGGACTCGTCCTCGGTCTCCTGCGCCTCATTCTCGAGCTCACGAACAAAGCGTCGGGTGGTGGTCTCGCTCCCGGCACGCTGTGGCATTGGATCGCGACGATCAATTTCCTCCACTACGCCGTGTTGCTGTTCGTGATCTGCACCTTCGTGCTCTTCATCGTGAGCATGATGACTCCGCCGCCACCCCGGGAGAAAACCGAGGGGCTCACGTATGGGGGCAGCGTCGCGGCAGGCGAGACGAGAGAAGAGAAGAAGTTCGAGGTGGGGCTCTCCGTGCTGCTGGTAGCGCTGCTTGGGGTGCTCTGGATCGTGTTTGCGTGAGACTCACACGCGGCGTGTGGCGTGCGGCGGGCGGCGTGGTGCTCGTTCTTGCGACGAGCTGCCGCCCGTCGGCCCGCCAGTCCGCCCGCCCGTCGGCCTACGATCCCGCGCACGACATCGGCCCGCTCTTCTCCGACGTCCAGCTCTCCGGAATCTTCCCCGATTCCAAAGAGTTCGTCGATGCGCGTCCTCGATCCGTCCCAGCGGTCGTCGAGGCGCGCTACGACTCCGCGCGACGCACGCCCGGTTTCGTGCTGCGGGCGTTCGTCGATCAGAACTTCCTGCTGCCGCAGCCGGCTGGAAACGGCTATCACAGTGTCGCGTCACAGGGGATGGTCGATCACATCAACGGGTTGTGGGCGGTGCTCACCAGGCCGCCCGACAGCGTCGACGCGCGCTCGTCCCTGATCCCGCTGCCGCAGCCGTACGTCGTTCCCGGCGGCCGTTTCCGCGAGATCTATTACTGGGACAGCTACTTCACGATGCAGGGGTTGGTGCAGAGCGGGCGCATCGACCTCGTGAAGCACATGCTCGACAACTTCGCACATCTCATCGCGACCGTCGGTCACATCCCCAACGGCAATCGCAGCTACTATCTCACGCGCAGCCAGCCGCCGTATTTCGCCGCGATGGTCGGGCTGTACGCCCGCGCCACCGATACGACGCATGCCCTCGCATATCTCGACGCGCTCGAGAAAGAATACGCCTTCTGGATGGACGGAGCGGAAAACGTGCAGCCCGGGCAAGTCTACCGGCGCGTCGTGCACATGCCCGAGGGTGTAGTCCTGAACCGCTACTGGGACGACTCAGACGAGCCCCGGCCCGAATCGTTCCGGCCCGACGTCGAGATCGGCAAGACGGTGCCGGAATCGCTGCGCGCCGGCTTCTATCGCAACGCCCGGGCGACGGCGGAGAGTGGCTGGGACTTCTCGAGCCGCTGGATGCGCGACCCCAAGGACCTGCGCACGCTCGAAACCACGGAGCTGATTCCCGTGGATCTCAACAGCCTGCTGTACAATGCCGAGCGCACCATCGCCGCGTTGCGGTCGTTCCGGCACGGCGCCGGCGACGACGAGGTCGCACGCCGGATCAATCGTCAGGCCGAGGCCCGCCGGCAGGCCATCCTCGCGATGTACGAACCGAACGTGGGATTCTTCTTCGATCGCCGTTGGCGGACGGGCGAACTGGTGACCGATCGTCCGACGCTGGCGGCCGCGGCGCCGCTCTATTTCGGCATCGCGACCACTGATCAGGGGAAGCACGTCGCCGACCGGCTGGAAGAGCTGTTTCTGAAGCCGGGCGGATTTGTCACCACGACGTTTGCCTCGGGACAGCAGTGGGACGCCCCCAACGGCTGGCCGCCGCTCGAGTGGCTTACGATTGAAGGAGTGCGCCGCTACGGGCGCGCCGACCTCGCCGACAAGGCCGCCAGCCGCTGGCTCAATCTCATTCAGCGGACGTACCGCACGACGGGTCGCATGATGGAGAAGTACGATGTGGTGAACGTGAACCGGAAAGCGGGCGGCGGCGAATACCCGACGCAGGACGGCTTCGGCTGGACCAACGGTGTAGCATTGGCCCTATGCGGAGAGCCGGCTCAAACGCGGACATGCAAAAACTAGTTGCGTCCAGCTTTTGCATTGCCGCGCTTTTTTTCTCATGTACCGCCCCTCCCCCGCGCAAGGATGTCGTTCTAGCCACCACGACTTCCACGCGTGACGCTGGCCTGCTGGACTCACTGCTTCCCGCTTTTGAAGCGAAGACCGGCTACACAGTGAGCGTTGTCTCCGTCGGCACGGGGCAGGCACTCGAGATGGCCCGGCGCGGCGATGCGGAGGTCGTGCTGGTGCACGCGCCGGAGCTCGAGCGCGCTCTCGTAGACTCGGGCTACTTCATGCGCCGGCGCATGGTGATGCACGACGATTTCCTGCTGGTCGGGCCGGCGAGTGACCCGGCGAGACTCGCTGGGGGGCACGACGCCGTGGCGGCGATGCGGGCGATCGCGGCGGCGCGTGCGCCGTTCGTGTCGCGCGGCGATCGCTCGGGGACGCATCTGCTCGAGCGACGGTTGTGGCGGCTCGCGGGGGTGACCCCGTCGCGTAGCGACAAGTGGTACATCGAGGCGGGACAGGGCATGGCGGCGACGCTGCAGATGGCCGATCAGAAACAGGCCTACACGATCAGCGACCGGCCGACGTATCTCACCTGGCGTGACAAGCTCCAGCTCGCCCTGCTGGTCGAAGGCGATACGCTGTTCTACAACGTCTACCACGTGATGGAGGTCCCGCAAGCGGGAGCGGGGGCACGCGCACTCGCCGATTTCTTCGTGTCGCCGGAGGCACAGGCTCTCATCGGCAAGTTTGGAACAACTCGCTTTGGGCGGACCCTCTTTATCCCGGATGCAGGAAAGCCCGATCGCTGGTGAGTATGACGCCGCCCTTTGGATTGAAGCGCTCGCTCCGCCTGTTCGATGGGCTCGCCATGGTCATCGGCATCATGATCGGCTCCGGGATTTTCCGGACGCCGGGATTGGTCGCGCGGCAGCTGGGCCGGCCCTGGCTCACCTTCGTCGCCTGGCTGCTGGGCGGCGTGCTCGCATTCGCCGGCGCGCTGTGTTTCGCCGAGCTGGCGACGCGCCATCCCAAGGCGGGCGGCAAGTACGTGTACGCGCGCGAGGCGTTCGGCCCGCGCATCGGGTTCGTGGTCGGCTGGTGCGAGGGATTCGCGATGTACCCGGCCGCGATCGCCGCGCTCGGCGTGGTGACGGGCGAATTCATCGGACGGCTGGCCGGCTGGCCGCCCAGCGTGAGCAAGTGGGTCGGCGTCGCCGCGGTCGCACTCCTCGTCGCGATCAACATGACGGGCGTCGCGTCGGGACGCTGGGTCCAGAACGTGGCGACGAGCGCGAAGGTGCTCGCGTTGAGCGCGGTCGTCGTGATGGCGTTCGCCGCCGGGCATGGCGAAGGCTGGCACGGCACGCTGGCCGGCGCGCCGACGGGACTGGCCCTGTTTGGCGCGCTCGCGATCGCGTTCCAATCGGTGATCTGGTCCTACTACGGCTACGGTGACGCCGCCAAAATCGCCGAAGAAGTCGTGGATCCCGCACGCACGCTGCCGCGCGTATTCCTGTTCGGCATCGCGATCGCGACGGGATTGTATCTGCTGCTCAACGCCGCGTTCCTGCACGTCCTGCCCTTCAATCGGCTCGCCACATCGGTGCTGGTCGCCGGCGACGTCGCCTCGACGATCTTCGGGGCGCACGGCAATCTGGCGATCACCGTGCTGGCGCTGCTCGTCGTGCTGGCGTCGCTCAACGGCAACATCTTCGTCACGCCGCGGGTGATCTTCGGGCTGGCGCGGGAAGGGCTGGGGCCACGCGTGCTCGCCGAGGTGAACGCGGGCGGGACGCCGTCGGAAGCGATGTTATCAGTGGGAATCGTGTCGATGGCGCTCGCCGCGTCGGGCACGTTCGTGCAGCTCCTGGCCGTGGCGATCGGGCTCGTGCTGATTCTGGACAGTGTGGCGATCGCGGCGCTGTTCCCGCTGCGCGCGCGGCAGCCGGACGCGCCGTTTCGCGTGCCGCTGTATCCGATCGTACCGGCGGCGTTCATTCTGGTGTACCTGGCGCTGCTCGTGGGAACGGCGATTACGCAGCCGTGGCTGGTCGCGATCGCGCTGGGCGTGCTGGCGGCGGCGTGGGGGCTGAGCTGGCTGGTGATCCCTGCGACGGTAAAGGACGGTATGGGACGGTAAGGGTTGGTAGGGGCGCAGCATGCTGCGCCCCTACGTTTTTCTACCGTCTTTTACCGTCCTTACCGTCGTATCTTTACCGTCATGCCGGTGGTTCGTCTCGCCCTATCCCAGTTTCGGCCCACGAAGGGCGAATACGCCCAGAACGTTGCACGCATCGGCGGCGTCATCGCGCAGGCTGCTCAGCTCGATCCCAAGCCCGACCTCGTCGTCTTCCCCGAGACGGCGACGTCGGGCTACTTCGTCGAAGGGGGCGTCAAAGAGCTGGCGGTCACCGCCGGCACCCTGGCGCGCGATCTCGCCGCCGCCTACCAGGGCCCCGCCATCGATGTCGTCGTCGGCTTCTACGAGCGCTTTCAGAATCACATCTACAACTCGGCGCTCTACGCCACGCTCCATAAGAAGAAGCCAGAGGTGCGGCACGTGCATCGCAAGGTGTTCCTGCCGACGTACGGCGTGTTCGACGAAGAGCGCTTCGTAGACCGCGGTCAGGACGGCGTGCGGTCGTTCGCGACCGGTTGGGGCGGCACGGCGGCGATGCTGATTTGCGAGGACGCCTGGCATTCGCTTGCGGCCACAGTCGCCGCGCTCGAGGGCGCGCAGCTCATCATCGTGCCCAGCGCATCACCGGCGCGCGGGCTCGGCGAGCCCGAGGACGAAGGCTGCGAAGGCGAGGCGTTGCCGGCGTCCGTCGTGCGCTGGGAGCGGATCGTGCGCGGCATCGCCGAGGAGCACGGCGTGTTCGTCGCGCTCGCGAACCTCGTCGGATTCGAGGGCGGCAAGGGATTTCCCGGTGCGTCGGCGGTCATCGATCCGACTGGAAAAGTCATTGCGCGAGGGCCGCTGTTCGAAGAGGCGCTGCTCACCGCCGACATCGATCTCGACGCGCTGACGACGGCGCGGTCCGATTCGCCGTTGCTGGCGGACTTGCAGAGCGCGCTCCCCGTTTTGACCAAGAGCCTGAGTGGTCAGAAGCAGAACGAAAAGGTGAGGTTCGATCCCGCCAGGAACGGCGCCGCCAACGCCGCACGCCGCACGCCGCACGTCACGGCGGTGGTCACGGGAAGTCAGGACGGGGAAAGCGACCCGCTGGCGATCGATCCCGAGCTGACGCGCAAGTGGCTGGTGAGTTTTTTGAAGGACGAGGTCGTCCGCCGCCGCAATTTCAAGAAGGGAATCGTCGGCCTGTCGGGCGGCGTCGATTCCGCGCTGACGGCGTTTCTTGCGGCTGAGGCACTCGGCAAAGAGAACGTGATTGGTGTGCGCATGCCGTATCGTACGTCGAGCCCCGAGAGCCTGGAGCACGCGCAGCTCGTCATCGACAAACTCGGTATTCCCTCGCTCACGATCGACATCTCCGACGCCGTGGATGGCTACCTCAAGCAGGTCGGCGATGCCGATCCGCACCGGCTCGGCAACGTCATGGCGCGCGAGCGGATGATCGTGCAGTTCGACCTCTCGGCCAAGCACAAAGCGCTGCCCCTGGGGACCAGCAACAAATCGGAGCGGCTGCTCGGCTATTTCACCTGGCACGGCGACGATGCGCCGCCCGTCAATCCGCTGGGCGACCTGTTCAAGACGCAGGTCTGGGCGCTCGCGCGGCACGTCGGGGTACCGGAAGAGATCGTCGGCAAGCCGGCGACCGCCGACCTGATCAAAGGCCAGACAGACGAAGGCGACCTCGGCGTTTCATACGTGCACGCCGACCGCATCCTGTACTATCTGATCAGGGGCGAAACGCCGCAGGGCTTTATTAAGGAAGAGGTGGAGATCGTGCGGCAGCGGCTGGACTCGACGCACTGGAAGCGCAGGCTCCCCACGGTCGCCGTCTTGTCCCAGACCGCCATCGGCGAATTCTATCTGAGACCGGTGGACTACTGATGGCGAAGGGTCCCCCCGGCCCCCCGCGGCGTCATCCTCGCGAGTCGGAAGCCGTCCTCACCGAGCTGATGATGCCGCATCACGCCAACATCATGGGCAACGTGTTCGGCGGGCACATTCTGGCGCTGGTCGACCGCGTCGCCGCGGTGGCCGCGATCCGCCACGCGCACCGCGAATGCGTCACGGTCTCGGTGGACAAGGTCGACTTCCGCGAGCCGATTCACGTCGGCGAGCTGGTGACGGCGTTGGCGCGGGTGAATTTCGCGGGCAAGACCTCGATGGAAGTCGGCGTCAAAGTCCTCGCCGAAGACGTGATCAGCGGAGAGAAGCGTCATACGAACTCGTGTTACATCACCTACGTCGCGCTCGACAAGAACGGCCGGCCGACGGAGGTCGCTCCGATCGTGCCCGAGACTCCGGATGAAAAGCGGCGCTACGACCGCGCCGCGAAGCGCCGCGCGACCCGGGTGATGGAACGCCGCTACGACCAAGGGCGAGGTGAGTAAGGTCGTTCTGGTGTTGTCGGGCGGCGGCGCCAAGGCGCTCGCGCACGCCGGTGCGTTTCGGGCGCTGGAGCAGGCGAATCTCGTCCCCAGCCACATCGTCGCCACCTCCATGGGCGCGGTCGTCGGCGCCGCCCTCGGCGCGGGGATGCCGTTCGACCAGATCCGGCGCCGGGCAATGGGCATCAGACGCAAGGACGTCGCGCCGTTCGATCCGTTGGTGCTCGTGATGGGCCTGTTCGCGCGCAGCCTCTTTCCGGCGTCCGCGCTGCGCCGCGCCATCGCCCGCATCGTGCCCAAGACGCGCTTCGAATACCTGCGGATCCCCCTCACGGTGACGGCGACCGATCTCGACAGCGGCGAGCTGCTGCTGCTCGGCGGGCCGGAGCGCCGTGGCAGCGAGTTCGACCGGCGCGGCCGCGACATCGAGCTGGCCGATGCGCTGTACGCCTCGTGCGCGCTGCCGCTGTACTTCCCGCCGCTGGAAGCGGACGGCCGCCGGCTGGGCGACGGGGGACTGCGCGCCGTGTTGCCGCTCGGCCCCGCGCGCGAGATCGTCACCGACGCCGATCTGTTCGTCGCCGTGCACGTCGGGCCCGGATTCGATGAGCGCGGGCCCATGGCCAATGGCGATCAGCCGCAGTCCCCCTCCCCTGACGCGCCGGCACCGGCGCGCATTCCGCGTGTCGTGCGCACGCACGGCGAGGCGATGCGCATCATGATGGCGGAGCAGGCGGAGCAGTCACTGGCGGATTGGCCCAAAGACGGGCCGAGGCTCGTGTACGTGCGGCCGGTCGCCGAACGGGAGGCGACGTTCGCGGTGGAGCGGATTCAGGAATATGTCGAGATGGGTTACCAGGCGACCAAAAAGGCTTTAGGATAGGCGAATGCGCGCTTCGGAAGTGATGATTGCGGATCCCGTCGTTGCGGCGGCAGGTGCGACCTCGTCCGAAGTCGCCGCGCTCATGCGGCTCAAGAACATCTCGGTCGTTCCCGTGGTGGACAATCCGAAAGACCGGCATTACATGGGCACGATCTCAGATCGTGACATCGTTGCGCGGTGTGTGGGCGCCGGTCACGACCCCACGGACTGCTCGGCCGCCGATCACGCGCGCACCGACACCCCCATCGTGAAGCCCGATACCGAGCTGAAGGGCTTCACGGTCGCGAAGCAGATCGACCCCAACGATCACCACGTCCGCTCGACCATTGTGGTATTGAACGGCGACAAGAAGGTGGTGGGGTTCATACCACACCCCGAAGAGGTCCAGGGTGTCGTCGTCGTCTAGGGTCCACAAGTTCTTCACTCTCGCCGAAGCCAACCGGACTCTGCCGCTCGTCCGGCGCGTCGTCCAGGACATCATGGCCGCGCATCCCGAGTGGAAAGATCTCGTCTCCCGCTACGAGCTCGTTGCCTCCCAGGCTCGCCCCGATTGGGGCGAATCAAAGGAGCAGCTCGACCTCAAGTCGCAGATCGACAGCGTCGCGGGAAAGATCAACAGCTATCTGCGCGAGCTGGAGGAGATCGGCTGTGAGTTCAAGGATTTCGACAAGGGGCTCGTCGATTTCCACGGCCGCCTCGAGGGACGCGAGATCTTGTGGTGCTGGAAGTCGGGCGAGGACCGCATCGCCCACTGGCACGAGCTGGAGGCGGGATTTGCGGGGCGGCAACCGCTCCCCGAAGTGCTGAGTCGCACGTGAGGGGCTTCTGGCTGTTCGTCCATATCATCGGCTTCGTCGCCTGGCTGGGCGGCGGGCTGGCCGTGATGCTGTGCGGTATCACGGCCAAGTACTTTCCACCCGATCAACGGCTCGCCGTGTACCGCGTCATGAGCGTGGTGACCCGCAATCTGATCGGCCCCGGCGCGGTGCTCGTCGTGGTGAGCGGATTCGTGCTGTCCGTCCCCTTCTTCAAGACCGCCACGGTCCCGACCTGGCTTCTGGCGATGCAAGGTCTCGGGCTGCTCGGCGCCATTGTCGCCATTGGGATCGTGACGCCAACAGCGGCGCGATTGGGCCGTTTGGAGCTGGATCCGCGGGGAGAGCTGCCCGAAAGCTTCGCCGGGCTGCGCCGCCGCCAGGTCATTTTCGCGACAGTGGCTGGCGTTTTCGCCCTGCTCGCCTTGATTTCGGGCACCCTCTTCCGGTAAGTCTCACTCTGTGACCATCGACCCCCTGCCGGGGTCGTTGTGGGAGTGCGTGGCTTGGTTCTTTTCGACTTCGGCGGAACGTTAGACGCGGACGGCTCCCGCTGGAGCGTTCGTTTTCATTCCGCGTACCGCGCGGCAGGGGGCAAGCAGACATTCGCGGCGTTCGACAGAGCGTTTCGCGAGTCGGACCGTGCCCTCGAGCGACTCTCGGGGATAGAGAGGCTGGGATTCCGCGCGATGGTTGACGCTCAAACCGCATTATTGTTACCGCGCCTCCCCGACGGTGCCGGCCTTTCGAAGAAAGCCATCGCCGACCAATTCCACTCCACGACCTGCGCGGTCGTGCAGCGCAACGAGCCGCTGCTCGCCCAGTTGTCCCAATCCTATCACCTGGGCGTGGTCTCCAACTTCACCGGCAACCTGGAGCTGTGTCTGCACGAGCTCGGCGTGATGCGGTACTTCACCGTCGTCGCCGATTCCGGCCGCGTCGGCGTCACCAAGCCGGACCTGCGGCTGTTCAAGCACGCGCTCGACTGGCCCGGGCTCGAGTCCGACCACGGCTGGATGGTGGGCGACAACTTCGAATCGGACATCCGGCCCGCCGCCGCACTCGGGCTTTCGACCGCATGGCTCGCGCCGGCCACGGAGAAATCTCCGGAAAGCGGGCTGCCCACCGTTCGTCTCGGGACGCTGTCGGAGCTCACGAAGGTGCTCACGCCATGATGCAAGGACTGATTCTCGCGGGGGGACGCGGCTCCCGTCTGGCGGCGGACGGCGTCGATACTCCGAAGGCGCTCGTCGAGGTGGCCGGGCGGCCGCAGATCATGAATCTGATTCAGACCTTCGAGGAGCTCGGGTGCGCGTCGATCACGTGCATGGTCCGGGACGGCGTCCAGGTCGACGCCCCACTGCCCGTGGTCGTGCAGTCGTGCCGTACGCCGTCGTCGTTGCACACGCTGGTCGCGGGGCTCGCCATCGCGCCGCCGGGCGCGGTGTTCTGCGCGATGGTGGACACGGTGATGCCGGCCGCCGACTGGCGCCGCGTGCATCAGGGAGTCACGGAGCGGCTCGCAGCAGGGGCACTCGCCGTGCTCGCCGTGACGCCGTTCGTGGACGACGAATTGCCGCTCTATGTCACGCGGAATGCCGACGGCCTGGCCACCGGGATCCTCGACACACCGCCTCCGGGTCCATTGCTCGTCACGGGCGGCGTCTACGGACTGAGCCCGCAGGCTCGCCGTCTCGCCGCGGTCGCCGTCGCGTCGCTGCATCGCATGCGTGCATTCCTGCGGCTGCTCGTCGAGCTGCGCGTGCCCGTCGCGACCGTCGAGGTGCCGCGCATCATCGATCTGGATCACAAGCGGGACCTCGACGCGGCGGAGCGCTGGCTCACCGCGCGGGCCGGAGATGAGCAATGAAGCGTCTCGTCGCGTTGTACCGCAGCCCGACGTATTCGCCGGAAGTGCATCGCCGCAACGACACGGCGATTCTCGATGCGACCGTCGCCGGGCTGGAGCGGCGCGGCTGGCAGGTCTCACGCACCTCGGAAGGCGACGTGGCCGCCGGCCGGCTGCCTCCCGCCGACCTGTACGTGAACATGTGCCAGGGGCCCGCCGCGTCGGAGCGTTTGCTCACGCTGGTTCCGAAGCAGGCGCTGGCGGTCAACCCGCCGGAGAGCGTCCTCAATTGCCACCGTCACCGGCTGGTCGGGCGGATGGCGGCGGCGGGGCTGCCGTTTCCGCGCACCCTCATCGTCCCGACGGACGCGCCACAGGCGGCGATGCCGCTGGTCCATCAGCTCAACGGCGACGGACGCCCGGTGTGGGTGAAGCGCGGCGACGTACACGCCGAAACCAGCGCCGACGTGGTTGCGGCCAAGGAGGCCGGCGTGAAAGACGCGATCGCCGCCTTCGCGCGCCGCGGGGTGGCGCGCGTCGCGCTGCAGGCGCACGTCGGCGGCCCGATCGTGAAGTTCTACGCCGTCGCCGACGGCCGTTTCTTCTCCTGGTATCCCGCCGAGTCGATGCCCCGGCCACGCCCGCTCCAGATCTCCGAAGATCGCCTGCGGGATCTGGTGTTTTCGGCGGCGCGCGCCGTAGGGCTCGAAGTGTTCGGCGGCGACGTCGCGTTCCCGCAACCCGATGCGCCCGTTCTGATCGACCTCAACGACTGGCCGAGCTTCGCTCCGGTGCGGGTGGCGGCAGCAGCAGCCATCGCCGGCTACATCGACGACAAAGCCTCCAACGGACATCACGGATGATCGATCTCGTCGCACAATCGCAATCGCAGCGCGTCTTCGACCTCGAGGCGCAGTATCTCGCTCCGGGCACGCAGAGTGTCGCGCTCTTCAGCAAGCTCTGCATGGATCGCGGCGAAGGCGCGATCCTGTGGGACGTCGACGGCAATCGCTACGTCGATCTGCTCGCCGGCGTCGGCGTCGCGAGCCTCGGCTATGCGCATCCCCGCTACGTCGCCGAGATGACGCGGCAGCTCGAGCGCGTGCACGTGGGGAGCTTCACGTCCGAGCATCGCGCGGCGCTGGTGAAGCTGATCGCGGGACTCGCGCCCGGCGACTTGAACCGCACGCAGCTCTACTCGAGCGGGGCCGAAGCGGTCGAGGCCGCCGTGCGGCTCGCGAAAGCAGCCACCGGCCGGCATGAGATCATGGGATTCTGGGGCGGCTTTCACGGCAAGACGGGCGGCGTGCTGCCGCTGCTCTCCGGAAGCTTCAAGCACGGCCTCGGGCCCCTCGCGCCGGGCAATTACTCGAGCCCGTACGCCGCGTGCGCGCGCTGCGCCTTCGGCAAGACGTTCCCCTCCTGCGAGTGGCACTGCGTCGATTTCGTGCGCTCCAAGATCGCGCTGGAGACGACCAACGACATCGCCGCGATCATCGTCGAGCCGGTGCAGGGCACCGCCGGCAACATCATCCCGCCGGCCGGTTACCTGCGCGAGCTGCGCGCGCTGGCAACCGAAATCGGCGCGTTGCTGATCTGCGACGAGATGATCACCGGCTTCGGGCGCACGGGGAAAATGTTCGCCGTCGAGCACGACGCCGTCGTGCCCGATGTCCTGCTGGTGGGCAAAGGTTTTGGCGGCGGATTCCCGGTGAGCGGCATCGTGATTCGCGAGCCGATCGCGTTCTCCAAGCCGTGGGCGAACCCGAGCGGCAGCTCGTCGAGCTACGGCGGCAATCCGCTCGCCGCCGCCGCCGCGCACGTCACGATCCAGACGATCGTCGACGATGGCCTGGTGGAGCATAGCCGCCGGCTGGGTGCGCGCATGCTTGCCGAAATGCAATCGTGGGAAGACGAGATACCGATCGTCAGCGACGTCCGCGGGCGCGGCCTGATGCTGGGCATGGACCTCGTCGTCCCCGGCACGCGCCAGCTGCTCGACAAGAAAATCACGCGCTGGATCTTCGACACGCTGCTCGAGCGCGGCGTGATCGCGATGATTTACAATCCCGAAGTGCGCATCAACCCGCCGCTCGTCATCACGGAAGAACAGGCGCTGGAAGCCCTGACGACCGTAAAGGCCGTCCTCGAGGAGGCCAGCGCCCGTGTACGCAAGTAAGGGCCCCGTCGTCGAGGAGTGGGCGGATCGCCGCTTCTTCCGGCCGCTGGGGTGGCGCGTCGCGACGTCGCTCGCCCCCACCCGCGTCACGGCTGATGCCGTCACCCTCGCCAGCCTGCTGCTCGGTGTCCTCGCCGGGCATCTGTTCTGGTATGCGAGCCCGTGGATCAACGCGGCCGGCGTGGCGCTGTTTGTGCTGTCCGACGTACTGGATAGCGCCGACGGCCAGCTCGCACGGCTCCGCGGCACGTCCACGCGCATGGGCCGCATTTTGGACGGCCTCGCCGACAGCGCCCGCTTCATCAGCCTGTACGCGCACCTCGGTGCGCGCTTGTTCGTGGCCGGTTGGGGATGGCGCGGCGTCGTGCTCGCGTTCGCGGCGCTGGTTTCGCACGCCTACCAGGCCGCCGCCGCCGATTTCATTCGCCAGTCATATCTGTACTTCGCCGTCGGAAAAGGCAGCGAGCTCGAGCTCGCCGGCGACGAGTCGTCACGCGGATCGATCTGGGAACGTTTAGCCGGATGGTTCTACGGAGACTACGTCCGGCGGCAGGCGTGGCTGTTTCCGCGAACCACCGCGCTGCTGCGCTCACCCCAGGGCCGTTCCGTGTCTCCTGTCCTGGCGCGGGCCTGGGCGAATCGTCAGCGCTCGGTCGTTGCCGGATGCGCGTGGATCGCGCAGAACATCCGCTTCCTGCTGCTGGCGCTGATCGTCGTCCCTGGTTGGCCGGCGGTCTACTGCTGGATCGTCGTGGGGCCGCTCAATCTCGTGCTGATCGGTCTCATCCTCGCGCATGAGCGCGAGCCGAAATTCCATGCACAACTCGCCTGACCGTCGCGTGTATCGCGGCGTGCTGTTCGGTTTGGGCGGCATCGCGCGCTCGGCGCATCTCCCCGCGTTCCAGGCTGATGCGCGAGTCGCATCGCGCCTGCAGATCGTCGCAATCGTGGACGATGCGCCCGGCACCGGCATGACTTCATTTCAGGGTATTCCTCTATTATCGAGCCCCGATCAGCTCGCCACGCTGGGCGCGGGCCCGATCGATTTCGTAGACATCTGCACGCCGACCTCCTCTCACGTGGCCCTGTCGCTGTGGGCGTTGTCGCAGGGCTATCACGTCCTGTGCGAAAAGCCCGTGGCGGTGACCCGGGCGGAGGCCGCCGCGCTCGCGACCGCCGCCCAGCGTGTGGGTCGCGTCGTCATGCCGTGTCACCAGTACCGCTTCAACCCGGTGTGGCGGCGGGTAAAGCGGTGGCTCGACGACGGCGTGATCGGGCGGTGGTACCTGGCGGAGTTCCGCGTGTACCGGCTCGCGGCCGATCCGGGTGCGTCGAGCGACGCCGTGCCATGGCGCGGCCGCCGCACCGACGGGCGCGGCGGCGTCCTGCTGGATCACGGCACGCATCTCGTGTACGAGCTGCTCGACGTCGCAGGTCCGCCGCAAGCGGTGCGCGCGTGGACGGGCCGGCTGCGCCACGGTGGGTACGATGTGGAAGACACGGCGCACATCCTCTTCGACTATCCCGATCGCATGGCCACGATGTTCCTCACGTGGGCCGCGCGGCGGCGCGAGACCGAAATCCGTTTCATCGGCGAGCGGGGCAGCATCACCTGGAGTGGTGGCACCCTCACGCTCGAGCGTGACGGCACGGGCCCTGCGGAGTCGTTCGATCACAGCGCCGAGCTGGATAAGGCGTCGTATGCAAAGTGGTTTGCCGACCTGTTCTGCGACTTCGCCACGACGCTCGATTCGGGTGACGGCGCGCCGCACATCGCCGATATCGCGCAGGTCGCGTCTGTCCTGGAAGACGCCTACGGCGGCGCGACGAATCCCGAGCTCGCGCTCGCATGATCCGGAAATGGCACGCCGGGCTGTTCGTGCTCGGCGCCGCGGTGTTCGCGTATCTGGTCGCGCGGATCGGCCTGGGCCAACTGGCCTCCGATGCCGGCCGCACCGGGTTGATGTTCGTGCCCATCGTCCTGCTGTACGCGCTCGTCTACGCGTGCAGCGCGCTGGCCTGGCAGCTCACGATGGCGACCGATCGCAGCCGGCCTTCGTTTTGGCGCACGTACGCGGTGACCATTGCGGCGGGTGCGCTCAATTTCCTCACGCCGGTCATCAACGCGGGCGGCGAGCCATATCGCGTGGCCGCCATGGCGCCGATACTCGGCAGGCAGCGTGCGGCGGGCTCCGTGATCCTGCACAAGATGCTGCATTCGTTTGCCTACGTGCTCGTGTGGCTGACCGCGATCGTGTTGGCGTTCGCCCTGCTGCCGCGCGACACGTCGACCGCGGTGTTGCTGATACTCGGCGCCGCGGGCGTGCTGCTGCTGGGCGTCGTCGCGTTGTTCATGTCGGTGCACCGCAGCGGACTGCTGGAGCGGATCCTCGATGGGATGCAGCGCGTACCGGTCGTCCGCAGGCTCGCCGCCCTGCTGGAGCCGCGGCGGACCTTGCTGATCGAGCTGGATCAGCAGATCACTGAGTTCTATCACCGCCATCCCGGCCGGTTCGTCCAGGCGATCCTGCTCGAGTATCTGAGCCGCTGCATCTTCATGTTCGAGCTGGTTCTCATCATCGGCAGTCTGGGCTACCACATCACCTACCTCCGTGCCTTCGCGATCGGCGGGCTCGAAGCCGTCGCGGGCAACGTGCTGTTCTTCGTGCCGTTCGAGCTGGGGGCGCGTGAGGGCGCGTTCTACCTGCTCTTCGGCCTCTTCGGGTTGGATCCGCAGCTCGGCTTGTACGCCTCGATAGTCAGCCGCGTCCGCGACATCGTCTGGATCGGTGCAGGTCTGCTGTTGATCTGGCCGGCCGCGGTCAGAGAGCGCACGGCATGACCATCGTCACCCATGCGCTGGCGACGACACTGGGCGTGAGAGTGCTGAAGCTCACGGGGAGCGATGCCGTGCTCGCCTATGTCTTCGGCGTCGGCGTCGACATCGATCACGTGATCAAAGCTCCTTTCTACCTTCGCACGGTAGGCAGGCGGCGGCAGCTGGGTTACTACTGGCGCACGTCGCTGCAGGAGCCCGTCGCGCTGCTTTGGATCGTCCCGTTGTGTTTCTTCCTCGGCACGTGGGTGCCGGCGCTCTTCTTCCTCATCCACCTGGCGATGGACTACAGCGTCGGCTACGAGAAGATGCCGTGGTATCCGTACTCGCCGCTCGTGACCCAGGGGTTCCTCGTCGGTGTCTCCGACAAAACCAAAGAAGCGCTGCTGATCGTGGTGCTGCTATGTATGAATTTGCTCCTGTTCTTGGCTCCGCTTTAGACCGCGGCATCCGCCCGGTCCTGCGATTCCTGCACGTCACGCTGGGGCTCTCGCCCAGTCAGGTGACGTGGGCGTCGTTTTGGGTCAGCGCCGCGGCGGCCGTTGCCTTCGCAACCGGCCGTGTCGTTCCCGGCCTGGTAATCATGGCCGCGGGACAGGTTCTCGACGGGCTCGACGGCGGCATCGCGCGGCAATACGGCCTCGTCTCCGCAGCGGGCCACCGGCTCGATACGTGGCTCGATCGCGCATCGGAGATCGCGATCTTCCTCGGCTGTGCCGTGGGCGGACTCGTGTCGCTGAAGCTCGCGCTGCTCGCCTCCGTCGCCGTGCTGCTCCTCACGACCGTTGTCGATCGTTCGCGGCTCGACCCCGGCGTCAAACGCTTCGCGCTCTATTTCGGCCTGTGGGTTCCGTATCCGCTGATTTTCTCGGTGATCTTTATCGTCAACCTGGCCGCCTACGTCGTGGGACTGTTGGTCATCGACTGTCGCTTCCAGCGCGACATGGACGCATTGGGCGGCGATCTGAACACCGTCGCCTCGCGGGCGGCGCGGGCGGCGGGGGCGGCGCGGGCCTCCCGACTCGAGACGACATAGTGGTGGCGCTGCAGCATCCGTACGTCATCGTCGCACCGGCCGAAACGGTTCATGTCGAAGCATGGCCGGGAACCGGACGGCCGGTGGTCCTCGTGCCCGGGTTGTTCGGTGGCGCATTCACGTTCCGGAAGGTCGTGCCGCTGCTGGTCGCACAGGGGTTCCGGCCGATCGTCATCGAGCCGCTGGGTACCGGCTTCTCGAGCCGGCCCGAGAAGGCCGACTACTCCCTCAACGCGCAGGCGGTTCGCCTCGCCGCCGCGCTCGATTCGTTGCACGTGGGACCGGCGCTGGTGCTGGCGCACTCGCTGGGGGCGGCGATGGCGTTCCGGCTGGCGCTCGACAGACCCGATCTCGTCCGCGGCATCGTGTCGATCGAAGGTGGGCCCACCGAAGAAGCGACCACGCCGACGTTCCGCAGCGCGATGCGCTACCTGCCCTGGGTCAAGCTGTTCGGCGGGATCAAGCTCATCCGGCGCAAGATCCGCGGCATGCTGCTCGATGCGTCGGGCGACCAATCGTGGGTGACCGATGGCATCGTGTTGAGCTATACGGTTGGTGAGGCGCGTAACTTCGATGCGACGCTCAAGGCGTTTCTGGCGATGTCGCGCGCCCGCGAGCCGGTCAAACTCGGTCCTCGTCTGAGCGCCATCGCCTGTCCCGTCACGCTCGTCGTGGGGACTGCACGCCACGATGGTGACGTGCCGCCCCAGGAGGTCGCGCAAATGACTCACGCCATCGTGTCGTTCGAGGTGGACAGTGAGCGGGGCGCCGGGCACTACCTGCAGGAAGAGCGGCCCGCAGCCGTGGTCTCCGCGCTCGAACGGCTCGCGCAGAGGGTGAAGTGACTCCGCTGCGTGTCGCGCTGGTCGCCGAAGACTACTACCCGCAGCTCGGTGGTGTTCCCGAGCACGTGCATCATCTTGCGCGCGAGCTGGACGGACTCGGGCATTCGGCCACCATCGTGACGTCCAACATGAGGGAGCAGGGAGCAGGGAGCAGGGAGCAGACGGTGCATGCCGATGTACGGCGCGTAGGGACAAGTCTCGTGATCTATGCAAATGGTGGCGTGGCGCGGATTACCGTCGGGTGGCGGCTCACGGCGCGGCTCGAGGCGCTGTTTCGCAAAGAGCGCTTCGATGTCATTCACGTGCACGGTGGCCTGGCGCCGACGCTGGGCTGGCTGGCGCCGATCGCGGCAATGCGGGCCGGCATTCCCGTCGTCGCCACGTTCCATACCTGGTTCCCCCGCTCCGTGGGATACCGCCTCCTGCGCCGGCCGTTACAGCGCATGCTCGACCGCCACGCCGCGACGATCGCGGTGAGTCCCGCGGCGCGTGCCGCGATGTCGCGTTACTTCACGGCGCCGTGGGAGATCATCCCGAACGGAGTGGACACCGCCCTGTTCCGGGGGGGGCCCGAGTTGGGCCGCGGCGGCGAACGCTCCGAGCGCAAGCCGCCACGGCTGCTCTGGCTCGGCAGAATCGAGCCGCGCAACGATCTCGCGACGGTGCTCGCCGCAATGCCGGGAATCCTCGAGCGTCATCCCGGCGCACAGCTGACGGTGGTTGGCGATGGCCCGTGGCGCTCGCGCATGGAGCGCGCCGCCCGGCGACTCGGGCCGTGCGTGCAATTTGCCGGCTACGTGAACGGCGGCCGGCCCGACCTTTATCGCGCGGCCGACGTGTACTTGTGCCCGACGACGCGGGCGTCTTTCGGGGTGACGCTGCTCGAGGCGATGGCATGCGGCACGCCGCTCGTTGTCTCCGATATCCCGGCGTTCCGCGATCTCGCGACGGCGTCCGGCGCCGTGTTCGCGCCGCCGGGCGACGCGCACGCGTGGGCCCGCGCCGTAAACGATCTCATCGATGATCCGGCACGGCGCGAAACCATGATCGGGCAGGGACGCGCAGTCGCCGAGCGTCATGCGTGGCCGCTCGTGGCGCAGCGGGTGCTCGCGGTGTACAGGCGGGTGACGGGATGATGGGGTTCGATGTGATCTTCGGGCCATCCATCGAGCGCGGCCCGCGCACGCGACGAGTCTATCTCACCTTCGACGACGGCCCGAATGAGCGGGCGACACCGGCGATTCTCGAAATACTGGCGGCTGCGCGGGTTCCGGCGGCGTTCTTCATGGTCGGCGATCATGTGCGGCGCTACCCGACGCTGGCGCGGCGTGTGGTGAGCGAGGGACACAGCGTGGGGAACCACACCCACAACCATCTCAAGCTGCACCTCGCGTCTCCCGGTCGGATCAAGGATCAGCTCGCGGTTTGTCACGCCGCGATCGAATGGGCGACGGGCCGGGCGCCGCGCAGCTTTCGCGCTCCGCACGGGTTCCGCAGCCCGTTTCTTCGCTCCGCCGCGCGTGACCTCGGCTATACGGTTTTCGGATGGACGTTCGGCGTGTTCGATACCGCGCGACCCGGTGTCGATGTGATTCGCCGCAGGGTGAGGAAGCGGCTGCGGCCCGGAGCGATCGTGCTACTGCACGACGGGGACGGCTACGATCCCGAGGGAGACAGAATGCAGACGGCGGTCGCGCTCGGCGGAATCATTCGGGATGCGCGAGACGCTGGTTACGAATTCGGGTCCCTGACCGAACTGCTGCACAATGGCGGTTCACCGGACATTGCGGACATTTCGGCTTCCTCGCCGTACAGACCAGCGCGCCGAGCTCCATCATCGCCTGATTGAATCGCCATGCGCGCTTGCCGTGCTTAGGGGTGAGTCTCGAGGCCAGCTCCCACAATTCCGCATTTGGCATTCCGACTTTCGCATTCCCAAAGACTCGAGTCAGCACTCGACGAACGTTCGTATCGACTGCCGGCACCGGTTTCTCATACGCGAAGCATGCCACCGCGCCTGCCGTGTACCGTCCGACACCCGGCAACTCTTGCAACTCGTCGGGGTTATCCGAAAGCCTGCCGTCGTGTGTCTTGCTGACCACGCGCGCCAGCGCGTGAAGATTTCTCGCTCGCGCGTAGTAGCCGAGGCCCTCCCATTGTTCCATGACCGCTTTGGGGCGGGCGCGGGCCAGCTTGTCGATCGTGGGGAATCGGGCCATGAAGCGCGGGTAGTACTCGAGCACTCGACTGACTTGCGTTTGCTGCAGCATGAATTCGGAGACGAGGATGGCATAGGGGTTGCGAGTGTCCCGCCACGGTAGGCACCGTGCGGCTTTCTTATACCAAATCAACAGCTTACGCACAAACACCCTAGATTGATCTCCCATGTCCCTACACAATACAGCGTCATGAGCGCATTCACTGCCGCCCTCGACCTGCGGCGATACGTGGGGCGGTGGTCGCTGCGCAGCGCCAGCCACGCGGGGCGCTTCTTTTTTATGCTCCTCGACCTGGTGCGCGGCATCCTGGAATGGCGCGTCTGGCTCCCGCGGACCATGCAGCAGACGATCGCCGTGGGCTACGGCAGCATGTTCATCGTGCTGCTCGTCGCCGGGTTTGCCGGCGCCGTGACCAGCCTTCAGGCCGGCTACCAGTTCACGGGACAGCTTCCACTCTACGTGGCCGGCGGGATCATCTCCGAATCGATGATCCTGGAGCTCGGGCCCGTGCTCACGGGCCTGATCCTGGCCGGCCGCATCGGCGCGCGCTATGCCGCCGAGCTGGGGAGCATGCGCGTGACCGAGCAGATCGACGCGCTCGAGAGCCTCGGGCGCTCGCCCGTCACCCATTTGCTGTTGCCGCGCATCCTTGCGGGCATCATCGCGATCCCGGCGCTCGTCATGCTGGCCAACGCGTTCGGCATCGTGATCGGGTACATCACCGCGCAGTCGTCGCTCGGCCTCACCTACGCCGACTTCGAATTCGGGGCGCGCTACTTCTTCCGGCCGCTCGACCTGTGGTACTCGCTGGTGAAGTCGTACGCGTTCGCAGGCGCGGTCACGATCATCCCCTGCTACATCGGGTTCAACACGCAGCAAGGCGCTGAGGGAGTGGGGCGCGCGACGACCCAGGCGGTCGTGGCCGCGTCGGTCACCGTGCTGATGCTCGACACGATTCTCACGAAGCTGATCCTGGGGACCGCGAAATGAGCATCGAGCTGAAGAAGGTGTCCAAGCGCTTCGTGGACAACGTCGTGCTCGACGGCGTCGATTTCTTCGTCGCCGAAGGCGAGACGGTGGCGCTGCTCGGTCCCTCGGGGGTCGGCAAGAGCGTGCTGCTGAAGCACATCATCGGGCTGATCAAGCCCGATTCGGGCGAAGTGTGGGTCGACGGCCAGCTCGTTCCCGTGCTGGGCCGCAAGGAGCTGGCGGCGCTGCGCAGCCGCATCGGGTACGTCTTTCAGAACGGCGCGCTGTTCGACTCGATGGACGTATTCGAGAACATCCGCCTCGGCATCACCGACGAGAAGCAGTATGCCGACAAGGACTACTGCATTCAGCGCGTCAAGGAGTGCCTGCGCCTCGTGAACCTGCCCGAAGAGGTGGGGCGGAAATTCCCCTCCGAGCTGTCGGGCGGCATGCGCAAGCGGGTGGGCATCTCCCGTGCGATCGCCGGGAAACCGACATATTTGCTGTACGATGAGCCGACCTCGGGCCTCGATCCGGTGAACGCCGACGTCATCGATTCGCTGATCGAGCGGCTGCAGCAGGAGATCGGGGTGACCAGCGTCGTCGTGACGCACGACGTGCGCGGGGCGTTTCGCGTCGCCGACCGGATCGCGTTGCTGTCGAAGGCCAAGATCCGCGCCGTCGGCACCGCCGAAGAGATCATCGCGTCCAAGGATCCCGTCGTGCAGCAGTTCCTGGAGCGCGATCTGGAGATGGCGGTGATACAGGCCAATGAGGGGAACGTGGAGCCGGGAGCCGGGAGCCGATAAATGGACCTGACGTACAAACAGGAAGTTGGCGTTGGGGCAATCGTGCTCGTCGGCGTTGCCGTCTTCCTCGTCGGCATGTTCTACCTGACGGGGCGGTCGCTCGGGACGAGCGGCATCTCGGTGGACGTGATGTTCGAGAGCGTCGCCGGCCTGAAGCAGGGCGACCCCGTGCTCGTGTCGGGCGTGAAGAAGGGCAGGGTCGCGCGCGTGGCGCTGGAGCGCGTGAAAAGCGTGCGCGTGACGATGGAGATACAGCGCGACGTCGCGCCGCATATCGACGCCAGCGCCGCCGTCGCCGCGATGGATCTGTTCGGCGCCAAGTTCATCGACTACAACCCCGGCGCGCGCGAGGAGATGCTGGCGCGAGGCCGAGTGATTGCGGGGTCGAACCAGCCCGACATCACCGATGTGGCGCAGGGCGTCGCGAATCGCGCCAACGAGCTGATGGAGAACGCGGCGAATATCGTGTCGGATCGATTGGGCGAGGACATCCATAACACGCTGATCGTCACGCAACGGGCGATGAACACGCTCGCCAACGCACCCGACGGCCCGTTCATCAAGCAGACGACGCGCACCTTGCAAGCCACGGAACGCGTCATGTCTCGAGTCGACTCGATGCTCGCGTCCGGCACGGGCCGGAACATCGATTCGATTTCCACCAATCTGACCAGACTGACGAACAACCTGACGCGTACCACCGCGTCGATCGATACGCTGCTCGAGCGAATCAATCGGGGCCAAGGAACCCTGGGTCGCATGGCGGCGGATACGGCGATGTACGCGAACCTGCGCGATCTCTCGGTAGCGCTCACGGCGCTGCTGACGGATCTCAAAGAGCACCCGGACAAGTACATGAAGCCGGGACTCGTCAGGGTGAAGCTGTTCTAACCGTCACCTTCCTCGGTACGTCAGCCGCCAGGCCGACCGTCGAAAGAAACGTGTCCGGCCTCGCCATCCACCGCGAAGGCGAGACGCTGCTCTTCGAGTGCGGCGAAGGCACGCAGCGCCAGATGATGCGCTACGGCGTGAGCTTCGCGCTGTCCGAGATCTTCTTCACGCACTTTCACGCCGATCATTTCCTCGGCGTCATTGGATTGATCCGAACCCTGGGACTGCAGGGGCGGCCGGAGCCGCTGCTTCTCTACGGCCCCAAGGGGGCGAAAAAAGTCTTGAGCACGGCCATGCAACTGGGCGTCGAACGAGTCCCCTTCCCCGTCGAGATCACGGAGGTAAAAGCGGGGGACAGCGTGGGGAAGCGCGATGGGTACGACATCTGCGCCTTCCCCACGGAGCACGGCGGCGGGCCGTCGCTCGGCTATGTGCTGAAGGAGCACGTGCGCCGCGGGCGCTTCGACGTCGAGAAGGCTAAGGCTGCCGGAATTCCCGAAGGACCACTGTGGGGCCAATTGGCGAAGGGCGAACCGATCACACTTTCCAACGGTCCAACTTTCCAACCTTCCGATTATGTCGGTGCCGCGAGACCAGGGCGACTCGTCGTCATCACCGGCGATACGCGCCCCTGTGCTGCGACGGTCGATGCGGCCCAGGGCGCCGATCTCTTGATTCACGAGGCGACCTTCGGCGAAGAAGAGCGCGAGCGCGCCCGCGACACGGGGCACTCGACTGCGAAGGAGGCGGCGCAGGTGGCGCTCGCATCGAAGGCCAAGCGATTGATCCTCTCCCACGTTTCAGCTCGGTACTCGATCAGCGCGGATGAATTGGTGCGCGAAGCGCGCGAGGTGTTCCCCAACGTGACCGTCGCGAAAGACGGTCTTGAAGTAGATATACCGTACTCCGACTGAGGGCTCATGGGACCGGTCTCATTCACCTACTCCGCTACCTTACCCGCGCCGATCGATAAGGTCTTCGACCTCATATCCGACCCGATGCGGATGCCGGAGTGGCTGCCGCGCTGTGTGGCGGTGAAGCCGACGACCAACACCAAGGGCAAAGGCGCCCGCTACAAAGTCACGTTCCAGCGCGATTCGACTCGCCACGAAGCCGTCATCGAGATCATCGACTTCCAGGCGCCGCATACCTTCGGTTGGGTCGAGATTTACCACCGCGCCGGATCGAAGACCTTCTTCGCGTTGGGATTCGCGGGCGGCTCCACGAAGGTCTCACTCAAGCATATCTGGCAGCCGACCGGCTTTCGCTCGTGGCTCAACGGCCAGTTTTACCGCCGCCGCAATGCGCACCGCATGTTCGATGGCTTGATCAATAATTTGCGGAAGGCGCTGATCCGTTAACCCCATGCTAAATGGTCCGGGCGCTCCCTTCACCACGAAACTCATCGCCGTCGTTCTCTCGGCCGCCGCCCTCGCGTTGGGCCGAGAGTTCTTCATCCCCATCGCGTTGGCACTGTGCTTTCAGGCGCTGCTCACCCCGGTCGTGCGTCAGCTGGGACGGCTGCGGCTCCCCGCGCCGGCGGGCGCCGCCATCGTCGTTCTCGGCGCGCTCGCCGTGTTCGGCATCGGCGGATGGGCGTTGTCGACGCCGATCAGCGCGTGGGTGGACAAGGCGCCGGCGAACATCGCGACGGCGCGGAGGAAGCTGCGCGAGCTCGGCCGTCCCCTCGATCGGATGACCGCCGCGGCATCGGGCACGCCCGCGCCGCGCGCTGCGCCCCCAGCGGCGCCCAACGCGCCGCCAGCACCCCCGCCCGCCCCGCCCGCGCAGGCCGCGCCGGGTCCCGCTGTGCCGTCGCTATTCGCCCAGCTCCTGGGACACGCGACCACCGTCGTCGCGGTGCTGCTCGAGGTCATCGTGCTGGTTTATCTGATGCTCGCGGCGGGGAACATGCTGTTTCGCAAGTTGGTGAAGTTGATGCCGGCGCCCGACGACTTGCGGACGGCGACCGACATTCTGAACAAGACCGAGGCGATCGTGGCGAATTATCTCGCCGTCACGGCACTCATCAACGTGGGGCAGGGCATCGCGGTCGGCCTCGCCCTGTGGGCGATCGGGATGCCCGATCCGCTCATCTGGGGCCTCATGACGTTCGTGCTCGAGTTCATTCCCTATTTGGGGGGCGCGATCAATGTCGGGTTGCTGCTGATCAGCGGCTTTTCGGTTTTCTCGGGGTTGGGCGAGGTGCTGCTCGCGCCGGCGATTTATCTCGTCATCACAACGCTGCAGAACAACGTCATCTCGCCCTACGCCTACGGCAATCGCCTCAAGCTGAACCCGCTCGCGGTGATGATCTTCGTGCTGTTCTGGTGGTTCATCTGGGGCATCCCGGGCGCATTTCTGGCGATCCCGATCGCCGCGACGCTGAAGGTGTTGGGCGATCAGGTGCCCCAGATGTCCCCTTTAGGCGAGCTGCTCGGCGAATAGCTTGAACCAGCCCGCGGGCGGGTTTAGCTTCAACTCCCCTTCGGGGCTGTAGCTCAGCTGGGAGAGCGCCTGGATCGCACCCAGGAGGTCAGGGGTTCGAGCCCCCTCAGCTCCATAGACGATGCCCCTTGGTGTAACTGGCAACACGCCTGACTCTGGATCAGGAGAGTCCTGGTTCGATCCCAGGAGGGGCAATAGTAGTGGCGCGCCGGGGCTCCGTCCCTTTACCCGGCGGTGCGTGAGACTTGTCACCGTCATCCGCGGTAGCCCAGACGTAAACATTGCTTCATGACACACCCATGCCGCAGCCGGATCCTCCTGGGAGCCTCGCTGTGGCTCGCAGCCTGCTCGGATATGAACAAGCCTTCGGGCAGCCTGTTAGCCGACCGCTACCCCTGCGATCAGGGGATCGGCAATGATCCGGATGTGGTCTGGCATGAAGACTTTGAAGCGGGCTCGGTGGCTGCAATAACGGCGCGCTACGACGACCACAAGAACCCCGGCAGCATGGCGTTGGTCGCCGACAAGCCGTCGAAGAGTTGCGGTGCGGCCTCGATGAGGCTCACAGCCGGTGGCTCAACCGCGAGCGCCGACGACGCCACCGACCTGTACAAGAAACTGCTCAAACCGGACGGATCC